>Ga0268241_10000098_pt1 | contig 11905 bp, 10 predicted proteins | sample BulsoiAmnAmmetaG_FD_200248 | JGI IMG/M metagenome (GOLD analysis project Ga0268241, IMG submission 200248) | Bulk soil microbial communities from Mexico - Amatitan (Am) metaG (v2) (version 2) | ecosystem: Environmental > Terrestrial > Soil > Agricultural land | place: Mexico: Amatitan, Jalisco...
CTCGGCGGTCTACGGCGCCTGGGCGCTGGGGCTGTCGGCCTACTCCGAGGTGCTCGACCAGTTCGGCACCGGCGACGGCCAGATCGCCCTGCACGGCACGAACCACAGCTCCGAGCTCGGCCGGGCGATCACCCATGGTTGCGTGCGCCTGTCCAACGCCTCGATCTCCAAACTGGCCGCTCAGCTGCCGCCTGGATCGCCAGTGGACATCCATGCCTGATCCGCACCTGCCCCCAGCTCAGCGGAGGATCTCGAAGGCCAGGTGGTGAGCTGGCCGGGTCGTCGCAGCGGGCCTTGCGCAACCTGATCGGCGCGGTGCCTGGGCTGTCCTGCTGAATTTCGATGGTGCGCAGGAGGCAGCGGCGGAAAAGCGAATGCGGGCAGCGGAGAAGTCCGAGCCTGTGGATTGCGCCAAGTGGTGTTGGCCCGGTCGGTCGGGAACCGGCGGCTGACCACCGCCTGTCACCTGTGGGCGTTCGCCGCCTTGACCGGCTCGCCGGGTGCTCGCCGCTATGACGACGCGTTGCGGGTTCGTGGCGCCACCCACCATCAAGCCCTGCGGGCCCTGGCAATCGGCTGGTCGGCATCCTGCACGACTGCCTGCGTCACCGCCATCCCTACGACGAGCAGATTGCCTGGCCCACACCCGCGACTGCGGCCGCCTGACCCCAAGCAGGGGTCCCGGGGGGAGGCCATCTCCCCGGCTTGCCGGCCATCCTGCTGGCTGGGGCTGGTGGTGCAGCTGGCGCGGGCGGGTACCACGCCGGCTGTCAGGCGCTGGTCGAAGCTCCTGGTCGTGTGGGTGCCCAGGAACGGTCAGACGAGTTGCCGGCCTGCGCTAGTCCCGATGGTCAGCGGTCCGGTCACGCTCATCGGCGATGCGGTCGCGCTCATCGGCGGCCCGCTCACGTTCGTCAGCGGCGCGGTCGCGCTCATCGGCGGCCCGCTCACGTTCGTCAGCGGCGTGGTTGCGCTCATCGGCGATGCGGTCGCGCTCGTCAGCGCTGCCCTGGGCCTGGTCGAGCACAGCGCGGCGCTGGGCCAGGTCGGAATGGGCGGCCTGCAGAGCCTGCTCGGCCGCCTGGGCGCGGGCATCGGCCTCCCGCACTCGAGCATCGTCCAGGGCCAGGGCGGCCAGCCGCTGCCGCTGGGCGTCCTGAACGACCTCTTGGGCCAGCTCAGCCAGCTTGCGCGAGGACGAGCGGGCGCGGGCTCGCAGCTGCTGGAAGGCCGCCCCGGGGTCGATGCCCTGGGTGGCGGCCAGCACCCCTTTGGCCTGCTCGATCCAGACCCGGCTGGTCAACGCCTGCCGCAGCTGGGCCACCTCCAGCTCGCGGCTGGCCAGCTCCACGCTGGTGTGGACCAGCTCGCCGGCCACCGCCGCGAACTCGCCCACCCCCTCCAGCTCGTCCGCGCTCCAGGGCCGCGGCTGGGCGCGGTAGACATCCAAGGTCCCCACCGGCTGGCCGACGAGGCGGATGGGGACGCTCAGGACCCCACGCACGCGCAGCTGGCCGACCACGGCGGCGAGCCGGACCCAGACGGGCGCGGCCCCCAGGTCCTGGACCATGACCGCCCGATCCTGGGCATAGGCCTGCAGGTAGGGGCCCTCGCCGAAGTCGTACTGGACCTGGACCAGCAGCTCCATGGCGGCGTCGGTGGCGGCCACCCATCGGGGTGGGCCGTCCGTATGGACCAAGGTGAGGCCGGCCCCGTCGACCTCGAGGACGGTTCTGGCTGCCTCGACGACCCGGAGCAGCCCCGCCAGCAGGTCATCGGCATCTGGCCGGGCCACCCGGAGCTCGGTGACGGTCCGGGCGACCATCTGACGGTCAACAGCCATGGTGTCGTTCCTCATGGTGAAGGCAACTTCAGGGAGGGCCCACCGCCAGGCGCCTTGGCAACGCCAACCGCCAGCGGCCAAGCCGTCGAGGAGTACCACAAGTTCGGCCGAGCCAATCCTAGCGGCCATCCCGAAGCCACAGGTTGGACCAGTGGTTGGGAGGCTAGCCATACTCTGGTCGTGACGGATCCAACTGCCTGTTCGGCACGGCCGCAGTGCCTGAAGAGGCATCGCTGGCCCAGACCCCGTCGGCATGCCTCTTCCGGTCGCTGTGGCCACCGCCACACCCGATCTCCCGGTCCAGGTCCGGCAGTTGACAGCTACCGCGGTGGGGTGTCTCGACAGCCTGCCCGGGACCCGGGCGGCCCACAGCACATACCTCGCCACTTCTGGAGCGCAGCAGCCAGGGCGACCGCAGGTCGGCATGGCGGTCGGCGCGGGACAGCTGATAAGGAAGAGGTCCCAGGTTCAAGTCCTCGCAGGCCCACCACACCACGCCTGACCAGCGGAAACGCTGGTCCCGCCACGGTGGAGGCCGTTGGCTGCGGCGTGTGCCGGATTGAAGCTCTCACCGGGTTACCGCTCCTCGTCATGAGCCAGATGCCTGCATGGCCGCCGCGGCACAGCACACTCGCCAAGGCTCCGCTCTTCGTTCTCGTCGCGCATTGTCGCGTCGAGGCCTTGCGGATCCATGCAGTCGATCTCCTGCTCCAGCCCCGGTCGTCATGGCGATCGTTTGGTCCGGCCTCGCAACGACCTGTTCCACCGTATCCGCGGATGAGCGCGGAACGTCAAGGCCTCAAGAAGTGATGGTCTCGGCGATCAGCTGCACGAAGTTGGTGGTGGCATCGAAGGCGACGGCGTGGCCGGCCCCCTCGATTTGCTGGGTTCTCGCCGTGGGGATGGCAGCGGCGAGCGATCGCGTGAAGCCGAACATGCTGTTGGGGCTCCGTGCGCCGTAGGTGCACACCACCGGGACTTCGACGGTCGCGAGCTCGGTCGGAGATGGATAGTTGCCGATCGAGTTGCGGAAGTCCATCAAAGCTGCCCTGGCGTTTTCCCTGGCGGCCCGCCGCCACTCCTCGGGAAAGGCATCCCAGGCGGTTCCACCGTCACGGTAGGCGTAGGCAGAGCGCAGCAATGCCTCGGCGGCGTCGCCATGTCGGCCCCCCAGCGCCAGCGATCCGATTTTGGCCAGCGCCACCACCTGCGAACCGGTCGGAAGGTGATGAGTCAACCGCCATGGGAACTCATGGGCGATGACCACCCGCACCAGGTCCGGACGACGGACGGCCAGGTCGATGGCGATCGCCGCCCCTGCGCTGGTCCCGACCACGACGGCGGGCGGGGTCCCCAAGTACTCCAGAATCGCTGCGGCGTCGGCCGTATGGACGGCGATCAGGCGCACCGGTTCGCCGCCGGAGCGGGCGTACCCCCGGCGGTCGTAGGTGAGCACTCGCCCGATCCGGGCGAGCTCCTCGGTCGCGCAACCCCAGGTCGAGGCCGTCGCCCCGGCAGGATGGATCAGCAGGATCGGTACGCCCTGGCCCACCTGCTCGTAATACTCGTAATAGAGGTCGCATCCGTCCGACCTCACCGAACCCATCATCGGCCCCCTCCGACCGTCGCTCCACCGCCGGACTGCTCCCACGACTCCTGCGTCGGCGCAGGGCTCTGCGGGGCGCAGCGCGCTCGGAGCCGAGCCGGCGGTGAGCTCCGAGCGCACTGCCGCCTCAGTCGTGGACGCTCACAGGCTCAAGGGCCTGGAGCAGAGTGAACCAGGTGACGTTCACCCCCACCCTGTCGAACAATTCGACGAGCCGAGGCTCCGGGTCGCCGTAGATCGTCATCTTGTGGTCGTGGGCGAATTCGGCGAACAAGATGTCGCGAGCCTCGCGGACGTGGAACGCATGCTCGATAAAAGCATCCGCGTCCACATAGGCCTCGCGGACCTCGCATTGGGTCCCGTCGCTGCTGAGATACCAGTCGTAGGCGACGGTTCCGGTGTCCTTCTCCCGCGCCTGCCGCATGATCTCAGCCGCTTGGCGCTTGAACCCCTCCAGCTGCCCCTCGCGGATCTTCAGCCGGGCGCGGACTTCGAACTGGCCCATTGTCCCCTCCTGTACTTGGGGTTGGTTCCGGCTCCGCTCCAACAGCACCGGCGCCGCGCGGGAGCGGGAGGGACCGTTTCCCGGGAAGCGACGCCGCGGCGAGGCCCCGGGTCGATGCGAGATCCCCGGACTGCCGGATCCGCGCCGCACCTGATGCTGCTTCCCTCGGTCTCGCCCATGGGACCACCGCTGCCTACAGCCGCTCGGGCCGTATGCGTCGGGACCTTTGGCCCTTCCTCGGCCGGATGTGGGTGCTGAACTGGCTCTCGGAGTGGTCTTCCGGCGGTGGATCGACCGTGCCGGCGGACCAGCACGCAGCAGGAAGGGGGCAGCCATGCAGGGCATCAAGCAGGCGGCATCCGCGTTTCTGGCCAGCAGGCGAGTGGCGGTCACGGGGGTGTCCCGCACGCCCAAGGACCACGGGAGCAACACGGTGTACAAGCGGCTGCGCGAGCGTGGCTATGAGGTCTTCGCGGTCAATCCCAACGCCCACGAGGTCGAGGGGGATCGGTGCTATCAGGATCTGAAATCGATCCCTGGTGGGGTCCAGGCGGTGGTGATCGGCACGCGGCCGGAGATCGCTGAGGACACCATGCGCGAGTGCGCCGAGCTTGGCATCAAGCAGGTTTGGATGCATCGGGGCCCTGGCGCGGGCAGCGTCTCGGCAGCCGCGACCGACTACGGCCGGCAGCACGGCATCACCGTGATCGATGGAGGCTGCCCTCTGATGTTTGGGCCCACTGCCGATCTCGGGCACCGGATCATGCGCTTCGCGCTCGCCGGACACGTGCCCAAGCAGGTGTGACCCCGGCGCGCGGTTGGGTCGCGCACGACGTAGAGGGAGGAGCGTGACACGATGGCCGAGACGCGTCTCCTGGAACGGTTGACCGCGTCAGACCTGTTCATGCTGCTGTGGGACGACTATGGCTGGCCCAACCAGATCGGCGGGCTCGTCATCCTCGACGGCAACAGCCTGCTCGACCGCGACGGTCGCGTCCGGATCGAGGCGGTCCGCCGGCGGCTCGAGCCCAGACTGCACCTGGTCCCCCGCTTCCGGCAGTTGCTGCACCGACCCCGGCTGGGGCTGGGCTGGCCATTGTGGGTCGACGCTCCCTCCTTCGACCTGGCCGACCACATCCGAGTACGCGCGCTTGCCGCTCCCGGCGGCCAAGCCCAGCTGCTGCAGGCATGCCAGGAACTGGCGCGGCGACGGCTGGATCCAGCCCGGCCGCTGTGGGAGCTGTGGCTGCTGCCCGGCCTGCCAGAGCGGCGGGTGGGCGCGTACTTGAAGCTGCACCATGTCGTTGCCGACGGCCCCACGGGAGTGGCCGCCTTCGGGGCGCTGCTGGACCTGACCGCCAACGCGACCACCCCGGTGGCACCGCCATGGACGCCGACACCGATCCCGACCGCCGGTGAGCTGCTGCGCGACAACCTGCGCCGGCGCCGGCAGGAACTAGGTCGCGGGTGGTCGGACCTGGCCCATCCGGGCCGGACGCTGCACCGGGCGCGACGGGCCTGGCCGGCGTGGCGGGAAGTCTTCACCGAGCAGCGTGCCCCACGGACCAGCCTCAACCAGCCGGTCGGCGTCGACCGCCGGCTGGCCATCGTCCGCGGCCGCCTGGACCTCACCAAGCAGGTCGCCCACGTCCACCACGCCAAGGTCAACGACGTGCTGCTGGCCGCGGTGGCCGGCGGCCTGCGCCAGCTGCTGGCAAACCGTGGCGAGGACGTCCAAGGGCTGGTGCTGCGCGCGATGGTGCCCATCTCCCTGCACCAAGAGCAGCCTGGGCAGGCGCAGGGCAACAAGCCCGGGTGGATGATGGTGCCGCTGCCGCTCGGCGAGCCCGACCCGGTACGCCGGCTCGAGCTGATCGCCGCCGAGACGGCCGCGCGCATGCACAAGGCCCGTCCGCAGGCGGGCAGCGGGATCTTCCGGTTCGTCGCCGGCCAGCGCGCCTGGTACCGGCACTTCCCGCGGCAGCGGTCGGTGAACCTGGTCGTGACCAACGTCCCGGGTCCGCCGGTGCCACTGCACCTTGCCGGCGCGCGGCTGCTGGAGCTGTTCCCTATGGTGCCGGTCATGGGCAACTTGACGCTCGTCGTCGCCGTGCTGTCGTACGCCGGACAGCTTAACCTCACTGCGGTCGCCGACCGGGACGGCTGCCCGGACGTGGAGGTGTTCGCCGAGGGTGCGCGCAGCGCCCTCGACGACCTCGCGCGATCGGTGCTTGTGCCCGCCTCTTGAGCCCAACGCGACAGGAGGGGACCGGGGGGAGCGGAGCCGCCATCCGATCTGTCGGGACCGCGGAGGTCACCGGACTGGTGGGCGCAGCCAGAGGGAGACGCGCGTCGGCTGCATGGTCTGCTCGGCGACCGCGAGCAGCTCGGCGGTAAGGGTGTCCAGGTCGACCTGTTGGCGCAGGCGGCCGCTGAACGCCTGGCTGGAAGGCGACGGCGACGTTGGGCGTCGCCACGGCCACCGCCAGACTGGAACCGCGGCCCAGGAGCTGGCCCAGCCGAGCGCGACCGCGGCGTAGCCGCCGGCCGGCAACGGCGGCTACGACGTCGCCCACTACGGTCTCCGGCTCGGCTACGACCCGGCGACCAGGCACCTGGACGCCGTGGCGACGATCCTCGCCCGCGCCACCCAGAACCTCTCGCGGTTCGACCTGGACCTGCGCGGCTTCGAGATCTCGCGGCTGCTGGTCAACGGCCGTGCGGCCTCGTTCACCCGGCGGGGCCAGGAGCTGGTGATCACGCCGGAGCGGGGCATCCGGGCGGGGCGCCGGTTCACCGTGGTGGTCCGCTACGCCGGGACGCCGGCGGTGGTCACCGACCCCGACGAGTCGATCGAGGGCTGGGTACCGACCGACGACGGCGCCTTCGTGGTCGGCGAGCCGCAGGGATCGCCGGCCTGGTACCCGGCCAACGACAACCCGCGCAACAAGGCGACCTTCACCTTCGTGGTCACGGTCCCCGCGGGCATCACCGCGATGGCCAACGGGGTGCTGACGTCGCGGAGCACCAGGGCGGGCAGGACGACCTTCGTCTGGCGGGAGCGCTTCCCGATGGCGCCCTACCTGGCCACCTCGACCCTCGGCCGCTTCGACCTCACCCAGTTCCGGCTGCGGAGCGGGCTGCCCGTCTACATCGCGGTCGACCCGACCCTGCCGGCCATGCCGGTGCTGAAGAAGCTGCCGGACATCGTCGCCTTCTACAGCTCGATCTACGGTCGGTACCCGTTCGACGCCGTCGGCGCCATCGTCGACGACGCCAAGGAGGTCGGCTACTCGCTGGAGACGCAGACCAAGCCGGTGTTCGACTCGCCGCCGGACGAGGCGACGCTGGCCCACGAGCTGTCGCACATGTGGTACGGCGACTCGGTGACGCTGCGGCGGTGGCCGGACATTTGGCTGCACGAGGGGTTCGCCACCTGGTCGGAGTGGATCTGGAGCGAGCACCGGGGCGAGCGGTCGGCGCACGACATCTTCCAGGAGCTCTACGCCACGCCGGCGTCGGACACGGAGTTCTGGACACCCCCGCCGGGGGACCCTGGATCGGCCCCCAACCTGTTCGACGGGACGATCTACGACCGGGGCGGCATGACACTCCAGGCGCTGCGCGAGAAGCTCGGCGACCGGGTGTTCTTCCGCATCATGCGCGACTGGGCCAGGCGGCACCGCTACGGCAACGCGACCACCCGCCAGTTCATCGCCCTGGCCGAGCGGGACAGCGGCAGGAACCTCCGGCACTTCTTCGACGTCTGGCTGTTCCAGCCGCGCAAGCCGACCTCCTGGTAATGGACCGGGCCGGCCGAACGCTCTACCAGCTGACAGCCGGAACGTCGGCTGGCCGATCGAGTGGAGGTGCATCGTGCGGAGGTTGTTCCTGCCGTTCGCCGTGGCGGCGATCGTGCTGCTGCTGGCGAGCAGTGCCCTGGCGGCCAAGCCGCCCTCAGGGAGCAGCACGGGCACCGGCTCGGTCTTCGTCCCCAACCCCGTGCAGTCGCTCGGCAACGAGTCGCTGACCGACCAGAAGGACGCCGACGCCGCGGTGCCGGCGGCCGCGTACCACGACGTCACGCTGACCAACCTCGACGGCAGCGGGTTCCTGCGGGGCGACTTCGCGAACGTCGTCAGCGAGACCGGCAACCCGGCGTTCTCGCCGACCAACACCTTCCGCTACACCCGTCACCAGGACGAGTTCGAGCAGGTGATGGCCTACTACTGGGTCACCCAGGCGCAGCGTTACATCCACAGCCTCGGCTTCGGGGAGACCCGCCGGCCGGTCAACGACCAGCCGCAGGCGGTGCGGATCAACCAGTTCGGGCAGGACAACTCGTTCGCCACCGACCACCCCAAGGACGAGCTGCGCTTCGGCAAGGGCGGCGTGGACGACGCCGAGGACGCCGAGGTGATCCTGCACGAGTACGGCCACGCCATCCACTTCGCACAGAACTTCTCCTTCGCGTCCGAGCAGGCCGGCGCGATCAGCGAGGGCTTCGGCGACTACTGGGCGGTGACCGTCAGCGACGTGGTCTCCCGGTCGCTCGGCGTCCCGGAGCGCGAGCCGCTGCCCTGCGTGGCCGACTGGGACTCGGTCTCCTACACCAGCACGGTCCCGCACTGCCTGCGGCGCGTCGACACCAACCTGCACTTCCCGGCGGACCTGAACGGCGAGGTCCACCACGACGGCCGGATCTGGTCGCGGGCGCTGTGGGACATCCGGCAGGCGCTCGGCAACGTGCAGGCCGACACGATCATCCTGCAGGGCTCGTTCGACTTCCCCGGCACGACCATGCCGGACCTGGCGAACCGGACGGTCGCGGCCGCGCAGCAGCTGTACGGCACCGCCGCGGCCACCGCGGTGAGGAAGGCCTTCGCCGACCGCGGGATCCTCTGACCGGCGGCGGCTGGTCAGAGGATCCGGGAGAGGAACGCCCTGGTGCGTTCATGCCGCGGGTTGGCGAACACCTCGCTGGGGCGTCCCTCTTCCACCACCGTGCCCTGGTCCATGAAGACCAGGTGGCTACCCACCTCGCGGGCGAAGCCCATCTCGTGGGTGACCACGATCATGGTCATGCCGTTCTCGGCCAGCTTGCGCATCGCGTCGAGCACGTCGCCGACCAGCTCCGGGTCCAGTGCGCTGGTCGGCTCGTCGAACAGCATGAGCTTGGGATCCATGGCCAGCGCGCGGGCGATCGCCACGCGCTGCTGCTGGCCGCCGGAGAGCTGCGCCGGGTAGACGTCGGCCTTGTCGGCCAGGCCGACCTGCCCGAGCAGCTCGCGGGCACGCTCGATGGCGTCGGCCTTGCGGGTGCCCTTGACCCGCATGGGCGCCTCGATGACGTTGCCCAGCGCGGTCATGTGCGGGAACAGGTTGAAGCGCTGGAAGACCATGCCGATCTCGGCGCGCTTGCGGGCGACCTCGTTCTCCTTGAGCTCATGGAGCTTGTCGCCCTGCTGCCGGTAGCCGACCAGCTCGCCGTCCACCCAGAGGCGGCCGCCGTTGATCTTCTCCAGGTGGTTGATGCAGCGCAGGAAGGTGGACTTGCCCGAGCCGGAGGGGCCAAGCATCACGGTGACCTCGCGGGGCTTCACCTCGAGGTCGACGCCCTTCAGCACCTCGAGCCGGCCGAAGCGCTTGTGGACGTTCTCGGCCTTGACCATCGGCTGATCGGTGGCGGCGAAGCCGCTCGGGTCAGTGCCCATGTCCCACACTCCCCACCCTCATGCGGGCGCCCGCCTGCCGCCCGCCGGTGCCGAAGCCCCGACTGAAGTATCGCTCCAGGAAATATTGGCCGATCATCAGCACGCTGGTCATCGCCAGATACCACAGGCAGGCGGCGACCAGCATGGGGAACACCCGGAAGGTGCGCGCGCCGATCGCCTGGAGCTGGAAGAACAACTCGTTGGTCACCGGCACGAAGGCGAGGAGCGCGCTGTCCTTGAGCATGGCGATCGTCTCGTTGCCAGTCGGGGGGATGATCACCCGCATCGCCTGCGGCAGGACGATCCGGCGCAGCGTGACCCCACGCCCCATGCCGCACGCCTGCGCGGCCTCCTGCTGTCCGGGGTCGACCGACTGGATGCCGGCTCGCACGATCTCGGCCATGTAGGCAGCCTCGGACAGCGCCAGGCCGAGCAGGCCGGCGACGAACCCGGTCACCACCGTCCTCGCGTCCAGGCCGAAGATCCGCGCGCTGAAGTCGATCCCGAACAGGTTGCCGATCTGATGGTCGAACGGCAGCCCGACCTCGTAGCGCGCGTAGAGGATCCCCAGGTTGCCGAACAGCACCAGCAGCACGATCCGCGGCACGGCGCGGAAGAACCAGGTGTAGACCCACGCCGCCCCAGAGAGGATCGGGTTGGGCGACAGGCGCATGACCGCGATGACGATGCCGAGCGTGACCCCGATGATCATCGCGAGGATGGTGACCAGGAGCGCCGTCCGCACGCCCTCGATGACCGGCGGGCGGAACATGTTGTCGAACATGAAGCGCCACTGGAAGGCCTTGTTCGTCACCAGCATGTGGACGAACATCGCCACCAGCAACGCGATGACGGCGGCCGCGACCCAACGGCCTGGGTGACGGACGGGCACCGCCTTGACAGTCTCCGGCGGCGGTACCCGCTCAGCCGGTCTGGTTGCGGTCTCGGTCATTGGGTCGCGTCCCCCTTCTCTGCCTCAGGCGGAGGGATTGACGGCGGAGTTGGTGATCGCCCCCGCCTCGACGCCCCACTTGGTCAGGATCTGCTTGTAGGTGCCGTCGGAGATCACCGCGCCGACCGCGCCGGAGAGCGCCTGGGCGAAGTCGGTCTGGTCCTTCTTGACCACGTAGCCGTACGGCGCCGAGTCGTAGATGTCGCCGAGCAGCTCGAGCTGCCCGTTGGTCTGCTTGACCGCGTAGGCGGCCACCGGGGAGTCGGCCAGCATGGCGTCGTCCTTGCCGGAGACCACGGCCGCGGTCGCCTGGTCCTGCCCCTGGTAGCGGTCGATGTTGATAGCCGGCTTGCCGCTGCTCTTGCAGGCGCTGACGCGCTTGGGCAGGTCGTCGGTGTCCTGCACGGTGCTGGTCTGGACCGCGACCTTCTTGCCACAGGCGTTGTCCGGCTGGATGCCGGTCGGGTTGCCCTTCTTGGTGGCCCACTGGGTCCCGGCGCTGAAGTAGCTGACCATGTTGACCTGCTGCATGCGCTCAGGGTTGATGGTGAACGACGAGACGCCGACCTCGTACTTGCCGGACTCGACACCTGGGATGATCGCGTCGAACTTGGCCGAGGTCCACTGGGTCTGCAGGCCCAGCTTGGCCGCGACGGCGTTGAACAGGTCGACGTCGAAGCCGATGACGGTCTTGCCGTCGGTGTCGAGGAACTCGCTCGGCGCGTAGGTCGAGTCGGTCCCGATCAGCAGCTTGCCGTCGGCTTTGACGGCCGCGGGCACCTTCGCGGCCAGCGCCTGGTCGACCGACGAGGCCTTGGTGGTCGCACTGGCGTTGCCCCCGCCGCCGCTGTTGTTGCTGCCGCAGGCCGCGACCACGAACACCAGGCCCATGCCCAGGGCGAGCAGTCGCCATCTCCGTCCGTTTCTCAACATGTTCTGCCCCTATCGTGAGGGTCGCCGGTCCCACCGTGGCGACCGCGATTCGGCGATTGCCGCTCTTCCTTGCCGGTTCTCGAGGGCACCTGCGCGGTGTTGAGGCCGTCCGCCCGATCCGCGGCGATCCGGGTGGGAAGCCAGCGGGGCCGCGCGAGCCCGCCCTTTGGAGGCGAGCCCTTCGAGCAGGGTTGCTGCAATGGTTCGTGTCTCGACCGGCAGTCTCCTCGTCATCTGGATGCTGGCACTATCCGCCAGGCACGGGCGCGGAAGCAAGACGATCCGCTCGTTGCCGCAGCGCCCTGACCTGAGCGGGTGGCATGCGCGCAATGCCGGCTTGCGGCCGACCACG
>Ga0268241_10000099_pt1 | contig 11895 bp, 9 predicted proteins | sample BulsoiAmnAmmetaG_FD_200248 | JGI IMG/M metagenome (GOLD analysis project Ga0268241, IMG submission 200248) | Bulk soil microbial communities from Mexico - Amatitan (Am) metaG (v2) (version 2) | ecosystem: Environmental > Terrestrial > Soil > Agricultural land | place: Mexico: Amatitan, Jalisco...
CATGGCCGCCTTCGGGCAGGCCAAGGTGACCGCCAGCCCGCTGCTGATGGCCGGGGTCGCCGGGGCGGTGCAGTCGGGCACCTGGCGCGCCCCCAAGGTGGTCGACGACCAGGCGCTCGGCAGCCTCGAGGTGCGGCAGCCCGGCCCGCGCCAGCTCGACCCGGCGGTGGCGGCCACGCTGCGCACGCTGATGCGCGAGGTGGTCAGCTCGGGCACCGCGGCCGGCGCCGGCCTGCCCGCCGACGTCTCCGGCAAGACCGGCACCGCCGAGTTCGGCAGCGGCGACAAGCCGCCGACCCACGCCTGGTTCATCGGCTTCCAGGGCGACCTCGCGGTCGCCGTGGTGGTCGAGGGCGGCGGCGTGGGTGGCGAGGTGGCCGCCCCGATCGCCGCGAGCTTCTTCAAGACGCCCGGGCTCTGAGCCAGCGCCCCGGGCGCCGCGCCCGCCCCGAGGCGCCGCGCCCGGCCAGCGCTCAGGTGGTCACCACGATGCGGTCCAGCGGCACGTTGCAGGCGCTGGCGAGCTGGCGGGCCGCGTCGGTGACCGCCCGCACGGCCTGCTCGCGCTGGGCCGGGGTGCTGCCGGCGGCGGTGTCGGCCAGCCGGCGGAGCCGCTCGGCCAGGGTCTCGGTCGCGTTCCGGACGTCGGTCTGGTCGATGTTGCGGGCCCGCTCGTCCAGCCTGCGGGCGGCCTCATCGGCCTGGCCGGCCGCCCTGGCGACCGACGAGGGGCGGAGGTCCAGGTGGAGGTTGGCGAGGTCCGCCACCAGCTCGGCGCACTGGCGGGCCTTGTCCACGCCGCGGCCGGCCTCCTGCGCCTTCTGGGCGGCGTCGCAGCCGGCCAGCGTCGCCACCAGGGCGAGCGCCGGCAGGAGCAGCCGCAGGCCCGCCGGTCGGCTGGCCGTCACCATCCGCGCTCCCGCCACTCGTCCAGGTGCGGGGCCTCGTTGCCGACCCAGGTGTCGTCGCCGTGGCCCGGCGAGAGGCGGGTCTCGCCGCCCAGCGACAGCAGCTTCCGCTCGGCCGAGGCGATCGCCTGCAGGAAGTCGTCCCTGGTCTCGGTCTTGCCGACCCCGCCGGGGAAGAGCGCGTCGCCGGTGAGCACGTGCTCGGACGGCAGCTTGAAGGAGATGCTGCCCTCGGTGTGGCCCGGGGTGTGCAGCACGGCGATCTCGAAGCGGCCGACCGCCACGGTGTCGCCGTCCTCCAGCGGCCGGTCCGGCTTGACCCCGACCTGCCTGGTGATCTCGCCGGCGTCGGCCGGGTGCGCGCCATTCCAGACGTCGTGGGCGGCCAGCACCGCCGGCAGCGCCTGGATGTGGTCCGGGTGGCGGTGAGTGGTCACGATGCCCACCAGCCGGACCTCACGCAGCAACTCGAGCAGCCGCTCCTCCTCGTTGGCCGCGTCGACCAGCAGCGCCTCGCGGGTCTCGGAATCCACCAGCAGGTAGGCGTTGTTGTCGTAAGGGCCGACGCTGAGCTTGGTGACCACCAGCGGGCCGTCCGGGTAGCGGTGCTGAGGGCCGCCACGCTCGACGTGGGCGGGGTCGAACTCGGGCATCTGCGCCTCCTCGAGTCGTCAGGAGGCAATTGTGCCAAGCCCTGCGGGCCAGCACCCGCGACCGGCCGCCAGCAGGGGGAACAATCGCTGTCGGGTGGCCGCTTACAATGACCGGGGCTGGTTCGAGCTTCCCCCTTGACGTAGAGGAAGGGACATCCTGAGCGCCACCGATCGCCTCGTCATCCGAGGCGCCCGCGAACACAACCTGAAGAACGTCCATCTCGACCTCCCCCGGAACGCCCTGATCGTCTTCACCGGGCTGTCGGGATCGGGCAAGTCGTCGCTCGCCTTCGACACCATCTACGCCGAGGGCCAGCGCCGCTACGTCGAGTCGCTGTCGGCCTACGCCCGGCAGTTCCTCGGCCTGATGGAGAAGCCGGACGTCGACTTCATCGAGGGGCTCTCGCCGGCGATCTCGATCGACCAGAAGTCCACCTCCAAGAACCCACGCTCGACGGTGGGCACGATCACCGAGATCTACGACTATCTGCGGCTGCTCTACGCCCGCATCGGCCAGCCCCACTGCCCCAGGTGCGGCCGGCCGATCTCGCGGCAGACGCCTGACCAGATCGTCGACCAGATCCTGGCGCTGCCGGCCGGCACCCGCTTCCAGCTGCTCGCCCCGGTCGTGCGCGGCCGCAAGGGCGAGTACGAGGCGCTGCTGCGCAGCTACTCCAGCAAGGGCTTCGCGCGCGCCAGGGTCGACGGCGAGGTGCGGGACCTGTCCGAGCCGATCCGACTGGCCAAGACCTACAAGCACGACATCGAGATCGTGGTTGACCGGCTGGTCGCCAAGGGCCCCGAGGCCGACGAGAAGTCCCGCCGGCGGCTGGCGGACTCGGTCGAGACCGCCGTCGGACTGGCCGAGGGCCTGGTGCTGGTCGAGCTGGTCGACGACAAGCGCGAGCTGCAGTTCTCCACCCACCTGGCGTGCCTCTACGACAACCTCTCGTTCGAGGAGCCGGCGCCGCGCAACTTCTCGTTCAACGCGCCCTACGGCGCCTGCCCGGACTGCACCGGGCTGGGGGTCAAGTGGGAGGTCGACCCCGAGCTGGTGGTGCCGAACCCGTCGCTGTCGCTCGGCGACGGCGCGGTGGCGCCGTTCCAGTGGGGCCGCGGGGCCAGCGACTACTTCGACCGGCTGCTGGCCGCGGTGGCCGAGGGCTACGGCTTCGAGCTGGACACCCCCTGGAACCGGCTCACCGACGAGCAGCGCAAGGTGGTGCTGTTCGGCGCGCCCGAGCCGGTCTACGTGCGCTACAAGAACCGCTACGGCCGGCAGCGCGCCTACCACACCGCCTACGAGGGCGTGGTGCCCTACCTGAACCGGCGCTACGGCGAGGCGGAGTCCGACAGCGTGCGCGAGCGGGTCGAGTCCTACATGCGCGAGGTGCCCTGCCCGACCTGCCAGGGCACGCGGCTGCGGCCGGAGAGCCTGGCGGTGACCATCGCCGGGCGCAACATCGCCCAGGTCGCCGGCTGCTCGGTCGGCGAGGCGGCGGAGTTCTTCACCAGCCTGGAGCTGTCCGACCGGGACCGCTACATCGCCGCCCGCGTCCTCAAGGAGATCAACGCGCGGCTCGGCTTCCTGCTGGACGTGGGGCTCGACTACCTGACGCTGGACCGGGCCTCGGCGACCCTGGCCGGGGGCGAGGCGCAGCGCATCCGCCTGGCGACCCAGATCGGCTCCGGCCTGACCGGCGTGCTGTACGTGCTCGACGAGCCGTCGATCGGGCTGCACCAGCGCGACAACCACCGCCTGATCGACACGCTGCTGCGCCTGCGCGACCTGGGCAACACCCTGATCGTGGTGGAGCACGACGAGGCCACCATCCGGGCGGCCAACTACCTGGTCGACATCGGGCCGGGTGCCGGCGAGCACGGCGGCGAGATCGTCGCCCAGGGCAGCCTGGCCGACGTCGAGGCGGTCGAGCGATCGCTCACCGGGCAGTACATGGCCGGCAAGCGGGACATCCCGGTCCCGGCGCGGCGCCGCAAGCCGGGCGAGCGCTGGATCGAGCTGACCGGCGTGCGCGAGCACAACCTCAAGAACATCACCACCCGCGTGCCGCTCGGGGTGTTCACCTGCATCACCGGGGTCTCCGGGTCGGGCAAGTCGTCGTTGATCAACGACGTGCTGCTGCGGGCGCTGATGCAGTCGATCTACCGCTCGCGGATCGCCCCGGGCCGCTACGGCGGCATCTCCGGCCAGGAGCACCTCGACAAGGTGATCGACGTCGACCAGTCGCCGATCGGCCGCACCCCGCGGTCCAACCCGGCCACCTACACCGGGGTGTTCGACCACATCCGGCGGCTGTTCGCGCAGACACCCGAGGCCAAGATCCGCGGCTACCAGCCCGGGCGGTTCTCCTTCAACGTCAAGGGCGGCCGCTGCGAGGCCTGCCAGGGCGACGGGACCATCAAGATCGACATGCAGTTCCTGCCCGACATCTACGTGCCGTGCGAGGTCTGCAAGGGCAGCCGCTACAACCGCGAGACCCTGGAGGTCCACTACAAGGGCCAGACCATCGCCGACGTGCTGGCCATGTCGGTCGAGGAGGGGCTGGCGCTGTTCGGCAGCATCCCGCCGATCGCCAGGCACCTGCAGACCCTGACCGACGTCGGGCTCGGCTACATCAAGCTGGGCCAGCCGGCGCCGACCCTGTCGGGCGGCGAGGCGCAGCGGGTCAAGCTCGCCAGCGAGCTGGCCAAGCGGGCCACCGGCCGGACGTTGTACGTGCTCGACGAGCCCACCACCGGGCTGCACTTCGAGGACGTCAGCAAGCTGCTCGGCGTGCTGCACCGGCTGGTCGACGCGGGCAACTCGGTGATCGTGATCGAGCACAACCTCGACGTGATCAAGACCGCCGACTGGATCCTCGACCTCGGCCCCGAGGGCGGCAACCGCGGCGGCGAGGTGATCGCCCAGGGCCCGCCCGAGCGGGTCGCCCGGGTCCCCGGCTCCTACACCGGCCACTTCCTCGCCGAGGTCCTCGGCCTCGAGGAGGAGCGCGCCAGGGCCGCCAGCGCCGAGGGCGAGCCGCTCGCGGGCCCACCGGAGCACGTCCTCCGCGCGGCCCGTGGCGACGGCGCGGATCTGGCTGGGACCGCGCCGCGTCCGCCCGAGGAGGGCGACGCCGCCTAGCGCCTGCCGCCGCCGACCGTCTCCCGTTCGATCCAGGCGAGGTAGTCCGGGCTGCCGAGGCTGATCGGGGTGGCGGTGATCTCCGGCGTGTCGTAGCTGTGCTCGGCCCGGATGTGGCGGGCCAGCGGCTCGAACTCCGAGGCGGGGGTCTTCAGCAGGCACATCCACTCGCCGGCGGTCTCGATCCCGCCCTGCCACCAGTAGGTGCTGACGATCGGCCCGATCACCTGCGCGCAGGCGGCCAGCCGCCGCTCGACCGAGCTGCGGGCGATCTGCCTGGCTTCCTCCTGGGTGGCCGTGGTCGTGGTGACCTGCAGGTACCACGGCCGGCCGGCGGCATCGCCGCCGCGTTGGCCGATGCTCACGGTGTGCCTCCTCGGGGTCGGTGCGCGGCTCCGCGGCCGGACGGGCGCCGGCGGCGGCACGCGCCGCGCCGGCCTCGCCAAGACGATAACCCGACCACTCCGGAGCGTCACCGAATCCCCCGTATGTGCCGGAAAGGGTTGTGCGTGCCCCGACTAGAATCAGAGGCATGAGCATCAGCACGTCGCCGAGGCCGAAGCCGGACGCGATCCCCGACCATCCCGGCGTCTACCTCTTCCGGGACGCCGGCGGTCGCGTGATCTACGTCGGCAAGGCGATCTCGCTGCGCAAACGGCTGGCGAGCTACTTCCAGCCGCTGCGCAACCTGCACCCGCGCACCGCCGCGATGGTCGAGGCGTCCGCCACGGTCGAATGGGTTCTGGTACGCAGCGAGGTCGAGGCGCTCCAGCTCGAGTACAACTTCATCAAGCAGCACCGTCCCAGGTACAACGTTCGCTACCGCGACGACAAGACCTACCCGTGGCTGGCGGTGACGGTCAGCGAGGAGATCCCGCGCCCGCGGGTCGAGCGCGGCGCCAAGCGCAAGGGCACCCGGTATTTCGGCCCCTACGCGCACGCCTACGCGATCCGCGAGACGCTCGACCTGCTGCTGCGCACCTTCCCGATGCGCACCTGCTCGCAGGGCGTGTTCGACCGCCAGCGGCGGCTCGGCCGGCCCTGCATCCTCTACGACATCAACAAGTGCTCCGGGCCGTGCGTCGGCCACATCTCCGCCGAGGACCACCGCAAGATCGTCGACGAGTTCATCTCCTTCATGGAGGGCCGCACCCGGCCGGTGCTGCGCCGCCTCGAGGAGGAGATGCGCAGGTCGGCCGAGCAGCTCAATTTCGAGGCGGCCGCACGCCTGCGCGACCAGCTCGCCAGCGTCCGCAAGGCGCTGGAGCGCCAGCAGATGGTCTCCTCCTCGCCGGAGGACTTCGACATCGCCGCCTTCGCCGAGGACGACCTGGAAGCGGCCGTGCAGGTGTTCTACGTGCGCCGCGGCCGGGTGGTGGGGCAGCGCGGCTACGTGGTCGACAAGGTCGAGGCGCTCGACACCGCCGCGCTGGCGGCCACCTTCGTGCAGCAGCTCTACGGCGAGCGGCTCGACGAGGTCCCGCGCGAGGTGCTCCTGCCGGTCATGCCCGAGGGCGCCGACGCGCTGCGCGAGTGGCTCTCGGGCCTGCGCGGCGGGCGGGTCGACTTCCGCGTCCCGCAGCGCGGCGAGAAGCGCGCGCTGCTGGAGACGGTCACCGCCAACGCCCGCGACGCGTTCGTGACCCACAAGCTCAAGCGCGCCTCCGACTTCGACGCCCGCGCCCGGGCGCTCAAGGAGCTCCAGGAGCAGCTCGACCTGCCGGTCGCGCCGCTGCGGATCGAGTGCTACGACATCTCCAACCTGCAGGGCAACCAGGTGGTCGGCTCGATGGTGGTGTTCGAGGACGGCCTGCCGCGCAAGTCCGAGTACCGCCGCTTCGAGGTGCGCACGGTCGACGGCCAGGACGACGTCGCCTCGCTGCGCGAGGTGCTCGGCCGCCGGCTGGCGCGCCTGGCCAGCGAGCAGCAGGACCAGGCGGCGCCGGACCGGGACGGAGCGGCCGGGAACGGCGACGGGTCCTCGGAACCCGGCACGCGCAGCCGCAAGTTCGCCTATCCTCCGAGCCTGATCGTGGTCGACGGCGGGCGGCCGCAGCTGGCCGCCGCGCTGGACGCCCTGGAGCAGGCCGGGCGTACCGACCTCGCGGTGATCGGCCTGGCCAAGCGGATGGAGGAGGTCTACGTGCCCGGCACGCCGGACCCGGTGGTGCTGCCCCGCTCCAGCGAGGCGCTCTACCTGCTCCAGCGGGTCCGCGACGAGGCGCACCGCTTCGCCATCGCCTACCACCGCAAGCTGCGCGGCCGCTCGATGACCCGCAGCGTGCTCGACGGCATCCCCGGGGTGGGGGAGGCCCGCCGCAAGGACCTGGTGCGCCACTTCGGGTCGCCCCGCAAGGTCGCGCAGGCCAGCGTCGAGGAGATCGCCGCCCTGCCGGGCTTCGGCCCGCGGCTCGCCCAGACCGTCTGGGACCACCTCCACGGAGCGGCGAGGTGACCCAGGAGCTGCACACCGAGGACCGCCTGCGGGCGGCCTCGGTCGACTTCGTGGTGATCAGCGGCATGTCCGGCGCAGGCCGCTCGGAGGCCGCCAAGGTGCTGGAGGACCTCGGCTACTTCGTGATCGACAACCTGCCGCCGTCGCTGATCGGCCGGGTCGCCGACCTGGCCCTGGTCGGCCGGGACCGCTCGCGGGTCGCGCTGGTGGTCGACGCCCGCGGCGGCGCCTTCGCCGACGACTTCACCGAGCTCCAGCGGGCACTGGAGCCGCTGCGCGCCCACAGCATCACCCTGCGGGTACTCTTCCTGGAGGCCTCCGACGAGGTGCTGGTGCGCCGCTACGAGCAGACCAGGCGGCGCCACCCGGTGGCGGGGGAGCGGGTGGTCGAGGCGATCGCGCTGGAGCGCGAGCTGCTGCGGGAGTTCCGCGCCAGCGCCGACCTGGTGATCGACACCAGCGACCTCAACGTCCACGAGCTGCGCGAGCGGATCCTGGCGGCGTTCGCCGACGAGTCCGCCGGCCTGCTGCTGACGGTCGCCTCCTTCGGCTTCAAGTACGGGCTGCCGCTGGACGCCGACGTGGTGCTCGACGTCCGCTTCCTGCCGAACCCGCACTGGGTCCCGGAGCTGCGCCCCAGGACCGGACAGGACCCGGCGGTGCGCGACTACGTGCTCGCGCAGGACGGCACCAAGGAGTTCACGCAGCGGGTCGAGGCGCTGCTGGAGACCGCCCTGCCCGGCTACGTCCGCGAGGGCAAGCACTACCTGACGGTGGCGATCGGCTGCACCGGCGGCAAGCACCGCAGCGTGGTGCTGGCGGAGGAGCTGGGCCGCTGGCTCACCGAGCGCGGCTTCCGGGTGAACGTGACCCACCGTGACATGGAGCGTGAGTGATCCCGGCGGGAGGGCTCCGGTGAAGCGGCCGGTCGCACTGGGTGGGGGGCATGGCCTGTCCGTCAGCCTCGGCGCCCTGCGGCAGCTGGGCGTCGAGCCGACCGCGGTGGTCACCATGGCCGACGACGGCGGCTCCTCAGGCCGGCTGCGGCGCGACCTCGACCTGCCCCCGCCGGGAGACCTGCGCATGGCGCTGCTCGCCCTGGCCGACCCGGCCGCCGAGATCCGTGAGCTGTTCGGCTACCGCTTCGAGCGCGGCGAGCTGGCCGGCCACAACCTCGGCAACCTGATCCTGGCGAGCCTCACCGACCTGCGCGGCGGGTTCCTCGAGGCGCTGTCGGTCGCCTCCCGCTGGCTGCGGATCCGCGGCAGGGTGCTGCCCTCCACGCTGGTGCCGGTGCGGCTGCTCGGCCGCGTCGAGGGCCAGACCGTCGAGGGGCAGGTCGCCATCCGCGACGCCTGGGGCCGCGTCGACCGGGTCTGGCTGGAGCCGAACACCCCTGGTGCGCTGCCCGACGCGGTCGCCGCGGTGCGCGAGGCCGACCTGGTGCTGCTCGGGCCCGGCTCGATCTTCACCTCGGTGATCCCCAACCTGCTGGTCCCCGAGATCGGCGAGGCCGTCGCGGCCGCCTCCGACCGGGTCGTCTACCTCTGCAACCTGGAGCCGCAGCCCGGGGAGAGCAGCGGCTTCTCGCCCGAGGCGCACCTGGCCGCGCTGCTGGACCACTGCCCCGGCCTGCGCGTCCCGCGGGTGCTCTGCCAGCGCCCGGCCGACGCCGCCGCCAGGGAGCGCGAGACCGCCGCGTTCGCCGACCTCGGCGCGCGGGTGCTGCACGCCGACCTCGCCGACCCCGCCGCGCAGGGCCGCCACGACCCGGCCCGGCTGGCCGCCGCGCTGGAGGAGCTGGGCTGAGCCATGCCAGCCGGGCGGGGCCAGTTCACCATCCGGGTCAAGGAGGAGCTGGCCGCCCTGCGTCCCACGACCCCGCAGGAACGCCGCGCCCTGCTCGCCGGCCTGCTCCGCTTCGCCGCCACCCTCCACATCGGCGGGCTGGTGGAGGGCCCGGGGCTGCCGGGCGGCTCCCCGGCACCAGCCGGCGGCGATGGCACCGGAGCGGTTCCCGGCAGCTCCGGGGCGTCCGGCGGCGGGCCCGGGCCGCGGTTCACCCTGGTGCTGGCGAGCCGCTCCGGCGGCGTCGCCAGGCTGGGGTTCTGGCTGCTGCACGCGGGCTACGGCGTGCGGGCGGACTTCCGGGTGCACAGCCGCGGGGCGCTCACCCCGGCGGCGCGCTACGAGGTGGTGCTCGCCGAGCAGGTCGAGGGGGTGCTGGCCGACACCGGCATCCTCGACGCCGCCGGACGCCTCACCCACGGGGTGCCCGGCACGCTGGTGCGCGCCCGAGAGCCGGCGGCGTGCTACCTGCGCGGCGCCTTCCTCGGCCGCGGCACGGTCTCGCCGCCCACCCGCGAGCCGCACCTCGAGATCGTCGCGCCCGACGAGCGCGCCGCCAACGGCCTGGCGTCCCTGCTGGGCCGCCTCGGCCTGCACCCCGGGATCAGCCGGCGGGCCGACCAGGACCTCTACCGGGTGCTGCTCAAGGGCGGCGAGCCGATCGGCCGCGCGCTGGCCACCATGGGCGCCAGCAGCGCCTACCTCGCCTGGGAGGACGGCCGCATCCGCCGCGAGGTGCGCGGCGATGCCGTGCGGCTGGCCAACGCCGACGAGGCCAACCTGCGCCGCAGCGTGGCTGCCGCGATGGAGCAGGTCGCCATGGTCGAGGCCGCCGTCGCCGAGCTCGGCTGGGAGGCGCTCCCCAGCGAGGTCGCCGCCGTCGCCAGGCTCCGCCTCGGCCATCCCGAGGCGAGCCTGGCCGAGCTGGGCGCGCTGCTCGACCCGCCGCGCTCCAAGGGCGCCGTGCTGGCGCGGCTGCGCCGGCTGGAAGACCTGCGTGAACGTGCCCAGCAGGACGGGTAGAGAGCAACAAGGGGATGGGGACGGCCGGATGACGGCCCGCCGCACCCTGCGGAACAATGACCGTGACCCCGCCGCGCGCCCCGGCGTCGGGGGGCCCCGAACCGCTCGAGCCCGACTATCGCCAGCAACAGGAGGACGTATGACCGTCCGGGTAGGCATCAACGGCTTCGGCCGCATCGGCCGCAACTTCTTCCGCGCCGCGCGCGGCAACGCCGACGTCGAGGTCGTCGCGGTCAACGACCTGACCGACAACCGCACCCTGGCCCACCTGCTGAAGTACGACTCGACCTTCGGCCAGCTCGACGGCGAGGTGAGCTTCGACGACACCTCGATCTCGGTGGACGGCAAGCAGATCAAGGCCTCCGCCGAGCGCGACCCGTCCCAGCTCGGCTGGGGCGATCTCGACGTCGACATCGTGATCGAGTCCACCGGCCGCTTCACCGACCGGGACAACGCCGCCCTGCACCTCAAGGCCGGCGCCCGCAAGGTGATCATCTCCGCGCCGGCCAAGGGCGAGGACGTCACCATCGTGATGGGCGTCAACGACGACAAGTACGACCCCGCCACCCACGACATCATCTCCAACGCCTCCTGCACCACCAACTCGGTGGTGCCGATGGCCAAGGTCCTGCTGGACGCCTTCGGCATCGAGCGGGGCTTCATGACCACCGTGCACGCCTACACCAACGACCAGGTCATCCTCGACTTCCCGCACAAGGACCTGCGCCGCGCCCGCTCGGCCGCGCGCAACGTGATCCCCACCACCACCGGCGCCGCCAAGGCCGCCAGCCTCGCCATCCCCGAGCTCAAGGGCAAGCTCGACGGCATCTCCCTGCGGGTCCCGGTCGAGGACGGCTCGCTCACCGACCTGGCCGTGGTGCTCGGCCGCGAGGTCACCGTCGACGAGGTCAACGACGCCTTCAAGCAGGCGGCCGACGGCCCGATGCGGGGGATCATGCGCTACTGCACCGACCCGATCGTGTCCTCCGACATCGTCGGCGACCCGCACTCGTGCATCATCGACGCCCTGTCGACAGCCGCCAACGGCAACCTGGTCAAGGCCTTCGGCTGGTACGACAACGAGTGGGGCTACTCGAACCGGCTGGTCGACCTCACCGCGCTGGTCGGCGACCAGCTCCGCTAGGCCGGGCCGATGCCGCTCACGCTGCGCACGGTCGACGACGCCGAGCCCGACGGCCGGCGCGTGCTGGTCCGCGACGACTTCAACGTGCCGCTCGACGACGGCCGGGTGACCGACGACCTGCGCGTCCGCGCCTCGCTGCCGACCCTGCGCCACCTGCTCGAACGGCGCGCGCGGGTGATCTGCTGCTCGCACCTCGGCCGGCCCAAGGGCAAGCGGGACCCGAAGTACTCCCTCGAGCCGGTCGCCGGGGTCCTCGGCGGCCTGCTCGGGGTCGAGGTCGCCTTCGTCGACGACGTCGTCGGCGACCAGGCCGCCCGCGCCGCCCAGCAGCTGGAGCCGGGCCAGGTCCTGCTGCTGCAGAACCTGCGCTTCGAGCCGGGGGAGGAGGCCAACGACCCCGACTTCGCCGACCGCCTGGCCAGCCTCGCCGAGCTCTACGTCGACGACGCCTTCGGGGCGGCGCACCGCGCCCACGCCTCGGTCGTCGGCGTGGCCGAGCGCCTGCCCGCCTACGCCGGCTACCTGCTGGCCGGCGAGGTCAAGGAGCTGTCCCGGCTGCTGGAGGAGCCGGAGCGGCCGTTCGTCGCGGTGCTCGGCGGCAGCAAGGTCTCCGACAAGCTGGCGGTGCTCTCCAACCTGCTCGGCAACGTCGACACCCTGGTGATCGGCGGTGGCATGTGCTTCACCTTCCTGGCCGCCCAGGGCCACGAGGTGGGCGA
>Ga0268241_10000100_pt1 | contig 11857 bp, 13 predicted proteins | sample BulsoiAmnAmmetaG_FD_200248 | JGI IMG/M metagenome (GOLD analysis project Ga0268241, IMG submission 200248) | Bulk soil microbial communities from Mexico - Amatitan (Am) metaG (v2) (version 2) | ecosystem: Environmental > Terrestrial > Soil > Agricultural land | place: Mexico: Amatitan, Jalisco...
GATGCTGGACCGCTTCCTGGACTGACCAAGGTCGGGACCATGCCGCGGCGCTGCTGCAGTTGCCCGGCTGGTTCCCCAGCCGAGGGTGACCCGCGTGGTGACGGAGGCCACCTCCCACGACCGGAAGGAACGTCCACTGGCCATCGGCCAGGCCCTCGCGGCCGGAGACGAAAGAGAGCAGCGCCCAGCCGCCCGCGGCCGTGCTGCCGGTGCTGCGCGATCACTCCCGGCGTGCGACGTAGACCGAGATCGAGCCGGTGACCGTGGGCACCACTTCAGCCTCGCGCACGTCGCGGAACCCGGCGTCGGACATCAGGCCCGGCAGAGCACCATCGGCGTTGGGCTGGGTGTCCTCCTTACCGTCCGCGAGCTGCACGATCCGGAACGCCAGGCGCATCAGCCTCGTCCGCTGGCGTCCGTAGTCGGCGATCACCAGCTTCCCGCCCGGCCGCAGCACCGCGGACATCGACGCGAGCACCGCCCGTTTCACCGAGAGCGGGCATTGGTGGAGCACGAGGCTGGACACGACGGTGTTCACCGAGCCCGCACCCAACAACTCCACCAACGCATCACCCATGCCGACCTGCCACCGCACCGCCGCGTCCGCGGCATGAGCCTTGCGCCGCGCTACCGCCAGCACATCAGGATCGGGGTCCAGGCCGACAATCCGAGCCTGCGGCTCCACACGAGCCAACAACAACGCCAGTGAGCCAGTGCCACAACCCACGTCGACGATCACATCATCGGGCCGCGGCGCCACGTACATGGCGGCCAGAGCCCGCCACAGACGCTCGCGCGTCAGCGCGACCACGTGATCGTAGAACCGGGTAGGGGCGAAGCGGCCCAGGGCGGGGGTGAAGGCGTTCTCGCTCATGCCCGCAGTCTCCTTCCGGCTACACCCGGCGGTAGCGCCAGACCGCCAGCGGCGCGAACACCGCGACGATCCCGGCGGCCCAGGCCAGCGACTGCCACACGTACGAGGCGGTCGGCCCGCCCAGCACCAGCGCCCGCACCGCCGAGGCGGTCACCGACACCGGCTGGTGGGTGGCGAACCCCTGCAGCCAGCCCGGCATCGAGCTGACCGGCACGAACACCGAGGAGGCGAACACCAGCGGTGCCATCACCGGGAAGGCGGCCGCCTGCGCGGTCTCGGGGTCGCCCACCAGCAGGCCGACGGTGGCGAACACCCACGACATCGAGTAGGCGAACAGCAGCACCAGCAGCATCCCGCCGAGGAACGGCAGCGGTCCGGTGTGGACCCGGAAGCCGACCGCGAAGCCGATCACCACCATCAGCGTCACCACGAAGACGTTGCGGGCCAGGTCGGCCAGGGTCCGGCCGGCCAGCACCGCGGAGCGGGCCATCGGCAGCGAGCGGAACCGCTCCAGCAGCCCCGTCTGCAGGTCGGTGGCCAGCCCGATGGCCGCGCCGATGGCGCCGAACACCGAGGTCTGCACGAAGATGCCCGGCAGCAGGTAGTCGACGTAGGGCACCCCGATCAGCGAGGTCGACACCACGCCGCCAAAGACGTAGCGGAACAGCAGCAGGAACACCACCGGCTGGATGGTGGAGAAGACCAGCAGCTGCGGCACGCGGCGCAGCGCGATCAGGTTGCGCCCAGCGATGGCCAGGGCGTCGCGGACCGGCCCGATGGCGTTGCCGTGGTAGGGCCGTGCCGCCGCCCCGGTGGCGGTCGGCGTGGTGGTGGTCATGCGGCACCTCTCCGAGAGCCGTGGCCGTTGCCGGCCACCTCGTCGTCCGCGCGCCGGCCGGTGAGGGACAGGAAGACGTCGTCCAGGCTCGGCTCGCGCACCGCCAGGGTGGCCGGCGTGAGCTGCTGATCGTCCAGCCGGCGCAGCACCTTGATCAGGACGCGCGCGCCGTCCTGGGAGGCCAGGCGGATGGTGGCCGCCTCCCGCTCGGGCCGGGCGGGCAGGGTGCTCGACAGCAGGTCCTGGGCGCGGCTGGCGCGGGCCTCGTCGCCCATGCCCATCTCGATCACCGTGCTGCCGAGGTGGGCCTTGAGCGCCGCGGGCGTGTCGTTGGCGATCACCTGGCCCCGGTCGATCACCGCGATGCGCTGGGCCAGGCGGTCGGCCTCCTCCAGGTACTGGGTGGTGAGCAGCACGGTGGTGCCCTCGGCCACCAGCTCGCGGATCACCTGCCACAGCTCGCCGCGGCTCTGGAGGTCCAGCCCGGTGGTGGGCTCGTCCAGGAACAGCACCGGAGGCCGCGAGACCAGCGCCGCGGCCACGTCCAAGCGGCGCCGCATGCCGCCGGAGTAGGTCCGCACCGGACGGTCGGCCGCCTCGGCGAGGCCGAACCGCTCCAGCAGCCCGCCCGACCGGACCCGGACCTGCCGGCCGGGCATCTGGGCGAGGCGGCCGATCAGCCGCAGGTTCTCCCGGCCCGTCAAGTTGGGGTCGACCGCCGCGTACTGGCCGGCCAGGCCGATGCGGTAGCGGACCGCGACCGGATCGCGGGCGACGTCGATGCCGAGCACCTCGGCGCGCCCGCCGTCGGGGTGCAGGATGGTCGTGAGGATGCGGATCGCCGTGGTCTTGCCGGCCCCGTTGGGGCCGAGCAGACCGAACACGGTGCCCGCCGGGACCGAGAAGTCGATCCCGTCCAGCGCCGTCACGGAGCCGAACCGCTTGGTCAGGTGCTCGACGAGGACAGCCTGGTCGCTGCGCAATGCGTCTCCCTCCTCGCTGGTCGCGAGCGCGGCTCCCGTTCTCCGAGGTCCCGCCGGCGCTGCGCCGTCCCATGGGCCGGGGACGGCCTGATTGAAGTCGCCATCAACGCCGTGTTCGCCCTGGTGGTGGCGTGGATCCAGTTGAATGTCACCCATCGATGCCCCTCAGTGGGTGGAGTCCGGGCCGCTGACGCACGTCAGGGCGGGGACTGCAGGTAGAACGTCGCCGGGGAGAGAACGCGAAGAGATCGATCGGTCTGGCAGTCATGCTGAGATGTCCTTCCTGCGGTGATCTTTCAGCTGGTGGGTTGCGGCATGGGGTAGTCCGGCCACGACCGCCTCACTCGGCCAGGCCACGGCGCAGCGCGGCGGCGAGTTCGGCGATCTGCCGCTGCGAGATCTCGGCGGACACGATCGCCTGCGACCCGTGGAACGTGCCGGGCCACTGGTGCAGCTCGACCGGCACGCCCGCCTGCAGCAGGCGCAGCGCGTAGCCGATCGCCTCGTCGCGGTTCGGGTCGAACTCCGCGGTGGCGATGTAGGCCGATGGCAGGCCGGACAAATCAGCGGCCCGCGCCGGGGCGGCGTACGGCGATGCAGGCGTCGAGCCCAGGTAGTGCCGCCACGACGCGGTGACCTTGTCGCGGGTCATCCAGGGCACGTCGGTGAAGTTCCGCGCCGACCAGGTCTCCTGCCGGTCATCGAGCTGGGGCTGGTTGAGCAGCTGGAAGCGGATCGGCGGGCCCTGCTGGTCGCGCGCCCGCAACGCCACCGCGGCCGCCAGGTTCGCGCCGGCACTGTGGCCGCCGACCGCGATGCGCCCCGGATCGACGCCCAGCTCGGCCGCGTGCTCGGCGGTCCAGGTCAGCGCGGCGTAGGCGTCGTTCAGGGCGGCCGGGAACCGGTCCTCGGGCGCCCGGCGGTAGCCCACCGAGATCACCACCGCGCCGCAGCCGTCGGCAACCCGCGTGGCCCAGGGGTGCTCGGTGTCCAGGTCACCCATGACAAATCCGCCGCCGTGCAGCCAGACGACGGCGCCCTGCGCCCGGTGCGGGCGGTAGATCCGCACCGCCACGTCCGGGTCGGCGGGCAGCGTGCGGTCCTTGATCTCCATTCCCGCGGTGTCCGGCGCCGGCACCGCGGCGGCCAGCTCGGCGAGGTTCTTGCGCTCGGCGACCGGGTCGGTCAGGTCGGCCCGGGGGAACAACGGGATGAATGCTTCCAGTTCGGGGTCCATGGCGACCGTCCTCATGAGTTCGGGGTCCATGGCGACCATCCTCCCGGTCACCACCCCTGAGGTCATCCGCCATCCGTCGCGCATCCCGCCTGGATCACGCACCGATCGGCGCTATCCTCCTGGCATGGAGGCCCTGGCCGTACGGCTGTCGCAGCTGGATTCGCACGCCGAAGGCGCGCTCCGCGTCGTCATGTTCTACGACACGCTGATGCGCCGGCGGGTGGACCTGCCGGCGCTCGCGCGGGCCTCGGCGGGCCTGGCCGAGTGCGTGGCCGGGATCCGGCTGCATGGCACGGGGCGCGCGATACGCGTAGGGCCCGATGGCAGGGCAACCTCCGTCCCGCCACCACCCGCGTCCACCACGGCGCCGATCACACTCGATGAGGAGGAGATCGGCACGGTGTGGCTGGAACGCCCCGGCCCGCCCGGACCGCTCGACGAACTGCTGCTGGACCGGCTCGCCATCGCCGCCGCGGCGGTCGTGGAGCGCTACGGCCCGGCGCGCACCACCATGGCCGACCCCGCCCTCGTCGAACTGGTGATCAGCGCCGACAGCGACGAGGCGGCCAGAGCCCGGGCGCTACGGCTGCTGGGGTTCGCCGCCGACCTGCCGGTCCGCGTCGTCGCGGTACGGTCGCAGCGTCCCCTCGACCAGGTCGGCGGCCTGGTCTGCCCGGGCCGCCCGGTGAAGGCGGCACCGCTCGCCGACGTGGGCGTCATCCTGGCCACCACCGTGGACCCGGCCCGGTTCCCGGCCGGTGTCCGCGCGGGCATCGGCGCCGCCGACAGCCCCGGCCGATCCTGGCGGCAAGCCCGCACCGCCCTCCGCTTCACCACCCCACGCGAACCGGTCATCCGCTACGACGACCTGGGCGCGCTGGCGCTGCTGGCCGAGATACCCCAGGACGCCGCGCGAGACAACGCCGACGTGGCCGCGATCGCCCGAATGGCCGGCAACCCCGAAGACCTGGAGACCCTGGACGCCTACTGCGCCGCTGGCTCCCTCCGCCGGGCCGCTGAGCTTCTCCACCTGCACCACACCAGTGTCGCCCGCCGACTCGAACAGCTCGGCAAGACCCTGGCCATCGACCTCACCGAGCCCACCGGACTGATGCGGGCCAGGCTCGCCCTCACCGCATGGCGGCTCCTCAACAACGGAGGGGTGTTGGTAAGAACGCTGTCACCAGCCCCAAACGAGCGTGAACGCTCTGGTCACAGGGGTGCACTCAAACCGGGTAGCGGCCGATGACCTCGTCGTAGCGTTGCTTGCGTTGGCCAGGGACAGCCGGGAGTAGACCTCCAGGGACTGCTGGTGCTCGTGCCCGCTGTATGGCTGGACGAGCGCGTCGTTGATGCCTTGGGCCTTCAACCAGCTCAGCAGGAAGTGCCGGAGGTGGTGTGGCTGACCGGATGGGGGATCCCGGCCGCGGTGGCGTACCGGGTCAGCAGCTTGCGCCCCGCGGGTGCTGTAGGGCTTCTTCCAGCTCAACTCGAACAGGAACCCGGTACCCCTGGCGCGCTGGGATGGCGTTGTCGGGCAGGTCGCTGCGACCGCGGGGAACCGGCCCTTCCAGGCCAGGTACCTCAGCAGCGCAAACCCCAGCCGGGTCGCACCGGTCTTGTTGCGCAGCAACTTCAACTCGTCGGGATCCAGGGTGAAGTGGTCGACGAGTTCGTCCAGGTCCAGCGGGCGCGCCGCGATGCCCCACAGGTTGGCCGGTTGGTCGCGACACCGCCGCCGGGCGAAGTTCAACACGCTGAAGCGGCCGGTCGTGTGGGTGCCGGGCGACAACGACTGGACCGGCACCGCGCCTCCAACGGAGGCTTCGACCCGATCGAGCGCCTGAACCACGAGCGGCAGCTGTTCACCGCGACCGACCAGAGTCTCGGGCGGCACACCCTCACGCTCACCCGTGAGGGCGCTGTTGCGTTCGCTGTGACTGCCCTCCAGGAGCGACACTGCAGGCATGACAACCCGCCGCCCTTGCCCTGCCCCGGTCCCACGGTCCGCCTTCGCCAGCTTCCGCTTCCCGTCCGACATCATCGTCGTCGCCGTCCGCTGGTACCTCCGCTTCGGGCTGTCATACCGCGACGTCGAGGAACTGCTCACCAAGCGGGGCGTCCAAGTTGATCACGTCACCATCTATCGGTGGGTCCAGCGGTTCACGCCGCTGCTGGCCGAGGCGGCCCGGTCCTGCCGACATGCCGTCGGCGACCGCTGGTTCGTGGACGAGACCTACGTCAGGGTGGCCGGCCGGTGGCGCTACGTCTACTGAGCGGTCGACCAGTTCGGCCAGGTCATCGACGTGCTCGTCGCCACACGTCGCGACGCGGGCGCAGCTCACCGGTTCTTCGAGCGTGCGCTTGGCGCGACCAAGATCACGCCCGTCGAGGTCACGACCGACCAGGCACCGGTCTACCCGGCCGTGCTGGAGGAACTGCTGCCAGCAGCGTGGCACCGCACCGACCAGTACGCCAACAATCGCATCGAAGCGGACCACAGCCGGCTGAAGGCGCGGCTGCGGCCGATGCGCGGCCTCAAGCAGGACCGTAACGCCAGGGTGATCATCGTGGGGTATGCCTTCGTCCAGAACGTGCGCCGGGGACACTACGAGCTGGCCACTGAGGAGCCGATGAACCGGTGGTTGGCCGTCGCGTTCGATGAGCTCGCCATGGCGATCTGAGCCCAGACAGAGATTGCAGCTTCGCCATGCCTTGCCTCCGCGTAATGCAACAACGCCAGCAGCGGTTCTTCTCCATGCTGCTCAACTGGTACATCGTCAAAGGCTCGAGGCGACGGTTCGGCGCGCCAATCGACCCCGACTGGGACACCACCCGTGCCGCCCACATCGCCGACAACGAGGCGATGAGCTTCCTGCTGTCCACCCTGGAGGATCGCCGCGGCGACAGCGTCTACTACGTCACCTTCGCGGTCATGCGCCCGTTCCACACTCTCACCGAGCTGTACAGCACCCCCAAGACCGCCGAGTACGACTGGGTCACGGACTTCGAGAAGCGCCGCGACCGCGAGCTGGACGCCCACCGCGACGAGCTCGACAACGACCTGCCCTACATGGCCACCGTTCCCGACCTAGCCGACGACAACTTCGTCTACCTGTGCCGCAAGGCCGATTACGTCGCCTTCTACGTCGGCCACACCGCCGGCGACCCACCCCCGATAGCCCCCCGATACGAGTTCATGGAGGGCCTGCGCGGCCTCGGCGATCCAGCCTGGGCGCGCGAGCGGGTCGCGCGCAACCAGCGGCTAATCGTGACCGCGCTGCACCGCACCAAGCTCACCTTGGACAAGGAGCACAACTTCCTGTCCCGCAAGTTCCTTGTCAAGATCATCCCCTACGTCATCTACGAGCCCCACGAGAAGTGCAAGGCCCTGGGTCGCAAGCTCGAAAGCGAGCTGCGCTCAATCGTGGTGGCCAACCTCCAGGCAATTCGCGAGGCGCGCCTACGCAAGCAGGACGTGCGCTTCGGGCCGGTGAAGGTCCGCGATTTCGTCCGCCGCTACGGCCAGATCCTCCGAGAGGAACGCGACCCCGACAGCTACGACCGGTAAAGCCGATACTCGGAGCGTGGGCGCCGACATTAGGCCACTCGTGCAGTCGGCGGCCACTACCGCTGTGGCGTGGCCGGCAAGGCGGCTGTCACCGGCGGGTGATGGCAGCAAGAGGTGGGCCCTACCGAGCCTGGCGTAGTTCCACCGCGGTCTTGCTCACGCGGCCTGGGGTCCTCAGGGCTCGGTGGGGCCGCCTGCGGCTACTCGCCGGAAAGTGGCTCGATCTGCGCCGCGTAGGCGGCACGCAAGGCGAGCAGCACACGATCAACCGCGGTCGGCGTTCCCGAGATGGTGAAGGTGGCGGTGTGGTCGAAGGCTGCGGTTCGGTGCTCTGCCTCGACGGTGAGGAACACCACGCCGCTGATCTCGCCGGCGTCGGAGCCGACCGACCAGTACGCTCGCACGTCGGGCAGGGACTGCTCGTTGGCGAGGATCTGGATGCTGCTGTGGGTGGACAGCGGTTCGGCGGAACCTTGAGACTTGCGTTGCATCAGGACTTGTCCTCCTGGTGCCGGCCCCGGGGCGTTGCCGCGCCGCCGGGGCACTAGGTTGAAGTGACCGACATTCACCAGCTCCAGCCGGCCGCAGTCAAGCCGCGACCTGCCAGACCGTCGACGGTGACCGGAGGGGTGTCGGTGGCGACCGGGCCGGCAACGCGCCGCATCGGCAGGACCTTGCGTTGGTGCCGGCGCCGTCGCGCGCCCGCGCAGCGCTTGGCCCAGGCGTGGTTTCCAGGGTGTCGCGCCTGGCACTGATGAGCGTGGTCAGACACGTCGCCGACCAATGGACGCACCAGGGATGCACGACGCCGCGCCAGCGAGGGTGCCTTCAGCGTGTCTCTCGGAGACACCGCAGGTCAGCGGGGGTGTGGGGGAGTGCGCCGCCAGGGACTCGAACCCCGAACCCGCTGATTAAAGGGCGGCGGAATTATCTCCTCTATAGTGCTTGGCAATACTGGTCAATACCGTGCAGTGCTGGTCCGGTCATTTCTTCATCGACGTCAATGGTCGGCCGTGCTGGCGTGTGCTGGATGGTGCCGGCGCCGATGGACGCACCATGGACGCACAGCGTCGTCGCGAATGCCCAGGCATGGCTTAGACTCCGCATACGCACTCAGCCATGAGGTGTCCATGCAATACCCGTCCGTACTTGCCGGACTGGTCGCAACCCGCGGTCTACCGCCTGACCTGTCGCCACAAGGCACTGCTGCATCCCCTCGAGCGATCAGCCGCGGCGTGTCAGGCTATTGACGACCTCGCCGTTCGGCCCTGCACTGGTCTGCCGTCGGACCTGTGCTGAACAGTTCTATGACGAGTCGAACACTACCCGACCGGACCTGGTGGGGAGCGACGAGCTTGGAGCTCGATTCATCATTGAAGGACTGGGACGCATGCGCGCTCACGTTCCCGCGCGAAACAGTCCAGCTGAGCGAAAGCGAACGGCGGCTCATGACCACGCCGCGGATGGATGGCGCGACAGGCATGACCGGTATCGTGTCGCGGTTCCTGCTAGACCTCGCGCACACCGGTGAAACGCCGTCAGCGGCGCAGTCCGAGCGAGTGTTGCTAGTACTCCAGCCGTAGATCGTGATCCTCATGGTTGCCAGGCGGCTTGCCGGCGGTAGTGGCACGTCCGGGCGCGGGCCTGATGTCGGCGTCGCCATGCTGACCAGCGCAGCCGGTGGCCGAGATCGCCGGCCGGGCGGGCGACCAGGGCCGCGAACAGGTGCTGGATCTCGTTGCAGGTCAACGGGATCAGCCCCGACGGTGGTGGCCGCTGGGTCCGCTCGGTCACGGCGGCGACGACCAGGAAGGCGTGGGCGAGCATCGCCAGGGTGACCTCCGTTTTCCGACCCGCCAGCGGGCCACCGCTACTGAAGGGCCGAGGCTAAGACGTCGTTTCGATCCTTTGGCTTGGTATGGCAGGATTCGCGGCCATGACCACTCTCGTTGACGAGCTCGTCCCTGACGAGCTGTGGCGGCTGGTCAAGCCGCTGCTGCCACTTCCGCCCCGGCCACCCTACGGCGGCCGGCACCGCACCATCCCCGACCGCAACTGCTTCGCCGCGATCGTGTTCATGGCCCGCACCTCCACCCCGTGGCGGCTGTTGCCTGCCAAGGAACTCGGCTGCGGCTCGCCGGCGACCGCCTGGCGCCGCCTTGCCGAGTGGGCCAAGGCGGGCGTGTTCGAGCAGCTCCACCCGCAGGTCCTGGACCGGCTCGGCGAGCAGGGCCGGCTGGACTGGTCGCGCGCGAGCGTGGACTCGGGGGAGCGTGCGCGCCAAGCGTGGGGGACCACGTAGGCGCAAGTCCGGTCGATCGCGGCAAGCCAGGAAGCAAGCTCCACCTGGTCTGCGACGGCGGTGGGCTGCCGCTGACCGCAGCGGTCACCGCCGCCAACGTCGCGGACGTGACCATGCTTCAGGCGATGGTCGACGACATCCGCCGGTGCGCACGCCGTCGGGTCGGCGGCGCACCCGGCCCGGTAAGCTCGATGCCGACAAGGGCTATGACAGTGCCGGCAACCGTGCCTGGCTGCGCCGGCGTGGGATCACCGCGCGGATCGCCCGGCGTGGGATCGAGTCGGCGACTCGCCTTGGGCGGCACCGGTGGAAGGTGGAGCGGGCGCTGGCGTGGCTGTCGTGCTATCGGCGCCTGGCGGTGCGGTGGGATCGGGCCTCGGAGCGGTTCTTTGCGTTTGTGCTGCTAGCCTGTGCGCTCACCTGCTTCAAGCGACTCTGATGCCCAGTCAGGGCACGTCTCACCGCGGCTTCCCTGGGGTCAATGCTGGCGGAAGCGCGCCCACAGGCGAGGGTAGCGGCGACGCAGCCCCTCCTGGTCGTTCCACAGCGCATGCAAGGCTTCAAGGCCGCCGATCAGGTCCCCTGACCACCCCTCAAGCCCAGGCAGCTCCTCGTCGGCGCGCTGCTCGTAGACGGTCATGGCCACCCCCCAGATTCCCTTTCCCCAAGGAAGGCTCTCGTCCAGCTCCGGGTTGTCCGCCAGCGAGTCCGGGTCGGCGATGGCTGCCTCGTAGACCTGGCGGCCCTGCTCAACCAGCCACTCCCGGAACCCCCACAGCGTGTCCTCGGAGCACCAGAAGTCGTCGACCGGGCCCATCCGGTGGATGACCAGCGCAGCGGCCCACAGGTCCACCCGGAACGATTCGGCTTCCAACTCCTCCACGACGCGATGAAAGCCAACGACCTCCGACAGCGGCAGCTCGCCGAGCCGGCCTGCCAGCAGCTCGATCTGCCGGAGGCTAACCACCTCGGTAAGCGGCCGGTCGCCCAGTCGCCCTTCCATCGGCTGATCGCCAACAACCTCGGAGAGCTGCCGCTCGCCGAGCCGGGCTGCCAGCAACTCCATCCGCCTATAGCCAACAACCTCCGGTGGCGGCAGGTCGCCGAGCTGGGCTGCCGCCAGCTCCACTTGCCGGTAGACGCGCTGCCTGCTTGCCGTCCTGGCGGCCTCGACCATCGCCCAGAACTGCGCTCGGTCCACGTCGATCCTCCCGCACCGCCCCGTGCCGATGTCAGGTGCAAGGATCGGCCATGCCCCCGACAGCCAGCTGGACCTTGCGGCGGCAGACTCCACGATCCACGCCACAAGATCTGCGAGAGCAGCTGGGCTGCCCGTGAGCGTCAGGTCAGAGGGCAGAACCGCTCTCAGCCACTACAAGGTCCTGTCCCCACCAGCCACGCTCGGATCGAGCAGAGCGGGCCTACTCCTGGAAAGGAGCGAAACGACGTCTAAGCATCCTGACCCGTGTACGTCTGGCGTACCTGGCTCTGCATCGGAACCCGTACGCCGACAGCGACATGCGCGACTGGTGCGACGGCCGCTCCCTGGCGTCGTGCCGCGCACCGATCGTCAGCCACGAGTGCCGCCGTGTTCGTTTCTTTCGGCGAGGCGCTGGGCTTGCCCGTTGTGCACATCGCTTACCCACTCCCAGCCGGGCTTCGCCGATGGGCCGACCCGCGGGTCACTGGGAACATGGCCCTCGCGCATGGCGAGCACGTACGCCCGATCCTGGTCGATCCGTGCGCGTAGCTGATCAGCTCCGCCGACGGACCCGTGACCGGGGATGAAGACATCAACGTCGCCCGCCACGCCCTCCACCAGCCGCAGCGCTGCGAGGTAGTCCTCGATCGGGTCAGCGGCGCTCAAGTCGAGCATCGGAATCAAGACATCAGAAAGCATGTCGCCAGCGACGAGAACCCCGCGGTCCTCGATCAACAGTGCCGCATGGCCCGGAGCGTGCGCTTGATGCTCGATGATCCGGACCTTGGGACCGTCCCAAGGAATCTGTGTCGCCTCGGCGGGCAGGCCAGTGATGAGACCCAGCAGGTCCA
>Ga0268241_10000101_pt1 | contig 11802 bp, 13 predicted proteins | sample BulsoiAmnAmmetaG_FD_200248 | JGI IMG/M metagenome (GOLD analysis project Ga0268241, IMG submission 200248) | Bulk soil microbial communities from Mexico - Amatitan (Am) metaG (v2) (version 2) | ecosystem: Environmental > Terrestrial > Soil > Agricultural land | place: Mexico: Amatitan, Jalisco...
GGTGCAGGGGTTCGGCCAGCGCTACATCGACGCCGGAGGCAACACCCTCGGCGCGATCACCATCCGCGCCAACGAGATCTCTCGCTTCATCACCTTCAGCGTCCCCAAGTCCAGCCTCGGCCAGCCAGGTCCCGGCTGGAGCTTCACAGTCGTGCTGACCGGGCAGGACGGCTTCAGTCCCGACCAGGCCCGCGGCTTCGCGCCCACCCCGCAGGAGTTCGCCTTCGGCGTGTGCGCGGCAGCCTCCAGCGACCCGCACTGCACCGCCGACCCCGCCACCGTCCCCAAGGCGATGGACGTCCTGACCCCCGCCGGCGTCACCCAGTCCGACGAGCTCGACTACACCGTCCACCACCCCGTCACCCTCCAGGGAGTCGCCATCGGCCCGCCAGCGTGATCTCGGGAGCCGGCGTCACGTCCAGCCATCGTCGTCGACGCCGGGCCGCTGTACGCCTACGTCGACGCCGACGACCGCCACCACCGGGCGAGCCTTGCGCTCCTGGAGTCCCATCCCGGCCCGCTGGTCGTGCCGTCGCTGGTCATCACGGAGGTGGCGTATCTCATCGACAGCCGGCTCGGTGCCGACGCGGAGGTCCGCTTCCTCGGCGACCTCGCGGCCGGGGCGTTCGCGGTGGAGCCGGTGGGCCCGGCGGACTGGCTGCGCATCGCGGAGCTGGTCGGCCGCTACCGGGACCTGCCGCTCGGCACCGTGGACGCCTCGGTCGTCGCGGTCGGGGAGCGCCTTGGGATCACCGAGGTGGCCACCGTCGACCGGCGCCACTTCAGCGTGGTCCACCCCCGCCACGTCGGAGGGTTCACGCTCCTGCCGTGACCCGCTGCCGGCACCGGCAGTCGCACGGACCCGCCGCCTGGCCGCCGGCCCGCCCGGCTCCTCGCGTTGCGGCACGGCGCTCTTCCGGGTGCGGGACGGCACCGGAGCCGCCGGGTACCGGCGGCGCGGCGGTTCGCGGGATCTCGCATGATCCGGAGATGCCTGTCCGCCTCTGTCCCTGTTCGACCTCGCCAGCATGCAGGCGGCGCTGGAGCGGGGAGCGAGCCGGCACCCGCCGGGCCGGCGAGGCCCGCCGTGGCCTCGAGCGGGTGATCGGGGGCGTCCGCTGGCGGCAGGCCCGCACCGCCGGCGTCCAACGCGTCTGGCTCCACGCCCCCTACCGCCAGGCCCCTGGCACCTGCCGGCCGGACCCTGACGGCAGGCGGTCAGCCTGGCGTACCGTCAGGTCAGGCCTCGCGCCTTCCGGCGGACGCTGACGGCCCGCCGTCAGCTCGGCGCCGGGAGGCGGGCGCCCAAGGCCGCGCCGTCTACAGCTCGGCGCGGTAGGACTCCAGGCGCTCGGCGAGCTCCTTGGGGCGGCTGAGGGCGACGCAGTGGCTGCCGTCGATCTCGTCCGGGGCGATGCCGAGACGCTCCCGCACGACCCGGCGCATGAAGTCGGCCGGGAACAGGCGGTCGTCGCGGCACAGCAGGAACCTCGTCGGCACGTTGGGCCAGGCGGCCAGCGGCCACGGCTTCCTGCCGGGCGTCTCGGACTGGTGGCGTTCCCGCCGAAACGCTGTGGCGGCCAGATCGGCTGGAACGTCCTGCATGAACAGGGCGATCATGTCGTCCGGCGCCCGGCCGTCGCGCTCGTCCTGCTCGCGGCGCGCCTGCGCGCAGCCGGTGTTGGCCCACCACTCCTCGGGCGGCTCGCCCGGCAGCGGGACCATCCCGGCCAGCAGCACCAGCAGGTCCACCGGCACCCGCTCGCACACCAGCGGAGCGGTGAACGCGCCGGCCGACTGCGCCACGACCACCAGGTCGCGACGGTCGCCGATAGCCTCGACGACCGTATCGGCGTACTGCCACAGGCCCGCGGTGTCGTCCTCGATCGGCAGGTCCGGCGCCACCACGTCGTGGCCGCGCTCGCGGAGCTCGGCCGACAGCAGGTGCCAGTACCAGGAGCTGTCCCCCGAGCCGTGGATCAGCACGTAGGTGGCCATCGCGGGTATCCCCTTTCCGTCGCTGGTCGGTGTGGCGGGGGTTGCGGGCGGCCTCCATTGAAGCCCACGACCCTGACAGGCGACCCGGGCGACGGCGGATCAGGTGTGCGGCTGGAACAGCTCGACCGGGTTCCCGGACGGGTCCTCGAGCAGGATCTGGTCGCCGCCGACCCCGTGCACGATCCGGTTGCGGAAGCGGGCGCCGGCCGCCTCCAGCCGCTGGACCTCGGCGGCCAGGTCGGAGACCTCGAGCGAGAAGCGGTTCCAACCGCCGGGCTCGGGCCGCCGCCCGTCCGGCATGATCTGCCCGCCGCCACCCTCGCCGCTCGGTGCGCTCAGCAGCAGGCGGAGGTCCCCGCGGGCCAGCATGGCGAAGGTGGGCGCCGGGTGCATCTGGACCTCGAACCCGAGCTGCCCGCGGTAGAACTCGATCGCCGCGTCCACGTCGTTCACGATGTAGCGCACGCTGACCGTCGCCATCAGCCGATCCCTCCGTTCGAGCGAGACGGGGCCCCCCGCGGGGCCAAGGCGCGGGGCCGAGGCCCGCACCTTGCGGGCCCCTGTGGACCCCAAGGGGCGAGGGTCCCTGGGACCTGAGGGACGGGCCCTGGGAATCCGAGGGACGGGCCCCGGGACCCGAGGGACGAGTCCGGCAGTCCGGCCCTCCGGGCCAGCCTTCCACGCCCGGCGACTGGTCACAAGGCGAGCGTCCGAGTCACCGGCGGGAGCCGCCTCGAGCGGCCGCCCGGCGAAGGCCGCCTGGCGAGGGCCGCCTGGTAGATCAGCTCTCCGGCGCCAGGCCACCTCGTCGAGGGTCCCTCACCCGCCTGGCCACTCCGGCGAGGCCTCACCGCCCGGCGACGCGGCGAGGCCTCTCACGCGCCCGGCGACCCGGCGCAAGGCCATCCATCCCCACCGGATCAGCGCTCCGGCGCGGGGCTCTGCCGGACCTGGTCGAGGATGTAGTAGATGGCAACCAACAGGTGGCCGGCCAGCGTGGCCACGGCGCTCACGAACGCCAGTCCCATCAGCGTGAGGTAGGCGAGGTTGCCGACGGTGAAGCGGCGCAGGGCTGCCCGCTCGTCGGCGCGCGACAGCGGGCGCTCCAGCAGGCGGCCGCCGTGGACGACCCACCACCACAGCAGGCCGAAGCTGACGCTCATGAGGAACATCACCGCGCTGTAGGCGAACGCGGCGGGGTGCGAGTCGGCCGCCTCGGTGAGGTGCTCGGCCAGCAGGGCGGTGGGGAACGGGATCGCGGCGACGAACAGCAGCAGCGACAGGTTGAGGAACAGCAGCGTCCGGTCCACCCGCGCGATCTGCCGGAAGACGCTGTGGTGGTTGACCCAGATGATGCCGATCACCAGGAAGCTGACGACATACGCGGCGTAATGCGCGACGGCACTGTGCGCGGTCAACTGCTCGCCGAGCGTGGAGCCCTCTCCGGGCTTCAGGTCGAGCGCCAGCAGGGTGATCGCGACCGCGAACACTCCGTCGCTGAACGCCTCCATGCGGCTGGTCTCCATAGCGGCAATGCAACCATCCGCGCGCGACAGCGTCGACCATGGTCCTGCCGCGGCCGCCGGCGCCCTTCAGCCGCGGCCCGCGGTGGCGCTGCGGCGCTCCAGCAGGACCACGTCGCGCCAGCGGCCGTGGTGCCGGCCGAGCCGCTCGCGCACGCCGACCACCCGGAAGCCGCAGCGACGGTGCAGCTCCAGGCTGGCGGCGTTCTCGGGGAAGATGCCCGTCTGGACGGTCCAGATGCCCGCCCGCTCGGCGCCCTCGACCAGCGCGGTCAGCAGGCGCTGGCCGATCCCGCGGCCTCGTGCCCGCTCGGCGACGTAGATGCTGTTCTCGGCGACGCCGGCATAGACGCAGCGGTCGGAGACCGGCGCGAGCGCCGCCCAGGCCAGCACGCGGCCGTCCCCCTCGGGCGGCGCGTCGCGGGCGACCAGCCGGTGCTCCGCCAGGTGGCTCTGGTCCCACTGCTCCCAGCTCGGCGGGGCGGTCTCGAAGGTAGCGTCGCCGGTGGCGATCCCCTCGGCGTAGATGGCCGCGACTTCGGGCCAGTCCCGCGGCCGCAGCGCCTCGATGCGGAGGCTCCCCCGGTCGGCCCGGTCGGTCGGGCCCGCGGGGGCTCGCGCGAATTCGTTCATCGGTTCCCGTCCTCGGATTTCAGGGTGCTTGGTTTAGGTAACCCAAATACGGGTGCGGCCTCCCGCAGCCGGCGTGCCGGCTGCGCCGGCGTGGTCGAGCCTGCCCGATCGCGCCAGCCGATGGCAACGCTGGCCGTTACGGCGCCGATAGACGTGCGCTGCGGGCATTCAGGGAGCGCCAGGAGACCGTCGCATCCGGTCTCACTCGGCGCTCGGTCAACCTCCCACTCTGACCCCTTTGACCCGCCGCCTGGCGGCCTCCAGGTAGGCGCCGATGAGCGGGTGGGGCGCGCCCGGGGCGCTGGAGGTCTGGGGCACGAACAGGGTGCCGACGAAGAACGGGTGGCCGGGCAGCTCGACGATGCGGACCTCGCCGTCCTGGTCGGTGCCGCCGACCACCAGGCCGTGGTCGGTCAGGGTGCCGCGGTACTCGGGATTGAGGCCGAACTGGCAGTAGTAGCGCTCGGTCGCGCTGGAGGTCCCGTAGGCGCGCCGGGCCAGGGAGCCCTCGATCAGGGTCACGTCCATGGTGCGCCCGACCAGCGAGCAGGCCAGCTTGTCGATCAGCAGGCGCGACGCCGACGGGTCGTCCTCGGCGTGGGCGGCGTCGGGGATGCCGGCCACGTTGCGGGCGAACTCGATGATCAGGTGCTGGAACCCGCCGCAGGTGCCGAGCAGCGGCACGCCGCTCGTGCGGGCGTAGGTGATCGCCTCCAGCGCGCCGCGCATGCTGCGGTACGGGCTGCCGGGCGCGATCCAGAGCGCGTCGAAGTCGCCGAGGACCTGCTCGGCGCCGCCGTCCAGCTCGGGGGTGGCGACCCAGGTCGTGGTCGCGCGCGAGCCGGCACGCTCGGCGGCGTGGTCGGCGGCGGCCCCGAGGGCGAGGTGGGTCTCGTTGCCGTCCTGGTAGTCGCCGACCACGCCGATCCTGATCGCGTCCACGCGCCCTCCCCGAGGTCGTCCGCCGGAATCGTCCAACCCTTGCGCGACCGCCGAGCGCCCGCAAGCCAACTTGCCGGCACGGCGGGCTGTTGGCTGGTATCAGTTGGGGCCGACATCCGCGAGCGAGAGGAGCGGTGGACGTGGCGGCGACCTCGGGTGGTCCTGGGCGCCCCAGGCTCGTCCTGGGGGTGTACGTGGTCACCGCGGCCGGGATGGTGCCGGGCCGTGGTCACGCGGAGGTGGCGGCCGGCGCGATCGCCGGCGGCGCGAACGCCGTCCAGCTCCGCGCGCCGGAGCACGGCGACGACGAGCTGCTGCCGCTCGCCCGCGAGCTGGCCGACCGGTGCAGGGAGCGGGGCGTGCTGTTCATCGTCGACAACCGCATGGAGCTGGCCCTGGCCAGCGGCGCGGCCGGCGTGCACCTCGGCCAGGGCGACCCGTGGGCGGAGGCGCGGCTGCGCCTCGGCCCCGAGCCGGTGGTCGGCGTGAGCGTCGAGGACCCGGGCCAGGCCACCGCCGCCGAGGCGGCCGGCGCCGACTACCTCGGCGTCACCGTGTTCTCCACCAGCACCAAGCCCGACGCGGTCCCGCGGGGCCTCCGCCGCCTGCGCGAGATCTGCGACGCCACCTCGCTGCCGGTCGTCGGCATCGGCGGGATCGACGCCAGCAACGCCCGCAAGGTGCTGCAGGCCGGCGCCGCCGGCGTCGCGGTGGTCTCCGCCGTCGCCGCGGCCCCAGACCCCGCCGCCGCCACCCGCGAGCTGGTCGCCGCCATCCGCGGTACCAGCGGCACCCCGCCGATGCGGCTCTGACGACCGCGCGAGACCGGGGGCCGGGATGGGCGGTAAGCGCCCGGCCCCGCCGCCGTGCCGGGAGCGCCGGCGGCGCCGGGCCCCGCCGCCCGCCCGTCGCTCAGCCGTGCGCGCGCAGGGCGGCGATAACCCAGTCGAAGGCGGGGACCCTGGAGGGGAACGGCGGCCAGCCGCGGATCGTGCCGACCAGCTGCCAGTACCGCTCGGCGCGGCCGTCGCTGAAGCGCTCCAGGTGCCGGATCAGCTCGGCGCGCGGCTCCCGGCTGGCGGGGCCCGCCATGATGCGGGCGAGGATCTCGGCACCCTCGGCGGACTCCGGCGGGACGCCTTTCAGCACGGCCGCGCCGCCGTGCTCGCCGACCCGAGCGACGAAGCGGCGGTTCTCGTCCGCGCTGCCGCCGATCTCGAGCCCGCCGCGGGCCCGCCCCTCGGCCGCGAACTCGGCCATGGCGCGGATGGCGCGCCGGAAGTCCGGGTCCTGGACCAGCTCGGCCAGCTCGACCCAGGCGCCGAGCTGCTCGGGTGTCGGGTCGTCAGGAAGCTCCGGCGCCTGCCGCAGGTTCGCCTGGAGATCGGAGTCGTCGCCCAGCCCGTCGAAGACCTCGTCCACGAAGTCGTCGATCAGCCGCTGCCGCGCCGCGGGGGACATGCTCGCCAGCTCGTCCGTCATGGCGGGAGCGTACCCGCGGCGCTCGCGCCAGTCAGGTGCATTTCGCGGACAGTGCTAGAGGTCGAGCTGCCCGACGCGCTGCCGGCCGCGGGCGATCCCGCCGCGCACCATCTCGGCATAGGGGCCGTCGGCCAGCTCGCCGGCGCGCTCCTCGCCGAGCTGGTAGTACCTGGCAGCCTCGGCATGGTCGCCCAGCTGCTCGTGGGCGTTGCCCAGGTTCAGGTACAGCGACGGGTAGAAGCCGCGGACGCGGTCGTCGCCCACCCGGTCGGCGTGGTCCAGCGCGATCTGGTTCCAGTGCAACAACTGCTCGGCGCTCTCCTGGTGGCGGGCGAGGTAGTGCGCGGCGATGCACGCCTCGTAGTTGTCGGTATGCTCGGCCCAGGCCAGCTCGAACAGTCGGCTCGCCTCGTCGAGGCGGCCGGCCGACTCGGCCTCCATGCCCCGCACGCAGAGCTTGACCACCGGGTTGTCAGGGTCGATGTCCATGGCCGCTCCCTCCGATCGCGTGGGCCGCATCCTAGTGGTGGGGAGCGACAGCCCCAGCGCGGCGGCCCGCATGCGGTAGGTTGACGGCGAGCCGCGCGGCGGCTCGGACCAGCACGACCATGCATTGGGAGGCAACCATGAGCGACGATCTTCGCGAGGCGGTCCGGCAGGTCCTCCCCGGGGTGCGCGCGGACCTGGAGGCGCTCATCCGGATCCCGTCGGTGAGCGCCGACCCCGACGCGGCGCCGATGCTGCGCCGCTCCGCGGAGGAGACCGCCAGGCTGCTGCGCGACGCCGGTGCGCCCGAGGTGGAGATCGTCGACGACATCGAGGGCGGCCAGCCCGCGGTGATCGCCCGCTGGCCGGCGCCCGCCGGGGCGCCCACGGTCCTGCTCTACGCGCATCACGACGTGCAGCCGACCGGCGACCTCGCCGGCTGGACCAGCCCGCCGTTCCAGCCGACCGAGCGCGACGGCCGCCTGTACGGCCGCGGCGCCGCCGACGACAAGGCGGGGATCGCCGCGCACCTGGCGGCGCTGCGCGCCTTCGGCGGCCAGCCGCCGGTCGGCGTCACCGTGTTCGTCGAGGGCGAGGAGGAGATCGGCTCGCCGACCCTCGGCGCCTTCCTGGAGCGCCGCCGCGAGCAGCTCAGCGCCGACGTGATCGTGCTGGCCGACTCCGGCAACCTCCAGGCCGGCACGCCCGCGCTGACGACCAGCCTGCGCGGCCTCGTCGGCTGCGTGGTCGAGCTGCGGGCGCTCGACTATGGCGTGCACTCCGGCAACTACGGCGGGGCCGCGCCGGACGCGCTGACCGCCCTCTGCCGGCTGCTGGCCACGCTGCACGACGAGCGCGGCGAGGTGGCCATCGAGGGGTTGGCCACCGCTCCGGCCCCGGCGATCGAGTACCCCGAGGACCGGTTCCGCGCCGAGGCCGGCATGCTCGACGGCGTCGAGCTGATCGGCAGCGGCAGCATCGCCGAGCGGATCTGGGCCAAGCCCTCGGCGTCGGTGCTGGCGATCGACGCGACCCCCGTGGCGGACGCCTCCAACACGCTCATCCCGGTGGCGCGCGCAAAGGTCAGCGTGCGGCTCGCCCCCGGCGACGACGCGCGCCGGGCGCTCGAGGCGCTCACCCGGCACCTGCGCGAGCACACGCCGTGGGGCCTCCAGGTACGCGTGCTCGACGGCGAGGCCGGCCAGCCCTACGCGATCGACACCAGCGGCCCGAGGTACGAGGTCGCCAGGGCCGCCTATAGCGAGGCCTACGGCAAGGAGATGGTCGACATCGGCGTCGGCGGCTCGATCCCGTTCGTGGCCGAGTTCGCCAGGACCTTTCCCGACGCGGCGATCCTTGTGACCAGCGCGGGCGCGGACATGGACTGCCGCGCGCACTCGACCGACGAGAGCCTCGACCTCGCCGACCTGGAGCACGCCAGCCTGGCCGAGGCGCTGCTGCTGGAGCGTCTCGCCAAGCCCTGAGCCGCACGCCGGAATTGTCGGGGCGGCGCGGTAGGCTCGCCTCCAGTCGAGGGAGGTGCGCCCATTGCGCTACGGCCTGTGCCTGCCGACCGGCGGGGCCTGCGGCGATCCCCGCTTCCTGGTCCAGCTCGCCGAGCGAGCCGAGGACACCGGCTGGGACGGCCTCTTCCTGGAGGACTACGTCTGCTACCAGGGCGACCCGGCCACGCCCTGCTGCAACACCTGGGCGGCGCTGAGCGCGATCGCCGCACGCACACGGCGCATGCGCCTCGGCACCGAGGTCACCCCGCTGTCGCGGCGGCGGCCCTGGAACGTGGCGCGCGAGGCCGCCGCCATCGACCAGCTCTCCGACGGCCGCATGATCCTCGGCGTCGGGCTGGGCGACACCGGCGAGGCCATCGGCGTCGATGCCAGTCTCGCCCGGTTCGGCGAGGAGCTGGACCCCAAACGGCGCGGCGAGCAGCTCGACGAGGCGCTGGAGATCATCGCCGGGCTGTGGAGCGGCGAGCCGTTCAGCTTCCACGGGCGGCACTACACGGTCGAGGAGGTGCGGTTCCTGCCGCCGCCGGTGCAGCGGCCACGGATCCCGATCTGGATCGGCGGCGGCTATCCCAACCCGCGGCCGACCAGGCGGGCGGCCCGCTGGGACGGCGCCGCCATGTACAAGGAGACGCACGGCGGCCCCTGGGAGGACATGACCCCCGACGACGTGCGCGCGCTGCTCGCCGCGGCCGGTGACCGCCCCTACACGGTCGCGGTCGGCGGCAGCGGCCGCGGCGACGACTGGGAGGCCGAGCGCGAGCAGATCCGCTCGGTCGCCGAGGCCGGCGCCGGGTGGTGGATCGAGTGGTACCCGCCCCGCGACCCCGAGACGATGGTCGAGCACGTCGAGCGCGGCCCCCTCCGGATCGACTGACCGCCGGCCGGCCTGGCCCGCCGCCGGCCCCGCCGCCGAGCCGCCGCCGAGCCGGCGGGAGAGCCAGGGCAGGCCTCGTCGCGCCAACCTGGCACCCGCGGCCGGCACCGTGAGTTCACCTGATGCTTCCCGGGCCGAAATCTGGTCGTCACCTTCGATGGTCTAGCATGTGAAGCAGATCACAAAGTTGCCGTTTCGAAGAAGTTCGAGAGGAGCGCATGCCTGCCAGCCTTGCCCATCTAACCGCGACCCTCACCGCGCCGCCGGCCGGTCTCCTGGCGGCCCAGGACGCTCCGGCCCGCCTCGGCGGGCTGGTGCTGACGCGGGCCGTCCAGGTGCTGGCGGTCCTGGCGGTCGCGTTCATCCTCGACCGTCTGGCCCGCTGGATCGTGCGCCGGCTGGTCCGCGGGCTCCAGCGGGACCAGGTCCAGCACCGGCTCGAGTCCATCCGGGCCAGGACCCCCAGGGCCCTGCTCGCCAGCACCGACCCGATGCCGAGCCTGCGCCGCTCGCAGCGCGCCGACACCCTCGGCGCGGTGCTGCGCAACCTGTCCTCGGTGGTGATCTGGATGGTCGCCGCCGTCACCATCCTCCAGATCCTCGGCGTGCGGCTCGGCCCGCTGCTGGCCGGCGCCGGCTTCATCGGCCTGGCGATCGCGGTGAGCGCGCAGCAGATGGTGCGCGACTTCCTCGCCGGCATCGCCATGCTGCTGGAGGACCAGTACGGCGTGGGCGACGTGATCGACGTCGGCCCCGCCACCGGCGAGGTCGAGCGGGTCGGCCTGCGGACCACCAGGCTGCGCGCGGTCGACGGCACCGTCTGGCACGTGCGCAACGGCGAGATCGAGCGGGTCGGCAACCACTCGCGCGACTGGTCCCGGGTGCTGCTGGACGTCGAGGTCGCGCGGCGGGCCGACCTGGCGCTGGCCGTCGGCGCCGTGGAGCGGGCCGCCCGCGAGCTGTACGAGGACGAGCGGTGGCGGCCGGTGCTGCTCGACGACCCGGAGGTCTGGGGCGTCGAGGGGTTGTCGCCCGCTTCGGTCACCATCCGGCTGGCCGTCAAGACCCGGCCCTTCCAGCGCGACGATGTCGCCCGTGAGCTGCGCGCCAGGGTCGACGAGGCGATCGAGCGGGCGGGGATCCCGCTGCCCGCGGCCGCCGAGGCCGTCGTCATCTCCGGGAGCCAGGTAGGGTAACCGGATGGAAAAGGCGCGTTCAGTCCCCACAGTGATGCTTCCCGGCGAGGTGACGATGCCGCTGGTCGGCTTCGGGACCTGGCAGCTACCCGGCGCGGCGGCCCAGGCGGCGGCCCGCACCGCCCTGGAGGTCGGCTACCGCCACATCGACACCGCGATGGTCTACGGCAACGAGAGCCAGGTCGGCCAGGCGCTGCGCGACAGCGGCCTGGACCGCGGTGAGGTGTTCCTCACCACCAAGCTGCCACCGGGCAGCGCCGGCCGCGAGCGCGAGACGATCGCCGCGAGCCTGCGCGCGCTCGGCACCGACTACGTCGACCTCTGGCTGGTCCACTGGCCGCCTCCTGGCGGGGCGATGCCGCGGACCTGGCGTGAGCTGCTGGCCATCCGCGACCAGGGGCTCGCCAGAGCGGTCGGGGTGAGCAACTACAGCCTCGCGCAGCTCGACGAGCTGATCGCCGACAGCGGCGAGGCGCCCAGCGTCAACCAGATTCCCTGGAGCCCGCGGCGGCACGACCCCGAGCTGCTGGACGAGCACCGCCGCCGCGGCGTGGTCGTCGAGGGCTACAGCCCGCTCAAGAACACCCGCCTGCGCGACCGGGTGCTGACCGGCATCGCGCAGGCGCACGGCGTGACTCCCGCCCAGGTGGTGCTGCGCTGGCACCTGGAGCACGGCATCCCGGTCCTCCCCAGGTCGTCCAGGCCCGAGCGCATCCGGGAGAACTTCGACCTGTTCGACTTCTCGCTCAGCGAGGAGGAAGTCGCCCGGATCGACGCGCTCTGACGAGCTGACTGGCGTGTCGGTCAGCTCTGGGCGGCGGGGTCGCTCTGGCCGTTGGGGCCCTGCCCGGCCTGGCCCGGCTGCGGGGCGATCACGAACTGCATCCTGCCCTCGGTGACCCGGACGTCGAGCAGCTTGTCGTTCAGCAGCGGGGCGACTTTGGGTGACACGAACACCTTCGCGTCCCCTTCGCTGACCACCTGATCATGCTCGGCAGGCTCTCTGGCGACCTCGAGCTGGAGTGGCGCGCCGCTGGTGGTCGGCGCCGGCGGCTCGTCCGGCGCGTCGATCCGCAGGCCGGAGCCGCTGGGCATCTCCGCGTTGGCCACGACCGACTCGATCGCCTTGCGTGCGGTGTCGG
>Ga0268241_10000102_pt1 | contig 11748 bp, 9 predicted proteins | sample BulsoiAmnAmmetaG_FD_200248 | JGI IMG/M metagenome (GOLD analysis project Ga0268241, IMG submission 200248) | Bulk soil microbial communities from Mexico - Amatitan (Am) metaG (v2) (version 2) | ecosystem: Environmental > Terrestrial > Soil > Agricultural land | place: Mexico: Amatitan, Jalisco...
CAGAGCCTGAGCCGCCAAGGTCGCTGCTCGGTCGGGATCGTCGACCCGACCGAGCTCGTGCCGTGTGTGGTTGTTCCCGTGAACCGCGAACGACACGCGGGACTCGCCCTCACGCAGAAAGCGCGCCGTCGCGCTGTGGATGTACCACTGGTCGAGGGGGATCGTCGCCGCCGTGACGCGGTAGTCGTGGGCTTCGGCATGAGCGGCGAGCTCGCGGTAGTCGAGATAGCCGTAGGACCACCAGTGCAGATTCGGATCGTCGAAGACGAAGCATGCCGTCGACTCCGGCTGCTCCCACGACGCGGCGACCGAGAGCTCCCGCAGGAAGTGCGCCAGGGGCAACAACCCCATGAAGCGACCCGCCGTCAGGTGCTCGCGAAGCGTCCCGTCGGGCCCGAGCTCCTCGGGCCACGAGGCTGCGGTGAACTGGTTGTCTGCGCGAGCCATCCAGACCGATCCGTTCGGCGCGGTTGCGAGGACTTCGCCCCAGGCGTCGTAGCTGCCGGGAAGACCCTGCACCGTCGACGAGTCCGTCAGCGTGCGGCCCCGGAAAGGTCTCGGCACCGAGCTCGCGTCGGTGAACGCGATTGCCACGGCCGACTGCTCGCTCCGCGCATCGTCGAGCAGCGTGAGCGTCGGCCCGCTGACAGCCTTCGAGCGTTCGCCGTGGGTAGCGAAGACGATCGCAGCGTCCGCATCACCGCTGCCGGAGAGGAACTTGACCGGGAAGGCCGCTTCGAGTGCAGCGAACAACCGCGGCCGCTGCTCGTACGCCTCACGCGGCGTGACGTCGACGCGAATGGGGGAGTCGGAGGTCACCGAGGCGTATTCGTTAGGCAACGCGGTCTTGGTGCGACGCCTCCGGCACCCGGAACACCGAGGCGTAACGGGTCTGCCAGTCGGGTCTCTTGCGATCGAGCGGTTCCAGGCCCCACCATTCGAATGGCCAGTCGGCACGCACCAGCGGGTCGCCCTCGTGGATCTCGGCCAGAAGCTCCACCACGGGCTCCCAACCAAGATCCAGAGCGATCTTCGTCCGGACATTTAGATCGACGCCAGAGACGAACAGGTACGAACCTGGCTTCACAAGTCCCGCAAGGTTCCGAAGGCATCGCTCTGCGCCCGGCGGATCCATGTGGCAGAGGAAGTTGTTCGCAACCACGAGATCTGCTCCGCCGAGCTCGTCGACGAGTCTGGGGTCGGAAGCATCTCCGAGTCGCCAGGCGACGCCTTCCTTCAACCACGGCTTGACGCGCGCCTGCTCACCCTCCCAGTCGAACATCTCGCGCCGCTCCGCCTCGGTCAGCGGCTCGAAGATCGAGGCGTGCACGGTCTCGGAGGTCTGAGGGCCGTACGCGCCCTGCTCTGCGATCGCGAGGACGTCCGGCGAGATGTCGACAGCGTCGACGGCAATCTCGAGGTCGGGCAGATCCCGGCGAAGCGTCCACAGGATCGAATAGACCTCCACGCCGACGCTGCAGCCGAGGATCGCCATCCTCAGCGTCCGCCCTCGCCGTTCGACGGCGAGTCTGCGCATCAGCTCGAGCGCCGGACGGTTCCGGAGAAACAACGTGCCGAAGTACATCTCGCGGTTGGCGTTCCGACAGGCAAGGAGGTGCAGCCACCGCCCGTAGGCCCGGACGAGGCGCAGGTCTCGAACGCGACTCGGAAGGCGTTTCCAGATCCGCCGGTTCGCCTGCAGAAAGACCTTCTCGAGCGATCGTCCCGTCACGGCTTGCCTCTCGTCCCCCGACGTCATTCCGCCCGTCACCCGGTTCAGCGCCGCCGCGGCCTGGCGGCCCGTTTCCGTGTCGACGTTCCTCATCCCGCTGCCGTCTCCGTCTCGACGAGTCGGAGCTCGCCAATCTCTTGCCGGAAAAGGAGTTCGTCCTGCTCGTCCAGGGCCGATCGTGACCGCTCCACGTGCTGCCGAATAGTGCTGTTGAGCTCCTCGGAATGCCGCACAATTGCCTCGAACTTCCTGATCAGTCGATCGGGAGTGATCTCGTTGATGTCGAGGCAGTAGTCTGACAAGCCCATCTCGCTCATCAATGACGAGCATTTGTGGTGAAACGAAATCGCTACTACGGGTCTGCCGACGAGAAGGCCCATGAGCACGTTGTGAAAGCGCGTGGCGATCACGAAATCGGTGGCGCTGAGATGCGAGAGCAATTCGTGTGGTGACGCGATCGAGTGGTGAACCACGCGCTCATCGACATCATGGGTGCACCGTCGCAACGCGGCCTTGACATCGGCGATCGTCGTGGTGTCGACAGCTGCGTCTCCGACCAAGAGCTTGATGTTGTAGCCGTGATCCAGCAGCCAGTCCGTAAATACAGCGAGCGATCGAACATACCGATCGTATGTGTCACCGACGGCATCGCCGGCGCTGTACTTTTCGGAGTAGGCCATCAGGCCGAGAGCGACAATCGGTCGTCCTTCGCGCGCATTTGTTGCCGCCCACGATCCCGGGGACGGCAAGCCAAACACGAGATCCGGATATATGCGGTCGCCGCTTGCGCGGACGCCTAGGCTCTCGACGATCTCTTTGCTCGCGCCGTCCCGATACGATCGGTAGTCAGCAAACGCGAGCGATAGCTTCACGAGCAGTCGCCCTTTGAAAGAGTCGACTGGTCCCGCTCCGACGCTCACGAACATCACTCTGCAGCGACGCAGCCGTGCGACGAGTGCCCACTTGAACAGGCCGTATGGCCCCCAGCCGGAAAGTTCAAAGGCGTCCGTGAGCAACCCCGTCCCGGGGACGATGAACATCTCCGTGCCTTTCAGGGTTCTCCAAGCTCTGATGTACTCTCCGACCTCGTCGCCCAACCCGAGGAACAGCATCCCGAGGCGCTTGTGCACCGAAAGTCGGCGATCCCAGATTCGTCGCGACCTTGCGGTGTGCGGTACGCCGTCGATCGCATGGGTCGCGAGAACGTTTTCAGGGCCTGTGCATATGCAGCACAGCTCACAATCGGGAAATGCGGCGCGGAGCCGCGAGACCATCGCTAGAAGCGTCGCCTCGTTTCCTAAGTTCGCCGATCCGAAGTGACCAAAAAGGCAGATCTTCGTAGGCTTGTATTTCGTCATGTCAGCTTCTGGTTGCGCGCTAGTACTCACGCAGGCGGACTCGGATCAGACGGCAGCGGTCCGACATCGCCCGACAGCGCTTTCCACAGATCTCCGAAAGTGAGTGCGTTCGGCCTACGAAATAACCACACTGGGATGTTTTGTACGAAAACCACGACGCGGTAAAGCCATACATTTACGGGCGGTTCGGTTTCCTCGAGCATCCGAATGAGGGAGCCAAGGTACTGCCTCTTTCCAGCAGTGCCGAGCTTGCGCGTCGACGCATGGGAGTGGTGAACGACCTTTGCCGCAGGCGTAACCCACAGCGTCAGGCCCCGGTCCGCGAACGAGCGCGCCAGCTGGACGTCGTTGAAGAAGATCGGGTACCGCTCGTCGAAGACGTGATCCTCGGGCAGGCACGAGCGCCGGAGAAGCAGGCAGCTCGCCGAAGGCTGAGGCACCGGGCGCGGCTGGGAGAAATCGTCGTCGAGCATCCGGTAGTGGCGGAGCCGCCGCTTGCTGCCCGGCAGGAGCCTGCTGGCGACGGCACCACCGTTGGCCAACGTCATCTTGAAGGTCGGAAACCTGAAGTGAAACGGCTGCGGTGAACCGTCGAGGTTCAGGTACAGGGGGCCGACCGCAGCAGCAGAGGGGTTGTCCCGGAGAAAGTCGGTGAGGGAGCTGAGCGCGGTCGGCGTGAGGTCGACGTCGGAATTGAGCAGGAGAACGAACTCTCCGCTCGAGTGCCGGTACGCCTGGTTGACGGCGGCTGCATAGCCGAGGTTTCGCTCGTTGCGGATGAGCGTGATACCGGTCTGGCGGCTGAGCGCCTCACCGGATCCGTCGACCGAGCCGTTGTCGACGACGACGACCTCGTAGGAGGGGCCACTTGCGTCCTTCGGCAGCGACGCCAGGCACTCCAGCACGAGCTCGCGGGTGTTCCAGTTGACGATCAGGATGGAAACGAGGACGTCGCTCATCGTGCGACCGGAAGTCGATGGGTCGGGATCGCCTGGCTCGGCGGCTCGCCGAACGGCGGACTTTCGAGACCGGTCAACACTCGGAGCGCGGCGCGAGCTCCGTTGCGGCGGCCGGTGCGCGATTCATCGAGGACGGGCGCAACCGCTCGAGCGGCGTAGCCGAGCCCGAGCGCCGCGGCATAGACCAGACGGTGCACGGGCGAGAAGTGCTTCCGTGCATGCTGCATTCGGGTGTACGCGTCCTGCGCCCACATCTTGGGCCGCATGCCGGCCTTGCCGGCGTGATGGACGATCGTCATCGCCGGCAAGTGGCACACCTTCCAGCCGGCGCGCTTCATCCGCAGACAGAGGTCAGGCTCCTCGCTGTAGATGAAGAAGCGTTCGTCCATGAAGCCGGCGCTGTCGAGCGCCTCCCGCCTCGCGAGCATGAACGAGCCAGAAGTCCAGTCGCACTCGATCACCTGCGTGTAGCGGTCGAGGTCGAGGTCGCGCTCGCAGAGCATCTGCGCGCGAAACGGCAGCCGCTCCGAGCCGAGCGCCTGACCGAACGCACGCAGCGCATTCGGGAAGTACCTGACCGTCGGGTAGACGTCGCCTTCCGGGGTCAACTGGATGACACCCGCAAGCCCGACGTCGGGATGCTCGTCGAGATGGCGGACCAGCGCCTCGAACGTCCCGGCCCGGATCTCCGTGTCCGGGTTCAGGAACAGGACGTACCGCGCATCGGTCGTCTCGACCCCGCGGTTGTTGGCGTGGGCGAAGCCGCGGTTCACACAGGAGACCACGCGCGCCTCCGGGAATTCTTCCGTCACGAGCTCCGCGGTTCCGTCCGTCGAGCCGTTGTCGGCGACGACCACGTCGAGCGAGCATGTTCCGCGATGCTCGAAGACGCTGCTGAGGCAGGCTCGTAGCCATTGCGCCTCGTTCGTCGAGACCACGATCACCGCAAGGTCGTCCACAGTCGATCCCACCTCTACCGAGTCAGCGAGCGAGTGCCTCGGCCCGAGCGCCTGACGCCGGACTCGTCGCGATCTTTAGGAAGGCGGCCGACAACCCGAGCACGATCCAGAAGATGAAGGCGGCTTGGGTGAAGCTGAACGCGTCGAACGTGAGCATGCCGACCGCGAAGCTCGTGACGGACGCGCCAAGCGCGGCGAACAACCAGCTGTCGCCCACCTCCTCTGCCGTCCGGGACGCGCGGAACAGCTTCCGGCTGGCTCTGACGATCAGCCAGATCCACGCCCCGAGGCCGACGAACCCGACGTCGAGCACGTTGTTCAGCCACTGGTCGTCGAGAATCGGGGCGTTTCGGTCGGGCGAGTCGAACCCCGTGATTCTTGTTCCGTAGCCCTCGCCGAAGACAGGCTTCTGGCTGGCCTCGTTCAGCATCGGCTTGATCAGTCGAATGCGGCCGCCGGCGAGCAGTGGGTTGTAGTCGGCCTCGAACTTCGATTGCTGGGCTATCAGCCCGCCCTTGGGGAAGAACGCGTCCTTCAGGCTTCCGATCGTTCCCGGCACGGCGAAGTGAACGACGGCGAGCGCCGGAATGAGGGCGGGCCACAGCTTGATCGTCTCGGCCGGCTTGAGACACAGGAAGACGATCGCCTCGACCGCGAGCATGACGATTGCCGTTCGAGACCCACTCGCAACTGCTCCGAGCAGCAACAGCACCGCCGCCAGCCACCAGCGCCGGCTCGAAACGCGCGCGAAATAGACAGCGAAAGGAAGGATGACGACGAGTGCTGCACCGAGCGCGATGGGCTGCTGCGAAGAGCCGTAGACGCGAAGATTGCCCCCGAGGGTGAGGTACCCAATCGGTCCTTCGAAGGTTAGAAACGGCAGGATGCTGTGCAGATGGTCGAACACGTTGTAGTGGGTTCGTTGCTCAAAGACCGAGAAAACGCCGACCACCGCTCCGCAGATCGTCAGAAGCTTGAGCAGAAAATCCGCATCGATGCGTTTGCGAATCGTCGTAGCCGTCAGGTAGTAGACGAGGACGAAGCTGAGAAAGAAGGTCATTGACTTCACGACCTGGGATCCCCACTCTCCAACCCGGCTTGGGTTGGTGACCTCGGATCCGAGCACACACGCGAGGATGAGCAGCAACGGCGGGTCGAACGCGGTGCTGGTGAGCTTGACGCGCGAGTCGACGAGCAGCGATCCGATCCAGATCAGCAAGCAGAGCGCGACGACCACACGATAGAGCTCGAGGTCGAACGGGAGGCTTCCCGGAAGCTTGTATCGGCTGATCGGCACGAACATCACGACGAGCACGATCAACGCGATCACCCGGTGCCAACCGATGACGGCGCGCCGACTCACTGCGGCGAGGCCGACGATCGCCACGAGCGGCGCCAGGACTTTGACACCATGACCGCTCACCACCGCCACCGAGAGCAGCGCGAGCGCTCCGGTGACGAAGATCAACGCCGGGTCGTGCCGGGATGCGCCGAGCAGCGCGCGCATGACCTAGGCCGTGTGCTTGGTGCTGGCCCGGAATGCAGGTGCTGCCGGTGCCACAGCGCGCACTCGCGGCCTGAGGTTCTCGAGGAGGAACGCGAGACCGAACGTGGCGATCGCGACGGCGACGAAGACGACGACTGCGAGCGTCTTTTTGCGAGGCTGGACGACGACCGGAGGCGTCGCGCGCTGCATGCTCTTTAGATTGACCCGCTGATTCGCCGGGATCTTGCCCAGTTGCTCTTGAGTCTTCACGTACTCGACGAGCGCACGCCTTCCGTACTCGACGGCCGAGACGGCATCGCCGGCCGAGTTCGCGCGGCCCGACAGCGCAATCACCGGGAGGGTCGCGCCCGGGATCGTCGGCACGACCGGAGCCGCGGTGATGGTCCAGCTCTTCGGCGCTCCGTCCTCACGCATGATCCGCTTGACCTGGTCACTGTTGGCGAACTGGGAGTACAGGTCGGTCAGCCCGGAGAGATTCACGTACTGCGGCGGTGTCGAGGTGCCGGAGCCGGGAACCAGCGTCCGACCCCAGGGGAACCCGGGCGAGTCGAGCAGAAGCGAAGCCTGGCTCTGCCACACCTGGGGTTTGCGGTAGCTGACGCCGTCAGAGGTCACCCGCACGAGCGACAGGACGGCGAGAGCGGCTGCCAGGATCACTCCGGTGACAACGAGCGGCCAGAAGCGCCGCAAGACTCGTCCGTATAGCGCGAGATCCATGAGCTCTAGTGCGGCGTCTTCAGCCCGTCGTTCGCCGCGAGAAAGGCGACGACGGCCTCCGTCCGGTTGTGAACTTCGAGCTTGCGATAGATCGACGCGAGGTGGAACTTCACGGCATGGACAGTGACGCTCAAGCGTCCGGCGATCTGGCGGTTCGTCATACCTTCTGTCATCAGCTCCATGACTTGCGCCTCACGCGGCGACAGCGGACTCGATGGACGGGGCCGGTCGTACACGCAATGACCGTAGAACGCCGACCCCGGAGCAGCTACGGGCCGAACGAACAGAAGCCTCCGAGGCGACCTAGCCAGCTGGCTAGGCGGTGAGTCCGCGTCGCGAGTCCGAGGCCGCCCGGGCGGGGCTAGCCAATCGATCAGGCGCGCTCGGCTGTATCCCATCGACCGGGTATCGCCCCGATGCCGCGCCCGGGCTACGGTGGAACCTCCGTGTGCGGGATTTGTGGAGTCGTGCAGGTTCGCGGTGAGACGCGCCCTGCTGTCGACCTGGCAACGCTGCGCTCGATGACGTCGGCGATGCGGCATCGTGGTCCCGACGACGCCGGCTATCACGTCGACGACCGAGTCGCCATGGGCGTGCGGAGGCTCAGCATCATCGACGTCGTCGACGGTCACCAGCCGTTCGCGAACGAACGTGGCACCGTCGTCGCCGCACAGAACGGCGAGCTCTACAACCACGAGACGATTCGACGTGGGCTCGAGCGGGACGGCCACGTCTTCACGTCCCGGTGCGACACGGAGATCCTCCCCCACCTCTACGAGGCCGAGGGGGACGGCATGGCGCAATCGCTGCTCGGGATGTTCGCGTTCGCGGTCTGGGACGCGGAACGTCAACGGGCGCTGATCGCCCGCGATCGCCTCGGAAAGAAACCGCTCTACTACGCGGAGGTCGGCGACGTCCTGGTCTTCGGCTCGGAGCTGAAGGCCGTCCTCGCGAGTGGCCTCGTCCCGACCGACCTCGATCTCGAGGCGCTCGAACTCCTGCTGGCGCTCGGCTTCGTCCCCGGTCCGCGGACGCTGCTTCGCCACGTGAGGAAGCTCCTCCCCGGTCATCAGCTCGTCGTCGAGCAGGATCGCGTGAAGGTCGAGCAGTACTGGCGGTACCCGCGCCCCGACGCCGACACGAGCAGGTCGGAGTCGGAATGGGAGGAGGAGCTCATCGACCTCCTGCGCGACGCCGTCCGGCTCCGCCTGATGAGCGATGTCCCGCTCGGCGCGATGCTGAGCGGAGGACTCGACTCGAGCCTCATCGTCGCGCTGATGGCCCAGGAAAGCACTCGGCCCGTGCAGACGTTCTCGGTCGGGTTCTCGGGCACACCAGACAACGAGCTTCCCGTGGCGCGCGAGACGGCTCGCGCGCTCGGGGCGGAACACCACGAGCTCGAGCTCTCTCTCGACGATCCGGTGGATCTCGAGGGACTGATCTGGTCGCTCGACGAGCCTATCGCTGACCTGTCTGCGATCGGCTTTGCGGCGCTCTCGGAGCTCACTGCACGTCACGTGACCGTCGCGCTGTCAGGGCAGGGCGCGGACGAATTGCTCGCCGGCTACGACCGCTACCGCCAGGTCGCGGCCATCGAGCGCTGGAGCCGGGCTCCGGGATCGGTGCGCCGCGTCGTCGGCGCGGCCGCGGCTGTAGGACCGGCTCGCATTCGTCGAGGAGCAGCCGCCGCTGCAGCCGACGACCCGGTCGTCGCCGGCGCGATCGCGAGGTCGGAGTGGCTGGAGACGGTCCGTTCGCGTTCGGCGCGCGGCGGGCTCGAGCAGGTCGACCCGTCTGTTGTCGAGGCCGTGCTCGCCGATCGCGTCGGCGGCGCGCCTCGCCACGGCCTGGCACGCACGCTCGTCCTGGACGCGCAGTTGAGCCTCGTCGACGACATGCTCCACTACTTCGACCGGACCTCGATGGCGAGCTCCCTCGAGGTGCGCGTCCCGTTTCTCGACCACCGCCTCGTCGAGCTCTGCGCGAAAATGCCCGTATCGCTCAAGCTGTCCGGGGGCACGACCAAGGCGATTCTGCGGTCGGCCGCCCGGGGACTCGTCCCGGAGGCAGTCCTCGACCGCCCGAAGGTCGGCTTCTTCAGCAGTGCGGTCGGACACTGGTTCGACCGCCAGATCGGCGGCGAGATCGTCGACCGGCTCCTCGACCCGTCGGCGCAGTTCGCGGCCTACGTGGACCAGAAAGAGGTCGAGCAACTGCTTCGCCGCCGCGGGAGCTATCGCAGCTCGAAGCTTCTCCTCACGTTGCTGATGCTCGAGGTCTGGTTGGGCAGCTACCTCCCGCGGGCCGCCGCGGTTCGGCCGTCCGCTGAGTGCGCGGCCTGACGATGGCGACCGAGCTCACCTACGCGCTCGTCACGCCGCTCCGGGACGAGGCGGAGAACCTCCGGCAGTTGTCCGCGGCGATCGACCGGCAGACACAGCTGCCACTGAGGTGGGTCATCGTCGACAACGGCTCCACCGACGCCACCTTGGAGGTCGCGACAACGCTCGCTCGGACGCGTCCCTGGATCCGCGTGATCTCCGCTCCCGCAGAGGGAGGGCGCCCGAAGCCCGGCGCGCCGATCGTGCGTGCTTTTCACGCCGGCCTGAGGGAACTCGACGGTACGCCCTCGGTCATCGTCAAGCTCGACGCGGACACGTCGATGGATCCGGATCATTTCGAGCGTCTGCTCGCCGCGTTCGCCGCCGAACCTCGACTCGGCATCGCGAGCGGTAGTTGTCTCGAACTGCACGACGGACGGTGGGAACCCGTCGCAGTCGCCCTCGGACACGTCCGTGGCGCGGTGCGGGCCTATCGGCGCGAGTGCCTCGAAGAGGTCCTGCCGCTCGAGGAGCGTGTCGGGTGGGACGGGATCGACGGGTTCAAGGCCAACGTTCGCGGCTGGACGACACGCATGCTGCCCGAGCTGAGCTTCTATCACCACCGACCGGTCGGAGTGCGTGACGGCGCCCCGGCGGCCCGGTGGCAAGCACAGGGCGCGGCGGCCCACTACATGGGATACCGCTTCTCGTACCTGCTTCTCCGCTCGGTGTACCGTGCGCGGCGACAGCCCTGGGCGCTGACCATGAGCACGAGTTACCTCGCCGCTGCGATTCGCCGCGAGCCGCGGTGCGGGGATGCAGATGTCCGTGCCTACGTGCGGCGCAAGCAGCGGCTGCGGATGCTCGCGCGCGAGCGGATCGGCCGGAGGAACGGAACCATTGAGCCGGCCTGAGAAGCGCGCGGCAGAGACCAAGCGTCTCCACTAGTCGATTACCTTGGCGACCGCCGCACTCATGCTCTGGTCTGATGCGGGAGTCACGGCGCCCCTGCGCGAAAGCTTCGATCGGGCGGCTGCGCAGCTCCCCGAGCGCGTGCGGCAGATGGACGAGCTCCAGCACGAGGACGACCACTGTCTACTTCGGCTCTGGAGCGCGTCCCACGCACGCCCGGAGCACGTCCAGCGAAGCGATCGACCTCCGGGCATGCTGGCGTTCGTCGGCAATCCCACTCTCGTCGGCGAATCCGCCGCCAGCTGGCCGACGCTGCTGCAGGACGCGCTGAATCGCGGGGCGTCCGCGTTCGACGGCGTGTGGCCCCCGTTCTGTGCGTTTCTCCGCGACCAGGGCGCGGACACGATGACGATCCTCGCCGACCGCAGCGCCCTGCTGCACCTCTATCTCCGCGAGGATCCCGGCGGAACCGTCTGGGCGAGCACGTCCGCTTTCTCCCTGGCATCGCTCGGAGCCGATTTCGATCTCGAGGCGGCGACGGAGTGGGCGACCGCCGGACACTTCATCACCGGGCGGACGTTCTTCCGGGGCATTCGCGAGCTCGACTGCGGCGAGGTGCTTCAGCTCCGGCCGGGCGCCGGCACGACACGGACGACTTGGGCCCCGTCCCCTCGCGGAGAGACGACTCCAACCGCCTATCGCGAGGCGGTCGAGGAGGCAGTCGCCGCCTATTCGCAGGACGAGGACGGCCTCTTCTTCGAGTTGACCGGCGGCATCGACAGCCGCCTGCTCCTCGCCGCACGCCTCCGATCCGGAGCTCGCACGCGGACGTGGACGGTCGGACAACCGGGAGACGTCGAGATGCGGACGGTCGAGAAGCTGAGGGAGGTTGCGACGTTCGAGCATCTTCTAGTCTCGCCCGACCCCGGCTTTGCGGCCGAGCTGCCCGAACTGATCGACGAGATGCATGCGCTCGCCGACGGCGAGGCGAACGTGATCGTCTACACGTCCCTCCTGGTTGCGTTCAGAGAGCTCGCCGGCGTCCGTCGCACGTCGGTGACCGGAAGCAACGGCGAGCTCGCCCGCGCGTTCTACTGGCGTGCGATCGCAGGTGGGCGGGACACGGGTCACGTCCGCGGAGTGGCGATCGACACGGTGGTGCGAAGGATCTTCAGGGAGAGCGGCCGGTTGAGGTCGGTGTTCCGTCCGGACGTGCCCGACCCGGAGGCGCCCGTGCGCCAGGCGGTCACGGATTTCATCCAAACCTCCCCGCTCCAGCGCCC
>Ga0268241_10000103_pt1 | contig 11677 bp, 9 predicted proteins | sample BulsoiAmnAmmetaG_FD_200248 | JGI IMG/M metagenome (GOLD analysis project Ga0268241, IMG submission 200248) | Bulk soil microbial communities from Mexico - Amatitan (Am) metaG (v2) (version 2) | ecosystem: Environmental > Terrestrial > Soil > Agricultural land | place: Mexico: Amatitan, Jalisco...
GATGAGCCCGTCGCGGCCGAACGGCGTGCTGAACCACGGGATCCCCGCGTACGGATAGAGGCCGTGCGGCGTGTCCGTGATCATCATCTCGAGATCCGCCGCCGACCGTTTCAACCAGCGATTCAGCATGTCGCTCGACGATCGCGTGCTGCACGCCCGCGCGGTGCGTTCGCGGAACCGGTTGCGCGCGGTGTCGAGGGCCGTGCTGTACTCCGGGACGCTGCGCTGCTCGAACTGCTCCTCGCACGCGATGCTCAGTTCGAGCGACGCGGTTGCATGCGGCTCGAGCCGCAGCCGGAAGGTCGCGAACCCCACGTCCACCGCGTCGGGCGTCCGGCTGAATCGCAGCCGCGTGCGCCGCTCCACGTCGTCGAGCCCGACGTACGCCAGCACGTAGTCGTCGCCGAGCCGATCGGGTTTGCGCACGCCGTGGCGGGCGCGCCGCGTGCCGCGCACTTCGAACAGATCCACGAAGTCGGCGTCGAACGCGAACGAGACGGGAATCTCGACGGCCTGCAGGCTGTGATTGGTCAGCCGCAGCAGCTCCGCGCTGAACCCGTCGCCGAGCACGCGCGTGCGGAACAGGTGGACCTCGCCGTGCGGCAGCACCAGCGCACCGTCGCGGCGGATGTCGATGTTCGTGAGGTCGGCGATGAAGACGACGTTGTCGTCGCTGACCGTCGAACTGAGCAGCAGCGGACGGCGGCCGCCCAGCAGGACCTCGAGCCGCGAGAGAAACCGCGTGCCGTGATAGTAGAGGCCCTGTTCGCCCCCTTCGGCCGGCGCCACGTCGCCGTGCGGATCGAACACGACGAACGCGTCGCCGTGCTTCAAGACGCGCGTCGGCACGGCGGTCCGCTGCGTTTCCGCCGCGATTGAGAAATCGTCCTGGACCTGCAGGATCTCCGGCATACCCCGTTTCGCTAGAGCGTGGCGGCCGTGGCCGCCGTTTCGGCGATGACGCGCGCGTAGGTCTCGAGGTGCTGCTCGGCCATCCGCCGCGCCGTGAACCGTCGTTCGAAGGCGCGCCGGCAGGCGCGCCGATCGATCATCTGAATGCAGTGGGTCGCTTCGATCGCTTCGTCGATCGAGTCGACGACGAATCCCGTGACGCCAGGCTCGAGAATCTCGTCGACCGATCCGCCGCGAAAGGCGACGACCGGCGTCCCGCAGGCGAGCGCTTCGATCATGACGAGGCCGAACGGCTCGGGCCAGTCGATCGGAAACAGCAGCGCGCGCGCATTCCCGAGAAAGTCGTTCTTGTCAGCTTCGCCAATCTCGCCGATGAACTCGACGAACGGGTTGTCGAGCAGCGGCCGGATCACCTCGTCGAAGTACTCGGCGTCGGCGCGGTCGACCTTCGCCGCGATCTTGAGCGGCCAGCCGAGCGCCGTCGCGATCGCGATGGCGCGGTCCGCACGCTTCTCGGGTGAGATGCGCCCCAGGAACGCGAGGTACTCGTTCGGCCCCGGATGAAACCGCAGCAGCCGATCGGGCAGGCCGTGGTAAATCGTGTCCACCCAGTTGATGCGCGGCAGCGGCGCGCGCTGCGCGTCGGAGATCGAAATCACCGGAATGTCCGCGAACTCCTCGAAGAACGGCACGAGCTCCGGCATGTCCAGCCGTCCGTGCAGCGTCGTGACGTGCCGCATCCCGAGCCGCCGCACGATCGGGAAGTGCACGTGCGAGATGTGGAAGTGCACGACGTCGAAGTCGGTCATGCGCGCCGCGACCATCTCGGTCATCAGCACGTGCCAGGCGAGGTGATCGCGGCACGAGAGATCGAGGCGCAGCGCGTTGGGCGCGACAGGCACCAGCGTCGCGCGCGTGTCCGAATCGCCGCTCGCAAACAGCGTCACGTCGTGCCCCTGCGCGACGAGTTCGTCGGTCAGGTAGGCGACGACACGCTCCGTGCCGCCGTACAACTTCGGCGGGACGCTTTCGAAGAGCGGCGCGACTTCAGCGATGCGCATGGCTCACCGCCTCATAGGGCATTCGGTCCTCGAAGAGCCCGGCAGTATGCCGGACGAGATGCGCGTCCGGACACTCCCGGACGGAACTACACGACGGCACGGACGCAACCGCGCGTAAGTCATTGCAGCGCGCGGCGTCCCTGCGCCGATGTTCGGGAAAAGTGCAACCCACGTACCCCGCGCCAGGCGCGAAGGTGCGCCCGACCGCAGTGTCTCAGCGGCCCGCTGTGCATTTGTGCCATGTAGGCCGGGTCTTTAGACCCGGCAACACGCGGCGGTCACACGTCCCGCAACACGTCGTGCTGCGGCCGGTGACGAAGCGGAGGTCCCCAGGCCTGCCGCCAGATCTCGACGGCGAGGATCCGATCGATCTCCGGCTTGTTGAAGAAATGGCGATCGATGGAGAGATGCTGGGTGCGGTGCGCCCTCAGCGCGGCGGCGCGGCGATCGCGAAAGCGCGCGACGTCGAGAACGAAGTCGGCGCTGGGATGATCGGCAATCCGATCGGCGTCGACCGCATCCCACGCCGGGATGATCGACGTCCACAGCAGCCGCGGGACCTCATGCGGCGCACCGCTGTCGGGATACCAGCGCGGATCCGCCGCGGCGGCAATCGCGTCGCTCGCAAAGCGGCTGATCGCGACGTGATCCGGATGCACGTTGAAGCCGTTCGGATCGAACGTGAAGACCACCTGCGGCCGCACGCGCCGGATCTGCGCGACCAGCGTGCGCCGGATCTCGTCGGGCGGCGCGTCCGCGAGGTGCCGATCGCGATACCCGAGCAGGTGCAGTTCATCGAAGCCGATGATCGCGGCCGCGTCCCGCAGCTCGCGCTCGCGGCACGCGGGCAGTTCTTCCGGCGAACAAACGGGAGGATCGCCGGCCTTGCCGCGATCGCCGAGCGTCGCCGTCACGAGCACGGTGCGCGCGCCCACCTCCGCGCACGTCATCGCGGTACCTGCCGCGCAGAAGCTCTCGTCGTCGGGATGTGCGAAGAGGAACAGCAGCGTTGGGGAGGGCATCGTCACGGGAGCCGAGCGGCACGCCATCGACGGGCGTGCCGCTCGTGTTTGATCGCCGTTATCGCGTCTCGCTCGTCGTCTTCTTGCGCGGATCGTCGTTCGGGTTCACGTAGGTGACGGCAAAGGGACCCATGCCGTGCACCTGGATGATCGTCGCGCCCTTGGCGATGGCGAAGTGGTGCATCGCTTTCGGAACCTTCACGAAGTCGCCTGGTGCGAGCGTCTTCGCGGCCGCGGAATCGAGCTTGTCTCCCGAGCCAACCGCCAGCGAGCCTGACAACACCGTCAGGTTCTCGTCCGTCGGATGGAAATGCGGCGGGACCGAGTAGCCGTCCGGGAACTTCGCCCGGATCACGAACGGGCCGGTTTGCCCGGGATCGCCAGAGACGATGGCCGCTTCGGCGCCGGGCGGCAGCCCCGGCGGCGCCGGACCCCATTTCAGATCGGCGGCCGTCACAATAGTGTGATGTGCCGCGGGCGCGGGCGGGGGCGCCTTTTTCGCGGTCTGCGCCGCGGCTCCAGCGCCGAGCGCCGCGAACAGGAGGGCAACCGTAATGCGGACGTGCGTCATCGACCTCTCCTTGTTGAAACGGTGGCGCGGATTATAGCGCCACCGTGAGAGGCCGGCGCGGCTACGCGGCGTCGCTCAGATGGTCCTGTGGCGGCGCTACCGGTTCAGGGCGCGGACAGGCCGCGAGGTGATGAACGATGTGACAGCGCTCCCACCACAACGCGGCGGAGTAGATGACGGCGTTGATGGCGAGATGCGACTGGCGCCGCTTCAGCCATGCCGCGGCGTTGTATGCCGCGCAGACACCCATGGTGACGAACAGGACGCCGTGCACCGCCGCCTTCAGCGGCTCGCACCGGCCGGAATCGAGCATCTCCGACACTGGATCGAACGCGCTGGCTACGCGTTCGCGACACGCAATCGCCCGATCTGGATTCGTCATGGGCCCCTCCCGAAGGCAGTCCCCCTGCCGGCGGAAAGGCGGGCTGCAAGGGTTGAGCCAGTGTTTGGGCATCTGTCCAATTGCACTCACGCCGACGAACGTGCCTCGCCGGCCAACTCTGGTCTCCCGAGAGGACGCTTTTCGGCTACGCGGGTGGCGACATCCGCCACAGGCGCGGTCATACGCTCAATGTTCGCAGGCGGCGCTGTTGCCGGGTCTAAAGACCCGGCCTACGTGGCCCAGGTGTAACACGGGTCGTCAGACCCGCCGGCGCCTCTCGTCAGTCGGCCTTCAGGTCTGGGCGACAATCCGACTGCGAAGGACGCGCCGCAGGATCTTTCCGGAAGGAGACTTGGGGATCGCGTCGATGACGTCGAGCCGCCGGATCTTCTTGAACGAGGCGACGCGGCTGGCGACGAATGCCATCAGATCGTCGGCGGACGCCGGCCCCTTCAGCACGACGAACGCGTGCGGGATCTCGCCGGCCTCCTCATCCTTCTGCGGCACGACCGCCGCGTCGGCGACGGCAGGGTGCGACAGCAGCACCGCTTCGAGTTCCGCCGGCGCGATCTGCAGCCCCTTGTACTTAATCAGCTCCTTCAGTCGATCGACGATGAAGAAGTGGCCGTCGGCGTCGGCGTGTCCGATGTCGCCGGTGTGCAGCCAGCCGTCCGCATCGAGCGTGGCGCGCGTCTCCTCGGGACGGTTGAAGTAGCCGAGCATCACCTGCGGACCGCGAACCCACAATTCGCCATCGTTGCCGGCGTCGACGTCGAGGTGGCTCACCGGATCGACGACGCGGCACTCGGTGTTCGGCACCGGGACGCCGACCGAGCCCGGCTTGATCGTCCGCGGATCGTCGGTCGTCACGTGCGTCGCGGGGCTGGCCTCGGTCATCCCATAGCCTTGCTGCAGCACGCAGCCGACGCGCGACGTGCACTGGGCGATGACGTCCGCGCCCAGCGGCGCGGCGCCGGAGAACAGCTTGCGGACCGACGAGAGGTCGCGTCCCGCGACTGCGGGACTCTTGGCGAGCGCGAGCACGATCGGCGGCACGACGTGCAGCATCGTCGCGCGGTAGCGCGTTACGAGATCGAGGTACGGCTCGAGATCGAACCGCGGCATCACGACGAGCGTCGCGCCCGACCACAATCCGAGCAGCATGATCACGACCAGGCCGTAGATGTGGAAGAAGGGCAGGAAGCAGATCAGCGTGTCCTCGCCGTCGCGAAGGTGATCGGACCAATGGACCTGGAGGATGTTGGCGACCAGGTTGCGATGCGACAGCATCACGCCTTTCGGCAGCCCGGTCGTGCCACTCGAATAGGGAAGTGCGACGAGGTCGTGAGGATCGATGGTCACATCCGGCGGATCGGCCGGGCCGCTCAGCAGATCCGCGAACGGCGTCGCTCCCGCCAACGAGCCAAACGAGAAGATCTGTTCCAGCGTCAGCGCCGACCCGGCGTCGAGGGCGATGTCGCCGAGCGCTGGCGACGTGAACAGGCATTTCGCGCGCGCGTCGCGCAACTGGTTCACGAGGTCGTCGCGCGTGCACATCGCGCTGGTCGTGGTGACGACGGCACCGAGCCGTGCGATCGCCAGCACGGCGATTGCGTACTCGGGGGTGTTGGGGCTGAAGATGCCGCAGACGTCGCCCTTCGCCAGTCCACGCCGCGCGAGCGACGCCGCGGCGCGATCTACGAGCCGGGGCAATTGCGCGTAGGTAATGGTGCTGCCGGTGACACTGTCGATGAGCGCTGCGCGATTGCCGCGCCGTGCCGCGCGTTCCAGCACGAACTCTGCGAGTGGCGTGTCCGGAATGTCGATGGCGCGGTGCGGGCTGCGGTAGATCCGCATGGCAGGTGCGCGGATCCTACACTAGCCGGGCGCCGGCTGCGGGCAGTTGCCTGCGAGCGGCGCTTGGCGTAGCGTTCGCACCCGAAGACGAAAGTGAGGTGCCGCCTATGGCTCGCGACGACTTCCCCACCACGGTCGACGAGTTCTTCAAGTTCGCCAAGCAGCAGCAGGCCGAGATGCTCGATTTGAAGTTCGTCGACATGCTTGGCAGCTGGCAGCACTGTTCGTTCCCGCTCGACACCCTGGATGCCGGCACGTTCGATGAGGGCCTCGGCTTCGACGGATCTTCGATTCGCGGTTGGATGGGGATTCACGAGTCGGACATGATGGCCGTGCCCGACGCGTCCACCGGACGCATGGATCCCTTCTTCGCGCAGCCGACCGTCAGCGTCATCGCAAACGTCGTCGATCCGATAACGCGGCAGGCGTTTACGCGCGACCCGCGCCACGTCGCCCGGAAGGCGGAGGCGTATCTCGCGGCGAGCGGCATTGCGGATACGTGCTACGTCGGACCGGAGCCGGAGTTCTTCATCTTCGACGAGGTCCGCTACGAGCAGAACCAGCACCGCGGCTACTACGAGATCGATTCGGTCGAAGGCGCGTGGAACACCGCGCGCATCGAGGAGCCGAACCTTGGCTACAAGCCAAGCTTCAAGGGCGGATACTTCCCGGTCAGTCCGACCGACACGTATCACGATCTCCGCGGCGAGATGGTGAACGAAATGCGGAAGGTCGGGATCGTCGTCGAAGCGCATCACCACGAAGTGGCGACGGCGGGGCAGAGCGAGATCGACATGAAGTTCCAGCCGCTGCTCAAGATGGCGGACCAGTTCCTCTGGTACAAGTACATCTGCAAGAACGTCGCGAAACGCCAGGGCAAGAGCGTCACGTTCATGCCGAAGCCGGTGTTCGAGGACAACGGCAGCGGCATGCACACGCACATCTCGCTGTGGAAGGGGGGCACGCCGCTCTTCGCCGGCGACGGCTACGCGGGCCTGAGCGAGCTCGGGTTGTTTGCTGCTGGTGGCCTGCTCAGGCACGCGCCGGCCATCCTGGCGTTCGCGGCGCCGACGACGAATTCATATCGGCGTCTCGTGCCCGGGTTCGAGGCGCCCGTGAACCTCGCGCTTTCCGCGCGCAACCGCTCCGCCGCCATTCGCATCCCGATGTATTCGAAGAGCCCGAAAGCCAAGCGCCTCGAGTTCCGCTGCCCCGATCCAAGCTGCAATGGCTACCTCGCGTGGTCGGCGATGCTGATGGCGATGATGGACGGCATCCAGAACCGCATCGACCCGGGCGCGCCGCTCGATCGCGACATCTACGAGATGACACGCGACGAGATGAAGCACATGGGCATCCGGACGACGCCCGGGTCGCTCGAGGAGGCGATCAACGCGCTCGAGCAGGACCACGCGTTCCTGCTGCGCGGCGACGTGTTCACGGAAGATCTGATCGAGACATGGATCACGTGGAAGCGCGATCGCGAGCTCGATCCGATGCGCATGCGTCCGCACCCCTACGAGTTCTACCTCTATTACGACAATTGATTGGCCGCTCATGTCGGCGCGTCTTTCGACCGCCGCCACGTTCAGCCGCTCTCCTCCTCTATCCCTTCACAGATCAGAAGGGGTAGAGGAGCGGCGAGAACGCGCCTTTTCTCAATGCGCGGGCCCCCACCCGCTGACGCGCATCGCGCGACGCCCCCTCACGGCGGTGTAAAGTGTTTGGTCTGCCCAGTGTTGCCGGGCAACGGCATCACCAGGCCAGGACCACAGAGTGTCACGCCGACCACGGGAGGTCTACGTCGTCGATACGTTGAAGCATCCGCTAATCTCCGTACGTCTGTTACTCGCGCTGGCACTGCTCCTGGCGGTCGCCAGCTGCGGCGGGAATGGCGTTTCTGAGCCGGCGGATCCCACGGCACCCTCATCGCGAGCGTCACGAGGGCTGGCCTGTGGAGTGGAGCGGTGGTTCGTCAAGACGCTCTCCGATACAGATGCCTCCAGCGTGAACCTGTCAAATGTCACGTCGATGTCGATTCGTGACTTGAACGGGTTCGCAGCACATTGCGGTGATCTTCCCGAACGCCGCAGCTTCGCCGAAGAGTTCCGCGTGTTCGAGGTCGTAGGACGTATCACCTACGTCGCTCACGAGGACGATCGCGACTACCACATCGCCATCGAGGACCCTTCGTCTCCTGGAGCATCAGTCGTTGCGGAGCTTGCCGACACCGTGTGCGCTGGCGCGGTCGTGTCACCGTATCTCGCAACCCTTCGAACTGCGGAGGCGATGTTCGAGACGCTTCGAGCAGGCCGATCTGAAAGCAGCCTCGTCGGAACGATCGTACGTGTGAGAGGCGTCGGCTTTTACGACTTCAATCATGGACAGCATGGTCGATCGCAGAACTGCATCGAACTTCATCCGATCATCGCGATCGACAACTCGAACCGGTGATCGAGAGTACAACGGCGAGATCGGCGTTCCGCACCGTGGCGCACGATCGGTACCGACGCGCCATCTACGTCGACTTCGAATCGCTGAAGAAGCCTCCCACGCCTGCGCTTCTCGGGATCCTCCGGGACACTGACGGTGAAACGACGTTCGCGCAGGTGATCCTCGATGAACGCCTCGCCGCCGCGCGGGTGGCGCGGCAGCAGCTGCGAGCCGGATCGATCGCGGAGATTGTTGAAGAACTCGTCGCCTCTGGGCTGCCGCTGATCGGCTGGAGCATCTTCGACCGGCAGCTGGTCGTCGGCGACGCCGCCGTGCCCACTGAACTGAAACAAGAGTGGCAGCGGCTCTATGTCAACGCACTGAAGACCGCGCGCGCGTGGCGGACGATTGTGCATCCGGCGTTCCCGATATCGCGCGCCGCCAGGTTCGATCCGAAACACACGCTGGATCAGTACGCGAAGCTCGCTGGATATCCGCGCCTCCGCTTCCTGGAGCGCGCGAAGCCGGCCACGTGGATCAGACATATGGCCGATCAACTGGCGCGGCGAAAGTATTACCGGCGCGTGACGCAAGAGACGAAGCGTGACTGGCACGCACTGCTCGAGTACAACCGGCACGACTGCGAAGCGTTGCGGCACGTCTTCACGAACGCCGTGTCCGAGCTCGAGAAATGGCGCCAATACGAGAAGACCACGTACTGTGTGCACGCCGGGGCGAAACGGCCGATTTGTTTTCGGGTTGGCGGTCGCAGTGTGCGGCTTGACGCACTGCTCGAGAGATACGGCGCGGCACGGTGGGCGTTCATTACCGCGTGGAATCCTCAGTCGCGACAACTGCCGGCCAACGAGAACGTCGCACGTCAGAACGCGCTCCTCGAGCGTCTGATCGCCGCGGGCATCAGATGTCTTCCGGGTGAAGGCCGCGGCGAGGATCCCACGTGGCCGCCGGAAGAAAGCATCCTCGCATTCGACATTCAGCCCTACGTGGCACGCGCGCTTGGCCGCGACTTCGGCCAATTCGCCATCGTGATCGGGCGCCGCGGTCGGCCGGCGCGTCTCGTCGCGTGTTCATGATCAACGACGGCGTTGAAGCCTTCGCCCCGCAGCTCGATGTCGCGCGACAGCTGCCCGTCCTCCACGCTCCGGCAACCGCCGTCCCGCGCACTACGCCAGAACGTGATCCGCACGCCAGAATGCGTCAGTTGACAATGCGACAGTAACTGTCATATAACGAGGTCGTGGCGGACGACCCGCGTTATGCCATCGGCGACCTGGCTGACCTCGGCGGCGTGTCCCGCCGCACGGTCCGGTACTACGTCCAGGAAGGTCTGCTCCCCGAACCCTACGGCGTCGGCCGCGGCAATCATTACGGGCCCGAACACCTCGAACACCTCGTCAAGGTCAAGTCGCTGCAGGAAGCCGGGCGCACGCTCGACGAGATCCGCCGCGCGCTGAACCACAAATCGCGCCCGCACGCCGAGCAGCCGCCCGAACTCGAACGCTCCGTGTGGCGGCGCATCACGCTGGGCCCCGGCGTCGAGCTCAACGTTGCCGCCCACGTGCGGCTGCCGTCGCCCGGCAAGCTGACCGAGCTTGCCGCGTGGTGCCGAAACCATTTCCCCGCGAACCCCAGAGAAGAGGACGACGATGCCTAAATCACTCGCGACGGCCCGCGCGGGGTTGTTGACCGCGCAGGACGCGCCGGTTCCCCTCGACGGCGTGTCGGTGGACGCCGAGATCTCCACGCTCTGCGCGCGCGTCGTCGTCACGCAGCGGTTCGTCAACCGCGAAGCGACGCCCATCGAAGCCGTCTACGTGTTTCCCCTCGACGAAGGCGCAGCGGTGTGCGGCTTCGAGGCGATCATCGACGGCACGCTCGTCGTCGGCGAGGTGAAGGAGCGCGACGAAGCGTTCGACATGTACGACAAGGCGATGGAGCGCGGACACGGCGCGTATCTCCTCGACGAGGAACGGCCGGACGTGTTCCAGGCGAGCGTCGGCAATCTGCCGCCAGGCAAAGAGGTGCTCCTGAAGATCACCTACGTCACGGAGCTGCCGGTCCTGGGGAACGCGATCAGGTTCGTCGTGCCGACGACGGTGTCGCCGAGGTATGCACCGGCCGAGGACCACGCGGGCGTGGGGCGTCCCGACGCGGAGGCGCTGAACCCTCCGGTCGGGTGGCGGGTGCCGTATGGACTGAACCTCTCGGTCCGCATCACCATGGCGGAGCCGATCGCGCGCATCGAATCGCCGTCGCACCCGGTCTCGGTCGCGATGAACGGTCGTGAAGCGACCGTGACGCTGTCGCAGCGCGACGCGGCGCTCGATCGCGACTTCGTGCTCTCGATCGAGGCGGCGCGGCTCGAGATTCCGCAGGCAACGCTCGAACGCGATGACGAGGGCGCCGCAGCCGTCGCCGTCACGTTCGTGCCGAAGCTCGGCGACGCGCAGACGCCCGCCGAAGTGATCTTCCTCGTCGATCGATCGGGCTCGATGGCGGGGCCGTCGATCAAGGAAGTGCGGAACGCCCTGCAGCTGTGCCTGCGATCGATGATCCCCGGCTGCGCCTTCAACATCGTCGGCTTCGGCACGAACTACGAACGCCTCTTCACGGAGAGCCGCGCCTACGACGAAGACAGCCTGGCCAAGGCGAACGAACACGTCGCCTCGCTCGACGCGGATCTCGGCGGCACGGAGATTCTGCCCGCCTTGCGCTCGGTCCTCGAACAGCGCCCGCACCGGACGTTGACGCGGCAGATCGTCCTCCTGACCGACGGTCAGGTGTCCAACACCGATGCGCTCATCGAGCTCGCGACGGCTCACACGGCGACCACTCGAATCTTCACCTTCGGGATCGGTGCCGGGGCCAGTCATCACCTGGTCAATGCGCTGGCGCGCGCCGGGCGTGGCATCGCGGAATTCATTGCTCCCGGCGAGCGCATCGAGCCGAAGGTCGTACGGCAGTTCGGCCGGCTGCTCTCGCCGGCGGTGACGAACGTGCGCGTGGACTGGCACGGCGTCGGCGACGTGGTGCAGGCGCCGTCGACCGTGCCGCCGGTATTTTCCGGCGGCCGCGTACTGATCTACGGGTTCGTCACGGCCCCGATTGCAGCGGGGTCACGGCCGCACGCGATCCTGCGCGGCGACGCTCCGTCAGGCCCGGTGGCGTTCGAGGTGCCGATCGACGTGAGCGAGGTGCGGACGGGCCGGACGATCGCGACCCTCGCCGCGCGCACACGCATCCGCGAACTGGAAGAGAGCCCCGAGTGGACCAAGGCGCGCGGCTCGCGGCAGTCGCATCGCAAGGCGGGCGCGGCCGCGAGCGAGATCGTCGCACTCAGCACGCGCTACGGCGTGATCTCGCGAGAGACGTCGTTCGTCGCGGTCGAGCGGCGGGACACGCCGGTGCATGGCCACAT
>Ga0268241_10000104_pt1 | contig 11669 bp, 11 predicted proteins | sample BulsoiAmnAmmetaG_FD_200248 | JGI IMG/M metagenome (GOLD analysis project Ga0268241, IMG submission 200248) | Bulk soil microbial communities from Mexico - Amatitan (Am) metaG (v2) (version 2) | ecosystem: Environmental > Terrestrial > Soil > Agricultural land | place: Mexico: Amatitan, Jalisco...
TTCGCGGGCTACGGGTTCAACAGCGTGATCCCGGCGCGCGGCGGCGACGTCGTGCGTCTCTTCCTCACGAAGACGTCGATACCGGGATCCAGCTACTCGGCCGTGGCGGCCAGCTTCGTCGTCGAGCTGATCTACGACCTGTCCATGGGGATCGTGATCCTCACGTTCGCCTTCTCGCAGGGCGTCTTCCCGAAGCCGCCGGACTTCTCGAAGCTGCCGGCCTTCGACCTCGCCTTCTTCGCGCAGCACCCCCAGTTCACGCTGTTCGTGCTCACCGCGCTCGCCGTGGCGGTGATGATCGGCATCGCGCTCACCTCGGAACGGATTCGGGCGTTCTGGTCGCACGTGCGGCAGGGCTTCGCGATCCTCAAGGACCGCGAGCGGTACCTGCGCCAGGTGTTCGGCGTGCAGTTCGTCGGCTGGCTCTTCCGATTCACCGCCTTCTGGTTCATGCTCGACGCGTTCCGCATCGGCGGCAGCGTGAAGAACGTGCTGCTCGTGCTGGGCGTGCAGGCGGTCTCGGCGGTGGTGCCGTTCACGCCCGGCGGCGCCGGCGTTCAGCAGGCGCTTCTCGTGAAGGTGTTCGCAGGCACCGCGGCCTCGGCCACGGTTGCGGCCTACTCCGTGGGCCAGCAGATCGCCATTGCGGTCTTCACGTTCGCCATGGGCTTCGCGGCGCTTGCGCTGATCTTCCGGATCCGCAGCTTCAAGGAGATCATCGCTCTCGGGCAGGCCGAGCGGGCCGCTGAAAAGCAGGCGCGGGCGGCGCAGCCGGCCGGCTAGCTGGTTCCGAAGCCCTCGCGCGCCTCGCGCACGAGCGTGACGGCCTCGGGGAAGAGGATCCCCATGGCCCGCCGGACATCCTCGGCCTGCTGATCCACGTTGCCCTGGAGATTCAGCCGGTTGATTCCCGCGACCGTCATGTTCACGGCCAGCTGGATGGCGTTGTCCGCCCAGGCGACGCGTTGAGCACCCTGCATCTGCTCCGCGAATTCCGCCATGCGGCGCCGCAGCTCGTCCGGGTCGCCGAAGAGGCCGCCGAATGGATCCTCTGAGGACATGGAGCCCATTCTAGGGAGCCGCAACATCGTGCATTGAGCACGTAGACTCGCGTTGGTGCGGATTAGCGAGGTGATGACGCATTCCGTGGTGACGGCCGACTGCGCCGCGCCGCTCAGCGAGGTCGGCGCGCTCATGCGTGACCGGAACGTCGGCTCGGTCGTGATCTGCGAGCACGGTCACCCGGTGGGCGTGATCACCGACCGCGACCTGGCGCTCGCCGTGGTGGCGGACGGGGTCGACTCCGAGTCCTCGGTGGGCGGCCACGCCACGCGCCCTCTCGTCACGGGAGAGGCCCAGATGGAGCTGGAGGAGGCCGTCGCGCTGATGGTGCAGCACCACATCAGGCGGTTGCCGGTGCTCGACGGCCATGAGCTCGCCGGAATAGTCACGATCGACGACCTGGCCGTCCGGGCAGGTGACCTCGAGCTTGCCCAGCACATCACCGCCGAGGTGGCGAAGGCCGCCCTGCCCGAGTTCTTCTTCCACCAGAGGGGTGGCTGAGGTGAGCGTGCTGACGGCGGAGCAGCGTCGCCGGCGCGAGCTCGTGGAAGGCGGCATCCGCCTCGCGGCGCCCGTGCTCAATCTCGTCCTGGCAGCGGGAGAGCGCGTGTCGCGAATAGTTGAGCCCGACGATCCCGAGTACTACCCGCCCCGCGCGGGGGACATCGAGCCCCCGCCGGCGCCTGAGAGGAAGCCAAGAGTCAGTGAGTAGTGAGATGACCGCCGCGCCGCCTGCCCCCGAGGACGGCGCGACACATTCCCATCGCGAACAGCTCGAGTGGGAGAAGCGCACCGGCAAGCTCGTGGGAGCAGCCGCATTCGTGTCGCTGCTCTTGCTGGTCGCCAGCATGATCCTGTACCAGCGGGCCGACATCCCCGGCGGCTCCAACAATTCCGCCGCGGCTCTCCGCGCCATCGACCACCACGGCAGCACGGTGATCGCGACCGGCGTGCTCCAGTCGCTCGGGATCTTCCTGCTCGTGCCGATCCTCTGGTTCCTTTACCGGGTCACGAAGTACCGCCGCCCGCAGCTGCCGCGCATCGCGCTCGTGCTCGCCGTCACTGCACCGATCGTCGTGGGCGGCGTGACGGTCGCGAGCCAGGCTGAGGTGGTGAACGCCGCCGGGACGTTCGTGAAGCAGAAGGCACCCAACGCGAGCCAGGCTGCCGATCAGCTGAGCAAGCTCCGGACCGCCAAGCAGCAGGAGGACGCGGCGAACAAGCTCGATCCGAACGAGCGGGCGAAGGACACGCTCGACACCGGAACGCTTCGCGCGCTAAGCGGCCTTGGCTTGGCCGCGAACCTGGCGCTCGCATTCGGCTTCATCATGATCTCGCTGAACGCGATGAGGGCGGGCGTGGTGAGCCGCTTCATCGGGATCGTCGGGATCATCATCGGCGTCCTCTACGTGGTCCCGCTCGGCGGGCCGCAAATCCTGCAGTTCTTCTGGCTCGGCGCCATGGGCCTGCTGTTCCTCGGGCGCTGGCCCGGTGCCGGACGGGGCCCGGCCTGGGAGACCGGCGAGGCGATCCCGTGGCCGAGCGCCGCCGACAGGCACGCCGAGACCCGTGGCGAAGCGCCGCCCGCCGCGCGGCCGCCGACCCTGTTCGGGGGCCGGGGCCGCGCGCCCGCGCCGGAGCCCGAGCAGCCGGCCGAGCTGCCCGAGGTGGTCGCCGAGGCCGAGGAGGGTGAAACCGCCGGCCAGCGCCGCAAGCGGCGCAAGAAGAAGAAGCGCCGCTAGCCGCTACCGGCGGGCGAGGACGCCGGGGCCTGTCGTCACTAGTGGGCCTGTGCGTACCCTGCGAGCCCGCCGAAGTCGATGAACCGGCATGTCTCGTCGCCAACGACGTATGCGTCGTGACCCGGCGGAATGTGGACGAAGTCCCCGGGGCCGGCTTCGCGCTCTGTCCCGTCGTCCATCGTCACCACCATGCGGCCGGACAGCATGTAGCCCACGTGCCGGACCTGGCACGAGTCGCTGCCGGCGATCGGCTTCACGCATTCCGACCAACGCCATCCTGGTTCGAATGTCCCGAGGCCTGCGTCTCCGCTCGACAAGTGGACGACGTCCATATGGCCTTTGTCCACGTACGGCCGGACCTCGTCGGGCTCGCTCGAGCTCTTGACCTGCAAGCTCTCCTGAACGGTTGCCATTTGGGCTCCTTTCGGTGACTCGGCGCAGACCGACCCTACGCCTGCCACGAAGCCGGATGCAACCCGCCGCTACGCGATCGCGGGCGCCTCGGGCAGCCGGTCGAGCGCGGCCTGCATGTCGGCCTCGGAGAACTCGATGTCCTCGAGCCGGCCGGCGAGGTAGTCGTCGTAGGCGGACATGTCGAAGTGCCCGTGACCTGAGAGGCCCAGCAGGATCACGCGCTCCTCGCCGGCCTCGCGCGCGGCGAGCGCCTCCTCGATGGTGGCGCGGATCGCGTGCGCGGGTTCGGGCCCCGGCACGATTCCCTCGTCGCGCGCGAACATGAGCGCCGCCTCGAACGCCGGGTTCTGCGCGTAGGCGCGAGCCTCGATCAGCCCCTCCTTCACGAGCGCGCACAGAATCGGGGCGTCGCCGTGGTAGCGCAGGCCGCCGGCGTGCACGGGCGGCGGCACGAAGTCGTGCCCGAGCGTGTACATCGGTAGCAGCGGCGTCATGCCCACCGTGTCGCCGAAGTCGTAGCGGTATACGCCGCGCGTCAGCGTCGGGCAGGCGGCCGGCTCGGCCGCCAGGAAGCGGGTCGTCGCGCCATCGCGCAGCACGCGCCGGATGAATGGGAAGGTGAGCCCTGCGAAGTTCGAGCCGCCGCCCACGCATCCCACGACCACGTCGGGCTCCTCGCCGGCCAGCGCCATCTGCGCCATCGCCTCCTGGCCGATCACCGTCTGGTGCAGGCACACGTGGTTCAGCACCGAGCCGAGCGAGTAATTGGTCTCGGGGTCCTTGGCGGCGACCTCGACCGCCTCCGAGATCGCGATCCCCAGCGAGCCGGTCGGGTGCGAGAGCTGCGAGCGCCCGGCGTCAGTCGTCTCGCTCGGCGAGCGGAGCACGGTCGCCCCCCACGTCTGCATCATCGAGCGCCGGTACGGCTTCTGGTCGTAGCTCGAGCCGACCATGTAGATCACGCACTCGAGATCGAACAGGCGGCATGCGAGCGCCAGGGCCGAGCCCCACTGGCCCGCGCCGGTCTCCGTGGCGAGGCGCTTGATCCCGGCCTGCTTGTTCTCGTACGCCTGCGCCACGGCGCTGTTCGGCTTGTGCGAGCCCGCCGGCGAGACGCCCTCGTACTTGTAGTAGATGTGCGCCGGCGTATCGAGCGCCTTCTCGAGCCGCCGCGCGCGGTAGAGGGGCGACGGTCGCCAGAGCTTGTAGACCTCTCGCACCTCCTCCGGGATCTCGACCTCCGGCTCCGGCGAGACCTCCTGCATGATCAGCGCCTCGGGGAAGATCGGCGTGAGGTCCGGCGGTCCTGCGGGCTCCATCGTCTGCGGGTTGAGCGGCGGGATCGGTTCGCCCGGCAGGTCCGGCATGAGATTCACCCAGTGCGTCGGAATCTCTCGCTCCGACAGCGTGTACTTGACGGTCTCGTCGCTCACTCACCGGCTCCTTGGTCGCTGGATGCGCGATTGTAAGCGGGTGCCGTGGCGACCGGCGAGCGGGGTGGGATAGCGTTAGTCATGGCCCGCGAGCAGCCGATCAGCCCTGAGCGCAAGGCCGCCGCGCGGGACAGCTCGAACGCGTGGGAGCGTTTCAACGTCCAGTCGGGTGGGTTGTTCGCCGCGGCCGGCATGTTTCTGATTGACGTCGCCCCGCCCGGCACAGCGACGGCGATCGCCGCCGTCGGCACGGTCGTCACTGTGCGCGCCAGGTACCTCGAGGTCACGTCACGGCAGCTCTCCGACGATCCGGCCCGGACCGATTTCGACGTGCCCGTGGAGCCGATCCGGCCACCGCTTCATGAGGGTGCCCTCGGCGACGACGCGTACGCTGTGGCGGGCATGGAGCTGGCACGCGTCGCCGGCGACTCCGGGGCTTGGCTGAGCGCGGTCGTACTCGCGACCGAGCGGGCGGAGGGCGCGAGCCTCGCCGGCAAGCCCGACTACGAGGCGCAGCGGCTCGACGAGGCGCACCGCTTCCTGCTCGACGCCTCCCGCGCACTCCGCGACGTTGAGCGGGCGGCTAACGAGTTCGCCGCTGTGCTGTCCGGGGACGCCGCGCTGCGAGCGGCTGCCGGCGCGCCCGGGGCGCGGTCTGCGTTCGACGAGGTGGCCGAGCGCCCCCTGCTCGAGGTCATGCAACCCGACGTGTTCGCACTGGTCCTCGATACGGGCGTCGAGAGGTCAGAGCTCGACTTCAGGATCGATCGCCCTGACGAGGCCGATCCGGTCGGCGACGTCGCCTCACGGCTGACCGAAGCGGGAGCGGCTGCGGCGGAGCTCGGCGGGCAGCTCGGGGGATGAGGCGAAGCGGGAGGCGTGCCCGCTAGCGGGCACGCCTCCGCGCCTCACGCCTCAGTCCTCGACTTCGCCGGACTCGATCTTCTGCTTGATCGCCTCGGTCACGGTTGGGTCGCGCAGCGTGGTCACGTCGCCGAGCTCGCGGCCTTCCGCGATGTCCTTGAGCAGGCGGCGCATGATCTTGCCGGAGCGCGTCTTCGGCAGGTCGTCGGCCGGAATGATGCGCGACGGCCGCGCCAGCTTGCCGATCCGGTCGGCGACGTGCGCTCGAATCTCATCCTCGAACCCGTCAGGCCAGCCGTCGCCGCCCTCGAGGGTCACGAACGCAACGATCGCCTGCCCGGTGTCCTCGTCGGTCGCGCCGATGCAAGCCGCCTCCGCGACCCGCTCGTGCGAGACGATCGCCGACTCGACCTCCATCGTCGACAAGCGGTGCCCCGACACGTTGATCACGTCGTCGGTGCGTCCGACGATCCAGAAGTAACCGTCCTCGTCGACGCGGGCGGCGTCACCGACCACGTAAACGTCCGGGCCCCACTTCGACCAGTACGTCTCGACGTAGCGCTCGGGCTCCTTGTAGAGGGTGCGCGCCATGCCCGGCCATGGCCGGCGTAGCGTGAGGTAGCCGCCGCCCTCCTCGACGATCTCGCCGTCCTTGTTCACGACGGCCGCCTCGATGCCGGGGAACGGCCTCGTGGCCGAACCGGGCTTCGTCTCGGTGATGCCCGGCAGCGGCGTGATCATGATGTGGCCGGTCTCCGTCTGCCACCACGTGTCGACGATCGGGCAGCGCTCGCCGCCGATCACCTTGTGGTACCAGATCCACGCCTTTGGATTGATCGGCTCGCCGACCGTGCCGAGCAGGCGCAGCGACGAGAGATCGTGCTTCTCCGGGTACTCACGGCCCCACTTGATGCAGGCGCGGATCGCGGTCGGCGCCGTGTAGAACACCGTGACCTTGTAGTCCTCGACGATCTGCCACCAGCGGTCCTTGTCCGGATAGTCGGGCGCGCCCTCATACAGCACCGAAGTTGCTCCGTTGCACAGCGGCCCGTAGACGATGTAGCTGTGGCCGGTCACCCAGCCGATGTCCGCGGCGCACCAGTACACATCGGTCTCCGCCTTCAGGTCGAACACCGCGTAATGCGTGGCAGCGACGCCAGTGAGGTAACCGCCGGTCGTGTGCAGGATGCCCTTCGGCTTCGCTGTCGAGCCCGAGGTGTAGAGGATGTAGAGCGGGTGTTCCGCCTCGAGCGGCTCGGGCGGGCACTCCGTGTCCGCGTGCTCGACGCACTCGTTCCACCAGAGATCGCGGCCCTCGGTCATCGGCACGTCCTCCTCGGTGCGCCGCACCACGACCACGTGCTCCATCTTCGGCAGGTCGCCGAGGACCTTGTCGACCTCGGCCTTCATCGGCGTCGGCTTCCCGCGCCTCAGCGTTGCGTCGGCGGTCACCAGCACCTTCGCGTCCGATACCTCCATGCGCTCGCGCACCGCCTCCACCGAGAAGCCGCCGAACACCACGTTGTGCACGGCGCCGATGCGGGCGCACGCGAGCATTGCGGTGGGCGTCTCGGGCACCATCGGCATGTAGATGCCGACGACGTCGCCCTTGCCGACGCCGATCGACTTGAGCACGTTCGCGAAGCGCTTCGTCTCCTCGAGCATGTCGGCGTAGGTGACGTCCCGCGTCGCGCCGTCCTCACCGACCCAGTGGAACGCGACCTTGTCGCCCTTGCCGGCCTCCACGTGCCGGTCGAGGCAGTTGTGCGAGGCGTTCAGCTTGCCTTCCTTGAACCACTTCGCCCACGGCGGGTTCCACTCGAGCACCGTTTGCCACGGCTCGAACCAATCAAGCTTCTTTGCCCAACTCTCCCACCAGCCCTGCCAATCGCTCTCGGCCTCGTCGTAGACGGCGGGGTCTGAGAAGTTCGCCTGCTGCTTGAAGTCCTCGGGCGGTGGGAAGCGATCCTCGGTCTTGAGCAGGACCTCGAGATCTCGTTCGGTTTGTACGGCGTCCGACATTCGCGCCTCCCTCGTCTCTTCCACGGCGAGGTTACCCGGGCCCTTGGGTCAGGATTCCTGTTACGGAGTTAGGCAGCGCCCGCGGCGTCAGCAATCCGACGGTACGAGTCGGCCGGATCCGGGCTGCCGAAAACCGCCGAGCCCGCCACGAACAGCGAGGCGCCAGCCTCGGCGAGGCGGCCCACCGTGTCGGTGTCGACTCCGCCGTCAACCGCGATGCACACGCGCTCGGGGAGCAACTCACGGAGGCGCGCGACCTTCGCCGTCGAGCTTTCGATGAAGGCCTGGCCGCCCCAGCCCGGATTCACCGTCATGCACAGCAGGATGTCGAGCTCGTCGACGGCCGCGGTGACCGCCTCCGCAGGCGTCGCCGGGTTGATCGCGAGTCCGGCGAGGCAGCCCTGCTCGCGCACCGACTTGAGCGCGTAGTGAACGTGTGGGGTGGCTTCGAAGTGGACATTGATCGAGTCCGCGCCCGCTCGTGCGAAGTCGGGCACCTGGCGCTCGGGTCGCTCGACCATCAGGTGCACGTCGAGCCACGCGCCCGCGTCGTGCACTAGCCCGGCAATCGACTCGAGCACCAGCGGCCCGATCGTGATGGGCGGCACGAAATGGCCGTCCATCACGTCGAAGTGGATCACCCGCGCGCCGGCGTCGAGCACCTCTCGTATCTGATCGCCGAGTCGCGAGAAGTCGGCCGACAGGATGGAGGGCGCGACACGCCGGCCGTCAGGCAGCGCGCGCGCCATCGCTACACGCGCTCCGCCCGCCGCGCGTGCGCCCGTATCTCGGAGAGCATGCGCTCGAGGCGCGGCTCGGTGTCGCGGTCCACGTGCGTCATCGCCGCCGCGACCCCCGGGTGCACCTGCGCGATTTGCCGGTGCAGCTCGTGGGCTACCGCGCGGTAGGTGGGATGGCCTTCGCGGCCGGAGCGAAGCTCGATCAGGTGCATCGCCTCGCGCGCGTTCATGTCGAGCACGTAGCGGATGCGAAAACCCAGGGCGAGCGCGTAGGGCGCGACCTCTGCGCGGCCGATGTCGACCAGTCGCTCGTACTCAGCCTCCGAGCGCTCGAGCGCCGCGCGATAGTCGTCGCCTACGCCCGCCTGATCGAGCTCCTCGGGAACGCCCGCACCGAGATACGGAGTCAGCGACTGCCACTGCACGGTGAGCATGCGGTGGCGCTGGAGGTCGCGGAAGGCGCCGTAGTCGCCGACGATCTCGAAGCGATAGCGAAGCGCCTCGAAGCCGCGCCCCGGCTTGTGGCGGCGGTTCTCCCGCTCGCCCACGAGCTCGGCGAGCATCACCGCGCGCTCGTCCGGCGGCAGCACGCTGACCGCAGAGCGCACCTCCTCCTCCGAGGTGGCCGCCGCCTCGAACAGCAGCGCGGCCAGTAGGTCCTCCTCGGATCCCTCCACCGAAAGGAGGCGCACCGACGGCCCCGAGTCCTCGCGCGCGCGCTCGCGATCGAGCCCGAGCCGCGCAGCGATCCGCTCGGCGGCGCGACCGCGCTGCTCGAGGTACTCGATCCATTGCCCGCCTCGATCGGGGCGCTCCACGCGCGAGACGAAGCTCGGCATCATCTTCTTCAGCTCGCCGAGCAGCATGTCGCCGTAGTCGCGCGCCTCGGGGAGGGGCGACGAGAGCAGCCGCAGGATCAGCTGCTCGTACGCCTGGCCCGTCGCGAACATGCCCACGTGCGAGAGCGAGGCCGCCGGCAGCAGTCCGCGCACGAGGTCGAGCGCCTTCGCACGGATCGAGCGCCGGTGCGCGGCCTCGGGCACGTCGTCCGGGCGCGGGAAGCGCTCCGCGGCCCACTCCTCCACGCGGGGGAGCGCGCGCGAGTAGGTGTCGAAGAGGAAGTCCATGGCCTCGGTGTACTCCGGCCCAAGCGACCCGTCGTGCCAGTAGCGGTAGCGCTCGCTGCCCTCGATCGGGCGGTCGTAGGGGATGTAGCGAGTCGACTGCTCGAGGTAGGCGGCAAGGCGCCCGCGCTGCAGCACCTTCGTCATCACGTTCGACACCCACTCGAGCGCGATGTGCGCGCCACCGAGCTGGGCGACTGAGTCATCGCCGTAGCCGAGGAAGATCTTGCGGTAGAGGTCCGCCGCGCGGTCGCCCTCGGCGCCGTCGAACGCGGCGGCGGCCCCCTGGGCGTCGGCCGCGAACTCGTCGAGATAGAGGCGCCGCAGCGTGCCCTGGTAGCGCGAGTAGCGGGCGAACAGCGCTCCCTTGACCGTCTCCGGCAGGTTCACCAGTCCAAAGACGGGCAGGTCGAGGTTCGTGAAGTGAGGCGCTAGCTTCGCCTGCTCCTCTTGCGTGAAGGTCTCGACCGGGTAGTCCAAGGGGGCGTCAGTGTAGACGCGGCCTCGGCGTCCGGCTCGTTCAGTGCGACATGAATGGCGGGCGCAGTCGGCTCAGCTTCCCGGAGCGGGCAGGCTCACAGCCGGACGCTGAGCGCCGCACCCACATCGCAGGCCCGCGACGCACCTTCGAGGGAGGTTCGACGTCCTCGGATGGCGGGTAGTCGAGACGCAGCTGCAGCTCCTGGGCCCGGTCGCCGCGCTTGGCCATCACGGCGAGCGAGATGAAGAACAGCACGGCGGTGGCGTAGCCCACGGCGATCAGCAGGATCGTGACGAGCATGGTCGGCTCCCTTCTTCAGTGAAGGGTGACCGCCTGCATCCGGGCGGATCGGCCCGGATCGAATATGCGCAGCTTCGCGCTGAGGAAATCGTGCGTCAGCGGGTGTCGCGTAGCGCGAGTACCGTTCGGTCCCGTGGGGGATCGAGAGCAGATGCTGGTCGACCAGGGCGAGCTGGAGGCGGAACTGCGCCGCGTGGGCGCGTCGCTGCACGACGCGTTTCCCCGTGGGGGCCGCAACCCGATCAAGGCGGTCGACGCACGCGCGATGGAGATCGCGTCACAGGACGAGCGGCTGCGCGCCGCTCTGTTTCGCTTCGTGGATGTCACGCCGGCGTGTCGCTCGCTTGACGACCTCGCCCGCCACCTGACCGGCTACCTCCACGAGGTGGACGAGCGTCCGCCGCCGATCGAGGTCGCGATGAAGATGAGCGGCACGAAGCCGGGGCGCACGGCGCTCGGCGCGGCTGCCGCGGCCGGCGTGCGTCACATGGCGCACCGCTTCATCGTCGGGGAGACGCCGCGCAAGGCGATGCCGGTGCTGCGCGACCTCTGGCGCGACGGCGCCGCGAGCTCGGTCGACCTGCTGGGCGAGGCCACCGTCACCGAGCCCGAGGCCGATCGCTACGCGGAGCGCTGCGCGGAAGCGCTGGACGTGCTGGTCGAGGCGGCCGAGCGATTGCCGGAGCGCCCCGTGCTCGAGCGGGACTCGCTCGGGTCGTTGCCGCGCGCGAACCTGTCGGTGAAGGTCTCGGCGCTGACGCCGTTCCTGCGCCCGGACGCGCCTGAGCTCGGTCGCGACGACGCCGCCCGCCGGCTGCGTCCGCTCCTTCGCCGGGCGCGCGACGCCGGGGCGCACGTGCACATCGACATGGAGTCCGTCGACTCGCTCGAGGCGACGCTGTCGCTGATCTTCGAGTTGCTCGACGAGGAGGAGTTCGCCGAGGGCCCGTCCGCGGGCCTGGTGCTCCAGGCCTATCTCCGCGAGTCGCCGCAGCAGCTCGACCAGATCCTCGCGTGGGCGGCCGCCAGCCCGCGACGTCCGCCGCTCGTGATCCGGCTGGTGAAGGGCGCCTACTGGGATCACGAGGTCGTCGAGGCGCGCCAGCACGGCTGGTCAGCGCCCGTGTTCGAGCGCAAAGCGGACTCGGACCGCAACTTCGAGGAGCTCACGCGGCGGCTCATCGAGGCGCGCCCGCTGGTTCGCCCGGCGATCGCGTCGCACAACCTGCGCTCAGTCTCGCACGCGATCGCGTACAACCGGTTGAGCGGAGCCGGGGACGAGGACATCGAACTGCAAGTGCTGCGCGGGCTCGGCGACGACCTGATGCACGCGCTCGCCGCGCTCGGCTTCCGCGTGCGCGTGTACTGCCCGGTGGGGGATCTCGTGGCGGGCATGGCGTACCTCGTGCGGCGACTGCTCGAGAACACCTCGAACGAGTCGTTCCTCAACGAGCAGGCGCGCGGCGTCCCGCTCGAGGAGCTCCTGG
>Ga0268241_10000105_pt1 | contig 11530 bp, 10 predicted proteins | sample BulsoiAmnAmmetaG_FD_200248 | JGI IMG/M metagenome (GOLD analysis project Ga0268241, IMG submission 200248) | Bulk soil microbial communities from Mexico - Amatitan (Am) metaG (v2) (version 2) | ecosystem: Environmental > Terrestrial > Soil > Agricultural land | place: Mexico: Amatitan, Jalisco...
GTCACCGTCGTCGAGCTCCTGCCGAGCATCCTCCCCGGGATGGACGACGACGTCGTGAAGGAGGCGGATCGCGTCCTCCGCAAGCAGGGGCTCGACATCCGCACCGGCACCCGCGTCACCGGCGGGGGACGCACCGACACCGGCGTCTTCGTCGAGGTCGAGAAGGACGGCGCGAAGGAGCGCCTCGAGGGCGACCACGTGCTCGTCTCCGTCGGCCGCAGGCCCGCGACCGCCGGGATCGACGCCGCCGCGTTAGGCCTCACGCTCGGAAAGCGCGGCGAGATCCTCGTCGACGATCAGCAGCGGACGAACCTTCCGAACGTCTTCGCCATCGGCGACTGCACCCCCGGGCCGATGCTCGCCCACAAGGCCGAGGAGGAAGGCGTCGTCGCCGCCGAGGTCATCGCCGGCAAGCCGTCGCACACGCACCACCGCACCGTCCCCGGCATCGTCTACACCTGGCCCGAGATCGCCGTCGTCGGCCAGACCGAGCGCCAGGTGAAGGAGAGCGGCCGGGAGTACCGCGTCGGGAAGTTCCCGTTCTCGGCGAACGGCCGCGCGCGCACCGCGGGCGAGACCGCCGGGTTCGTGAAGTTCGTCGCCGACGCGCGCACCGACGAGATCCTCGGCTGCCACATGATCGGACCGAGCGTCTCCGAGCTGGTCCCGGAGGTGGTCCTCGCGATGGAGTATCGCGGCTCGTGCGAGGACATCGGCATCACCGTCCATGGGCATCCGACCCTCTCCGAGACCGTGAAGGAAGCGGCGCTCGGCGCCCTCGGCCGGTCGATTCACATCTAGGGTCGTGAGCGGCGCTCGCGGCGACGTGCGCGTCGCGCCGCTCGCGGCGAGCCACCACGCCGCAGCCCGCGCGCTGCTCGCCGGCGAGCGGCCGGCGGAGCTCCTCGAGCGCGCGTCGACGGGGACCGCCGAGTGTGTCGCGCTCGCCGCGACGCGCGACGGCGCGCTGCTCGGCGTCGCGCTCTACGGCGAGGTCTCGGGCACGCGGCACACCGGCGCGCTGCTCTGGCTGGCGGTGCGACCCGACGCGCGGCGGCGCGGCATCGCACGGTTGCTCCTCGACGGCGCGCTCGCGAAGCTCGGGGAGACCGGTACCCGGCTCGTCGTCGCCGAGCTCGCGGACGACGACGCGCACGCCGGGATGCGCGCCCTGCTCGCCGCCGGCGGCTTCGCGCTGGAGGGAACCGTCCCGGATTATTACAGGGACGGCGTGGCGCTCAGCCTGTGGTCGCGCCGGCCGGAGTAGCGTCGAGCCGCGTCCCCGCCGAGCCGTCGAGCACGCGACGGATCGTCGCGCTGAGGTCCGTCACCGTGAACGGCTTCGCGATGAACGCGTGCTCGTTCGCGAGCTGTCCCTGCCGCAGCGAGGGATCCTCGGTGTGCCCCGACATCACGACGATCCGCAGCTCCGGGAAGCGCTGCGCGGCGTGCTCCACCAGCTCGCGTCCGCTCATCACCGGCATCACCATGTCGGTGAGCAGCAGCGCGACGCGGTCTCCCTCGCGGCGCAGGATCTCCAGTCCCTCGGCACCGTCGGCGGCGTCCAGCACCTCGTAGCCGTACCTCTGGAGGATGCGTCGCACCGCGGAGCGCACCGACTCCTCGTCGTCGACGACGAGAATCCGCTCGCGTCCACCCGTCGGACCGGCGACCCCCGCCGCCGGCGCGGGCGCGCGGCTCTCGCTCCCGGCGCGCGGCAGGTAGATCGTGAAGCTCGCGCCCTCGCCGGGCGCGCTCCGCACCGAGATCGCGCCGCCACACTGCTGCACGATCGCGTACACCGTGGACAGCCCGAGCCCCGTTCCCTTGCCCACGGCCTTCGTCGTGAAGAACGGCTCGAAGAGGTGCGATTGCACTTCCGAGGTCATCCCGTATCCCGTGTCGCTGACGGTGAGCGTCACGTAGTCGCGCTGCAGGAGCCCCGGCGTCGCGCGCGCGGTCACGAGGTCGACCGAGGTCACGCCCACCGCGATGGTGAGCGTCCCGTGCTCCGGCATCGCGTCGCGCGCGTTGAGCGCGAGATTCATCACGATCTGCTCGAGCTGGCCGCGGTCGGCGAGGACGCGCCAGGGCTGCAGCGTCGCGCGGATGTCCAGCGTCACGTCCTTCGCGACGAGGCGGCGGATCATCGGCTCGATCCCGGCGACGACCTCGGCGAGGTCGATGAGCGTCGGCTGGATCAGCTCCTTCTTGCTGAAGGCGAGCAGCTGGCGCGTCAGCGACGATCCGCGATCGACGGAGCGCTCGATCTCGCGCATCTCCTCGGCGAGCCCGGAGCTCGCCGGGAGATCCTCGGCGACGATCGCCGCCGTCATGCGGATCGCCGTCAGCAGGTTGTTGAAGTCGTGCGCGATCCCGCCGGCGAGTCGGCCCACGGCCTCCATCTTCTGCGCCTGGAGCAGCTGGCTCTCCAGTGCCACGCGCTCGCTCACGTCGCGCGACGTGAGCACGACGCCGTGGATTGCCGGATCGTGGAGCAGGTTCGTCGCGATCGTCTCGAGCTGCACCCAGTCGCCCGTCTGGTTGCAGGCGCGCCAGCGCACGGGACGGGTGTGCTCGGCGCTGTGCACCGCTTCGACGAGCATCGCGTCGACGCTCGCCATGTCGGCGGGATGGACGATGCCGAGCAGCGGTTCCCCCACGAGATGCTGCGGCGGATAACCGAGCAGCCGCTCGCAGGAGGCGCTCTGGTAGCGCACCGTCCCGTTCTCGTCGACGATGGTGACCGTGTCGGAGGAGTGCTGGACGAGCGAGCGGAAGCGCGCCTCCTGCAGGCGACGGTCCTCGTCGAGGCGGGCGTTCTCGCGCAGCGCGACCACCTGCCGGGCGACGATCATGAGCGTGAGCAGGACCGTCGCGTAGAGGATCATGCGATCCCCGCGCGACCAGTGGCTCGATGCCGAGAGGATCGGCAGGAAGCCGCCGAGCACGAACAGATACGGGAGGCGGATGAAGCCGCCCGGATCGGTGCTCGCGCGAACCCGCGCCTCCGTCGCGCCATTGTGGAACTGGTACGCGGCGCCGATGAACATCGCCCCGTCGCCCAGCATCCAGAGCAGGTCCACCGGATGGCCCCCGCTGTATGTCCCGGCGACGGCGAGCGGGGTGTAGATGCTGTCGCCTATGAGGTTCAGCACCTGTCCCGCGCCGACGAAGCTGAGCGCGATCGCCGACGCCCGGTCGGTCCCGCGCATCAGGACGTGCGCGATCGCGAGCACGCCGATCAGCTCACCCGCCGGCGAGAGCAGGCTCGGGACGACCGTCCAGTCGAGTTGCGCCGCCGCGAGCACGCGCGGGCGGATCATGAACTGCCAGACCACCATCGTCGTCGCGATCCCGATCATCGCGAACTCGAGGCTCACCCTGACACGCGCGCTGCGCGTGCGCTGCCCGGGGGAGAAGCTCAGCAGGCCGCCGGTGAGGATGACGATGTAGGCCAGGGAGAAGAGGTCGACCACCGCCCGGGTGACGCGCACGTGCCCGAGGAACAGGTCGTTGACCGCCCAGAGATTGGTCGAGATGCCGAGGACGACGTACGCGGCGGCGAGCCGCCGCCAGCCGCGCCGCGCGCGCGGGTGCAGTCGCTCGTCGCGTGTGTTCATCCACGCCATCGCGGCCATCAGCACGCCGACGGGGATGAAGAAGGCGTTGCCGATCGCCTCGCGGGCCGAAGCGGGCGTCGGATCGAGGAGCAGCCAGAGCGCGTGGACGACGACGAACGCGATCGCGCTCCACCCCTGCCATCCCCAGCCGGCGGCGGCGACGCCGAACAGGCGCCGCTCGAGCGGGCGTCGCGGGCGGTTCACGGGCCCGGCTGGGCGGGGGTCATGTCGGCGCGGCCAGAAGGAATCGATATCACACACGTTCGGTGAGAAGTCTCGGCCCCCGGCGCGCGGAACTTGAGGGGGGAGACGACCCGGCCCCCGGCCCGCCTAACGGCGGGCCGGGGGCCGTGCGTTCGCCGGACCGGGGTCCGGCGCGGGACTGGCGGACTAGCGCAGCGCGCGAAGCACGGCGACCGTCGCCGCCGCGCCGACCGCGAGCAGCGAGGCCGCGGCCACCGCCGCGGTGGCCGGCGTCATCGTCACGTCCTTGCGCCACCAGGTGGCGGGAACGTCGGCGGTCTCCGTGGGGAGCGCCGCCATGATCTGCGCCTCGAGATGGGCGGGCGTCCGCATCGCGCGGCGACGCTCCGTCTCCTCGGTGACCTTCCGCCAGAAATCGACGTCGCGCGCGGTCTCCGCGGTGCGAACCGCGGACTCCGGCACCTCGCCGTCGAGCCAGGCGTGAATGGCGGCCGAAGTGCGGCTCGAGCCGAGCGGCACCTCGCGATCGGTGAGCGGCTGGCGCTCCGCACCCGCACGCTGCTGCGACTTGTCGCCGCTGCTGCTGCTGCGGTTGCCCTGGGTATTCATATCGTCAAGCATCAGGCGTACTTCTCCTCGAGAAGGACTTGGAGCGCCTCGCGCGCGCGGTGTACGCGCATCTTAAGAGCCCCGACGGTGGTCCCCAACAGGTCCGCCATCTCCTCGTACGAACGACCCTCGACGTGCTTCATCACGAAGGCCTCCCGCAACGAGGCGGGGAGTGCAGCCAACGCGCGATCGAGATCGCTTTTCAGTTCCGTCCGGTCGAGCTCTTCGTCGGGCGTCGCATATCCAGACGGCTGATCATCCTCGTCGTAACTCAGGTGGGTGCGCCGGATGTTCTTCAACCAGTCCTTGCACCCATTCGCGACGATCCGGAACACCCAGGCGTCGAAGCGACCGCGCACCTCGGCGAGGTGCTGGTACGCCTTGATGAAAGACATCTGGAGGATGTCTTCCGCGACGTCGGGGCTCCCCGTCATGCACAGGGCATGGCGGTAGAGCGGATCGCTGTACCGGGAGATCAGGGTCCGGAAGGCATCCCGGTTTCCCGCCAGCACCCGGCCGATGATCGCCTGATCCGAGTCCGGCTGGTCGGCTAGCTGCTGCCCCAGCTCCGGCTGCGCCGTCTGCTTCACGGTGCTACCGTCGCGCCGCTGCGCGCGCCTGGCGAGGGGTCGCCGCCGAGTCGTCTCGATGAGGACGTTGGCCACGATCCGAGGACGATCGGGCACCGGACACGTAACACCATGTGCGGGCGAGGCTGAGGAGAGACCTGGGGGGGAGAGTACGCCAGGGGATAACATAGGCTGGCGAGCCGAGGAGCGCGAGGGGCGAGCACACGGATTCCCCGCGCCGAACTCACATCAGGCCAATGAGCTACCTCTCATCACCTCCGTTGGCCTCGCGAAATGCGGCCCAACCCAACCGCCGCACGAGGCCCCCGTGCTCGTCGAGTCGCGGCGGCGGAAAGCGCACCGCGCCGCCCACCGGCGAGGCGACTCCAGTCAGCGGCGACGCCTCGACGTCGGCCAGTGCTTCGAGCACCCCGCGGACGACGCCGCAGGGAACGCTCGCCGCGTCGAGTCGCTCGACCCATTCGGCGGCGGGCCGCGTCGCGACGCGCGCCGCCACCGCGGCGACGATGCGCTCGCGCTGCGCGAGTCGCCCCGCGTTCGTCGCGAGCGCGCGATCCTCGCCGACCACACCGAGCTCCAGCACCCGCGCCAGCGCGTTCCACTGCGCGTCGTTTCCGACGGCGATGACGATCGGCCGGTCCGCCGCGCGAAAGAGCTGATAGGGGACGAGGTTCGGGTGCGCGTTCCCCCAGCGGCGCGCGTCCGTCCCGGTGACGAGCGCGTTCTGCGCGACGTTGATGAGCGCCGCCGCCGCGCTTGCGGCGAGCGAGACGTGGAGCCGCCGGCCCTTCCCGGTGCGGGCGCGGGCAACGAGGGCGGCGAGGATCGCGGCCGCGGCGTCCTTCCCCGTGAGGACGTCCGCCAGCGCGACGCCGACCTTCATCGGCGCCCCTTCCGGCTCGCCGGTGATCGCCATCCACCCGTACTCCGCCTGGATGACGTAGTCGTAGCCCGGCCGGTCGCTGTCCTCCCCGAAGCCGGTGATCGTCAGCCAGACGAGGGCGGGCCGCTCGCGCACGATGGCGTCGGGGTCGAGGCCGAGCTTCGCGAGCCCTCCGGGCCGGAAGTTGTCGACGACGACGTCGGCCTCGCCGATCAGGGCGCGGACGAGCGCGCGCCCCTCGTCGGTCGCGAGGTCGGCGGCGACCCCGAGCTTGTTCCGGTTGGCGCTGAGGAAGTAGGCGCTCTCCCCGCGCTCGTCGAAGGGCGGTCCCCATCCGCGGGTCTCGTCGCCGCTCCCCGGCCTCTCGACCTTGATGACGTCGGCGCCCAGATCGCCGAGCATCATGGTGCAGAGGGGTCCGGCGAGGACGCGGGTGAGGTCGAGAACCCTGATCCCTAGTAGTGGCAGTGTGTCGCTATTATGTTTCATTACTACCGCTGTCATTTCGCGGCGAGCGGTCGGACCGGCGCGGCCGCAGCGAGGCGTTCCGGGTGAAAAAGTGCCCTTTCAGGGGCCCGAAAGCCTTGCGTAGATGGCGAAAAATCATATACTTGCCGCCGTTCGGGCCGCTCCGCAAGCGGAGTTGACCAGCCCCTGTGCCGACGCCGCCGCCGGACCGCTCGGCCTCGCCGCGGGACCAGATGGATGACAATGACGGACAAAGTGCAGACCACCGATATCAAGAGCCCCGCTGCCGCTGCTGAAGGCGCGGCGCCCGCCCCCGCTCCGACTCCCGGCCCCCGGCGCGGCCCGGGCCATCGCGGCGCCGACGTTCGCGATACCGTCGCCGAGATGACGGAGAAGGCGCAGCAGCTCAGCCTCGAGGCGGGAAGCAAGGTGGCTGGCGCGATGAAGGACGTCATCTACGCCGCCGCCGGGATCACCGGCTTCGCGATCGAGAGCGCCCGCGATCTCGTCCAGTACATGGTCCGCCGCGGCCAGATGCGGAGCGAGGAAGCCGACCGCATCATGCGCGAGGTGGAGGAAGCCCACGCGAAGCGGAAGCCGGGCTCCCCCCCGCCGCCCCCGCGTGCCGCGGAGGCCCCGAGCCGTCCGATCGCGCCGCCGTCGCCGCCGCCGCAGTACGTGCCGCCGAAGCCGCGCTCGACGATGCCGACCTCGGCCCCGATCCCGTCGCGCCCGACGAGCAAGGTCGCCGCGGCGCCGGCGAAGAGCGCGGCCAGGGCCTCGCAGTCCGCGAAGCCGGCGGCGAAGAGCGCGCCGACGAAGACGAAGTCGGCGGCGAAGGCGCCCGCGAAGGCCGCCGCCAAGGGCGGAGCGAAGAAGGCCGCGAAAAAGCGTTAGGCAGCCCGCTCCACGGTCATCTCCCGCCGCGCTCCGGCATCGCCGCGAGCGCGGCGAGCCATTTCGAGAGCGCGCGCGGACCGTCGGCCACGAACTCCGCGACCGTCTCGCGCCGCTCCTCCCCCTCGACGTGGATCGTCACCGCGCCGGGACGCCAGGCGCGCAGCGCACGCATCGCGTCCTCGTCGGTCGCGTCGTCGCCGGCGAAGAGGATCGAAGCACCCGCGGCCTCCGCGCCCAGCTCGCGCGCGAGCGCGAGCACCGCGGTGCCCTTGTCCACCGCGATCGGCGGACGCACTTCGATCACCTTGCGCCCGTGCGTGACGCGAAGCCCCTCGGCCGCGGCGAGCGACTCGACCTCCGGGGCGAGCCGCTCCGCGGCCCCCTCGGGGGCGAGCCGGTAATGGATGCTCAGCGTCGCGCCCTTGTCCTCGACGAGGGCGCCAGGCGTTCGCGCGACGATCTCGCGCGCGCGGTCGCGCACCGAGGCCAGCGCCGCGCTCCACGGCCGGACGCCCTCGTGCACGCGCAGCGCTCCGTCGGGTGACAGCGTCTCCAGGCCGTGATTGCCCGCGGCCCACAGCCCTTCGATCCCGACCAGGCGGCTCGCGTCGGCGGCGCCGCGCCCCGAGATGAGGCCGACGTGCGTGTCGCGCCGCGCGGCCAGCGCCCGCAGCGCGGCCACCGTCGCTTCGGGGACGCGTGCATCCTCGGGACGCGGCGCGATCGGCGCCAGCGTGCCGTCGACGTCGAGCAGCACCACGAGAGGGACGCCGGCGAGGCGTCCGCCTAACGCAGCCGGGTCGGACGGAAGGGCGCGCGCCCCGGAGGGCGCGCCGCTCACACCCGCGCCTCGCGCGCCGCCCGCACCGCCTGCATCACGGAGGCGGCGTTCATCACCGAGTCCAGCCAGTCGAAGATCGTCGCCCGGCGCAGGTCGGCGCGCATGCGGTGCATCCGCGCCCTGCGCTCGTCGAGCGGCATCTCGAGCGCGGTGCGGATCCCGTCGGCGAGCCCGTCCACGTTGAAGGGGTTCACGAGCATCGCGCCCTCGATGTCCTCCGCCGCGCCCGTGAAGCGCGAGAGCAGCAGCACCCCGCGCTCGTCGTGCTGCGAGGCGACGAATTCCTTCGCGACGAGGTTCATCCCGTCCTGCAGCGAGGAGACGAGGCAGAGATCCGCGGCGCGGTAGATCGCCGCCAGCCGGTCCGCCGCGACGTTCTCGGCGACGAGCAGGATCGGCGTCCAGTCCGGAGTGCGGTACTTCTCGTTGATCGCGTGCACCGCCGCCGCGACGTCGTCCTCGAGCTTCTTGTACGCCGCGATCCCGCTCCGCGACGGCGTCGCGACGATAAGGAAGGTGACGCACTGGCGGAGCTCGGGGTGCCGCTTCCACATCAGGTCGAGCGCTCGCAGCCGCTGCGGGATCCCCTTCGTGTAGTCCACGCGGTCCACCGAGACGGCGAGCTGTCGACCGTTCGATGCATAGCGCTCGCGCAGCTTCGCGCCCATCGTCCACGCCGCTTCGTCGTCGGCGAGCTTCTCGAAGAGCTCCACGTCGATGCTGATCGGGAACGCGCCGACCTTCACGTCGCGGTCGCCGAGCCGCACGACCATCGCGTCCATGTCGACGTCGAGATCGGGGAGGAGCTCGCCGACGCAGGCGAGGAAATTCCGCGCGTACCGGTCGGTGTGGAACTCGAGCAGGTCGTTGCCGAGGAGGCCGCGGAGGAGCGCCGTCCCCATCCCCCCGGGCATCAGCCGGTAGAAGTCAGGAGGCGGAAAGGGGATGTGCCAGAACTGGTGGATGAACATCCCCGGGCGGAGCTCGCGCAGTGCCGCCGGCACGAGGGCGAGGTGATAGTCCTGCACCCATGCGATGTCGCGGCTCTTCGGCCCCGCCTCCTCCGCGACCGCGCGCGCGAAGCGCTCGTTCACCTCGCGGTAGCGCTCCCACGCGTCGCTCCGCGGCTCGAAGTGGTGCGCGAGCATGTGGCAGAGCGGCCAGAGCGCGCTGTTCGCGAAGCTCTCGTAGTAGCAGTCCACCTCGTCCGGGGTGAGCCAGATGCGCCGCAGCGTATAGCGCGGGTCCTCCGGCGGCACCGCCACACGGCCGCGCTCGTCTGCGGTCTCCCGATCCGCGCTCCCCGAGCCCCAGGCGACCCACACTCCGCGCCCGCGACGCATGAGCGGATCGAGCGCGGACACGACGCCGCCGGGCGGTCGTCGAACCTCGACGCCGCGCGCGCCGTGTACGTGTTCGTACGGCTCGCGATTGGAGACGAGGATGAGTCGCCGGTCGCCGCCGATCTGGTAGGGGAGGTCGCGCATAGTCATCGGATTCGAGGCAACGACCATGCCTCACGGAAACATGCGTGCATCGCGCGTCGGGTGAGGTTATTCTCTCGTACCTCGAACGGAACCGGCAATTGCGAATCGTACGCTTTCCTACCATCGCGACCGTCGCAGCGCTCGCGATCATCGTTCCTGGTTGTTCCCCGCAACCCGCGCGCCTCGAACCTGCGGGCCCGGCGCTCACGAGCGAGGTGAGCGCGATGCTCGATCGCGCCGCGCACGCGTGGACCCACGGTGAGCTCGACAGCTTCATGAGCGACTACATGCCGGGCGAGCGGACGACGTACGTGACGAGCGAGGGACTGATCCACGGCCCCGCCGCGATCCGCGAGCGTTACGCACCGCGCTTCGCGCCGGGCGCGATGCACGACTCGCTCTCCTTCGAGGGGCTCGAGGTGGACCCGCTCGCGCCCGGCGTCGTGCACGTCGTGGCGTGGTACGTCCTCTCGCGCGGCGACTCGGTCGTCGCGCGCGGACCGACCTCGCTCGTGATGGTGCGCGACGCGAGCGGGCGGCTGCGCATCGTTCACGACCACTCGAGCTGAGCGACGTGCGTCGTCTCGTCGCGCGCGCGCCGACGCGAATCGACTTCGGCGGCGGCTGGACCGACGTCCCGCCGTACCCCGCCACGCATGAAGGCTTCGTCTGCAACGTCGCCATCGATCGGTACGCGACGGTCGCCGTCGCGCCCGGCGCCGACGATGGCGCGCTTCCGCTCGTGTCGGCGGCGCTGCGCCGCGCCGAGGTGCGCGACGCGCGCGCCACGCTGAGGAGCGACTTCCCCGTCGGCGCGGGGCTCGGCGGATCGAGCGCGGCCGGCGTCGCGCTCGCCGGATCGCTCGCCGCGTGGCGCGGCGCGCAGCTCTCGCGCGTCGAGCTCGCGGAGCTGAGCTGTACCACCGAGCGGAGCGACCTCGGGATCGCCGGCGGAAGCCAGGACCACTACGCCGCTGCGTTCGGCGGCGTGCTCGCGCTGCGCTTCCGCGAGGGCGCGATCGACGTGCAGGAGATCTCGACCTCGCCAGCGTTCCGCGCCGAGCTGGCGCGGCGCTGCCTGGTGTGGTTCACCGGCGAATCGCGCATCTCCGCGCAGCAGATCGAGGTCGTCGTCGACGCGATGCGCGCCGGTGACGAGCGCGTGCTGCGACTCCTCGCGGGGATGAAGCGCGCCGCGATCGGGATGGCCGAGGCGCTGCACATCGGCGCGATCGACGAGCTCGGACCGCTCGTGCGCGAGCACTGGTCGCTGCAGCGCGCCCTGCACCCGAGCATCACCACGGAGCTGATCGACACGATGTGCGAGCGCGCGTACGCCAACGGAGCGATCGGCTTCAAGGCGCTCGGCGCGTCGGGCGGCGGATGCGTCGTCGCGATCGCGCGCGCCGACCGGGTGGACGCGCTGCGCGAGGCGATGGCGGAGCTCGCCGAGCCGCTGCGCTACTCGATCGACGCGGAAGGGTTCCGCATCACGGAGGACGACGATGCCTGACGCGCCGATCGCGCGGGGCGACGCGGTCGCGCTCACCCGCGCGCTGGTCGCGGTCGATTCGCGCAACCCCGACCTCGTCCCCGGCGCGCCGGGCGAGGGCGAGGTCGCGCGACTGCTCGCGTCGGCGCTCGAGCAGTGGGGGTTCGATGTGACGCTCGCCGACGCGGCGCCGGGAAGGCCCAACGTCGTCGCGCGCATCGGACGGCGCGGCGGTCCACGGTTGATGTTCAACGGCCATCTCGACGTCGTCGCGACCGAGGGGATGATCCACGCGCCCTGGGACGCGACGCCGCGCGAGGGGCGGATCTACGGCCGCGGCTCGACGGACATGAAGGCGGGGATCGCGGCGATGTGCGCCGCCGCCGCGCTCGCGGCGAGCGATACGAGGGCCGAGCTGATCGTGGCGGCGGTG
>Ga0268241_10000106_pt1 | contig 11378 bp, 9 predicted proteins | sample BulsoiAmnAmmetaG_FD_200248 | JGI IMG/M metagenome (GOLD analysis project Ga0268241, IMG submission 200248) | Bulk soil microbial communities from Mexico - Amatitan (Am) metaG (v2) (version 2) | ecosystem: Environmental > Terrestrial > Soil > Agricultural land | place: Mexico: Amatitan, Jalisco...
CGCCCGACTTCAGCCCCGACGGCAAGACCATCGCGTTCGCCGGGCTCCGTTCCGCCATCGCCGACATCTTCACCGTCGACGTCGCAACCGGCGAGATCACCAACATCACGAACGATCAGTTCGGCGACTACGCGCCGACCTACGCGCCCGACGGCAAGTCGATCGTCTACATGAAGCGCGTGAGCGGCAACGACAAGCTGTTCCGCTACGACTTCGTGACGAAGAAGCACACGCAGCTCACCTTCGGCACCCACGACGATGGCGCGGCGCAGTTCCTCGACGCGGACACGATCGTGTTCCCGTCGACGGCCGTCGATCCGAACCAGCCGATTACGCCCGACGTCGCCAAGAACGGCAACATCTTCAACATCTGGACGCTGAACCTGAAGAACGGCGAGCTGCGCCAGTACACGGACGCGCTCGGCGGCAACGTCTCGCCGGTGGCGCTGAAGGACGAGAACAAGCAGCAGCGCATCGCGTTTGTCACCTACTACAAGGGTGAGTACGGCATTCACGCGCTGCCGCAAACCAAGGAACCGATTCATACCGTCGCCAGCGCGGACTTCGGCTCGCCCGTCCAGTACCCCGAAGGGCTGATCGAGTTCGTGCCGCCGCTCACCCACACGCTCGTGAAGCAGAACGAGCGCTCGAAGGGTCGATTCGAAAAGATGTTCCTGGAGGGGCGGCCCCCGGTGAACGTCGGCGTCACCAGTGGCGGCGATCTCTTCGGCGGCACGCAGGTCACGTTCAGCGACGTGCTCGGCGACCAGCAGTTCAGCCTGTTCGCCGAATCGGTCTCGCAGTATCGCTCGCTGGCCGGCTCGTACATCAACCTGTCGCGGCGCTTCCAGTACGCGCTGCAGGGCTTCTCGCAGACGCAGTTCTACTATGGCGCCTACGGCGGCACGCTCTACGATCCGACGATCTTCCTCGATCGCGATCAGTCACTGGCCACGCAGACGATGCGCGGCGGCACGATGTTCGGGATCTATCCGATCAACCGCTACTCGCGCTTCGAGCTTGGCGCCGGCCTCTACAACTTCAACCAGAAGTACAACGACGAATTTCTCCAGGCATTCGCCGAGGCCTACCAGGCTCGGACCTTCGGGCAGCCGCTGTTCGTGAGCGGCACGATCATGCCGTTCAGCGCCGCGTACGTGCGCGAGACCACCGTGTTCCGTGAATACGGACCGCTCTCCGGCAACACCATGCGCGCCGCCTACGAGTACGCGCCGCCTGTGGGCAGCTTCCTCTCCCGTCAGACGGTCGATCTCGACGCGCGCAAATACATCCGGCTGGCCACCAACGGCGTGCTCGCGTTCCGCTTCCGCGGCCTCAAGAGCTGGGGGCAGTCGCCGGCGTATCTCTACTTCGGCGGCAACTCCGAGATGCGCGGGTACGACTATCTCGAGTTCCTCGGTCACAAGGCGTTCTTCGGCAACGCGGAACTGCGTTTCCCGCTCATCGAGGCCGCGCTCACGCCCATCGGCGTCATCGGCGGCCTGCGCGCGGTAGCGTTTGCGAACCTTGGCGCCTCCGGCTTCAACGGCCGTCCGTTCGAGGTCTTCTCGCGCGACTCGGTCGTCGTTCCGGTCATCACCGGGTTCGTGGAGAATCCAGACCCGATCGCTGCCCCGCAGGGCTTCAGCCCCGTCATCGAACCGCGGCAGGTCAGCGGCCTGCATCTCGTCGACGGCCGCGCCTCGTACGGCCTCGGGCTCGAGACCTTCGCGCTCGGCTTCCCGATTCACTTCGACTGGTCGTGGCGCACGCTGCTCAACAAGGACTGGGAGGATTACATCTACGCGTTCCAGGCGATCGCGGACGGCGAGAGCAGCGGCAGCCGCTGGCTGCGACGCCCGAAGTTCTCGGTCTGGATCGGCTACGATTTCTGATACAGCACCCGGGGCCAATGGAGAGCCACAGAACAACACAGAAAAACACACAAGGGTGTGGCCTCCCTTCTGTGTTTTTCTGTGGCGGTCAGGGTCTCTCCCGTGGCTAGCCGCGGAAAGTGCTGCAACGTCGTCCGCTTGCTGGCGGATTACCTCGAGCATCAACTCCCGCCTGCCATTCAGCGCGAGCTCGAACAGCACCTCCAGCGCTGCCCCCGCTGCATCGCGCAGCTGCACACGTACCAATCCACCGTCACGCTGCTACGATCGGTGAAGGAGGACGACCTGCCGCCGGAGCTGCGGCTCACCTTGAAGGCCTTCGTCGACGCCAAGTGCCACGAGAACTAGACGCACAGGATCTCGAATCCCGCTCGGTCGATCTCGCGCCGAAGCGCCCGTCGGAATCCGCCACCGAGATGGTGCAGGTGGTCCTGCCGAACGACGCGAACCCGCTCGGGTTCATCCTCGGCGGCACCGTGATGCATCTCATCGACATCGCCGGCGCCATCGCGTGCCACCGCCACACGCGCACGCTGCTCGTCACGGCCGCCGTCGACGGCCTGCAGTTCCTCCATCCGATCAAGGTCGGCGACCTGATCATCCTGCGCTCGCGTGTCACCGCCGTGTGGAGCACGTCGCTCGAAGTGGAAGTGGAAGTGTTCTCGGAGGAGACGCTGACGGGCCTTCGTCGGATGACGAGCCGCGCCTACCTGACCTTCGTGTCGATCGACCGCGAAGGACGGCGGCTGCCCATCCCCGGTTTGATTCTCGACACTCCCGAAGAGCGCGAGCGCGCCGCGGCCGCGGAACTCCGCCGCGCCGAGCGCCTCAAGGCGCGCCGCGAACTGGAAGACCGCTGCAAGGGAAGCTAACAGCTGCCAGCTGGCAGTTGTCAGTTCGCATCCAGTCCCAGCACGCTCCGCTGCAGATCGACCGTAACGGTGTACTGGCTCAGAAACTTGTGGCCGACGATGCCGCCAAGCTGGAAGCCGAGGAGCGCGCTCGGCGCCTGCAGGTTCAGCACGACGACGGGGATCTTCGAGAAGCGGATCGAGCTGAATTCGAGATCGACGTTGGGCAGCAGGAACGCGTCCTTGTCCCAGCCCGACGTGCCGTACACCTTGAGCGGGATGCGACGCTGCGTGGTCGGGATCGTCAGCTGACCGGCGGTCGACTGGCTGATCGAGATCACCTCCCCACCGGTGTCGACGACGAACGTCGCGGGGCGGCCGTTGACCTGGCCGCGAACCGTGGCCAGGCGATAGAGGCGCAGCGGCAGCTCCGTCGCCGAGTGCGTGTCGGGCAGCGTGCGCGCCATCACCAGCTGGCGGCGCGCGTAGTCGACGCGCATCGAGAGGCCGAGCGCCAGCGGCGAGAAGCTCTCCGGCTCGCGTGACGGCAGCTCGTTCAGCGGCGGGTTCTTGATCAGGCACGGCACGTTGCGTACCTTCATGTCGCCGACTTCGAGCGAGTCGATGCGGCCGACCTGCAGACCGCGCAGGCCGATGTCCCCGACGCCCGCGCTCTGCATGTAGGTGATCGGCGCGATGTTGCGGCGGCGCGCGATGTCGCGCGACACCACCGTCTGCTCGGCGCCGGTATCGAGCACGAACTCGCTGGGGCTCGAGCCGTTCACCTTCACCCGCACCAGCACCTTCTCTTTCTCGATCCGGATCGGCACGGTCCACGACGACCGATCGCCGTCGAATGCGACCGCGCTCATCCCGTTGAACGAATCGAGGAACCGGATCTCGGCGCGCGTCCACGCCGCCTTCACGCTGCGGTCCTTGTTCGGCAGCAGGTTGACGTAGTTCCCGAACGCTGCCGCGGCATCGTCGAAGCGGTACTGCCGCTCGTAGACGACGCCGAGGTCGTGGTGGAACTCCGCCTCGCGCGGCGCGAGGCGCACCGCTTCCTGCGCTTCGACGAGCGCGTCGTCAAACCGGCTGCGCGCGGTCAGCGTACGGGCGCGGCCGTGATGTGCGCGGGGATCGGCGGGATCGGCCTTGAGCGCGTCTTCGTAGGTGGCCTCCGCCTCGTCGAAGAGGCCCGACGCCCAGAGCGTGTCCGCGTGCAGGGCGAGCGCGCGCGCGCTCGAGCGATCGAGCGCGACGAGCGCCTGTGCCTCCGTCCGGGCGGCGACGAAATCACCGCTCCGCAGCAGCGCCAGCGCGAGCCCGTACTGCGCGCGCTGACGAAGCGCGGCATCGTCGCCGGACGCTTCCACCGCGCGGCGATATGGTGCGACGGCGTCGTGGAAGCGTCCTTCCGCGGCGAGCAGGTCCGCGAGCTGCAGCTGAATGTCCGGGATGGCCGACTGCGGCGCCTGGGCCGCGAGGATGAGTGGGAGTAGTGCCAGCGCTGCGAGGACGACGATGAGGCGGATCCTGCGCATGATGCGCGGACTATAGCAGGTGGAAGCTGCCAGCCACCAGCTACCAGCTACCAGCTACCAGCTAGCGGGCTGGCCGCTCGCTGGTGGCTGGCGGCTGGCCGCTACTTCTGGTAATACTGCGCGTTCATCGGGATGAAGTTCTTCCACTTGTCGGGCGTTTCGTCGAGCGCGAAGATCGCTTCGACGGGGCACGCCGGCACGCAGGCGCCGCAGTCGATGCACTCGTCCGGATGGATGTAGAGCATCTCGGCGGATGCAAACTCCGGCTCGTCCTTGCGTGGATGGATGCAGTCCACAGGACACACGTCCACGCAGGCCGTGTCCTTGGTACCGATGCAAGGTTCAGTGATGATGTACGCCACTCCAAAACCTCCAACAAACTTTTCCGATGTAGGGCGGGTCTTTAGACCCGCCGGTAGCCTGAGCCCTAAGTCATAAGCCCCGAGACGTGGCCGAGCCGCAGCGAAATCAATCGCGCGAGCTCGGTGGCGCTGCGCGGCTGCTCGGCGGCAAACGGCGGTTCGTCCGCGCCGTGCGCGAACACGCCCACGCGCGCGACCTCGCGTCCCGTGTAGTCGTGGACCGCTGCGCAGGTGCACAGCAAACGCTGCGCGCCGTGCCCCTGATCCGGCGGGCCGAATCGCACCAGCACGCGATCCGCCTGCGCGGCATCCTGCGTGTGCGCCAGCCTCACGCAGCTCAATCGGCGGGCCGGCGTTTCCTGAAAGAACATCGCGCAGTGCCCCGGCATCTCGCGTCCGTACGCCGTGTGCATGCTGACCTCGTCGGGCCCGGCCTTCCAGACGTAGGTCACCTCGCCGGCCGCCGGCATCGCCATGAACGCGCGAGGCCCGCCGCGCAGCGCGAATTCGCGCAGCACCGGATAGGCGTGCAGCCGCAGCTCCGATCGGCCAAGCAGCCGGAAGCTGAGGTCGAGCATCTTGAGCGTCAGCGTGTAGCGCGCCGTCTCCTCTTCCTGGCGCACGTAGCCGCGGCGCTTCAGCACCGAGAGCAGCCGATGAACGGTGGAGACGGGCCGACCCACGGCGCGCGCCAGTTCCGTCACGCTCAACCCGCGCTTGGCGCCCGCGAGTGCTTCGCAGACGTCGAGGGCTTTCTCGAGCGACGATTCCCGGACCTCGGGATCCCGGGTAACGGAGGAGGGGGCCGCCTTCATTCCACTATTCGGAATGGCGTTCCATCGCCATTCCGACTAAATATATACCATGCAGCGCGCGCGGATTCTGGCGGCCGGTGTGTGCCTGTTCGTGTGTGCCAGCACGAACGGTGCCGCGCAGACGCTGCCTGCCGGTCCGCTCGAGTTCGCCGGCGGGCAGGTCACCATTGCCGCTGACGTCGCCGCGACGTTCGGCGGCCGCGACGACGTTTCGACCACGCGCCCCTCGTACTTCAACTACACCGACTACGAACACAACGCGCTCCGCATGTTTCGCGTGTCGCTGACGGGCGCGTGGCGGCCGTCGCCGCGGATCGCGTTTCTCACCGAGCTGCGATCCGAAGATCTCGAGCACCCGCATCCCTACGCGATGTTCGTGCGCGTGCGGCCGTGGGCGGGACGCGCCTTCGACGTGCAGGTCGGGCGCATTCCACCGGTGTTCGGCGCGTACTCGCGCCGCGGCTACGCGTCCGACAATCGGCTGATTGGCCAGCCGCTCGCCTACCAGTACCTGACGTCACTGCGGCCCGATGCCGTACCGGCGACCGCGGACGATTTATTGATCATGCGTGCGCGCGGATGGCGGTCGTCATTTCCCGTGGGCAATCCGTCACAGGCTCCCGGCGTGCCGATCATGAGCGCGTATCAATGGGATGTCGGGATCGAAGCCAGCGTCGATGTTCAACGCTTCGAAGCCGCAGTCGCGGTGACGTCGGGCACGCTCTCCAATCCTCGTGTCGATGACGACAACGACGGCCGGCAGCTGTCGGCGCGCGCCGCGTGGAAGCCGGTCGTCGGCCTGATCGTCGGCGCGTCGGTTGCCCACGGCGAATGGCTGAACGGCGCGCTGAAGAACAGTCTCTCGCCGGTGCTCACCCGCGAACACTTTCCGCAGGACGCATTTGCGTTCGACGCGGAGTACTCGCGCGATTACTGGTTAGTGCGTGGCGAGTTCATTCGCAACCGCTGGCGCATTCCCGAGCTGTCCGACGCCGCGTTTCACGATCCGCTCGGCGCGACCAGCGCTTTCGTCGAGTCGCGCTATCGCTTCACGCCGCGCCTGTTTGCGGCGGGACGCGTCGACCGCCTGACGTTCTCCAAGATTCAGGGCAGCACTGCACTCTTCGCGCCGCTCGGGCGGACGCCGTGGGAGGCGCCGGTCACGCGCGTGGAGATCGGCGGCGGCGTCTACCTGCAGCGCAATCTCATTTTCAAGACCGTCGTCCAGCGAAACTGGCGCCCCGACGCCGGATTCGTGCGCAACCGCACCTTCGTCTCGGGCCAACTCGCGTTCTGGTTCTGATGCGCCGGCCTCATGCCTCGATCCCGTCGGTCGCGCTGCTGATGCTGCTGGCGTCCGCGCCGCACGCGCAGCGCGGGCGCGCTCCGTCCGGCACCATTCGCGGACGCGTCGAGGTTCGCGTCAACGCGCCGACCGAACCGCGTCCGGACGTAACCGCGCTCAGCATGCATCCCGTGCCGGATCGGGCGGAGCGCCGCCGCAGCGTGGTCTACCTCGAAACAGCGCCCCGCGGCGCGTTCGATCCGAACGAGGAGCCGCGCGCGCGCATGCTGCAGCGCGACGAGACGTTCCTGCCGCACGTGCTGCCCATCGTCGTCGGCACGGCCGTGGACTTTCCAAACGATGATTCGACGTATCACAACGTCTTCTCGCTCTCGAAGACCAAGACGTTCAACCTTGGCCGCTACGCCGCCGGCAAATCGAAATCGGTCATCTTCGATCAGCCGGGCATCGTCCGCGTGTTCTGCGACATCCACTCACACATGAATGCGTTCATCATTGTCTTCGCGCATCGCTACTTCGCGCTGAGCGACGACGAGGGACGGTACCGGCTGGCCAACGTGCCGCCTGGCTCGTACATGCTGACGGTCTGGAACGAGACGATCAAAGGGGACGCGCCTCGACGCGCCGTCACGATCGGCCCGGAGGGAGGCGACGTCGACGCCGACTTCACGCTACGATGAACGCCTTCTCCTCGCTGACCAACCGGATCTTCCTGGCGAGCGCGGCCCTGGCCGTGATCTCCACCGGCGTCGCGATCTACATCGTCAACCGATCGGTGACGGGACAGGCGGAAGACGAGCTGCGCCGCGGACTGCAGGAAGCGGCGACCCTGGTCGAGGAATACCGCACGATTCTCTTCGACAGCTTCAGCCGCGAGACGTCGTTCATCGCGGATCTTCCCAAGCTGAAAGCCGCGGTCGAGACCGCGGACCCGATCACGGTACGGCCGATCGCCGAGGAGTACCAGGGACAGGTGCCGAGCGCGGACCTGTTTGCCCTCACGGACCGGCAGAGCAACCTGCTGGTGCGCCTGGGCTCCAGCGAACTGCCGGCCGAAGCACTGGCCACCGCGATGCGCCGGACGCAGACCGGCGCCAGCGAGACTGCCTTCTGGCCGGAGCCGCACGGCATCCTGCTCGTCACCTCGGCGCCGATCTTTCTCGGCCAGGAGTACCTCGGCACGCTCAGCGTCGGCGCGAGTCTCGGCGAAAAGCAGGCACTGCGGTTCAAAGCGCTGACGAACAGCGAGATTGCGTTCGGCGTGGCCAAATCAATCCGCGCGGCCACGCTGCCGGCCGACACCTGGAGCGCGCTCGTGCCGCTCCTGAATACGGCGGGCACCCACGATGTGACGCTGAACGGCAACGAATACCTTGCGCTCACCCGGCCCCTGGGGGCGGCCGGCGAGAACGGCCAGCCGATGGCGATCGTCCTGCGGTCGCGGAGCGAAAGGCTTCGCTTCCTGCGCGCGCTGCACACCCAGCTCGCGGCAATGGCGGTCGTCGCCGTGATGTTTGCCGTGCTTCTCAGCTACGCGATCGCTCGCACCGTCACGCGGCCGCTCGGCACCATCACCTCGACGATGCGCGACATGACGGCGACCGGCGACCTGACCCGGCGCATCCCGCTGCCGCCCGACGGACGCTGGCAGGACGAGGACGCCCGCGTCCTGGTCACCACCTTCAATGCGATGACCGACTCGATCGAACGCTTCCAGCGTGAGGCGACGCAGCGCGAGCGCCTGTCGTCGCTCGGACGGCTGTCGACGGTCGTCGCGCACGAGATCCGCAACCCGCTGATGATCATCAAGTCCGCGCTGCGGACGCTGCGCCGGGAGGACGTCAACCCGGACCAGGTGCGGGCGGTCGCGCGCGACATCGACGAAGAAATCGCCCGCCTCAACCGCATCGTCGCCGAAGTACTCGACTTCGCCCGTCCGATCAAGTTCGATCTCGCGCCGGCCAATCTCAACGCGCTTGCGGAGGACGCGGTGAAGGCTGCCGATGCAGGCGCCGCGCACTCGCGCGTGCGGCTCGATCTCGATCGCTCAATCCCCGATCTCACGACCGACGCGGAGCGGCTGCGCCAGGCGCTCGTCAACATCGTCGGGAACGCCATCCAGGCGGTGGACTCGCGCGAGCAGGCGGTGGACGGCGATGCGATCAGGCTGCGCACGATTAAGTTGAACAGCCATCGGATCGCGATCACGGTGAGCGACAGCGGCCCCGGTATCCCGCCGGAAGATCTGCCGCGCGTCTTCGATCCGTTCTTCACGACGCGCCGCACCGGCACCGGCATCGGCCTCGCGATCACCCGGAATATCATCGAAGGGCTGGGCGGCCGCATCACCGTCGCGAGCCAGCGCAATCGCGGCACTGAAGTCCGCATCGAGCTGCCCATGCAGCCTCCCGCTACCGCATGACTGTGACCGGTTCCATTCTTCTGGTCGACGACGAAGCGAAAATCCGTAATGCGCTCGCCGGCGCGCTCCGCGAGGACGGCCACGAAGTCACCGCGACGGAGAGCCCGCGCGAGGCGCAGCGGCTGCTCGGCCGGCGCGTGTTCGACGTGCTGCTCGTCGACAACCTGATGCCGGAGCTGACCGGCCTCGATCTGATCCGCGAGCTGGTCGCGACGACGGCGGAAAGCGACCGGCCGCAGATCCTGCTGATGACCGCGCACGCCACCGTCGAAAGCGCGATCGAGGCGATGAAGCTTGGCGCGCTCGACTACCTGCAGAAACCGTTCGACATCGACGAGCTGCTGGTCGTCGTCAATCGCGCGCTCGATCATCAGCGCCTCCGCACCCAGCACCGCTACCTGCTCAGCGAACGCGCCGAAGATTTCAATCACTACGGCATCGTCGGCCGCAGCCGCGGGATGCAGGAAGTGATCAAGACGGCGGAGGTCGTCGCGCAGACGAAGAGCACGGTGCTCATCACCGGCGAGACCGGGACGGGCAAGGAAATGGTGGCGCGCGCGATTCACTATCACAGCGCGCAGCGCGAGATGCCGCTGATCAAGGTGAACTGCGCGGCGATCCCCGAGAACCTTCTCGAATCGGAGTTGTTCGGCCACGTCCGCGGCGCCTTCACTGGGGCGGCGACGAGCAAGAAGGGAAAGTTCGCGCTTGCCGACGGCGGCACGATCTTCCTCGACGAGATCGGCACGATGGCGCCGTCGCTGCAGGCCAAGCTGCTGCGCGTCCTGCAGGAGCGCGAGTTCGAGCCGCTTGGCTCGGAGCGCAGCCAGAAAGTGGACGTGCGGGTCATCGCGGCGACCAACCGCGATCTGCGCGCGATGGTGACCGACGGCCGGTTCCAGGAGGATCTCTACTACCGGCTGAACGTCATCCCCATTCACATTCCGCCGCTGCGCGAGCGGCGCGACGACATCCCGGTGCTCGTCGATCATTTCATTCAGAAGCACGCGCAGCGCGCGGGCAAGCGTATCGACGGCATCGAACCGGGCATCCTCGACGCGCTGCAGACATCGGACTGGCCGGGCAACGTGCGCGAGCTGGAAAACACCGTCGAGCGCGCCGTCGTGCTCTCGCAGAAGCCGGTCATCGGCCCTGAAGTGGTGCGGCTGCTCGGCGTGAGCTCGGCGCCGCCCGCGGGCCTGCCGTCGCTGAACCTGCGCCAGAACCTCGATTGGGCGGAGCGGGAAACGGTGCGGCGCGCGCTCGAAACGTCCGGGGGCGTCAAAAAGGACGCAGCGGAGACGATGGGGATCAGCCAGCGCGCCCTCAGCTACTACCTCGCCAAACACCGCATCGAATAACGGGGCCAGCCCCCTTTTTTCGCAAATAAAAGGGGACAGCCCCCTTTTTTGTGTGTTGCCGATCGAATGAAACGGTTACGCGCCGGGTAAGGACTTACGCCCGGCGAAACGCCGGCCAGCCCGTAACTGTCACCGAAACATCACTTTCCTGCCACAACAATCGGGCACCGGGTTTGCGAGAATGGGACCTGTGACTACTCTCTCGCGACTCTCGTGGGGCCGGTGCGTACTGGCCGCGGTCTTCGTGTGTACGTGCGCCACGTTTGCGCGCGCCCAGGATCCCGCGGCCCCGCAGCAGCCGCCGCCCGAACAGGCCGACCCGGACGTGCGCGTCGACCCGCTGCAGCCCGATTTCAATCTCGTCGCGCTTCCGACGACGCTGCGGATGCCCGTCCACAAACTCGACTTCCGCGTCACCCACCGCTTCACGCGCTCGCTGGGTCGCGGCGACTTCGGGGACCTGCTGGCGGACTTCTTCGGGTTCGACTCGGGCGCGCAAATCGGCCTCGAACTGCGATACGGCCTCATGAAAGGCACGCAGATCGGCGTGCACCGTACCAGCGATCGCACGATTCAGATTTTCGGGCAGCACAATTTCCTGCAGGAACGTGACGGCCACCCGCTCGGCCTGGACGCGATTGCGACGCTCGAGGGCACCAACAACATGCGGGATCAGTTTTCGTCCGCGCTCGGAATCGTCGCGTCCAAGAAGCTCGGGCGCTTCGCCGCGGTCTACGGCGAGCCGATCTTCATATTCAACACCAATCCACAGCCGGGCGACATCGTCGAACACAACGACACGTTGATGGTGGGGCTTGGTGC
>Ga0268241_10000107_pt1 | contig 11317 bp, 11 predicted proteins | sample BulsoiAmnAmmetaG_FD_200248 | JGI IMG/M metagenome (GOLD analysis project Ga0268241, IMG submission 200248) | Bulk soil microbial communities from Mexico - Amatitan (Am) metaG (v2) (version 2) | ecosystem: Environmental > Terrestrial > Soil > Agricultural land | place: Mexico: Amatitan, Jalisco...
GCGGTTCCCGCAGGAGTTCGGCGCGGGTGCCACCGCCGTCGTGCTGCCGTCGATCAGCTGCTGGCGGTAGTGGTCCATCGCGCCGCACTCGTCGCCGTTCCGGGCGTCGTTGAACACGGCCACGGCGAACGAGTTCGTGGCGGCGATCCAGTTGTAGTCGCCGAGGAACTCGCTGTCGAGCGCGTTTGCGCTTGACGCCCGGGCGTCACCTGTCGGACCGCGGTACTTCGTCGTCCAGGTCGACCCTTCCGCCGGGTCGCCGGTGCGGATCACGCCCTGGAACGGACGGTCGTTCGCCGAGCCTTCGATGTCGTCCTTGAAGTTCTCGGTGAAGCCGTCGTAGACCACGTAGGCGTGCTCGCCGTCTGGCGACAGGGCCACCGCGGGGAAGTCGGCGCGGTCGCTACCGGCCGACACCGGGTCCGGGTCGGTCCACGTGTCGCCGCGGTCGTACGAGTACATGACCACGGCCTTCTCGTTGTTCTTCGTTCCGTCGGACCACGTGACAGCGATCGTGTTCGATGCGTCGGTGCCGCCGGTCGGCGCCCCGTTCGCGATGTCCACGCTCGGGAAGCTGTCCGTGCGCGCGCCGGCACCGCCGTCGAACACGAAGTCACCCGTGGCCGGGTCGGGCTGGCCGACGTCTGTGACGGGTGCGATCGCAAACGGCCGCTCGAAGCTTCTCCCGCCGTTCGTCGAACGCGCGAGGAACTGATGCGAGGTGCCGCTCTTCGTCCCCTCGTAGAACACGTACACGCGCCCGAGGCTGTCGGTCTTGACGACGCAGCCTTGGCGTCCGGTGCCGCTCTTGTTGTTCGCCGACTGCGTGATCGTCTGCGGGCGGGCCCATGTGACGCCGCCGTCGGTCGAGTACGTGAACCCGATCGGCGCGGGGCCGTTCGCCTGCTGGCTCTTGAACTGCGCGTAGCAGACGTAGACGCGCCCGAAGTACTTGCTCTCGGACGCGTTGTCGGCCCACACGGTCGGCTTGTCGCTGAACGTGGTCGAGCTCTGACGCGTCTGCGTCACGACCGACGGGTTACTCCACGTGCCGCCGAGGTCGTCGGTGTGCGACACGGCGACAGCCTCGAATCCCTTGAAGGTCTGCTCCTGGCGCACCGTCGCGTTGTTGGCGGCGAGGTTCGAGTAGTACAGGCGCGAGCCGTTCGTGTACGAGAAGCCATCCGGTCCCGGTGCGGGGCCGAACGCGAGCGTCGGGTCGCCGTCGGCGACGAGCCCGTGCTCGTAGTAGTTCGGGATCGTGCCGATCGGCCCGGGGTAGTGACCGTTGCCTGCCGGCGACGTGGTTTCGCCGCGGGCGCTGAAGCCCTGATAGGTGGGCTGCGTCCAGTCGAGCGCGTTCGTCGGCGACGTGTAGAAGCCCGAAGTGCCCACGCCGAACGTGAACGGGCAGTCGTTTGCGATTCCGTCTGGATCGAGGGCGCCGCAGAACGCCAGGTCGATCTCCTCATTCGCGCCAGCTACGACGCTGGTCGGGTCGTGCTGATTCAGAGCCACGCCCGGCTCGTTCTGTTTGTTCTCGGGGAAGGTGTTGATTCCCTGAGGGCTGCCCGTGGTGACGAGCGCGTCGCCGAGAGCGGGCGCCGCGGTAAGCGCGAGCGCGACCATCGTGGCGAGGCCCGCGCCAATGCCGATCCTTCGCATTCCTCCTCCTTTGCCGGTCCTTCTGACCGAGAAGGCGGAGAAGCTACTCCCTTATCGGACTCTTATCGTCGGGTCCTAGCTTTTTGCACATGTTTGGAAAAGGCCCCAACGTCTGCCCGAAGTGCGGAGAACGCGTCAGTGCGTTCGCGGCAGGCTGTGCGATATGCGGCGCCGACCTCGACCCCCGGCGGGGTGACCATCCGACGCTCTCGGCGCGCGTGAAGTCCTTCGGTAGGACGCTCCGGCGGCCTCGTTCGCGCCTGGGCGCGGGCCGTTCCCGCCTCTAGAATTGATTCCGAACACACGGGGACGACAGGCTTCGACGTGGACGTTCCGTGTGGTCAGTTGCGAGTCGAGGTCCCCGGTAGGCCTCGCTAAACAACCGGGAAAACCATAAGTGCGGACGATCACACGTTCGCCCTCGCTGCTTAGCAACAACTAAGTAGTTGGGGTGTCGGCCCACTCTCGGCCCGTGGAGTGGATGCCCGGCATCAGATAACGGGCTAAAGCCCCCGCCGAGTGTCCTCGGCGGCGGGGGGACATCAAGAGGACTGGCCTCCCCGAACCCTGCCGGCACGGCGCAGGGGAGGCGAGATCAAGAGTGCCGGCTACGCTCGTAGACGCTGGCCATCACGCGCCCGCGGACGTGGGTTCGATTCCCACCGTCTCCATAAGTTGTGGATGGAGTGCTCGCTCGCCGCCTGCGGCTAGCGCGACCTGCTTGACGCCTGATCCCCCTCGCGGACCGTGTCGGCGACCGCCACCGCGACGAGCACGGCGCTCGACGCCGCGATCCCGGCGATCATCGTGAGCGGGGCCGTGACCAGCGCGAGAACCGTAAGGGCCGCGAGGCCCTCCAGACGCGATCGCGGGACGCGCCCGAGCGTCTCCCCGAGGAATACGACCTGGGCGAGCAGGAACAGCGCCGGCCCGCCGAACGCGAGGATCGTGAAGCCGAGCGTCGCGTCGTCGCCGGGATGGGCGATCGCGAGCTCGTCGCCGACGGCGATCCCGATCAGTGCGAGCACGATCAGCGTCAGCGTCCACGTGCCCACCCACCCGACGCCGCCGGCGTCCTCGGCGTCTCGGCCGCCTCGGCGCCGATCGCCTCCGCGCGTTGGAAATAGCCCCACCAGAGAGCGACGGTGCCCGTGAAGCCGATCGCCAGCGCGACCAGGCGCTCGAGCTGGAACGGTTCGTCGGTGAACGCCGTGCCCATCGTGAACACGGTCTCGCCGAGCGCGATGATGAAGAACAGGCGGAAGCGCTCGAGGAGATGGCCGGGCGCGATCTGGGTGTGCTCGAGGTCGATGCGCCGGCCGTGCCCTGGCAGCCAGTGCACAGACCACACGCCGCCCTGGGTCGCCACCACCGCGATCCCCCAGAGCACGAGACGTGCGTCGCCGTGGGCGATCGCGCCGGCCACCCAGAGGGCGCCGGTCACAAGCTCCCAGACGAGGTCGTTGACGAAGTGCTCGCCGAGCGCCCGGCCGCGCAGGGCGACGATGAGGAACACCGAGCGCCCCACTTGAAGGGCCAGGTAGCCCGGTGACGAACAGCCACGCGCGCCCGCCGAACGCGTCGCCGATCGCGACCGACATGAGCAGGCTGGCGAACATCAGCCCGACGAGCAGCGTTCGCACCGGCGGTCGGTCCGGCTCGAGCCAGTTCGGCCCCACGCGGTCATGTACCAGGCGTAGACGACCGCGAGCGCCAAGATCACCGTCTCAGCGCCCGTGCGCAAATCGACATGCGCCAGCAGGTGGTGCGAGAGCTGCCCGATCGCGAAGACGTAAACGAGGTCGAAGAACAGCTCGAGCGGGGTGACCACGCGCTCCTCGCCAGGCGCCCGCGAGACGGCGATCCTCATCGCCGCGATCCTACGCCTGAGTCACCTCGGCTTCCCCCCGCTTGGCGGCGTGCCCCGGCCTTGGTTGGGCTAGACGGCGGGCTGAGCCGGAGCCGCGCGCGGCTCCGGCTCGAGATCTGACTCGAAGCGGGTCAGCAGCGTTGCGCCCAGTCCGCCGGCACCGACGGCGATGCAGAACGCGGTCGGCGGGCCGCGGTCGCTGAAGCCGAGCGCGAACGGTGCTGCGATCAGCGCGGTCGTTGCTCCGATGTCCGCGACGCCATGCACTACCGGCGGAATGATCCGGATGATGCCGCGCGACCAGGCCGTTCCGACTGCGAGCACGCTCGCGGCCCCGCCCACCGCAAGCACGAACGCGTTCGCTGTGTCGTCGAAGTCCAGCACCCGTGGTGCCGCGATCAGCGTTGCCGCGAGTGGGTAATCGAGCGTTCCGTGCAGCCGCGGCGAAATCGGGCCGCGGCGCAGGAAACTGAGCGGATCTGACATGCGCGTCCGTTCCCCGCCGTGTTCAGCACTCGCGTTGAGCCGCGTCTGCGGCTTGTGCGAGCGCTGTGACGGCGGCGAAGAACTCTGGCGATTGCCCGATGAACAGCCCGTTGGCGGTCAGGGCTTGGGCCGCCCCCGTTGCGGCGCCCTTGGTCTTGGTGGGGCGGATGATCGAGCAGATCGGGAATTTGCGCTTCAGGAAGATTGTCGGCTCGGGCATGATCAAGTTGGTCTGCAACAGTTCGCCGTCGGCGTTGAGGTCGGGAAAAGTCAACCCGGTCGTGGGGTCGGTCAGTGGCGGCGCGTTGCCGGCCTTGTCTTGCCAGGTCTGGAAGTGCATCGTTTCGGTGGGGCCGATGCTGAGCAGGATTCGCAGGACCTCGGCGTTGGTGACCCGCTGGGCGAGCTGGGGGTAGAGGCTGGTGCCGCCTTGTTCGATGAAGCCGAAGTGGAACGCGGCGGTGTTGGCGATCGCTTGCAGGTGATCGGGCGGAGCAAGGTCATCGTCGCTGCGGGGGATCGCGGGGTGCTTGCCCGAGGCGAGGTCGGGGACGGCTTGCGGCAGCGTGTCGCCGAAGTCCGGGTTCTTCGAATCGCTCCGGTACCGCGTCCACCAGCTGGTGTCGACGGTGAGCTGCATCAAGTTCGTCAGCCGGCCGATTTGCTGCGCGCCGGTCGCCTTGCTGCTGGGAAGGGTGCGGAACTTGTCGAGGTTGATCGGATCTGCGCCGTGCGCCTCCAGATATGCGTTGATGAAGTTGGCGTGGCTGTGCTCGTCGTCGGTGTTGTCGTGGATGTACTGGTCCATGTCCTCGTCCAGTACCGCGAGAGCTGCCGTGTAGGCCGGGTTCCCGCTTCCGCCTGGAACCTCGCTGTCCTGGATTCCGCCGAGCTCGTTGTACTGCTGCCACAGATCGGTCTCGAGAATCTCGGCTGCGGCGAGAAACCGGAGGATCGCCACGTCGCCCTCGGTCAGGCCACCGTGCGCGAAGGCCGGTGACGGATCGGCCAGCAGACGGCCCACGCCGACTGTTCCTACTCCCGCGGCGGCTCCCTTGAGCATGAAGGAACGACGGTTCGTCACATGCCACGACTGGTCGGTCGTTTCCATGATCTCCTCCTTCCGGAATCCGGCGAACCACGGCGAACGACGGAAGTCGCATTCCCGCCGTAGCGCGCTCATCCCAGAGGTGCGCTACCGGCTGTAACGGCTGCCCAAGCCGTCACCTCCCAAGTCGGTGGGGGGGTGCGGAGAGTCTGACAGGACCAGCGCCGATCGTGAATGAACCGGAAGATCTAAACGCCGTAAGTAATTCGGTCTACGCGGTGCCTAGCCCGTTCGACTTACGCCGGTTTGTCTGAGCTTCGCAGCCGCCTCGCCACGGCTGTGAACCCTGAGCTTCTCGAGGATCCGGTGCACGTGGTTCTTGACAGTGGCCAGCTCGATCGATAGGCGGGAGGCGATTGCCTTGTTGGACAAGCCGTCGGCAACCAGGTCGGCGATCTGCGCTTCGCGCTTCGTCAAGGATCGCTCGAATGCGGAGTCCCCTATTCGTTTCTTACGCGCTCGTCTTAATAACGCGTCAACAACGTCGGGGGAACACGGACTCTCGCCGCGCGCGGCGCGTCTCAGAACCTCGACAAGCTGGTGGGACGACGCCTCCCACGAAAGGAACCCTGACACGCCAGCACCCGCCCAGCCAAGAAGATCGTCTTCCTGGTCTGGCGCGACAAGCGCAACTACGTTGGCGTCTCCAGCCGCTGAAGCGATTTCTCGGGCAACCAGAATGTCGGCGCGCTGGGTCGCGTCGACCAGGACGACGTCAGGTTCCGCCCCGCCGCGAAGCCGGGAGGGCGACTCGGCGGTCCTTGCGGCGCCAGCGAGCGTGAGACCATCTTCCGTCGCGACCAGGCGGGAGATGCCCTCGCGATACACCCGTATGTCCGAAGCCACGAAGACCCGGACTGTATGGGGACTCCTCATCGATGTCTTCGCGGAGTTTTCGCCGATGGGCTCTCCGTGCCCGGATCGCCCGGGAGTACCCGTGACGATCACAGGCGTCGGCAACCTAGGGGATCGCCGGCACCGGCGTCGCCGGACGACTGCTGTTGACCCACGTACGTGTGATCGCGCCGCTACTTCCGCGTGTCACGCACCGCCTTGGTGGTCGCAACTGCAGCGCTGTTTGCGGTGCGGCGCCGGCAAATATCCGTCAGCATCGAGGGATGGCGGCGCAGCCAGCCGGGCTGACCTTCGAGATCAAGCGCGTCCTTCCCGTCGAGCCTGCCGTTGTATTTCGCTCATTCAGCACTGCGCACGAGCTCGCGCAGTGGTGGGGGCCGGCTGGGTTCAGCGTTCGGAGCCTCGACTTCGACCCTGGCGTCGGAGCCGGGTATCGCATTGAGATGCAGCCGCCCGAGGGCGATCCGTTCCGTCTGACGGGCGAGTTCACCGAGATCGATCCGCCCGTGCGCCTCGCCTTCACGTTCGTATGGGAGAACCCGGATCCAGACGATGTCGAGACCTTGGCGGATCTCTCGTTTCGTGATCTGGATGGCTCGACGGAGGTCGTCCTCACTCAGGGTCCCTTCAAGACCGAAGGGCGCCGCGAGCTTCACCGGGACGGCTGGACGGACACGTTCGACAAGCTCGAGCAGCACCTGGCGAACGGCGGGTAGTGCCGGCGCCCGGTGCCTTCTCGTCTACGATCGGCTAGGTGCCGGACCGCCTCTACTACACGAACTCCGACGAAGCGAACCAGATGATCGCCTCGGACCCGCTGGCGTTGCTGGTGGGGTTTGTCCTCGACCAGCAGATCACTGTGCAGCACGCGTTCACCGGTCCCCTCGTGATGAAGGAGCGGCTGGGCGCGTTCGACGCCGACACACTCGCCAACGCGGATCTCGAGCCCGTGTTCCGCGAGAAGCCGGCGATCCACCGCTACCCCGGCTCGATGGCGCGGCGAGTGCATGACCTCGCTGTCCACATACGCGACAACTACGACGGCGACGCTGCGCGTGTGTGGACCGAGGCGACCGACTCATCGCAGCTCCGGGAGAACCTGTCGGCGCTGCCCGGCTTCGGCGAGATGAAGATCAAGTCGGTCGGCGCCGTGCTCTCTAAACGATTTGGGCTCGCGGTTGCGGACGACCTCGTGCCGCCGCATCCCACCCTGGGCGACGTCGACTCCCCGCAGGCGCTTCTCGACTACCAGGCGGCGAAGCGCATCCACAAGGCGGAGTGGACGAAGGCGCGCGCCGCGTCATAGCTCTCTCCAGGGACGAGAATCCCTTCCTCCTGACTTTGGTTCTGATATGCAGAACCAAACTCAGGAGTTGGACCGCCGCATCGCGGCTTTGGCGCGTCGGCAGCATGGTGTTGTTGCTCACTGGCAGCTGTTGACGCTTGGGCTGGGGAAGACGGCTATTCATTGGCGAGTGAGCGCGGGACGCCTGCATCGCGTCCACCGCGGCGTGTACGCGGTCGGTCACACGGTTCTCACACCCAACGGACGACTGATGGCTGCGGTGCTCGCGTGTGGCGATGGGGCGGTGCTGAGCCACCGAAGCGCCGCCGACCTGTGGGGTCTACGCCGTTCTCTAAGTGCTGCCGTAGACGTAACGGTGCAGAGCAGCGGCCGGCGGAGGCGCGAAGGAATCCGGGTTCATCAAGTCACGCGCCTTGACAAGCGGGACGTCATGACCCGTGACGGGATTCCGGTCACAACCATCGCCCGCACGCTCCTCGACCTCGCGGCCGTCCTCAACGAGCGTCAACTGACGTACGCGATCGAACAGGCCGAGCGCCAGCAGCGCTTCGACAAGAAGGCGATAACGGAGGCGTGCAAGCGAAACCCTCGCCACTCCGGGCTGAGAGCTCTAAGAGCTGCTGTTCAGGCGTTCGAGCCCGAGCTGACCCACACACGGTCAGACCTGGAGCGCGAATTCGTGTCCTTCTGCCGGGACTGGGACATCCCGGTTCCGGCCTTCAACGTTGTGGTGTGCGGCTACACCGTGGACGCCGCCTGGCAACGCGAGCGCTTGATCGTCGAGCTCGACACCCGTGACTACCACGACGACGGCGCAGGATTCGAAGAAGACCGCAGGCGGGACGCCGAACTACAACGCAGGGGCTACCGGGTAATAAGGATCACCGCGAAACGATTGCGAGAGGAGCCGCAAGCCATCGCGGAGCTACTGAGAGAACTGCTCGCTCAGGCGAACGCCGGCGCGCCCGCCACCACTCGGTTGCGCCCCTCGAGCTTCGCTCGGTAGAGCAGTTCGTCCGCGCTGTGGAAGAGGCGCTCGAAGTCGAGCGCCAGCCCGCGCGCCGAGCACACGCCGAACGAAATCGAGATGTCGAGCCCGCCGGGGCGCGCCTCCGACACCGCCTTCCGCATGCGCTCCGCGATCGCCACCGCGTCGCCCTGCGAGGCGCCCGGCAGCAGCACCACGAACTCCTCTCCGCCGTAGCGGTACACGAGGTCGAACGAGCGCAGCGCCGTCCGGAGGATGTACGCCACGTCGCGCAGCACGTTGTCACCGACCAGGTGTCCGTGCTCGTCGTTGACCTCCTTGAAGTGGTCGAGGTCGCCCACGAGAACCGCGATCGGCGCATCCGTCAGGTGCGCCTGCTCCACGAGCTCGACCGCCCGGCGGTGCAGCGCATGGCGGTTGAACAGGCCAGTCAAAGGATCGAGCGCGGCTTCCGCGCGGTGGAGCACATCTGACCGCATCAGCGCCGTCGTCAGGACGGCGATGCCGCCGATCACGCTCAGCGGCACAACGAGGATCTGCGGGTTGTGGAGCACGGCGCTCGGCTGGCGGCTGAGCGCGACGGCGACGGCGATCGCGGCGGTCCACGCCACGCCGACGATCATTCCGCGCGCGGTGAAGCGCGCGCTCAGCGTCGCGACGGGGATCGCCAGCCACGGGAAGAAGCTCGATCCCGCTCCGCCCTGGATCACCACGGCCACGCCGATCATCAGCTGGCAGAACGCCCAGGCCCCCGCAACCCAGTATTCCGGACGGTCGCTGTGCACCATCATCTGGTCGGCGATCACGAACACGATCACCGCCCCGGCCAGCGGTCCGAGCGTCCACCAGCCCACCCACGGGCTGAGCACCATGAGTGACACAGCGAGCAGGGCGAAGACCGCGCTTCGCGCGGGCTTGAGGTGGCGCTCCATGTCGAGCAGCCTGCGGCGCGCGAAGTCGTCCGCGCAAAGCCAGCTTCCCTGCCGGCCTGGGGGCTTCGAGGATCCGGTGGCGACCATTCGGTTAGTCGCCTCTTTCATCGGCGCGCGGCGCGACCGCATAAAGAGTCCGGTCAGGACATCGACAAACCCGCAGACTTGCCGCACGGGACAAGTGAAAATCGGCGCTGCCCCACTAGGCTGCGCGTCTATGACCACCCCCACCACCCGTGAGCTCGACCGTGGCCGCATCCGCGCGCTCACCGCCCGGGAGCTCGACGCGCTCAACGAACGAACGCAGAAGTCCGGGGAGACCTATCGCCGCGCCGAGCAGGTGCTGTCCGGCGGAGTCGCCTCCTCCTACCAGCTGCGTGAGCCGTGGCCGATCTACCTCGAGTACGGGGAGGGCGCACGCGTGTGGGACGTGGACGGGAACGAGTACTTCGACTTCCACAACGGCTTCGGCTCGATGGTGCAGGGGCACGCGCACCCCGCGATCGGCGCCGCCGTGCAGAAGCGCTACGCGCAGGGCACGCACTTCGCGGCGCCCACCGAGGACGCGATCGTGGTGGGGGAGGAGCTCGCCAAGCGCTTCCGGCTCCCGCGCTGGCGCTACACGAACTCGGGCTCCGAGTCGACGATGGACGCGATCCGCATCGCCCGCGGGCTCACGGGCCGCGACGACGTGCTCAAGATCTTCGGCTCATACCACGGCCATCACGACACCGTGATGGTCTCGATCGGCGTGGCGTACGACCAGATCGGCCCGCCGGACCGCCCGAACTCGCTGCCCTACGGCGCCGGCATTCCGCAGTCCACGGTTGACCACGTGCATGCCGTGCACTTCAACGACGCCGAGACGATGGACCGCCGCATCGCCGAGCTCGACGCCGAGGGGCGAAAGCCCGCCTGCGTGCTCATGGAGGCGGCGATGATGAACCTCGGGGTCGTGCTGCCCGAGGACGGCTACCTCGAGGCGGTGCGCGAGATCACGCGGAAGCACGGCGTGGTCTTGATCTTCGACGAGGTGAAGACCGGCCTCACGATCGCCGCCGGCGGGGCGGTCGAGCGCTTCGGCGTCGAGCCCGACATGGTGACGCTCGCGAAGGCGCTCGGCGGCGGCCTCCCCACGGGCGCGATCGGCATGAGCGAAGAGGTCGCCCGCGTGGTCGAGGACGGCAGCGTCTACCAGGTGGGCACCTACAACGGCAACCCGCTCGGCATGGCCGCCGCGCGCGCGAACCTCCAGGACGTGATGACGCCGGACGCCTACGCGCACCTTCACCACCTGAACGACCGCATCCTCGCGAGCTGCGAGGAGGTGGTGGACCGGCACGGGCTGCCCGCCTACACCGTCGGAATCGGCTCGAAGGGCTGCGTCACGTTCGCGGCCGAGAAGGTGGTGGACTACCCAAGCTTCAAGCGCTCGCAGGATCCCGAGCTGTCAGAGCTCGCGTGGCTGTGGTCGATGAACCGCGGCATCTTCATGACGCCGGGCCGCGAGGAGGAGTGGACGCTGTCGGTGACGCACACCGACGAGGCCATCGACCGCTACGTGAGCGTGTTCGCCGAGCTGGCCGCCGAGCTGACCGCTTAGGAGAAGACCGGCTCCTCCCGCCCGGGGAAGATCTCCGGCAGTCCGTCGCTCACGCGATCGGTGAACCGCGGCGGGCGCTTCTCGAGGAACGACGTGACGCCCTCGACCGCGTCGGCCGACTGGCCGCGCGAGAACATCGCGCGCGAGTCCGCGCGGTGTGCGTCCATGGGGTGCGAGAAACCGAGTCCCGCCCACATCAGCCGCCGCGCCAGCGCCACCGAGACGGGCGCCGCGTTCTCCGCGATCTCGGCCGCGAGCGCCCGGGCCTCAGCGAGTACCTGATCGGCGGGGTGGAGGCTGCGGACGAGCCGCCCGGCGAGCGCCTCCTCGGAGCTGAACACCCGCCCGGTCGCGGCCCACTCCATCGCCTGCGAGATGCCGACAATGCGGGGCAGGAACCAGCTCGAGCACGCCTCCGGCACGATGCCGCGCCGCGTGAAGACGAAACCGATCTTCGTGCCCTCGGCGGCGAGCCGGATGTCCATCGGCAGCGTCATCGTGATG
>Ga0268241_10000108_pt1 | contig 11304 bp, 10 predicted proteins | sample BulsoiAmnAmmetaG_FD_200248 | JGI IMG/M metagenome (GOLD analysis project Ga0268241, IMG submission 200248) | Bulk soil microbial communities from Mexico - Amatitan (Am) metaG (v2) (version 2) | ecosystem: Environmental > Terrestrial > Soil > Agricultural land | place: Mexico: Amatitan, Jalisco...
CACCCCCTGGTTGCGCTTCTACAATCAGCAGCGACCACACACCGCGCTCGACGGCCTGACCCCGATGGCGGTCCTGGTCAACAACGCTCACGGGAACCACACCTAGGTCGATGGTGCCGGCGAGGTCACGCACGGCCTCGACGGGAATCTTGTTGGAATACTGCTTGGCGGAGATGACCACCTTCATGCCCACAACTGCTTGCTGCAGGAATGCAAAGCAGTCCACGCCGCCATCGCGGGAAGGCGTGGTCTGGTAGGTGTCGAAGCCCATCTTGTTGAACAGGTCCCGGATGAGCGTCTCGAACGCCGACCAGGGGAGGTCCATGATGTTCTGGTGGTCGCTGAGGGTGGACAGGATCTCCTCTTCGTTTAGCACCCGGGCCCGGTCCGGCTCGAACCTCAAGACTGGTTCGACGGGCTCCAGCTCAGCCGGGGCGCGGGAGACATGTGCACGAAGATCCTTCAAGCAGGCTGCTGGGCTGAACTTGGCCGCGCTGAACTCCCGGTCAAGGAACTCCTCGTGGAAGGCGCGCACCGAGATCAGGGTCGGGCGGGTGCGCCGGCCCGTCGCCGGGTTCTCGTCCTCGACGACCCCGTTTAGCACGATGCTCTGGATGTGGCCTGGGGTGTCGGCGGTGAAGATCTCGTACAAGGTGCGGACGGTTAGTTGCGCAAGGACTGACTTGTAGCGCTCCCGCCGGTCGGGGGCTGACCGATTGGTCACCTCTAATTTGTCCCTGGTCTTGTTGTACCGCCAGGTGCCCTGCGTGGGGATGACCTGGTCGATCAGGGGGAACTGGCACTCCAGCAGCAACTGGCGTGGCTTGGACAGGTAGACCACCGCCGCCTTGGGCCTTGGGAATCCATTGGGGAACTGGCTGGCGGCAAGGATCCGCTCTATGCACTCCTGCACCGCCGCCCGCTTGCCGGTGGAGAAGTCCGCCTTGAGCTCGTCCATTCGGGCGCGCTGTTCTGCAACCTTCGCGGCGTCGCGCTCGTACTGCTCTTTGACCGTGGCAAGCTTGCCCTGTCGGGCGGTCTCCCGGGCCTGCCAGTCCGCCTCAGCAGCCATGTACGCATCGCGAGCGCGCTGCCAGCGCGCCTGCAGCCGCTCCTCTTGGCGAGGCAGCAACCGCTCGTACCACCGCAACTGGGCAGCCCGAAAGGCGTCGGGATCGGGCCGGGGCTCAGGCTGGGCGAGCTGGCCGGGCGCGAACCTGGGCAGTGGCGCCTTGATCGCCTCGAAGTCGAGCAGGTTGCCCCGCCGGACTGCCGCGGCGAACAGCCCGTCCAGGGCGGCCAGCCATTGGCGTGGTCCATCGCCGCGAGCAGGTGCACTGGCGCGGCATGGTGGTGGCCGCTGCCGCGCAGGGACTTGCCATCGACCGCGACCGCCTGCCGCCTCGGGCGAGGCGCTGGCGGCGGCCGGGTGGGTGGCAGTAGCTGTTGGCCGGCCAGCCACGCGCCGATGGTCTGGTCCAGCGCATCAGGATCGACGCGGGCCAGCACGCGACGAACCGTCGCCTCGGCAGGTGGCCTGAAGGCACCGGTCAACGGGTCGCGGCGCACGCCGAGCGCGGCCAGCACCTGGCCGGGCGCATCCGCGGCCCACTCGCCGATCGCGGCCAACGACCTCGCGCCCGCCAGTACCGCGCAGGCCGCCACGGCCAGCACCGCGCTCAGCGCATGCCGTCGGCCACGCCGCTGTCGAGGGTCGGCGAGCTGGGCGAGGTGGTCAAGCAGGCTGCGGCACTGGTCGGGGGCCAGCGCGGTGGGCGCGGCCGCATGGGCGGCAGCAGGGATGGGGATGATGCGCAGGCAGGCACGGCGGTCCGGTCTGGTCATGGGCTTCGACACCCACATGATCGCCGGCGGCCGTGCCTGCTCCACATCCATCCCGCCCACTCACCCGACCATCACCAGCCAGACAAGCCCGCACTTCGCCGAGGCCCTGGGTAGCGGAGAAATCACTGGCCGCGTCCCGAATGCTTTTCCCGAGTCCGTGTGAGCGTCGCCGCCTTCCAAAGATGCGACGATAAGCTTTCTGATCAGCAGGGCGTCCGCATCAGCCATCGCTCAGGGACCGCTCTGACGGGCGCAACGCGGGTCGGAGGGATCGGCTGCGTCGCGGCGAGAGATTTTCTCCGGGGCCGTGTCGATCCGCGGGCCACTCGTTCGACGTGAGGGTGCGAGGGCCGAGAGGCGGCCCCGCCGAGGAGGAGAACGCGATGCCGAAGTACCTGCTGATCATGCGGGGCACCGACGAGTCGAACGCGGCCCTGATGGCCAACATCGACGAGATGATGGCCACGACCCGAGTGTTCATCGAGGAGATGGTCAAGGCCGGCGTTCTCCTCGCGGCGGAAGGGCTGGACGATCCGGGCCAGGGCGTCGTGGTCGACTTCAGCGGCGAGGCCCCGGTGGTCACGGACGGGCCGTACGGCGAGACCAAGGAACTGTTCGGGGGCTTCTTCCTGCTCGACGTCGCCTCGAAGCAGGAGGCGGTCGAGTGGGCCAAGCGGGTCCCGGCGGCCCCCGGTTCCAAGATCGAGGTCCGGCGGGTGCCCGGGGACGACGAGATGCCGCAGGTCGACGAGTGATCGTAAAGGACTGGGCCGGGCGCGAGTGCAACGGCCAGATCTGATGGGTACGGCCGATGTCGAGGCCGTCTGGCGGATCGAGTCGGCGCGGATCGTCGCCGCGCTGACCCGGTTCACTGGCGATTTCGGGCTGGCCGAGGATGCCGCCCAGGAGGCGGTGGCCGAGGCGCTGGTGTCGTGGCCGCTCGCCTCTCCGGCGAATCCGGCCGGCTGGCTGATGGCCACGGCCCGGCGGCGGGCGATCGACGCGATCCGCCGCCGGACCGCCCTCCAGGACCGATACGCCCTGCTGGCGGCCGACTCGGCGGTCGACGAAGAAATCGATCCCGACAAGATCGATGACGACGTGCTGGCGCTGATGTTCGTCAGCTGCCACCCGGTGCTCTCCCCCGAGGCCCGGGTGGCGCTGACCCTGCGCGTGGTCGGCGGCCTGTCCAGCGAGGAGATCGCCCGCGCGTTCCTGGTACCCGTGCCGACCGTGCAGGCCCGCATCACCCGGGGCAAGAAGACGATCGCGGCGGCCGGGGTGCCGTTCGAGCTGCCGCCGGCCGCCGAGCGCCGGAAGCGGCTGGGCGGCGTGCTCAGCGTCATCTACGTGATCTTCACCGAGGGGTCGACGGCCACGTCGGGCGACCGGCTGCTGCGCCCCGACGTCGCGTACGAGGCGATCCGGCTGGCCCGCACGCTGGCCGCGCTGCAGCCGGCCGAGCCGGAGGTGCACGGCCTGCTGGCGCTGTGCGAGCTGACGGCCGCGCGCTTCCCGGCCCGGACCGGCCCGGACGGCTCGCCGATCCTGCTCGAGGACCAGGACCGGCGGCGGTGGGACATCTCGGCGATCCGCCGTGGGCTGGCCGCGCTGGCCAAGGCATCGACTCGCGGCCTCGGCCCCTACGGCCTGCAGGCCGCGATCGCCGCCACCCACGCGTCGGCGCCCTCCGTCGAGGCAACCGACTGGGACCGGATCGTGGTGCTCTACGAGGCACTCGGCCGGGTCGCACCCTCGCCGGTGGTCGAGCTCAACCGGGCCGTCGCCGTGGCCATGGCCTCGGGCCCGGCGCAAGCCCTGGCCATCGTGGACGAGCTGATCGCCTCGGACCGGCTCCCCGGTTCGCATCTGGTCCCGACCGTACGCGGTGAGCTGTTGGCCCGGCTCGGACGGCGACCGGAAGCGCGCGCCCAGCTGGAGCTGGCGGCCCGGCTGTGCGCCAACCAGCGCGAACGCTCAGTGCTGCTGCGCAAGGCGGCCACGCTGAGCTGACTTCTCCAGCTCGGCCAGCCGGGATTCGAGCGCGGCCAGGATGCCGTCGATCGCATCGGCCACGTCGGCCGAATCCCCGAATGCGGACGGCGGGAGCGCGGCGAACCCGGGGAGAAACTCGCCTGCGGTCGGCGCGTAGACCTCGTCCGGGACCACGGCCACCGCAACATCGCCGCCCTGTGCTACTACGCCCTGTGGGTGCCGAAAACCCCGTCCACCTCATGCGACTTGGGCATACTCATGGAGCAGCCCACCGAGTCGATCCCGCCGCACGACCTGTCCGCCGACCGCTGGAGCAGGCGATGCGACGGCTCCCAGCGGTGGCATCTGGCCGAGCGAGCGGTGCGGCCGGTGCTGGTTGTAGTGCACGACATAGTCCGACAGCACCGTCTCCAGATGTCGCCGCCCCACGATCAGCATCCGGTCCAGCAGCTCACGACGAACGGTGCCGACCCATCGTTCGGCGAATGCGTTCGCGCGCGGCGCCCGCACCGGTGTGCGCAGGATCCGGATGCCCTCGGAACCGAAGACCACATCGAAGCTGTCGGTGAACTTCGCATCCCGATCGCGGATGAGGAACCTGAACTGGCCCACGCGGTCCCCAAGGTCCATGAGCAGGTTCCGAGCCTGCTGGGTTACCCATCCTCCCGTCGGGTTTGGCGTCATCCCCAGAATGTGGACCCGGCGGCTGGCGACCTCAAGTACGAACAGCACATACAGGCGCCTAAGTAGCACCGTGTCGACGTGGAAGAAGTCGCACGCCAGGATGCTCTCGGCCTGGGCGGACAGGAACTGCCGCCAGGTCAGACTCGCACGGCGCGGCGCAGGATCGATGCCGGCGCGTTTGAACAGCAGCCACACGGTGCTCGGTGCCACCCGATACCCAAGCTGCACGAGCTCACCGTGGATACGTCGATATCCCCACGTCGGGTTCTCCGCCGCCATCTGCAAGATCAGGCGCCGCAGCTCCTGGGATGTCGACGGTCGACCGGGCGGGCGGTGCGGCTTGATCCAGTGGCGGTTGACAAGGGCCCGATGCCAGCGCAGCAACGTCTCCGGCGTCACGAAGCGATGGCGTCGGCGCTGCCTGGGGAGCAGCCGGGTCAGCGCCGAGAGTACGGCGCGGTCTGGCCAGGAGAGTCGCGGCCGGGCGACCTGTCGGCGCAGCACCGCGACCTCATGCCGTAACACGAGTAGTTCGGCGTTCTTGGACGCCTGCCCGCGGGTCAGCAGCGCGAGCCAGCCGGTGAGCTGACAGAAGATCAAGTAGAGGAGTCTGAACGCCATGACGAGGATCTTCGCGGACCTCCGCCACTGATGCGAGGCCGCAGGTCAACCTCGTGGACTGGGTTTCGGCACCGACAGGGTCGCTTCGCCGCATGCTCGCCGAACTTCGGGTCGGTTCCGCATGGCTGAAGGACCAGATGCATCGGCTAGGCATCCCCTGACCCTCGTCGGCGCTGCCCTGCAGCTGAGCCCCATGACGGTTGTCATCTGCCCAAGGAAGGACCTGTGACGAGAAACTCGACAGCGCTCTGGCACCGGCCAGGGCAGCCTGCCCCGACGGCTCAGAAGCTCCGCGGCCCAGGATGGAGCGGCTCGGCTAGCGCGGCCACTCCTTCTCGTCCTCGTCGGCGTGCTTGATCAGCGGCGCGGTCGTCACCTGCTCGTGCTGGAACAGGTCCGCCGTCCTGACCTTCACCGATTCGGTCCGGCTGCCTGCGGCAAACACCACCGTATCGTGCTGGAACACCTCCGGGTCAACGTACACAGGTGCGCCGCCTAGCAGCGAGCCGAGCGGCGGGAGGGCACCAAGCTCGACGTCCGGAAAGGAGTGTTGCAGCTCCGCTTCGGTAGCCAGCCGGGCATGGCGGTCGTCCACCGCGTCCTGAACGAGATGCATGTCAAGGCGACACGTCGACGGAACGACCACCAGCACATAGCCTCCGGCGATCCGCACCGCGATCGTCTTGATCACCTCGGCGGCATCGATGCCAAGCGCCCTCGCCTCGGCGATCGAGGTGTAGGTCTGCTTGTGTGCGATGGGCTCAAACCTCACGCCTTGGCGCTCGAGGTGCTCCCGCACGCCGGTCGTCACCCTCGCCCCCTCCTCTCGCACTCGCCTTTCGACCCACCCCATGGGGATGATCGGTGTTCCTGTCGCTCCACTATCTACCTGCCGCCGCAGCCAAGCGGATGATTCGGATTTCGAAGACCCGAAGATCCAACGGGTGGGAGAGCCGGTGAAGTCGCCCTCGGCCAGACCGAACGCCCAACGCGGCCGCACACGGATGGTGGCGTTGACAGCCGGGTCCAGCAGCTCGATGGAGTAGTCCGTCTGGTACTTGGCGTTCTCCAGCGCGAGCATCCTGGCGAGCGCCTCGGGGTCGGCGACCACCTCGGCGAGCCGCCCCTCGACGACCACCGGCTCTACAGCGTCGCCGGTGGTGACCACGCAGCGCGGATCGATGGTGAGGTTGCGCGCCTTGCGCGATCGCCGGCTACTCGAGAACCAGAATACCCCAGCGTCCCAGAGGCCCCAGACCGGCATGGCGTGGGGCCGCCCGTCCGGCCAGCTGGTTGCCACCCAGTAGTTGCGCGAGGCGACAGGCCGCTGCTCCGCCCACGACCATGGCAGCAGCCCGCTGCCCTGGGCAGGGCCGACGATGCCATACCCCGGCATGTATGGCCGGCTCGCTCGCGGCGGGTGTGGGTGCCAGATATTCGGTCACCTCATGCGACCCGCGCGTACTCATGATCAGCCACCGAGTCGATCTCGCCGCGTGACCTTCCCGGTTGGCGGGTCGACGGACGGTTCGGCGGGCCCGAGCGGCGGTGCTTGCCCCAACGCGCGGTGCGGGCGGTGGCTGTTGTCATGTTCAACGTACTCGGCCAAGACCGCCAGAAGCTGCCGACATCCGAAGGTCAGCATCCGATCCAGCACCTCCCGTCGAACGGTGCCGACCCACCGCCCACCGCTGCGTTCGCCCGCGCGGCGCCCGCACCGGCGTGATGAGCACTTCGATCGCCTCGGCGGCAACGACCGCGTCGAACGCGGCCGTGAACTTCCAGTCCCGATCGCGGATCAGGAACCGGAACTGCCCGACGCGGTCTTCGAGGCCCATGAGCAGGTTGCGGGCTTGCTGCGCCACCCACTCTCCCAGTGGACGCGCTGTCACACCGAGCACGTAGACCCGGCGGGTGCCGACCTCGATCACGAACAGCACCTACAGCCGCTTGAGGAACACGGTGTCGACGGCGAACAAGTCCACCGCCAGCACACCCTTGGCCTGCGCCCGCAGGAACTGCCGCCATGGGACGGCCGTCCGCTGCGGCGCTGGGTCAACACCAGCTCGTTGGAGGATGGTCCATGCGGTGCTGGCCCCGATCCCGGAGCCGAGTCGGCACAGCTCTCCGTGGATGCGGCGGTAGCCCCAGGTCGGGTTCTCCTGGCCAACCGCAGCACCAGCAGCGCGGATCTCTGGGAAGGTACTCGGACGGCCACGCCGGTGCGGATGGCTTCAGCGGCGTCGGATCAGGTCTCGATGCCAGCGCAGCAGTGTTTCTGGCCGGACAAGCAGCCCGTGCCAGACCGGGCGGGGAAGCAGGCGCGCGAGCCCAGCAACCACCGCCAGGTCGGCCCAGTTGATCGGTGGCCGGGTCACCCGCCGCCGCAGTACCGCGACCTCGTGACGCAGCATCAGCAGCTCGGCGTCCTTGGCGGCCGAGCTTCGTGCCAGCAGCGTAAGCCATCGCAGTACCTGGCAGAACAGTAGATACAGCAGTCGGAAGGTCATGGACCGATCGTCGTGGCCGGACTGCCGCTCCGACGAATCCGCTCGGTGGACTGATCCACGAGTACGGGCACGCAGCACGACCCGACTTCTGACACCCCACAGGCTCAGGGTTGGGTTGCCGCAAGTTCGCCGGAGCCTCGTGGCATGAGCTGGGTTGGCACCAGGACGCGGCGGGGCGGACTGCGATCGCCGTCGAGCCGGGCGAACAGCAGCTCGGCGGCGGTGCGGCCAAGGCTGGCCGGGTCCTGGGCGACCACCGACACGGGCGGGTCGAGCAGGTCGGCGAGCAGGATGTCGTCGAAGCCGACCATGGCGATCCGGTGTTGCAGGCCCAGCCGCTGTAGCGCGCGGATGGCACCGATGGTGATCAGATTCTGGCCGGTGAACAGCGCCGTTGGGCGCTCACTGCTGGACAGCAGCTCCAGGGTGGCCTGCTCGGCGGCTTCGATGCCGTGGACGTCGTGGTCCACCACCCGAGGGTCGAGCTGGATGCCCGCGGCGGCCAGGCCCTCGAGATAGCCGAGATAGCGCTCGGCGGCGGTCCAGATCGAGCGGAGGTCGCCGAGGAAGGCGATGCGGCGATGGCCGTGCGCGGCCAGGTGCTGGACGGCCTGCCGGGCGCCAGCGCGGTTGTCGACGGTCACGGTGTCGGCGTCGCCGGAGGCGACCAGCCGGTCGACGATCACCATCGGGCGGCCAAGCCGCCGCTCGCGGAGCAGCCCGCCATCGCTGTCGCCGACCGGGATGGCGATGAGCCCGTCCACGCGTCGGCCCACCAGCGCCAGCAGCAGCTCACGCTCGCGGTCGGCGTCCTCGTCGCTGCTGCCGGCGAAGACCAGGGTGCCACGCTGCCTGGCGACGTCCTCGACCGCACGGTGCAGCACCGAGGAGAACGGGTTGGCGACATCCTCCAGCAGCAGGCCGATCGCGGCGGTCTTGCGGTCGGCCCGTCGCAGGCTGCTGGCGGTCAGGTTCGGGCGGTAGTCCAGCAGGCGGACGGCGTCGAGCACGCGGGTCACCAGGTCTGGCGCGACGTTGGGCGCCTGGTTCACCACCCGCGAGACCGTCTTGAGGCTGACGCCCGCCAGCGCCGCCACGTCCCGCATGGTTGGAGCCTTGGCCGAAGGCGGGGGCGCCGACTGCTGAGATAACGTTATCTCGAACCTCCTCGTGGACTTGGCCACGGCGTGTTTCTCGTCGTTCATAGCATATCTGGACATTCATGCAAGAGAATGTTATACAGCCGAGACAACGTTATCCCAACTGTCCGGCAGGAGCCGGGTGGAGCTGCCCGGCGTGGACGCGGGCGGGAGGGAGGAAGCAGTGAAGCTGGCTGATCGTTGGACCCCCCGGCGCCGAACCTGGCGCGTGGCGGGAGCGGGTGTGCTGGCGACCCTCGCGTTGCTGGCCGCCGGGTGCAGCGGCCGCAGCTCGTCGTCGGGGTCGTCGAAGGGCACCCAGGTCCAGGTCGGGCTGATCACCAAGACCGAGACCAACCCGTTCTTCGTCAAGATGAAGGAGGGCGCCGAGAAGGAGGCGGCCGCCAAGGGCGCCAAGCTGCTGACCGCGGCGGGGAAGTTCGATGGCGACAATGCCAGCCAGGCGACCGCCATCGAGAACATGGTCGCCGCCGGGGTCAAGGGCATCCTCATCACCCCGAGCGATACCAAGGCGATCGTGCCCTCGATCCAGAAGGCCCGTGACAAGGGCGTCGAGGTGATCGCGCTCGACACCCCGACCGACCCGCAGAGCGCCGTCGACGCACTGTTCGCCACCAACAACTTCCAGGCGGGCGTGCTGATCGGCCAGTATGCCAAGGCCGCGATGGGCGGCAAGACCCCCAGGATCGCCACCTTGGACCTCGCGCCAGGCATTACCGTGGGCGTGCTGCGCCACAATGGCTTCCTGTCCGGATTCGGCGCCGCCACCGTGAACGACACCGCCACCGGCCAGGTGACCGCTTCGCAGGTCGTCTGCAGTCAGGACACCCAGGGCGACCAGGCCAAGGGTCAGACGGCGATGGAGAACTGCCTGCAGAAGGACCCGAGCATCAACCTCGTCTACACCATCAACGAGCCCGCCGCGCTGGGCGCCTACACCGCCCTCAAGGCGGCCGGTAAGCAGAACGACGTGATGATTGTCTCCGTCGACGGCGGCTGCACCGGGGTGAAGGCCATCCAGGACGGCAGGATCGCCGCAACCTCGCAGCAGTACCCGTTGAAGATGGCCAGCAGGGGCGTCGACGCGGTGGTCGACTTCGCTAGCAGCGGCCAGAAGGCGTCCGGCTACACCGACACCGGCGTCACGTTGATTACCGCCAAGCCGCAACCCGCGGTCGAGTCCAAGGACGTTCAGTTCGGGCTCGCCAACTGCTGGGGCTAGCCGATCCGCCGACGGCGGGCGGAGGATATGTCCCCGTCCGCCGTCGGCCCTCCCGGCTCACCCACGTAAGGAACAGTGATGAGCACCCCCGCCACCACGCCCGAGCAGCTCGAGGCCGGCCGTGAGGCCGCGCCCTCGCTGCTCTCACGTGCCTTCGCCCTGTCCACCGTGGGACCGCTGATCGCGCTGTTGCTGGCGATCGCCTTCTTCACCGCTCGGACGGACCGGTTCCTGACCGGCACCAACCTCTCGCTGGTCGTCCAGCAGGTCATGGTCGTCGGCACGCTGGCGATCGGGCAGACGCTGGTGATCCTGACCGCGGGGATCGACCTGTCCAACGGCGCCGTGATGGCATTCGGGTCGATCGTGATGACCAAGCTCGCCGTAGCGAGCGGCATCAATCCGTTCCTGGCGATCGCGATCGGGATCCTGGCCTGCGTCGCCTTCGGCGCCTTCAATGGCACGCTGGTCACCTCGCTGCGGCTGCCGCCGTTCATCGTCACGCTCGGCACCTTCAACGTCGCGTTCGCGCTCACCCACATCTACTCGAACGAGCAGACGATCTCGAACCTGCCCTCGGCGCTGACGTTCCTCGGCACCACTTTCACCATCGGCCAGACCGACATCACCTACGGGTCGGTGCTGATGCTTGCCATGTTCGCACTGGCATGGTTCGTGCTGCGTCAGACCAGCGCCGGCCGCCACGTCTACGCGGTCGGCAACAACCCCGAGGCGGCGCGCCTCACGGGGATCCGCACGCGCCGGCTGCTGCTCGGTGTCTACGTCACCGCCGGCCTGATCTACGGCGTCGCCGCGCTCCTGCTGGTCGCCCGGACCAGCGTCGGCGACCCGCAGGCGGGCCAGACCGACAACCTCGACAGCATCACCGCGGTGGTGCTCGGCGGCACCAGCCTGTTCGGTGGGCGGGGCAGCGTGATCGGCACGCTGATAGGCGCGCTGATCGTCGGCATCGTCCGCAACGGCCTGCAACTGCTCGGCGTCCGGTCGATCTACCAGGTGCTCATCACCGGCCTGCTGGTAATCCTCGCGGTCGCCGTCGATCAGCTCGCGCGCAGGAGGCAGCGGTGATCCCAGCCGTCAGCGACCGCCAACCGACCCATCCGCCGTCGACCAGCCCCGTCATGGAGGCGCGCGGCCTGGTCAAGCGCTACGGCCAGGTCACCGCGCTGGACCACGCCGACTTCGAGCTGCTGCCGGGCGAGATCCTGGCGATCATCGGCGACAACGGCGCCGGCAAGTCCACCCT
>Ga0268241_10000109_pt1 | contig 11217 bp, 8 predicted proteins | sample BulsoiAmnAmmetaG_FD_200248 | JGI IMG/M metagenome (GOLD analysis project Ga0268241, IMG submission 200248) | Bulk soil microbial communities from Mexico - Amatitan (Am) metaG (v2) (version 2) | ecosystem: Environmental > Terrestrial > Soil > Agricultural land | place: Mexico: Amatitan, Jalisco...
AGGCTCGGCAGGCCGCCGGCTGTCCGGCGGCTCTGCGGCAGCGAGAGGGCGCCACGCAGCGGCAGCTCCCAGGTGAACTGGAGCCGCGTCTCGCGGAGCTTGCCCTCCAGGTCCACCAGGGTGGCGTGGTCGGCCAGGACCGGCGGCGGCGGGATCTCGTTGCCGAGGCCGGCCGCGTAGATCAGCGAGCCGACCGGGCACCAGTAGTCCGTCTCGGGCAGGCGGTTGAGGTTCTGGTAGATGCCGGCCACCCGGGCGGTGACGGTCCGCCCGGCCTGGGAGAGCGCCACCGGCTCGCCGGCGCGGACCCCGGCGAAGGCGGCCGTCTCGCGCGGCAGCCAGACGCCACCGCCGCCGGCCGCCTGGAGCACCTGGATGTGACCGGCGAACCCCTCGCGGTGCAGCAGCCGGCCGTTGGCCGACCGGCCGGTGTCGCCGGGCCGGCTCACGGTCAACGGCGCGCCGAAGACGGTGAGCCGCGGCGCGCCCAGATGCGGGACGTCCGCGCCGGCGCGCCGCACCGCCTGGTCGCGTCGGGCCAGCAGGGTCGCCCCCTGGAGACGGTGCGCGCCGGGCGCGTCGGCGGGATCGGCGCGGCCGAACAGCGTGCCGGCCACGCTGGCCTGGAAGCCGACGGTCGCCGGGCAGCGCTGCGCGACCTGCTTGACGTTGGCGGCGCTGGCCACCGACGACTCGAACAGCGGATCAGCTGCGCTGGCGGCGCCGAGGATCAGGCCGGCGAACAGCACCGCCGCCAGCACCGCCGGCTGGCGGCGCAGCAGCAGCGGCGCGCGCAGCCATGGCGCGGTCGCCAGCACCCGCCAGGAGCCTCCCCGTGGCGGCGAGCCGCCCCGGGGCGCGCCGTCACCCCGATCGTCGCCAGCTTGGCCCAACCACGCCTCCGCTGCCTGCGCCCTCGCGGGCTCCCACCACCGGCGGCGGCCAGGCACGGTCCGCCTCCGGTCCATACCTTACATTCCCGCACAAGCGCGGTTCGGGGGGTTCGAGCTGCCGGAACGGCGGATCGTGTGGCAGGCCGCAGCGGTTCTCCTGTATGAACCACGGCATGACCCTCACGCCGCACCGCCAGGTGGCCCCGCCCGACCTTCGCCCCGGATTCGAGCGGTCGCAGCGCTCACCGTGAGCGCCCCGGCCGTCTGCTTCGTCTCCGCTCGGCTGGGAGAGCCGGACGGTGTCTCTGTTTCAGCCGCCGCGTGGATCGCGGCGTTCGAGCGGCTGGGGTTCGTGGTGCGGACCGTCGCCGGCGAGGGCGAGGCCGACTTCCTGGTGCCCGGGCTGGCGCTCGACGCCACCATCCCGCCGTGGCCGGCCGACCTCGACGCGGCCCTCAAGGACAGCGAGCTGGTGGTGGTCGAGAACCTCTGCTCGCTGCCGCTGAACCTGCCGGCCGCCAGGGCGGTCGCGGCCGCGCTGCGGGGCCGGCGGGCGATCCTGCACCACCACGACTTCCCCTGGCAGCGGGTGGGCTTCCAGGACCTCGGTCCCTGGCCGCCCGACGACCCCGCCTGGGTGCACGTGTGCATCAACGAGCTGAGCCGCCGGCAGCTCGCCGAGCGCGGCCTGGGGAGCGCCACCGTCTATAACGGCGTCCTGCCGGTCTCCCCCGGGAGCCGCGGGCGCGCCCGCCGGCGCCTCGGGCTTGCCCCCGAGCGGATCCTGCTGGTGCAGCCGACCCGCGCGATCGCCCGCAAGAACGTGCCGGCGGGCATCAAGCTCGCCGAGGCGCTCGGCGCGGTCTACTGGCTCACCGGTCCGGCCGAGGACGGCTACGGCCCGGAGCTGCGGCGGGTGCTGGCGGCGGCGAACTGCGAGGTCCACCACGGCATCCCCGAGGGGCTCGCGATCGCCGACGCCTACGAGGCGGCCGACGCGGTGGCATTCCCGTCGACCTGGGAGGGGTTCGGCCTGCCGCTGATCGAGGCGGCCCTGTATCGCAAGCCGGTGGCGGTCGGCCGCTTCCCGATCGTCGAGGAGCTGGCCGCCTTCGGCTTCCGCTGGTTCTCCTCGAACGACCCGGGCCCGCTGCTGGCGTTCTTCGAGGACCCGGAGCCGTGGCTGCTGGAGCACAACCACGAGGTCGCGGAGCGGCACTTCTCGGTGGCGGCGCTGGCCGCCCGCCTGGCGGTCGTCATGGAGGAGGCGGGCCTGGGCGACCTGATCACCGCCCCGCCGCCGGGCGGCCGCGGCGCCTGAGCGGCGCTCTAGGCGCCCGTGGCGGCGGCCTGGGCGAGGCCCTCGAGGTCGACGGCCTTGGAGTCCACGGTCTTGCGCAGCAGCTCGGTGAGGCGCTCGAGCGACATGGCGCCGAGTTTCTCGCCGGTGCGCAGGCGCGGGGTGACCTGCTTCTGGTCGACCTCGCGCTGGCCCAGCACGAGCATCACCGGGACCTTCTCGAGCTGCGCCTTGCGGATCTTGGCGGACAGCGCCGCGTCCTCGTGGTCGACCTCGACCCGCAGGCCGGCCGAGTGGAGCTGGCTGGCGACCTCCTCGGCGTAGTCGCTCTGCTCCAACCGCACCGGGATCGCCCTGACCTGCACCGGCGACAGCCACAACGGGAACGCGCCGGCGAAGTGCTCGATCAGGATGCCGAGGAACCGCTCGAGCGTGCCGTAGATCACCCGGTGGATCACCACCGGGGTCTTCCTCTGCCCGTCGCTGTCGGTGTAGGTGCAGTTGAACCGGCGCGGCAGGTTGAAGTCGAGCTGGATGGTGCCCATCTGCCACTGCCGCCCGAGCGCGTCGTACATCACGATGTCGATCTTGGGCCCGTAGAAGGCGCCGTCGCCCTCCTCGATGGTGTAGCGGCCGGCGCCGACCCGCTCGTCGAGGATCGTCTTGAGGGTGCGCTCGGCCCGGTCCCAGGTCTCGAGGTCGCCGATGTAGTCGTCCGGCCGGGTGCCGAGCCGCAGCTCGTAGCGCAGCCCGAAGATCGAGTAGTAGAAGTCGCAGATCTCGAAGATGCGCGCGTACTCGTCGCCGATCTGGTCCGGGGTGACGAAGATGTGGGCGTCGTCCTGCTGCATGCGGCGCACGCGCAGCAGGCCGTGCAGGGTCCCCGAGCGCTCGTAGCGGTGCAGGATGTCGCAGTCTGACAGCCGCAGCGGCAGGTCCCGGTAGCTGCGCGCCTTGAGGTTGTAGACCACGTGCGCGTTGGGGCAGTTCATCGGCTTGAGCGCGTAGGTGGTGTGCTCGTCCACCGGGATGATGAACATGTTGTCCTTGTAGTGGTCCCAGTGGCCGGAGGTCTCCCAGAGCGACTTGTCGTTCACCAGCGGGGAGGAGATCTCCTGGTAGCCGCGCTCCTCGTGGTCCTTGCGCCAGAAGTCGAGCAGTTGGTTGAGGATCTTCACGCCCTTGGGCAGCCAGTACGGCATGCCGGGGGCGGTCGGGTCGAGGTGGAACAGCTCCAGCTCGCGGCCCAGCTTGCGGTGGTCGCGCCGCTCCGCCTCCTCGCGCCGCCAGAGGAACTGGGCGAGGTCCTCCGGGGTCTTCCAGACGGTGCCGTAGATGCGCTGCAGCATCGGCCGGCGCTCGTCGCCGCGCCAGTAGGCGCCGGCGACGGTCAGCAGCTTGAGCGCGGCCGGGTCGACGTCGCTGGTCCGCTCCACGTGCGGACCGCGGCACAGGTCGACGAAGCCGTCGTGCTGGTAGACGGTCAGCGCGGTCGCCTCGTGCTCGGGCAGCGGCTCGCCGTTGTCGTCGACGTTGCCGGCCTCGATGCCCTCGATCAGCTCGAGCTTGAAGGGCTCGTCGGCGAACAGCCGCCTGGCCTCGTCGGCAGCCAGCTCGCGCAGCTCGAAGGGGTAGCCGCCGGCGATGATCTCGCGCATGCGCTGCTCGATCCAGCCGAGGTCGTCCTCGCGCAGCGTGCGCGGCAGCAGGAAGTCGTAGTAGAACCCGTCGGCCGTGGCCGGCCCCACCCCGAGGCTGACCTGACCGTCCTCCTGCTGGAACCGCTCGCGGACGGCTTGCGCCATGATGTGCGCCGAGCTGTGCCGAAGCCGGTGCAGGCGGTCGGCATGCTCGTTGGACTCCACGGTCGCCACCCGCGCGTGCTCACCTCGCGCCATTGGCTGGATCCCATCCCCTGACTGCTGTCGTTCCGTACTGGCGAGCACCTTACCCCAACGTCGGCACGGCCGCCGCCGAGTTTCCACGGGCCTGTCCGGGCAGGGTGGTAGCGTGCCGCGCATGGCTGCCGACGAGCTGCTCGAGGGCGCGGACGGGAGGCTGCGCTGCCCCTGGGCGGGCAGCCAGCCCGACTACCTCGCCTACCACGACCAGGAGTGGGGCCGGCCCGTCCACGACGAGGTGCGCCTGTTCGAGAAGCTCTGCCTGGAGGGCTTTCAGGCCGGCCTGTCCTGGTACACCATTCTGCGCAAGCGCGAGGACTTCCGCCGCGCCTTCGCCGGGTTCGAGCCGGCCCGCGTGGCCGCCTTCGGCGAGGCGGACGTGGCCCGCCTGCTCCAGGACGCCTCGATCGTGCGCAGCCGCCGCAAGATCGAGTCGACCATCGCCAACGCGCGCGCGACGCTGGCGCTGGAGGACACCACCCTGGAGCGCCTGCTGTGGGGCTACGCGCCGGCGGCGCGGCCAGCGCCACGCAGCCGCGCCGAGGTGCCGGCCGTCACGCCCGAGTCGGCAGCGCTGGCGGCCGACCTCAAGCGGCGCGGCTTCCGCATGGTCGGCGCCACCACCGTCTACGCGATGATGCAGGCCTGTGGGCTGGTCGACGACCACCTGGCCGGCTGCTTCGTGCGCGGCGAGGTCGGCTCCGGCACCGGCCGCCGCGCTGGCTGAGCTGGCCGCTCACTCCGGCCAGGGGACCTGCGCCGAGCGGTGGTAGTTGATCGACATCGCCGCCCAGCGCGGCCCCTGCGCGGCCAGGCGGTGGCGGAAGCCTTGCCAGTCGCGCGCCGACCCCGGCGACCAGCCCACCTCGGCGACCGCCGGCAGCCTCGGGAAGGCCATGAACTCGACGTCGTCGATGGTCTCCAGCGTCTCGCTCCAGAGCTGCGCCTCGACCCCCAGCACGCGCTGCCGGTCCACCCCGTCGAGCAGCGTGGCGGGGTCCCAGTCGTAGGCGTCGCGCACCTCGACGTGCCCGGCCCACTGGAGCCCCAGCCTGGTGCCCGAGTCGTACTTCATGTCGAGGTAGACCCTGGAGGCTGGCGAGAGCACCAGCCCGTTGCCGGCCCGCGCCGCCGCGCGCACCCCGTCGGCCGACGAGCGCACGTCCCAGTACTGCACCACCGAGGTGGGCTCCAGCTTGGCTTTGGCGGTCTCCTGCCAGCCGATGGCGCGCTTGCCGTGGGCCCGCACGATGCGCTGCACCCGCTCGACGAACGCGCGGTAGCGGTCGTCGGGGACGGTGTTGGCCTCGTCGCCGCCGATGTGCAGCCAGGGGCCGGGGGTCAGCGCGGCCAGCTCGCCGATGACGTCGTCGAGGAAGCGCCAGGTCGCCGGCTTGTCGATGCACAGCGAGGTGAAGCCGACCTCGGTGCCGGTGTAGAGCGGCGGCGCCTGGCCGTCGCAGTTCAGCTCCGGATAGGAGCTGAGCGCCGCGCCGACGTGGCCGGGCATGTCGATCTCTGGCACCACGGTGATGTAGCGGTCCTGGGCATAGCTGACGATCCGCTGGTAGTCGCGCTTGCTGTACCAGCCGCCGCGGCCGCCGCCGACCTCGCTTCCGCCGCCGTGGCGGGTGAGGTTGGGCCAGCCGTCGACGGCGATGCGCCAGCCCTGGTCGTCGGTCAGGTGCAGGTGCAGCACGTTCAGCTTGTAGAGCGCCATCAGGTCGATGTAGCGCTCGACCTCGTCGACGCCGAAGAAGTGCCGGGCCACGTCGAGCGCCGCGCCGCGCCAGGCGTACCGCGGGTGGTCGCTGATGCGCACCGCTGGGACCCGCCACGGGCCGCGCTGCACGCTGCCGGCGTCGATCGCGCCGGGTAGCAGCTGGCGGAGGGTCTGGGTGCCGCGGAACAGGCCCTCGGCGGCCTTGGACGTCACCACCACCGCGCGGTCGCCGACCTCCAGCGTGTAGCCCTCGTCGCCGAGCCCGCCGGTCCCGGTGATCCGCAGCACGATGCCGTCCCGGTCGTCCGCCCCTGCGCTGGCGACCGGCAGCGGGAAGCCGGTCGACCGCCGCAGCTCGGCCGCGAGCGTGGTGGCGACGTGGATGCCCGCCGCCGAGCCGGGCGGGACCAGGATGCGGGTGCCGCGGTCCAGGGTGAAGCCCGGGCCGCCGGTCCCGTGCACGGAGACCGGCTCAGGGATGACGCTCAGGTCCTTGGGTGGCTGCATGGTCGCCTCCGGCCTGGTGGTCCGCGGGACGGCGGTGGTCGCGGGAGGCGGCCGGCTGGTGCTTGGGGCCACGGCGGAGCCGGCGCCGCGAGAGCCGCCGGTGCAGGCCCCCAGCGCCGCCAGCGCGAGCGCGCAGGCGAGCACCGGCAGCGCCCCGCGCCTCCGGCGATCCCGCACCCGCCCCGGCGCCCCTGGCCGCCGGGAGGACTCCCGTGTTCGCACCGCACCCCACCTTACCATAGTGGCCTAGTCCACTGATCGGTCGTCACCGGGCCGCACGGTAGCGGACCGCGCGGTGGGACGCCGGGACACCCCAGTCGTCACTGCCGACAACCTTGGGGTAGATAGTGCACTCGTAGAGGAGTGTTAGGTACGTCAGGTACAACTTGATCGCCGGCTCTTTGCCAATTTATAGTTCCCCTCGCCAAAAGTACCTTCTGTGAGGAGGTTCGCGTTGCAAAGCGCCGGACGCCGATCCTTGCTCCTTCTCTCCACTGCGCTGCTCGTCCTGTTCGCCCTGGCCGGGCCGGTCGGCGCGCAGCCAAGTGGTGGAGCCTCCTCGACCTGGGTCACCACACGGGACGCCTGCGGCAGCGTCAGGCCCGGGTTCGCACGGTGCTTCGCCAAGGTGGTCACCACCACCGCGGCGGGCACGGTGTCGCCGCTGGCAACCACGCCGATCGGCTACACCCCGGCGGACCTGCGGAGCGCCTACAAGCTCTCCACCGCCGGCGGGGCTGGCCAGACGATCGCGATCGTCGACGCCTTCGACGACCCCAACGCCGAGTCGGACCTCAACCGGTACCGGGCGCAGTTCGGCATCCCGGCCTGCACCACGGCCAACGGGTGCTTCCGCAAGGTCAACCAGAACGGCGGCACCACCCCACCGCCGTCCGACGTCGGCTGGGCCGAGAAGATCTCGCTCGACGTCGACATGGTCTCGGCGATCTGTCCCAACTGCCACATCCTGCTGGTCGAGGCGACCTCGAATTCGCTCGCCAACCTCGCCGCGGCGGTCAACCGGGGGGCGACGCTCGGCGCCCAGGCGATCAGCAACTCCTACGGCGGCAGCGAGACCGGCACCGCCGGCATCGAGGCCAGCTACAACCACCCGGGCCACGCGCTCACCGCCAGCTCCGGCGACTCCGGCTTCGGGGTCGAGTTCCCCGCCTCGTCGCCGCACGTGACCGCCGTCGGCGGCACCACCCTGAGCCGCTCCACCAACGCCCGCGGCTGGACCGAGTCGGCCTGGTCGGGCGCTGGCAGCGGCTGCTCGCGGGTGTACGCCAAGCCGAGCTGGCAGCACGATACCGGCTGCGCCCGGCGGACCGTCGCCGACGTCAGCGCGGTCGCCAACCCGAGCACCGGCGTGGCCGTGTTCGACACCTTCGGCGTCACCGGCGGCCCCTGGTTCCAGTTCGGCGGCACCAGCGTCTCGGCACCGATCATCGCCTCGGTGTACGGCCTCGCCGGCAACGGCGCGACCGTCAACTACGGCTCCTTCCCCTACAGCCACACCGCCTCGCTGTTCGACGTGGTCGGCGGCAGCAACAGCAACCGCAGGTGCAACCCCACCTACCTGTGCACCGCGGTGGCCGGCTACGACGGCCCCACCGGCCTCGGCACCCCGAACGGCACCGGCGCCTTCTAGCCGCGTCCGTCCACGGACCGTCCGCCGCGGCGGCAGAGGCCCCCGGGTCGACCCCGGGGGCCTCGCCGTTGACCAGCGGTCAGCCGAGCGCGTCGGCCAGCCGGTCCACCTGCCCGAGCCCGGCGAAGGCCGGGTCGAGGTACAGCTCGGTGCAGCCGACGTCCTGGAAGGCCCGCACCGCGTCCTTGACCGCCTGCTCGCTGGTGAGCATGCCGTCGACCACCATCTGGGCGTACTCGCCGAGGAAGCCGTAGTAGTGGCGCAGGTTCTCGGCGCCCCGCGCGGCGGCCTCGTCGCCGAGCGCGAAGTAGGCCAGCGCGCCGAAGCGGGGCTCGCCGTCGCGCCCGCCGTCCTTCCAGGCTGCCCGGATCCGCTCGTACATCGGCGCCGCCATCGCCGGCGGCCCGCCGCCGGCGATCCAACCCTCGCCCCAGCGCACGGTCCGCTCGACCGCCTTGTCGGCGTTGCCGCCGAGCATCACCGGCACGCGACCGCCGGGCACCGGCGGGACGACCGGCTCCGGCGAGCCGTCGATCCGCTCACCCGCCCAGGCCTGGTGCAGCAGCTCGAGCTCGGCGTCGAAGTCGTGGCCGCGGGTGTGGAACGGCCGCTGCGACAGCTCGAAGTCGTCGGCCCGGCCGCCGACGCCCAGCCCCAGCGTCAACCGCCCGCCCGAGATGGCAGCCAGCGCGGCGCTGTTGCGGGCCAGCAGCACCGGCGGGTACGCGGGGCCGAGCAGGATGGCCGTCACCAGGCGGATCCGCTCGGTGACCGCGGCTGCCGCGGTGAGCGAGGTGAGCGAGTCGTACGAGGGATAGGCGAGGCGGTCGATCGTCGAGAGGGCGAAGAAGCCCCGCTCCTCCGCCCGGCGTGCCCAGTCCCGGAACACCTCGCCGGACGCGCCAAGCACCGCGTTCGGCAGGCCGATCCCAACCTCCATGAATGACTCCTCCACCGGTCGACTGCCAGGGACCTCCCCACCCTACCCGCGGGACGATGCCGGCCAACGTCGCGGATCGGAAGGCCCCGGCCGCCCGGAGCGCCGGTGGCGGCGACTCGAAGTGCGCGTTCCCTCGGCCGCCGGGTGGTGGCGGCTACTCGAAGCGGTAGTCGAGGCGGTACCGCACCTCGGACTGGTCGGTGGCGTCGTAGCCGCCTTCGCCGCGCAGGCCGGCGAGGTCGCCGGTGCCCGAGCCGGGTACGACCGTCCACTTCGTCCTGGCCACGCCGTCCTGGAAGGTCCCCTCGCCGCGCAGCACGAAGCTGCCGGAGCGCCCGGCGAGGCTGCCGACGATCCGCTCGTAGCCGTGGTACTCGGCGCCGCCGACATAGGCCATCACCGACTGCGAGGTGCCCTCGCCCTCGATGTCGCCCGAGTAGGTCGCGACGACCTTGGCGGCGGTGAGCTTTGGCGCGTCCTCGTGCTCGGCGAAGGGGCCCTCGTCCCAGCTGGCGATCTTGAAGCTGCCGGTGGCGTGCCTGCTGTCAGCCATGTTCGACCATGCCTCCATGGCCGTCGGACCGCTGTCGGCCCGGACGGCTATCGTGTTCTCGCCCGGTTTGGGCGACCGCCAGGCCATTGTCGGAAGCCGGCGCCGCCTGGTCTTGTAGATACGCGACAGGAGCGCGAGCGCGGATGGACGCGAGCACGTGGCCGGCACCGCGCGGGGTGCTCGACCCGCGCTCCGGCGAGCGCCGCTTCGACCTGGAGATCCTCTGCCCGGACGAGCAGCTCGCCGAGCTGGTCGAGCACTGCTGGCTGGTGAGCTGGGACCTGCGCGGCCGCGATCCCTACAGCCAGCACGTGCTCCCCCACCCGTCGGTGCACCTGGTGGTCGAGCCCGACCGGGCCGAGGTGGTCGGGGTCACCACCGGCAGGTTCACCCGCGTCCTCGAGGGCAAGGGCCGCGTGTTCGGCATCAAGTTCCGGCCGGCGGGCTTCCACCCGTTCCTGGAGTCGCCGGTCTCGGCGCTGACCGACCGGACGGTGCCGATCGCCGAGGTCTTCGGCGCCGCCGGCGAGGCCCTCGCCGAGCGGGTCCGCGGCCTGGAGACCCCGGCGGACCTGGTCGAGGCGGCCCAGGCGTTCGTGCGCGCCCGCCGGCCCGTGGCGGACCCGCGCGTGCCGCTGGTCAACCAGGTGGTCGCCGAGATCATGGAGGACCGCGCGATCACCCGGGTCGACCAGGTGGTCGAGCGGACCGGCGTCGGCACGCGCCGGCTCCAGCGCCTGTTCGCCGACTACGTCGGCGTCAGCCCCAAGTGGGTGGTGCAGCGCTACCGCCTCCACGAGGCGGCCGAGCGGCTGGCGGCCGACGAGGAACTCGACCTGGCCACGCTCGCCGTCGAGCTGGGCTACTTCGACCAGGCCCACTTCGCCAGGGACTTCAAGGCGATCGTCGGCAGCCCGCCGAACCGCTACGCCCGCACCGTCGCCCGCGAGGACTGAGAGTCGCCGCCGCAACCGGCTGGCGACGCAGCTGATGGAGAGATTCCCGTGACACAGAACCGAGAAGCCACCTCCGGGCAGGGCGTCGACCTGGAGGCGCTGAGCGACCTCTGTACGCCGTGGTGCATCCGCGTGGCCGCCACCCTGCGGATCGCCGACCACATCGCCGGCGGTGTCGACCGCGTCGAACAGCTCGCGCGGGTCACCGGCAGCGACCCCGAGGCGCTGCACAACCTGCTCGGCCACCTGGTCGGCAAGGGCGTCTTCGAGGAGCCGGAGCCCGGCCGCTTCGCGCTCAACCAGGCGGGCCGCGGGCTGCTCGGCAGCGCCAAGTTCCTCGGCCTCGACGGCATCGGCGGCCGCATGGCCCATGCCTGGAGCACCCTGCCGACCTACGTGCGGACCGGCAGGCCCGGCTACGCCGAGGTCTTCGGGCTGCCCTTCTGGGAGGACCTGGCCGTCCATCCCGAGGTCGCCGCCAGCTTCGACGACCTCATGGGACCCGCCGGCCACGGCAGGCCCGACGCCGAGATCCCCATCAGCGGCGGCTGGGGCGCCGTCCGGACGGTGGTCGACGTCGGCGGCGGCACCGGCGCCTTCCTCGCTGAGATCCTGCGCGCCCACCCCCACCTGCGCGGCACCCTGCTGGACCACCCCGGCACCGTGGCCCGCTCCGCCGAGGTGTTCGAGGCCGCCGGCGTCGCCGACCGGGTCACCACCGCCGGCCAGAGCTTCTTCGACCCGCTGCCCGCCGGCGCCGATCTCTATCTCTTAAAGAAGGTCCTCAACGACT
>Ga0268241_10000110_pt1 | contig 11206 bp, 9 predicted proteins | sample BulsoiAmnAmmetaG_FD_200248 | JGI IMG/M metagenome (GOLD analysis project Ga0268241, IMG submission 200248) | Bulk soil microbial communities from Mexico - Amatitan (Am) metaG (v2) (version 2) | ecosystem: Environmental > Terrestrial > Soil > Agricultural land | place: Mexico: Amatitan, Jalisco...
AGGCCGGCCAGCTCGGCCCCGAGGTGCGACAGGCGCTGCTGGCCGCCCGGCTGCGCGGAGGACCCGCCGCCCTGACCGCCCGCCGGGCGCTGGAGCTCGGCACCATCGGCGGCGCCAGGTGCCTCGGCCGCGCCGAGGAGCTCGGCAGCCTCGAGCCCGGCAAGCTCGCCGACGTCGCCCTCTGGCGGCTCGACGGCCTCGGTCACGCCGACATCGCCGACCCCGTCGCCGCCCTCGCGCTCGGCCCGCCCGCCCCCTTGGAGCTCCTGCTGGTGAACGGCCGCCCGGTGGTCGAGCGCGGCGAGCTCCGCACCGGCTCGGAGCAGCGGATCGCCGCCGAAGCCCGCGAAGCCAGCCGCCGCCTCCTCGCCCTCGCCGAGGTGCCCGCATGACCGCCCGCACGGGTTCGGCGCTGCCGACCAGGCAGCGGCCGGGGGTGGAGGCGCCGGTCAGCGGCGGGCTGTTCCAGAGCGTGCAGCGGCCGGACGGGACCCTCAAGGTGACCGGCGACTTCGCGTACTCGTCGGACCTGTGGATCGACGGGATGCTGTGGGCCGTGACCGTGCGCAGCCCGCACCCGAGGGCCCGCATCCGGTCGATCGGGATCGGCGAGGCGCTGGCGACCCCCGGGATCGCCGCCGTGCTCACCCACGAGGACGTGCCCGGCCGGCGCACCTACGGCCTGGAGATCCACGACCAGCCGGTGCTCGCCTACCCGGACGTCCGCTACCGGGGCGAGCCGGTGGCGCTGGTGGCCGCCGACCATCCCGAGACCGCCCGGCGCGCCGCCGAGCGCGTGGCGGTCGACTACGAGGTCCTGGAACCGGTGACCGACGCCGAGGCCGCCATGGACGAGCAGGCGCCGCCGGTGCACCCGGAGGGGAACCTGCTGCGCCACGTGCGCATCCGCCATGGCGACCCAGACGCCGCCGCGGACGTGGTGGTCGCCGGCGAGTATGAGGTCGGCATGCAGGACCAGGCCTTCCTCGGTCCCGAGTCGGGCCTGGCCGTGCCCGACGGCGAAGGCGGCGTCGACCTCTACGTGGCGACCCAGTGGCTGCACGTCGACCGCGACCAGATCGCCGCCAGCCTCGGCCTGGAGCCGGAGCGGGTGCGGCTCACCCTGGCCGGCGTCGGCGGCGCCTTCGGCGCCCGCGAGGACCTGTCCATGCAGATCCACGCGTGCCTGCTCGCGCTGCACACCGGCCGTCCGGTCAAGATGCTCTACTCGCGGCAGGAGTCGTTCGTCGGGCACGTCCACCGGCATCCCGCCCGGCTGCGCTACGAGCACGGCGCCACCAGGGACGGGCGGCTGGTCTTCGTCCGCGCGCGGATCGTGCTCGACGGCGGCGCCTACGCCTCCAGCTCCACCGCGGTGTGCTCCAACGCCGCCTGCTTCGCGCCCGGGCCGTACGACGTGCCCAGCGCCAGCATCGACTGCTACGTCGTCTACACCAACAACCCGCCGTGCGGGGCGATGCGCGGCTTCGGCGCCGTGCAGACCTGCTTCGCCTACGAGTCGCAGATGGACCGGCTCGCCGCTGAGCTCGGCATCGACCCGGTCGAGCTGCGCCGGCGCAACGCCATGCGCACCGGCAGCTCCCTGCCGACCGGCCAGCGCGTCGACGGCCCGGTCCCGGTCGCCGAGCTGCTCGGCCGCGTCGCCGCCATGCCGCTGCCGCCACAGGACGGCCACAGGGAGGACCTGCGCGACCTGCCCGGCGGCGTCGGCAACGTGACCCACGGCGAGGGCGTGCGCCGCGGCGTCGGCTACGCCGTCGGCTACAAGAACGTGGCCTACTCCGAGGGCTTCGACGACGCCTCCAACGCCCGCGTGCGCATCTCGGTGACCGCCGGCGAGCCGCTGGTCGAGGTGCACACCGCCGCGGTCGAGGTCGGCCAGGGCCTGGTCACCATCCAGGCCCAGATCGCCCGCACCGAGCTCGGCGTCGAGCGCGTGGTCGTGCTCCCCGCCGACACGCAGGTCGGCACCGCCGGCTCGTCGTCCGCGTCCCGCCAGACCTGGATGACCGGCGGCGCCGTCCGCGCCGCCTGCCAGGCCGTCCGCGCAAGCCTCCTGGACCTCGCCGCCAAGCGCCTCGACCGCGACCCCGACACCCTCGCCCTCACTCCCTCCGGCGTGACCACCCGCCCACCCCGCGGTCCCGGGTCCCTTCCCGACGACCTCCCCGGGGCCGACGTGTCCGGCGGGGCGCTGATCGGGCTGGCGGAGCTGCTCGGCGACGAGGCCGTGGAGGAGACCCGGACCTACCGGCACCGGAAGACGTTCCCGCTCGACCCCGAGACCGGGCAGGGCGCGGCGCACGTCGCCTTCGCGTTCGCGGCGCACCGCGCGGTGGTCGACGTGGACACCGAGCTCGGCCTGGTCAAGGTGGTCGAGATCGCCACCGCCCAGGACGTCGGACGGGCGCTCAACCCGCAGGCGGTCGAGGGCCAGATCGAGGGCGGGATCGCCCAGGGCCTCGGCCTCGCCCTGATGGAGGAGATCCAGCTCGTGGACGGCGAGATCCGCAACCCGTCGTTCACCGACTACCTGATCCCCACCGTGCTCGACATGCCCCCGGTCCGGCTCGACCTGCTGGAGCTCGGCCACCCCGACTCGCCCTACGGCGTGCGCGGCGTCGGCGAGCCGCCCACCATCTCGTCGACCCCGGCGATCGTCGCCGCCGTCCGCGCCGCCACCGGCCGCCGGCTCACCCGCATCCCGCTCCGCCCCGACGACATCGCCGGCCTCACCCGCTGAGAACGCGCCCAAAGGGGCGTCATGTCCACCAGCGCTTCCCCCTGCCGGTGAGCACACGGCCGAACTTCAGCTCGGGGAAGTGCGCACCCGCGCCGCTGACGTCCTCGCCCTCGAGCTCACGCCAGAGGTGCTCGCGGGTCCGGTCGGCCAGCTCCGGGTCGACGTCGCCGATGGAGTGCCAGGTCGGCTCGTCGAGCTGCACCGGGCAGGTGACCGCGTCGCCGAGCAGCAGCGCCCGCTGGCCGCCGGAGGCGACCACGACACACAGGTGGCCAGGCGTGTGCCCCGGCGCCTGCAGCGCCGTGACGCCCGGCGCGACCGTGGTGTCCTGGTCGATCGGCCGCAGGCGCACGTCTCCAGCCGGGCCGCGCAACCCCTGGTGGACGTGCTCCTGGATGCGTGGGGTGCCGCGACCTTCGACGAAGTAGCGCCAGTCGCCCGCGCCGAACCAGATCGTCGCGCGCGGGAAGTACGGCCTGGACCCCAGGTCGAACAGCCACCCCACGTGGTCCGGGTGCAGGTGGGTGCAGACCACGTCGGTGACCTCGTCCCGCTCGACCCCCAGGGCCCGCAGACCGACGGGAAGCTGGCCGCCGACCAGGCGGACCGGGCTCTCCTCGTCGCCGGCGGACGACGCGGTCGGCCCCATCCCCGCATCGACCAGGACGCACCGGTCCCCGGTGCGGACCAGGAAGCAGCCGATCGGCAGCCACGCCTGGCCGCGACGGTCGAACAGGTCCCCGTGGCCCTCGGCGGTGGCGTGGGCGCCGAAGTAGCCGGGGCGGGCGACGAACGTCCCATCGGAGATGGCGCTGAGCCCGATTTCGCCGACTTCCATGGCTGACAACGGCCGGTCAGCTCTGGATCGCCGTGCCCAGTTCCGCGCCCTCCTTCTCGACGCGGGCGGTCAGGGACCGCTTGGCGTCGTCGTCGAGCCAGGTCGCCTCGACCCCGTCGACCGCGATCCGCACCATGTCGTCCCAGGTGAAATCGAACGCGCGGTGGGCGGAGGCGTACTCCAGGCCGAGGTCCAGGTCGGTCAGGGCGGGATCGTCGGTGTTGAGGGTCGCCAGCAGCCCGGCCTCGCGCATCCGCCGGTAGGGGTGCAGCTCCAGCCGCGGCACCGCGTTGGCGATCAGCACGTTCGAGTTCGGGCACACGGTCAGCGGGATGCGCTGGTCGGCGAGCCGCTTGCAGAGCTCCGGGTCCTGCAGGCTGGACAGGCCATGGTCGATCCGCTCGCAGCCGAGCACGTCGAGCCCGGCCTCGATGTAGCTCGCCGGTGTCTCCTCGCCCTGGTGCGACGTACGGCGCAGCCCTTCCCGCTCGGCCAGCGCGAAGGCGTCGGCGAACTGCGTCGGGTCGACGCCGTGCTCGGTCGAGTCGAGGCCGATCCCGATCACCCGCTCGGTGCCGGGCGCGTCGGCGCGCCGCAGCTCGACCAGCCGCTCGATCAGCTCGAGGCCGGCCTGCCCGCCGTAGGCGCGGTCGATGTCGCAGATCAGCAGCACCCGCGCGCCGGTCTCGCGCTCGCCGGCCTCGAGCCCCTCGGCCAGCCCGGCGACGATGTCGGCCAGGTCCTGCCCGGCGGCAAGGTGCCGGGCGGGGGTGAAGAAGGTCTCGCGGTAGACCAGCCCGTGCGCCGCCCCGTCCACGACGCTCTCGTAGGCCAGCCGGGCCCAGTCCTCGCGGCTGCCGAGCGTCGACTGGACCAGCCAGAACACCTGCAGGAAGGTGTCGAGGCTGGTGTAGCGGTACAGCTCGGTCGGGTCGGCGCTGGGCAGCGGAATCCCGTTCCTGGCTGCCAGCTCGACGACTGTCCCGGGCCGCATGGTTCCCTCGACGTGGCAGTGCAGTTCGACCTTGGGCAAGCGGTCCAGCGCGGTCGCGACGTCCACCCGTGCCTCCTGTCGTTGGAGCGCTTTAGCTGGAAACCATAACCGCGCGAACGCCCGTGGTCGAACGCTTGTCCACACCCTTGCCAGCGCGCCGACGGCCGGTCCGGTTCGCGGAGCAACGCGGTAGAGTGGCGTCGATGGTGAGTGAAGCGGTTGCGTTGACACTCCGGGGGTCCGGCCCTACGTTCGGTCGGACCCCCGTGTCTTCCCTTGCGGGGAAGCTCTCGTGAGCGACCCCACGCGCTCAGGTCACCTGAGTGCTGGTCGAGGGTCCCAGCGGTGGCGACCCCAGAGCCCGAGTTGGTGCGGATGAGCTTCGAAGCCGACGTGGTGGTGGCCGGGGCCGGGCACAACAGCCTGGTCACCGCGGCCTACCTCGCCCAGGCCGGCCTCCGCTGCCTGGTGCTGGAGGCGCGGCCGACGGTCGGTGGCAACACCGCCTCGGAGGAGCTCACCCTGCCCGGGTTCCTGCACGACACCTGCTCCACCGCGCACAACCTGATCCAGTCGAGCCCCACGATCCGCGACGACGAGCTCGGCCTGAAGCGCTACGGCCTCGAGTACATCGCCCCCGACCCAGTCGTCCACCTGCCGTTTCCCGACGGGAGCTGGATCACCCAGTGGCGCGACATCGACCGCACCTGCGAGGAGTTCGCCAAGTTCTCGCCGAAGGACGCCGCCGCCTACGGCCGCATGATGGCCGAGTACGAGGCGGTCGCGCCGATCTTCAACCGCGACCGCTACACGCCGGTTGGCCACGGCGAGCCGCTCGAACAGCAGCTCAGTCGCCACCCCGACGGGCTGAAGTGGTTGCGCCGCCAGCAGATGACCGCCTGGGAGGTCATCCGCGACCGCTTCGAGGACGAGCACACCCGCGCGTTCATGCTGTGGCTTTCCTTCATGACCCTCCAGGGCGTCGACCGGCCGGGCAGCGGACTGCTGGCGTGGTCGCTGCCGTTCGGGCGCCAGCGGCACAGCTGGACGCTGCCACGCGGCGGCTCGGCCTCGCTGCCGCTCGCGCTCGTGCGGATGATCGAGGACCACGGCGGCGCGATCCTCACCGGCAAGCAGGTCACCGCCCTGATCGTCGAGCACGGGCGCTGCGTCGGCGTGGAGACCGCCGACGGCGGCAGCTACCGCGCCTCCAAGGCGGTCATCTCGACCATCCACGTGAAGCACCTGGTCGACATGGCCCCGGCCGACGCGTGGGGCGAGGACTTCCTGTACGGCGTGGAGACCTGGCAGCCCGGCATCTCGATGTTCGTCACCCACTACGCCACCACCGAGCCGCCGCGGTTCCCGGTGGACGGCGGCACGATCACGCCGGTCGCGGCCGGCACGCCGGTGTCGGTCGAGCGGCTGCTGCGGCTGGAGTCGGATTTCCGGCGCGGCTGGATCGCCCTCGACTCGCCCGTCCTGCTGGTCCTCTGCCCGACGGTGGTCGATCCCTTGCGCGCGCCGGAGGGCCTGCACACCCTCAAGGTGATCGGCTTCCAGCCCTACGAGCTCAACGAGGGGCCGGCCCGCTGGGACGAGCTGCGCGAGGTGGTGGCGCAGGTGAACCTCGAGCAGCTGCGGCGCTACGCGCCCAACCTGGTCGACGCGACCGTGCTGGCCTCGCACTCCAAGAGCCCGCTCGACCTCGAGCGGGTCAACGCGCACAACTGGCACGGCTCCTGCCACGGCGGCGACCACGGCCCGGCCCAGTCCGGAGCCCTGCGCCCCGTGCCCGGCTGGGCGAGCCACCGCATGCCGATCCCCGGTCTCTACCAGACCGGCGCGACCACCCACCCCGGCGGCTCGGTGTCCGCCGGACCGGGCCGCAACGCCGCCGTCATCGTCCTCGAGGACCTCGGCCTTCCAGCCCCCGGTTGAGGTTCGCGCGGCGAACGGCCTCCTTGAGCTGGTCGTGGGCCCGCTCGACCGGGTGGACGTCCAGCGGGTGCGCCGTCATCTCGGCGCGCGTGACCGGCGGCCGCCGCGGAAAGCGGTCCAACAGCTCCCGGTCGCCGACGAGCACCGCGGCCGGCTCCGCCAGCCGGACCCCGCTGGACGGGGTAGCCAGCAGGCACTCCACCAGTACCAGGTCGAGATCGCTCAGCGCGTCCACCTTCCCTCGGGCAAAGGACCCCAGCAGGATCATGCCGTCCAGGGCCGGCGAGGCCTCGACACGCTCGATCAGCCGCTCCAGGGTGGGCCATTGGCGGGCGCCCCGAGCCGTCCCTTCGTGAGGCCATCGGCTCGGCATCGTCCTCCTCTCATGCGAGGCCGGCCTCGCGGAGCAGCAGGGCGGCCACCGGCTCCGGGTCGGCGACGTCGATGGGCAGTCCCCTGGCGGCGAACCATGTGCACACGGTGCGCACGTCGCGTTGCAGGAACTCGTGCCCGCGCGGGTTGCTGACGATGTCGACCACCTGCGGCAGGTCGATCAACAGCAGCTCGCCGTCGTGCACCAGCAGGTTGTAGGGCGAGAGGTCGCCGTGGGTGTGGCCGCGCCTGGCGAGCGTCACCATCGCCTCGATGAGCTGGTGCCAGAGGTCGGCCAGCTGGTCGCGGTCTGGCCGCAGCTGCACCAGGCGGGGCGCGGCGTTGCCCTCCTCGTCGCCGATGAACTCCATCAGCAGCTCGGTGCCGATGCGCTGCACCGGATAGGGGACGGGCGCGCCGATCGCCCAGAGCTGACGCAGCGCGGCGAACTCCGCCACCGCCCACTGCTGCGCGATCAGGTTGCGCCCGAAGTCGCTACGGCGCTGCATGGCGCGCATCTCGCGGGAGGCCCGGACGCGCCGGCCCTCCAGGTAGCTGGCGTCGCGGTGGAACAGCCGGTGGTCGCCGCCGCGATAGCGCTTGGCGGCCATCAGGCAGGCGCGGCCGGAGCCGGGCAGGGCACGCTCGACCAGGAAGACGTCGGCCTCCTTGCCGGTCTTGAGCACGCCGAGGTCGGTGTCGACCGCGGCGAGCTCGGTCACCAGCCAGCTCGGATGCGGCGGCGGGCCGACCTCGTCGGCGTCGCCCCAGCTCGACCAACGGTCGCCGGTCGGCGGGCCGTCGTCGATCGCGACGGCCTCGCGCGCCTGGACGAGGCGGGCGCGCGCCTCCTCGGTCAGCCGGCCCCGGGTGCGGGGCGCCGGCTCGCCGTCGCGGTTGCGACGCATCCGCGTCGCGGCGGGCGCGTCGTCGTCATCGAACAGCTCGTAGAGGGACTCGGTGTCGCGAACGTCACCGGGCAGATATGGACCAATCTCGCGCTTCCGCACGTGTGAGCTCCTTTGTGGGGATCGCGTCTCCCCGGAGCCCTGCGGTCAGCGCGGGCTGGTCAGCGGGAAGACGCCTGGGGAGGGCGGCAACGGACCCTGCCCCCGACTGTGGTCATGGCCATTTCCCGCACCTCCTCCAGTTCCCCGGCGCACACGCCGGCGGCGACGATGTCGCGACGACTGTGCCCTCTGGATCGCCCGAGCGCAAGCCATTTTCCGCGGTCAACGATCGCCCCAGCGGACTGAGGGGCGCCCTCGAGCCTTGCTCAGAAGGCACCCCTAGTGCTTCATCCACCATTCGGTGAATTCGGTGGCCCGGCCGTCGGGGTCGAGGCGGATGACCCAGAGGTTGCTGTAGCGGCGCTGGGGGTCGCGGTAGAGGGTGTCGCCCTGGACGATCGCGAGATCGCCGTCGGTGGCCAGGGTCTTCCAGGTGAACTCGGTGTCGCCGGGCTCGTCCCTGATGCGGATCCAGTTCTCCACGATCGACTGGCGGCCCCGCCACGGCTCGGCGTAGGGCTCGGTGTAGTAGACGCCCTGCTCGGCGAACAGGCGGCCGATGTCCTCGGGGTCGTTGGACTCCCAGGCCGTGCGGTAGCCGTCCATCCACCGCTGGATCTGCTCCTGGCTCGGCATCGCTCCTCCTCTTGTGTCCGCCGTCAGAGCTTGCGATGGTCCCACGAGGCGATCCGCGTGGGCGTGAAGCGCAGCGCGACCCGCTTCGGCGCCTGCCGCAGGATGGCCGCGCGCGCCTGCTCGTCCGGAGCGCCGGGATGGTGCTCGGCGAGCGCGATGCCGGCCTCGGCCACCCGCTCCGGGTCGCGCTCGATCTCGACGTCGCATTCGAGCATCACGCCGCGCAGCTCGTCGTAGCGGTCGCCGGCCTCGATCTGAAGGGTGGCGCGCGGGTCGCGCTCCAAGTTGCGGACCTTCTGGGCCTTGGCATACGACCAGCAGACGATCTGGTCGCCGTCGGGCACGTACCACAGCTCGACCAGGTGCGGCCGCCCGGTCGGGCCGATGCTGGCGCAGGCCAGCGAGTGCTGCTCCGCGAGGAAACGGCGCCGCTCGTCGTCGTTCATGGCGGTCCGCGCTCGCGTGGACATGGCCGGCCTCCTCGCTCCGATCGCTGCCGTCGCGTCGAGCCTAACCGGGCGCGGCGACGGCCTGCTCCGCGCTGTCCACAGAGGCCTGACCGTTCATGGACGGGCGTCATGACGGCGTTGTAGCGTCACCGCCATGGCCGGCCGTGGCTTCGTGGGAGAGGGAGGGACCGCATGTCCGTACTGTCGAACCTGGTCTCCGGGATCGATCAGGGCACGATCGAGGTCGTCGACCTGACGGCGCCGCTGTCGGACAAGACGCCGATCCTGCAGCTTCCCGACCCGTTCGCCAACACGATCCCCTTCGGGCTCGAGGAGATCAGCCACTATGATCAGCGCGGCCCCGCCTGGTACTGGAACAACATCCACACCGGCGAGCACACCGGCACCCATTTCGACGCGCCGATCCACTGGGTGACGGGCAAGGACAAGGACGACGTCTCGACGGTGCCGGTCAAGCGCCTGGTGGCGCCGGCGGCGGTGCTCGACTTCAGCGCCGAGGCGGAGGCGGACGCCGATTTCGTGCTCGAGGTCGACCACATCCGCGAGTGGGAGGGCCGCAACGGCGCCCTGCCAAGGGGCGGCTGGATGCTGTTCCGCACCGGCTGGGACGCGCGCTCGCACGACGACGCGCTGTTCCGCAATGTGGACGACTCCGGCTCCCACACCCCGGGCTTCTCGGTCGAGTGCTCCAAGTGGCTGGCGGAGGAGGCGCCGATCGTCGGCGTCGGCGTCGAGACGGTCGGCACCGACGCGGGCGGAGCGGCCGGGTTCGACCCGCCGTTCCCCTGCCACACCTTCATGCTCGGCGCCGGCAAGTACGGACTGACCCAGCTCCAGAACCTCGCCAGGCTCCCGGCGCAGGGCGCGGTGGTGGTCGCAAGCCCACTGCCGATCGTCGGCGGCTCGGGCAGCCCGGTGCGGGTGCTGGCGCTGGTCGAGCGCTGATCGGAGGCGCCCATGCAGGTTGCGGAGGCGGTCGGCAGGACGCTCGCCGACCTGGGGGTCGACCACGTCTTCGGAGTGGTCGGCAGCGGCAATTTCCACGTGACCAACGCGCTGGTGGCGGCCGGTAGCCGCTTCGTCGCCGCGCGCCACGAGTGCGGCGCGGCGACGATGGCCGACGCCTACGGGCGCACCAGCCGGAAGGTCCCCGCGCTGTCGGTGCACCAGGGCTGCGGCCTGACCAACGCGATGACCGGCATCACCGAGGCGGCCAAGAGCCGCACGCCGATGCTGGTGCTGGCGGCCGACACGGCGGCCTCGGCGGTGCGTTCGAACTTCCGCGTCGACCAGGACGCGCTCGCCCTGGCGGTGGGCGCCGTCCCCGAGCGGGTGAGCTCGCCGGCGACGGCCGTGGCCGACGCCACCCGCGCCTGGCAGACCGCGGTGGCGCAGCGCCGCACCGTGGTGCTCAACCTGCCGCTCGACGTGCAGGCGGCCACCGTGCCCGAGGCTGGCCTGCAGATCCCGCCGCCGCTCGACCTGCAGCCGTTGCGGCCGGCGCCGACGGCCGTGGACGCTCTCGCCGAGCTGCTGCGGCGCGCCCAGCGCCCGGTGTTCGTGGCGGGGCGGGGCGCCCGGATCGCGCGGGCGCGCGCCTCACTCGAGACGCTCGCCGAGCTGACCGGCGCGCTGCTGGCCACCTCGGCGGTGGCCAAGGGCCTGTTCAACGGCAATCCCTGGTACCTGGACGTGAGCGGCGGCTTCGCCTCGCCGCTCGCGGCCGAGCTGATCCGCGGCGCGGACCTGATCGTCGGCTGGGGCTGCTCGCTCAACATGTGGACCATGCGCCACGGCGCGCTGATCGGGCCGGACACCATCGTGGCCCAGGTCGACCTCGACGTGGAGGCGATCGGCGCGCACCGGCCGGTCGACATCGGCGTGGTCGGCGACGTCGACCTGACCGCTCTGGCGGTGGCCGCGCAGCTCAAGCCGGAGCGGATGGGCGACGGCTACCGGTCGGAGGCGCTGCGCGAGCGGATCGCGCGCGAGCACCGCTGGCGCGACCTGTCCTTCGACGACGAGAGCGGCGGCGGGCGCATCGACCCACGGGCACTGTCGATCGCGCTGGACGACCTGCTGCCGGAGGAGCGCGTGGTGGCGATCGACTCCGGCAACTTCATGGGCTACCCGAGCATGTACCTGTCGGTGCCGGACGACGACGGCTTCTGCTTCACCCAG
>Ga0268241_10000111_pt1 | contig 11152 bp, 10 predicted proteins | sample BulsoiAmnAmmetaG_FD_200248 | JGI IMG/M metagenome (GOLD analysis project Ga0268241, IMG submission 200248) | Bulk soil microbial communities from Mexico - Amatitan (Am) metaG (v2) (version 2) | ecosystem: Environmental > Terrestrial > Soil > Agricultural land | place: Mexico: Amatitan, Jalisco...
TGTCGAACTGCATGCCCTCGGTGAACTCGAGGTCCATGCCGAACGTCTGGCCCTCCTCGACGTTCACGACGCCGTCCTTGCCGACCTTGTCGATCGCGTCGGCGATCACGTCGCCGATCTCGTCGTCAGCGGCGGAGATGGCCGCCACGCGAGCGATCTGCTCCTTGCCGGAGACCTGCTTCGCCTGGCTGCGGATGTTCTCCACGACCTGGTCGACCGCGCGCTCGATGCCGCGGCGAAGAGCCAGCGGGTTCGCGCCGGCGGCCACGTTCTTGAGGCCCTGCCGGACGATGATCTGGGCGAGCAGCGTCGCCGTGGTGGTGCCGTCGCCCGCGACGTCGTTGGTCGCCGTGGCGACCTCACGCACGAGCTGGGCGCCCTGGTTCTGGAAGACGTCCTCGACCTCGATCTCACGCGCGATGGTCACACCGTCGTTCGTGATGGTCGGGGCGCCGAACTTCTTGTCCAGGACGACGTAGCGTCCCTTCGGACCGAGCGTCACCTTCACCGCGTTGGCTACGGCGTCGACGCCGGCCTCGAGCGACGCTCGAGCCTCCTGGTCGTACTTCAGCTCCTTATGAGCCATACCTATTCCTCCGTTGATTTCCTGAGGGGATCAGCCGGCGACCTTGGCGAGGACGTCCGACTCGCGGAGCACGAGCAGATCCTCACCGTCGACCTTGATTTCGGTGCCGCCGTACTTGCTGTAGAGGACCTCGTCGCCCTCGGACACGTCGAGCGGGATGCGCTCGTTGTCGTCGGTGACCTTTCCGTCGCCGACCGCGACGACCTTGCCGCGCTGCGGCTTCTCCTTGGCGGTGTCGGGAAGGACGATGCCGCTTGCGGTCGTCTCCTCCTCCTCGACCGCCTTGACGATCAGGCGATCGCCAAGAGGCTTGAGCTTCATCAGGCTGAACCTCCGTTGATGTGAGTCCTGAAAAGAGGGGTCCTACGGCTTTGGCACTCTAGCAGGAAGAGTGCCAAAAACACCTGAAAATCCCGCTTGCCAGGCGAAAATAACTCAGTTCTGAGTGCCGGCGGCGCCGCGCATACGATCTGAGAGCTCGCTTGGGCGGTCGGAGATCGCCGAGAACTCCACGACGGTGACGAGGTCGTCCTTGTCAACCTGGCGACCGTAGATCTGCTCGAGGAAGTGGACGGTCTCGTCGAGACGGCGGAACTCGGGGTTGTCGTGCTCGATGTCGCGCGGCGAGAGCTCGCTCACGCGCTTCACCTCGACGCGGTCGATCACGGCCTCGAAGATGCGCTCGCGCGGCTGGTGCTGGAAGCCGACCGTGATCAGAACGACCTGGCCCTTCTTGTACTTCGACGCCTTGTCGCCGAGGCGGATCGTGGCCGTCTTGCGGCCCCGCTTCAGCTGATCGATGAAGAGCGGTGAATAGAAGTTGAGTACGTACACGGCTGGGGGAGCCTACCTCCCCGAGTTCGACCTGTTCAGGGCTGCGCGCGCGATCTCGCGCTCGCCACGGTAGGAAAGCATGTCCGGGCCATCCGCGAGCGGGACCCATTCGGCGGAGTCGACCTCCTCGTCGTGGTCCTCCACGGAGCCGCTTTTGTACCTGAAGAGGAAGAAGCTCACGACCTTCAGCACGCGCCGGCCGTCGCGGAAATACCAGTAGCGGATGTCGTCCAGCTTCTCGACCAGCGTCCCAGTCACGCCGGTCTCCTCGCGCACCTCCCGCTCGGCGGCCTCGGCGGCCGACTCGCCGGGGTCGATGTGCCCCTTGGGCAGCGCGAGCACGGTGCCGTCCTTCACGCGGACGGCGGCGAAGTAGGGCTGCCCGCGCATGCGCCGGACCACCACGCCTCCGGCGGAGAACTCGCGCAGCAGCCCGCCGCCGGAGGGAGGCCTACGAGGCAGTTCCGGCCCCGCCTTCTGACTCGATCAGCGGCACGAAACGGACGGCCACGATCGGCTCGACCTCGCCATCGCGGAAGCGGGTGAGCCGCTCCTCGCCGCCCACGTTCACGGGGCACACGAGCGCCGCGCCTGGGGCGAGCTGCTCGAGCAGCGCCGGCGGCGGCTCGCTCATGGCGGTGGCGGTTACCGAGATGCCGCCAAACGGCGCCCTGTCCGCCGCCCCGCGGCTGCCGTCGCCCACCCGCACCTCGACGTTGTCGTAGCCGAGCTCCGCAAGCACCTGCCGTGAGCGCTCCGCGAGGCTCCCGTGGCGCTCGATCGTGATCACGTCGTGGCAGCAGCGGGAGAGAACGGCGGCTGCGTAGCCCGACCCGGTGCCGACCTCGAGCACGGTCTCATCGCCCTCGAGCTCGAGCAGCGACGCCATCGCCGCGACGATCCACGGCTGGGAGATCGTCTGGCCCTCGCCGATCCGCAGCGCGCCATCGCGGTAGGCGTCTTTCACGGCGTCCTCCGGCACGAACAGGTGGCGCGGCACCTCGCCCATCGCGCGGAGCACGCACTCGTCGCCGATCCCGCGTGCGCGCAGCTGGCGCTCCACCATCTCGGCACGGCGCCGGCTGAGCTCCTCAGTAGATGTAGCTTCGGAGGGTGCGGGGGTCATGGACAACCACCTTCCCGCGGCCGCAGGTGACGACGCCGGCACGTTCGAGTCCCGCGAGGAAGCGGGAAACGCTCTCGCGCGACGAGCCCGCGAGCTGCGCGATCTCCGCGCGCGTGGCGGGGATGAGCACGTTCTCCTCGCCGGCCTGGCCGTCGCGCTGCAGCTGCTCGGCCTGCGCGAGCAGCACGCTGGCGACGCGGCCGGCGACGGTCTGGAACGACTGGCGCGAGATGCGCTCGTTGGCGCCGCGCAGGCGACCCGCGAACACCTCGAGCATCTTCAGCGCGATTTCGGGGTGGGCGATGAGGATGCGGCGGAGGTCGCCGGCGAGCAGCGCGAGCCCGCGCGTGTCCACGGTGGCCTCCGCGGTGGCCGAGCGCGTCTCGTCGACGAGCATCGCAAGCTCCCCGAACATGTCGCCCGGGCGCAGCTCCACCAGTGTGATCACGCGCCCGCCCGGGTGTTGGCGCGTGACGCGGACGACGCCGTCGCGGATCACGTAGGCGGTGTCGCCCGGATCGCCCTCGCGAAAGATCACCTCGCCTGCCGACCAGGTGCGCGGGACAGCCACTTGGGCGATCCCGGCGAGCTCGTCGTTGGTCAATCCGGAGAAGATCGGCGCGCGGCCGAGCAGCCGAATCGTGTCATCCCCCTCGCTCATGAAGGGCAGATGATCCCAGGCGGGTCCAGGAGTAGGCTCCCGGGCGTGATCGGGGACAGGCGAACGGTGCATGCGGAGACGGCTCCTGCGGCTGTGGGGCCGTACTCGCACGCGGTCGCGGCCGGGGGGCTGCTGTTCTGCTCCGGGCAAATTCCGCTCGATCCGGAGAGCGGCGAGCTGATCGAGGGCAGCGCCGGCGACCAGGCGCGCCGCTGTCTCGACAACCTCCGCGCCGTCTGCGAGGCGGCCGGCGCGAGCCTCGACGACGCCGTCAGGATCGGCGTGTTCCTCACTGACCTCGCCGGCGACTGGGCCGAGGTGAACGATGCCTACGGCGAGTACTTCGGCGACGACGCGCCGGCGCGCGCGGCGGTCGGCGTGGCCTCCCTTCCGAAGGGCGCCCGCGTGGAGATAGAAGCCGTGGTCGCGCTGGGGAGCTAGCGGTGGCGGGGACGGCGACGGGGGAGGTCGTCTCCTTCGAGGACGTCGAGGCGGCCGACGCGAGGATCGAGTCGCACGTCCGGCGCACTCCGCTGCTCTCGTCTGGCGAGCTGACGCGGCGCGTTGGCGCGAAGGTGTTCGTGAAGGCCGAGAACCTTCAGCTCACTGGCTCGTTCAAGGTGCGCGGTGCCACCAACAAGCTGGCGCAGCTGTCGAAGGAGCAGCTCACGGCCGGCGTGTGCGCCGCAAGCGCGGGTAACCACGCACAGGGCCTCGCCTTCGCCGCCTCGCAGTTTGGCGCGCGAGCCGTCCTGTTCATGCCGGCGGGCGCGCCGCTCGCGAAGATCGCTGCGGTGCATCAGTACGGCGGCGAAGTCCGCTTCGTGGATGGCACCTACGACGACGCCCAGGCCGCCGCACAGGAGGCGGCCGAGGCGGAGGGCATGACGCTCGTGCACGCCTTCGACGATCCGCAGGTGGTGGCGGGTCAGGGCACGATCGGGCTGGAGATCGCGCGCGATGCCCCGGACGTTGGCCTGATCGTGGTGCCGCTCGGCGGCGGCGGGCTCGCCACCGGCGTGGCAATCGCGGCCAAGCAGCTGCTGCCCGGCGTGCGCGTGGTTGGCGTGCAGGCTGCGGCGTGCGCGCCGTACCTGGAGTCGCTCAAGGCACATCGGCCGATCGGCGCGCGCTCGGCGAACACGATCTGCGACGGCATCGCGGTGAAGGAGCCGGGCCGACTCACGCTGCCGCTCGTGGAGCGTTACATCGACGGCGTGGTGACCGTGACCGATGACGAGGTTGCCCAAGCGATGGTGATGCTGCTCGAGCGCACGAAGCTGGTGGTGGAAGGAGCTGGCGCGGTGGGCGTGGCCGCGCTCATGCAAGGACTGGTGAAGGCGCCCGAGGGCGGGAGCGTCTGCGCGATCCTCTCCGGTGGCAACGTCGATGCGTCGCTGCTTTACGAGTGCATTCGCCTGGGTGAGACCGCCGCGGGGCGGCGGATGGTTCTCGCCACCGTCGTGCCCGACCGCCCCGGCGCGCTGGCCGGGCTGCTCAAGACGGTGGCCGACCTGGGCGCCAACGTCGTCGACGTCGAGCACCTGCGCGACGGCATGGATATCCACGTGCGCGAGACGGCGATCCAGCTGGTGCTCCAGACGCGCGGTCCGGAGCACGATGAGGAGATCATGAAGGCTGTCGAGGCAGAGGGCTTCTCCGTCCGCCTCGAGCACTAGGCAAGTGGACTCCGGTCCGGCTACGGCTGGTAGCGCCACTGCCTGCGGTCAGTAGCGCCGGACCTGCGTCCACGGGGTCCGCAACTTTTTCCCATCGGGAGCATCATTGGTGGCGTGAGGCGCTTGATCGTCACCGCCGCGGTGGCCGCCTTGGCCGTCGCGTTCGTCGTCGTCCCCACCGGGGCTGAAGGCGCGAAGTCGTCGAAGTACCTCTGGGCGACGATCAACATCTGCGACACGCTCAAGCACCCCAACGACATGGGCGTGCGCGCGAGCATGCCCGGCGACGGCACCCACAAGCGCATGTACATGCGCTTCCGCGCGCAGTTCTACAACGCCACCAAGAAGCGCTACGAGAACGTTCAGGGCAGCGGGCTTTCGGGTTGGATCTACGCCGGCTCGGCGCGCTACACGTTCCGCCAAGCCGGCTTCACCTTCTCGTTCGATCGCCCCGCGCCGGGCGCTGAGTTCAAGCTGCGCGGGGTGGTGAGCTTCGAGTGGCGGAAGAAGCAGCGGACGCGCAGCGGCAAGCGCCGCTGGGTGGTCGTGCGCAAGGCGACCCGGGTGACGAAGGGCGGCCGAGCGGGCGTGCGCGGCGCCGACCCGCCCGGGTTCTCAAGCGGGGTCTGCCAGATCCGCTAGCCGCCGCGCCTGGCCGGTATCGGCGTCGAACAGACGCGGGTCGTTTGTGATCACGCCGTCCACCCCCATCGCGTCGAGCAGGCGGATGCGCACGGCGTCATCGACCGTCCAGATGTAGACCTGGCCCCCGACTGCGTGCACATGGTCCACAAGCCGGGCGCTTGCGAGCAGCCAGTGGGCCATGATCGCCTCGCAGCGGCCGGTGCGGATCATCGCCGCTGCTCGCGAGGGGAAGCGCCGGCGCATATAGATGGCGACCGCCATCGTCGCCGGACGCAGGAAGCTCTTGAGGTAGTCGCGCCGCGCGCGCGGTACCGACCAGCCGCGCCGCACCCCAGGCGCAGCCTCCCCGAGCACGTCGAGGCTCTGCTCCCATGTGGACGAGATGAGCGAACGCGCGCCGAGCTCGCGCTCGAAAAGCGCCTCGCCGACTTGGCGCTCGTAGCCGGGCAGCTTGAGGTCCACGTCGAGCTCCACGTCCGCATATGCCTCGCCCGCGAAGTGGTCGAGACCCTCCTCGAGCGTCACGGTCTCGCGGCTGTACGCGTCGCGGAAGTCGTGCGCGAGTACGAGCGAGCCGTCGCGCATCTGCAGCACGTCGAACTCGATCATGTGCACGCCGTGCTCGAGCGCGGCCTCGAAGCTCTCGATCGTGTTGCCAGGGGCGACCAGGTCGGCGCCCTTGTGCCCGACTCGCTTGAGCGGCGGCAGGTGCGGCGCGCGCGTCATCAGGACTGGCACCCCGGGCACCAGAAGGTGGTGCGGTTGTCATCGCCCTGGCCGCGCGCCTGAACCGGCTCGCCGCATTTCCGGCAGGGCAGGCCTGCGCGGTTATAGACCCAAAAGCGGTTCTCCTGTCGGGTGGCCGGACGCTCGGGCTCCCAGCTGACGGGCCGGCCGCCGCGCTCGGCAGACAGCTGCATGAGCGGCCGCGCGGCGCGCACGGCTGCGAGGGCTTCGTCGTCCGCCACCTCGGACGTGGGACGCCACGGATCGACGCCGGCGAGGAAGCAGGCCTCGCACTTCCAGATGTTGCCGATGCCGGCCACGTTGCGCTGGTCGAGCAGTGCCTCCCCGAAGCCGCGCGTCTGGTCGTCCTCGCGCAGGCGGCGAAGGAACTTCGCCTGGTCGAACTCGCCCTCGGCCACGATGTCCGGGCCGAGGCCGGCGAGCTGCTGGTCGAAGCGCGTGCGGCCTTCCGTCATCAGCTCGAGCACCGGCCCGTCGAACTGCACGACGTCGTGCTCGGGCGTGCGGATCACGAGCCAGGCGCGCCGCGGAGACCGGCGCCAGCGCTCGCCGCGTCGGAACACACCCCACAAGCCGCCCATGCGGAGGTGCGAGTGGAGCGTCAGGTCGCCGTCGAACCGCAGGAAGAGGTGCTTGCCCCGCGCGTCGACGCTGTGCACGGCTCTTCCCTCGAGGCGCTCGGGCCAGCGGTCCATGCGGTGGCGTTGCTGAGGCGTCTCGATCGAGAGGATCGGCTTCCCCACCAGGGCAGCCCCCACGCGCCGAGCGGCGTTGTGAATCGTGTCCCCTTCCGGCATTCGTTCGATGTTACGAACGAGCCGACGGGGTGCGCCACAGCTATGCCGTCAGAGTCAGGCGCCGCGGGCCCTGGCGGAAGCCGACCTCGATCAGCAGCTCCTCCATCTCGGTTCCCACGACCGGCTCGCCGTCGAAGCGCTCGATCGCCAGCCGCTTGAGCCGACCGCGTCGCACGTGGTCGGCGAGCGCCTCGAGCGCCTCGCGCAACCAGTCGCCTGGCTCTTTCAGGCTGAGCAGGCCCTTGCCGCCCCGTTCCACGTAGAGGACGGGCTCCGCGTCGAGCATCACCACGTAGGCGCCGGGCGCCCGGCTGGGGCGGCGGCCCGAGTCGTCGTCTTCCCGGCGCGGCCACGGGAGCGAGGCGCCGTATGCGTTCGCGGGGTCGGTCGCGGCGAGCACGAGCGGGCCGGCGGGCTCGTCGGTGCGAAGCGAGCGCAACCGCTCCACTGCCGCGCCGAGCGCGAACTGCGCGCCGCCCAGGCCCTCGACGAAGTAGCCGCGGCGCGCGGTGCCGAGCGTCTCGAGATTGGACAGCTCGCCGTAGAGGGTGGAGAAGCCGCCGGGAATCCCCTCGGCTAGGACCATCTCGCGCGTAACGATGCCGTAGCGCTCGAGCAGCAATTCCGAGATCGCGCGCATGCGCGGGCCACGCTCGGGCGCGTCACGGAACAGGGGCGCGGTGAGCGACCAGCGGCCCTGCACCTGCGGCGCGGCGCCGGCTCGGCGGCGCGCAAAGCGCCGGCCGCGCTGGCGGTCGGCGCGGGCAAGCGACAGCCGCGGCGCGCGCAGCGGCGCGAAGGCGTCATTCGTCACCTCTCCGGCCCAAGCGAGATCCCAGAGCGCCTCCTGCAGTTCGGTTGGTTCGATGGCCCGCCCGTCCACCTCGGTCACGTCTGTGACCAGGTCGGACCAGAACGCCGCGCCGCGCTCGAGCCGCTCGCGAATCGCGTCGTGCACGGGCGATGAGGGCGCCTCGCCGCGCTGTGACGGTGTGCCGATCCACCGGGCGTCGTCACGGAAGTAGAGGGCCACCCTGCCGTTCGAGCGACCGAGCGCCCCGGCGCCGACCCACACGATCTCGCCGGCCGCGCAGAGCGCGTCCATCCATGAAGCCGAGTACGCGCCCACGCGTCGCGGCAGCACGTCTTGCTCCCAGGTGGAGGGCGTGAGCGCAAGTCCCTGGAGTGGCACCAGAACCTCGCGGAGGCGGTCTATCCCGGCGCCGCCCGGAGGCGACACGTCCACGCCCTGCCAGGAGGGCAGGAAGCGCGCCAGCGCACGCTGCTCGGCGGGCTCGACCTCCTTGCGAAGTGACGCGAGCGACGCGCGGCGCAGGCGGCGCAGCACCTCGGGATCGCACCACTCGCGCTCCGCGCCACCTGGGCGCAGCTCGCCTCGAACCAGCCCGCCGCTTCGCTCGAGCTCCCGGAGCGTGGGTCCGAGGTCGACGCCGTAGCGCGCGGAGATCTCGGCGGTGGTGAATGGCCCGTGCGTACGCGCGTACCGGCGTGCGAGGCGCGAGAGCGGCTCCTCGACCGGTTCGAGGAACGTGGCGGGCAGGCCGCCAGGCGGTACGGAGCCGAGCGCATCGCGGTAGAGCCCCGCGTCTTCGGCGGCGATATAGCGCTCCTCGCCGCCGATCCGCATCCTTGCGGCGCGGCGCTCGCTCACGAGCACCTCGAGCATGCGGTTGGCCGACACCGCCACGATCGCCCGCTCCTGCGCCTCCGCCACTGTCAGGTCGCCGACCGCCCGCAGCACGTCGTGCATGCCGTCCGCGTTGACCGCGCGCGTGCGCTCGGAAACGTGTTGCAGGTCGGCCTCGACCTCGGCGAGCGCGTCCGGGTCGATCAGGTCGCGCAGCTCCTCCTGGCCGAGCAGCTCGCGCAGCAGCTCGCGGTCTAGCGAGAGGGCGGCCGCGCGGCGCTCGGCGTTCGGCGTGTCGCCCTCGTACATGTACGTGGCCACGTAGTCGAACAGCAGCGAGGACGCGAACGGCGACGCCGTCTGCGTCTCGGCCTCGACGAGTGACAGCTCGCGGCTGTGCAGCTTCGTCAGCAGGTCCACAAGGCCCGGCACGTCGAGCACGTCGCGCAGGCACTCGCGGTAGGTCTCGAGGATGATCGGGAACTGGCTGTAGCGCTTCGCCACCTCGAGCAGCGACTGCGCCTTCAGCCGCTGCTGCCACAGCGGCGTGCGCTTGCCGGGATACGCGCGCGGGATCAGCAGCGCACGAGCCGCGTTCTCGCGGAAGCGCGCGCCGAACAGGGCCGAGGCGCCGAGCTCGCGCACGACCATGTCCTCCACCTCGTCCGGCTCGACCATGACGAGCTCCGTGCCGGGCGGCTCGTCGGCGTCGGGCAGGTGGACGATGATGCCGTCGTCCGACCAGATGGCGTCGGCCTCGAGTCCGAACTGGTCGCGGATGCGCGCGGACAGCGCGAGGCCCCAGGCGGCGTGGACGCGGCCGCCGTACGGCGACAGCACGCAAAGTCGCCAGTCGCCGATCTCGTCGCGGAAGCGCTCGATCACGATCGTCCTGTCCGAGGGCACCACGCGCGTCGCCTCGCGCTGCTCGCGCAAGAAGGCGACGAGGTTGTTCGCGGCGTACTCGTCCAGGTCGAAGCCGTCGACGAGCTCCTGCGGGTCCCGGTCAACCGCCCATCGCGAGAACTCGCCGATCGCCCGGCCGAGCTCCGCTGGCCGGCCCACGCCGTCCCCCCGCCAGAACGGCACGGCGCCGGGCGCGCCGGGGGCGGGCGTCACGATCACGCGATCGCGCGTGATCTCCTCGATGCGCCAGGTCGAGGCGCCGAGCATGAAGGTCTGGCCGGGCCGCGCCTCGTAGACCATCTCCTCGTCGAGCTCACCGACTCGCCGCCCGTCGGGCAGATGCACGCCGAAGAGCCCGCGGTCGGGGATCGTGCCCGCGTTGGTCACGGCCAGCTGCCGCGAGCCCTTTCGCGCCCGGATCACGTCCTGCACGCGGTCCCAGACGATCCGCGGCCGCAGCTCGGCGAACTCCTCGGACGGATACCGCCCGTCGAGCATGTCGAGCACGTTGTCGAGCAGCTCACGCGAGAGCTCGGAGTAGGGATAGGTGCGCCGGACGAGGTCGTGCAGCTCGGGCACGCGCCACTCGTCCCCAGGGGCGACCATCGCAACGATCTGCTGCGCGAGCACGTCGAGCGGGTTGCGCGGCACGACCGTCGACTCGATCTCGCCCTCGCGCATGCGCCGGGCGACCACGGTCGACTCGAGCAGGTCGGCGCGGAACTTCGGGAAGATGCGGCCCTTCGAGACCTCGCCCACGTTGTGGCCGGCCCGCCCGATGCGCTGCAGCCCGCGGCTCACCGATTTCGGCGACTCGACCTGCAGCACGAGGTCGACGGCGCCCATGTCGATCCCGAGCTCGAGCGACGAGGTGGCCACCAGGCACGGCAGCTCGCCGGACTTGAGCATCTCCTCGACCACGAGGCGCTCCTCGCGCGCGAGCGAGCCGTGGTGGGCGCGGGCGATGTCGGCAGGCTGGCCGTCCTCCCCGGCCAGCTCGTTCAGCCGCACGGCCAGGCGCTCCGCGCCGCGGCGGTTGTTCACGAAGACGATCGTGGAACGGTGCGACTGCACCAGCTCGAGCAGCTCCGGGTAGATCGCCGGCCAGATCGACCGGCGCGTCGCCTCCCCGCCCGCTAGGTCCGTGACGTCAGAGCCGTCGGAGTCCGGCTCGGTCATGTTCTCGACCGGCACCTGGATCTTCAGGTCGAGCTCCTTGCGTATGCCGGCGTCGATCACCGTGCACTCGCGCTGCGGGCCGACGAGGAAGCGGCCGACCTCCTCGAGCGGTCGCTGTGTGGCCGAGAGGCCGATGCGCTGGAGCGGGCGCTCGGCGAGGTGCTCGAGCCGCTCGAGCGTGAGCGCCAAGTGCGCGCCGCGCTTGGTCTGGGCGACCGCGTGGATCTCGTCCACGATCACCCACTCCGCGTCGCGCAGCATCTCGCGCGCCTGCGAGGTGAGGATCAGGTAGAGCGACTCCGGCGTGGTGATGAGCACGTCCGGCGGCTTGCGGCTCATCGCCT
>Ga0268241_10000112_pt1 | contig 11110 bp, 8 predicted proteins | sample BulsoiAmnAmmetaG_FD_200248 | JGI IMG/M metagenome (GOLD analysis project Ga0268241, IMG submission 200248) | Bulk soil microbial communities from Mexico - Amatitan (Am) metaG (v2) (version 2) | ecosystem: Environmental > Terrestrial > Soil > Agricultural land | place: Mexico: Amatitan, Jalisco...
CGCACGGCCGCGGCCCTGGCGCGCCACGCCGAGGAGGTGGGCGCGCTGGCGGCGGCCGCGGTGGTGCCGTTCTTCTTCCGCTACAGCCATGCCGAGCTGCAGCGGCACTTCGCCGCCCTGGCCGAGGCGGCGCCGCGGATCGGCCACTACGTCTACGAGAACCCCGAGCGCGTCGGCTACTCGGCCGGCGTCGGGCTGGTGGCGCGGCTGGTCGACCAGGTCCCCGGGATCCTCGGGGTCAAGGACACCGGCGACAGCGTGGGCAAGCTGGGCCAGTACCTCGCCTGCGCCGGCACGCCCATCCAGGTCTACACCGGCTCGAACCTGACCGTGCTGCCGGCGCTGGTGATGGGCGCGCGCGGCGCGGTCTCGGCGCTCGCCAACGCCGCGCCGGAGCTGCTGGTCGAGCTCAACCGCGCGTGGTGCGCCGGCGACCTGGAGCGGGCGCGCCGCCTGCAGCTGGCGCTGACCCGCCTGCAGGACTGTGTCGCCGGGCTGCCGTACATCGCGGCGATCAAGTACCTGGTCGAGCGTCGCGGTCTCCCTGCCGGGCGGACCCGGCCGCCGCAGCCGCTGCTGGACGCCGAGCAGCGCGCGACCCTGGACCGCCGCCTCGCCGCCCACGAGGACCTGGCCCCCTGGCTGGGACCCTGAGCGCGGCGGCTACCGGCCCGGGTCGACCAGGCGGCCCGACCGGGTGACGCGCACGCCGTAGTCCCGCTCGGCGGCCTTGGGGCTCACCAGGCCCTCGGCGACGTCGCGCGCGACCGCCTCGGGGTCGCGCGTCCGCGGGTCGTAGAACCCGCCGCCGCCCGGCAGCTCCAGCGTGAAGCGCGTACCGGCCGGCAGCGGCAGGCTCAGCTTCGGGTTCGGGCGGGTCCCGAGCGAGGTCCGGAACGCGCCCGGGGCGCCTGGCCCGCCACCGAGATAGCCCTCGGCGCGAAAGCGCATGCGGTCGGCCAGCGAGCTGACCAGGTACGGCTCGCCGGTCCGGACCTCGACCTCGATCCGCTGCCCCAGGCCCCCGCGGAAGCGTCCGGGCCCGCCGGAGTCGGTGCGCAGCTCCTTGGAGCGGACCACCAGCGGCGAGGTGGTCTCGATCAGCTCGACCGGCGCCGTGGCGATCCCGCTGGGGAAGCTCGTCGCCGACAGGCCGTCCTTGGTCGGCCGCGCGCCGGTGCCGCCGGCAGCGAAGAACACGGTGATGAAGCGGTCGGCGCCCTGCCCCCGCACGGTGGTGAGCCAGATGTTGCCGGCCCCCTCGGCCAGCACGCGCTCCGGGATCACCTGGCTGAGCGCGCCGAACACGGCGTGCGGCAGGAAGTGCCCGACGATGTGCCGGGCCGCGACCGCCGCCGGGAAGCGGGGATTCAGGATGCTCCCCTCCGGAGCCGTGGTGGTGACCGGCCGGAAGCTGCCGTCGTTGTGCGGCACCTCCGGGCAGATGGCGCACTTGAGCGCGTAGCTGGTGTAGGCGGCGGTGTAGTTCAGCACCACGTTCATGCCGCGAGCCACCTGCGGCGAGCTGCCGGCGTAGTCGACCGTGACCCGGTCGCCCCGCACGCCGACCTGGCAGGCGATCGTCACCGGCTCGTCCAGGCCGTCGGTCTGGATGGTGTGCCGGTAGTCGCCGTCCGGCAGGGCGGCGATCGCCTGGCGGGTGGCGGTCTCCGAGCGCTCCAGGATCTCGGCGCCGAGGTCGGAGAGGTCCTCCAGCTCGAAGTCCTCCAGGTACTCCAGCAGCCGGTCGGCGCCGACCTGGTTGCCGGCGACCTGGGCGTGGATGTCGCCGAGCACCTCGAAGGGCGCGCGCACGTTGGCCGCCACGATCCGCAGCAGCTGGTCGTTGGGCTTCCCCTGGTCGAACAGCTTGGTCATCGGGATGGCGAGGCCCTCCTCGTACACCTCGCCGGCGTCGGCCGAGAGGCCGCGGCCGCCGATGTCCATGGCGTGGCAGGTGTTGCCGAAGAAGCCGACCAGGCGGCTGCCGCGGAACACCGGGGTGACCACCGAGAGGTCGTTGAGCTGCCCCGAGGTCTTCCAGGGGTCGTTGGTGATCAGCACGTCGCCTGGTCGCAGCCGCTCCGGCGGGAACTCGGCCAGGAAGTGGTGCATGGACGTCGCCAGGGAGTTGATGTGGCCGGGGGTGCCGGTGACCGCCTGGGCGAGCATGCGCCCCTCGGCGTCGAACACCGCCGCGGACAGGTCGCCCGACTCGCGGACGATCGGCGTGAAGGAGGTGCGCTGCAACGCCGCCGCCTGCTCGTTGGTCACGGTGATCAGCCGGCTCCACAGGATCTCCAGCGTGGCCAGGTCGATGCTCACCGGACCTCCACCTCCAGGTTGCCGAGCCGGTCGACGCGGGCGTGGGCGCCGGGACCGATCACCATGGTCGACTCCCGCTCCTCGACCACCGCGGGCCCGTCGAACTCGGCCCCGGCCGCCAGGCGGTAGCGGTCGAGCACGTCCGTCTCGACGAACCCGTCAGCCTCCGCGAACCACGCCCGGCGGCGGCCCTTGCGGGCGTCTCCCGGCTGCCGGCCGCCGACGGTCACGTCGAGCTCCGGCTCCGGGCCCATCACCCGCACCCGCCAGGTCATCACCTCGGCCTCGACGCCCGGCGGCCGGTGGCCGTACAGGTCGGTGTAGGCGGCCGCGAACGCCGCCTCGATCTGGGCGGCCGGGTCGTCGTCGAGCTCGCCGCCGAGCTCGACGGTGATCGCCTCGCCCTGCCCACGGTGGCGCACGTCGGCGGCGAGGTCCACCCGGACCTGGGCGTCGGCCAGGCCGCTGGATGCGAGCTGACGCCTGCCCTCCCCGACGAGCTCGTCCAGGACCGCGCGGACCTGCCGCCACCGCGTCTGCCCCAGCGGCGCCGGCAGGCTGCGGGCGAACTCGAATCCGGGGGCGGCGGTCAGCATGCCGAACGCCGAGGCCACCCCGGCGCTCGGCGGGAAGACCAGCCTGGTGATGCCGAGCGCCCGGGCGACCCCCCAGGCGTGGACCGGCCCGGCCCCGCCGGTGGCGACCAACGTGAAGCGCCGCAGGTCCCTGCCCCGCTCGATGGCGTGCATCTGGGCGGCGCTGGCCATGTTCTCGTTGACCACGCGGTGGATGGCGGCCGCGGTCTCCTCGACCCCGAGGCCGAGCTGGCCACCCAGGCGACCGATCGCGGCACGGGCGGCGTCCTCGTGGAGGCGCATCTCGCCGCCCAGGAAGAACTCCGGGTTGAGGTAGCCGAGCACCAGGTCCGCGTCGGTCACCGCCGGGTCGGTGCCGCCCTGCCCGTAGCAGGCGGGCCCCGGGTCCGCGCCGGTGGACTCCGGACCGACCCGCGGCAGGCCGAACGGCCCCACGCCGGCGATGCTGCCGCCGCCGGCGCCGATCTCGATCAGGTCGATCACCGGCACGCGCAGGGGCATGCCGCTGCCCTTGGTGAAGCGGTAGACGCGGGCGGCCTCGAACTCGCGGGCCACCATCGGGATGCCGTCCTCGATCAGGCAGGCCTTGGCGGTGGTGCCGCCCATGTCGAACGCCAGCACCTTCGCCGAGCCGCTGCCCGCGCCCCAGAACCCGGCGCTGAGGGCGCCGGCCGCCGGGCCAGATTCCAGCAGCCTGACGGGATAGCGGCTGGCGGTGTCCACGCCGGCCAGGCCGCCAGCCCCGGTGGAGAGCATGATCCGCAACGGCCCCCGGAGGCCGAGCCGTTCCAGGCGCTTGGCCAGCATCTCGAGGTAGCCGGCCACCAGGGGGAGGACGTAGGCGTTGGCGACTACCGTCGAGGTGCGGGCGAACTCTCCGAGCTCGGGTGACACCTCGCTGGACAGCGAGATCGCCACGCCGGGCAGCTCGCGCCGGAGGAGTTCGCCGACCGCGCGCTCATGGTCGGGATGGCGGTAGGCGTGCAGCAGGCTGACGGCCACCGCCTGGATGCCCTCCCGGTCCATGCGCCTGGCGATCCGGCGGAGCTCCAGCGGGTCCAGCGCCAGCTCGACGGTGCCGTCGGCCAGCACCCGCTCGCTGGCCTCGAACCGCAGCCGGCGGGGCACCAGCGGCTCGGGCATCTCGAGGAACAGGTCGTAGAGGTCGTAGCGCAGCTCGCGGCGGATGCTGAGGACGTCGCGGAAGCCCCTGGTGGTGATCAGCGCCGTGGTCGCCCCCTTGCGCTCGATCAGCGCGTTGGCGACCAGGGTGGTGCCGTGCACTACCTCGTCGACGCAGCTGGCGCCGACCCGTTCCAGCAGCCGGCCGATGCCGGTCTCGACCGCGACCGAGGGATCGCCGGGAGTGGTCAGGACCTTGGCGTTGGCGGTGACCCGGCCGCCTTCGACCAGCACGAGGTCGGTGAAGGTCCCGCCGATGTCGACGGCGATCCTGGTCCTGCTCATGGCACAGCTCCCGGGTCGAATGGGGATGTCCGCGGCGTCCGGCGGTCAGGCGAGCCAGCAGGCCGCGGGATGGTCGCGGGCCTTGTCCTCGAACGGTGGCGGGTCGGTGGCGCAGCGGTCCACCGCGATGGGGCAGCGGGTGTGGAAGCGGCACCCGGAGGGCGGGTCGACGAGGTCGGGCGGTGACCCGGAGAGGATCACCCTGCGGCGGGTCACCTCGACCTTCGGGTCCGGGATCGGCACCGCCGACAGCAGCGCCTTGGTGTAGGGGTGCCTGGGGTCCTCGTAGATGGCGTCCCGGTCGCCGACCTCCACGATCTTGCCTGCGTACATGATCGCGACCCGGTGCGAGATGTGGCGCACCACCGACAGGTCGTGGGCGATGAACAGGTAGGTGAGCCCGAGCCGTTCCTGGAGGTCCTGGAGCAGGTTGACGACCTGCGCGCGGACCGAGACGTCCAGCGCCGACACCGGCTCGTCCGCCACCACGAACTCCGGCTCCAGCGCCAGCGCCCTGGCGATCCCGATCCGCTGCCGCTGGCCGCCCGAGAACGCGTGCGGGTAGCGGTGCATGTCCGTGGCGCGCAGCCCCACCAGCTCCAACAGCTCGGCGACCCGGTCCTCGGCGTCCCTGGTCTGCCCGACCAGGCCGTGGACCAGCAGGGGCTCGGCGACGATGTCGAACACTCGCATGCGCGGGTTGAGGCTGGCGTAGGGGTCCTGGAAGACCAGCTGCATGTTGCGCCGCAACTGCCGCAGCGGCTCACCGGTGACGTGGGTGATGTCCTGGCCGTTGAAGCGGATGGTCCCGGCGGTGGGCTGCAGGCGGCGGAGCACCGCGCGCCCGGTGGTGGTCTTGCCCGACCCCGACTCGCCGACGAGCCCGAGGGTCTCGCCCCTTCGGATCTGGAAGGAGACGTCGTCGACCGCGTGGACGAACAGCTTGTGCTGGCCCCAGAACCCCGCGCGCCCGACCGGGAACCGGATGGTCAGGCCGTCGACCTGGACGATCGGCGCGTCCGAGGCTCCATCAGGCCTGCGCTGGCTGGACTGCGATCTCAGCGAAAGCACGCCAGCATGCCACCTCCCTTCCTGCATCGTGCCGGTCGAGCGGCGGCATCTCCTCCACGCACCGGTCGATCGCGAGCGGACAGCGCGGCTGGTATGGACAGCCGGCGGGGGGCCGGATGAGCTCCGGCGGCGTGCCGTCGATGCCGGACAGGCGGTGCTGCACCAGGTCCAGGCGCGGGGTCGAGCGCAGCAGCCCGGTGGTGTAGGGGTGGCCCGGTCGCTCGAACAGCTCGGCCAGCGGGCCGGTCTCCACGATCTTGCCCCCGTACATCACCGCCACGCGGTGGCACACGCCGGCCACCACGCCCAGGTCGTGCGTGATCAGCAGGACCGCCAGGCCGAGCCGCTGCTGGATCTCGGCGATCAGCTCCAGGATCTGCGCCTGGATGGTCACGTCCAGCGCGGTGGTGGGCTCGTCGGCGATCAGCAGCTCCGGCTCGCAGGCCAGCGCCATCGCGATCATGATCCGCTGGCGCATGCCGCCGGAGAACTCGTGCGGGTACTGCTCGGCGCGGCGCCGCGGTGACGGCATGCCCACCAGCTCCAGCAGCTCGATCACGCGGTCGTTGGCCTGCCGGCGGCTCATGCTCAGGTGGTGCCTGAGCACCTCGCCGATCTGGGTCTTGACCGGGAACAGCGGGTTGAGGGAGGTCATCGGGTCCTGGAAGACCATGGCGACCTCCTTGCCCCGGATGCGCCGGGCGAGCCGCGCGCCGGCCGGCCCGCGCAACGACTCGCCCTTCCAGGTGATCTGGCCGCCGGTGACCTTCCCGGGGAGCTGGATCAGTCCCATGATCGCCTGGGCGGTCACGCTCTTGCCCGAGCCGGACTCGCCCACCAGGCCGAGCGTCTCGCCCTTGTCGAGCGAGAGGGAGACGTCGCGGACCGCCTCGGCGACGCCGCGGCGGGTGAAGAAGCGGACCTGGAGGTCCTCGACCTCCAGCAGCCTGGGCTCGCCGCGGGCGTTCATGCCATGGTCCCCTGGCTGATCTCGCTCGACGAGCGTGCGAAGCGCTTCTCGCGCTCCTGCGGGTCGGCCGCCACCCGCAGCCAGCTCGCGAACAGGTTGACGCCCAGCACCGTCAGCGCGATGGCCAGGCCCGGGAAGGTGATGATCCACCAGCCGTCGAACAGGTAGTCGCGGCCCTGGGCGACCATCAGCCCCCAGGACACCTGCGGCGGCTGGATGCCGACGCCGAGGAACGACAGGGCCGCCTCGGCGAGCACGATGCGGGCGAACTCGAGCACGGCGAGCGTCAGCAGCGGCGAGGCCAGGTTGGGCAGGAGGTGCCGCAGGATCACCCGCCACGGGCGGCAGCCGACGATCTCGGCCGCCTCGACGTAGGGCGTCTCCTTGGCGGACAGCACCACCCCCCGGGTGATGCGCGCGTAGACCATCCAGCCGTTGATCGCCAGCACCACGATGATAGTGGTCATGCTCGGCCCGATGGCCGCCAGGATCACCAGCGCCAGCAGCAGGCCGGGGAAGGCGACCTGGGTGTCGACCACCCGCATGATCACCGAGTCGAAGCGCCCGCCCCGGTAGCCGGCGAGCAGGCCCATCAGGATGCCGAACGTGCCGGCCAACAGCACCACGGAGAGGCCGACCACCAGCGAGACCCTGGAGCCGAAGATCAGCCGGGACAGCACGTCGCGTCCGAGCCCGTCGGCCCCCAGCGGGTAGCTCATCGACCCGCCGTCCGCCCAGAACGGCGGTGCGAGGCGGTTCCGCAGGGACTGGGCGGCCGGGTCGTGCGGGGCCAGCCAGGGCGCGAACACGGCCGTGGCGACCAGCAGCGTCACGATCGCCACCCCGAACAGCCCCGCCTTGTCCTGGCGCAGCTCGAGCACGGCGCTCTGGACGGCTCGCAGGACGTCGTAGGGCCGGCCGCGCAGGAACTCCTGGTGCTGGGCGGCGTGCTCGGTCTCGCGCCGCCGGGTCTTGCCGAGGTCTGGCTGTGTTCTGGCCATGTCACACCAGCTTGATGCGAGGGTCGACGGCCTTGTAGAGGATGTCGATGGCGACGTTGACGAGCACGACCATCAGCGCGACCACGAAGACGATCGCCTGGAGCAGGATCAGGTCCTGCTGGTCGAGCGCCTGGTTGGCGAGCAGCCCGACGCCCGGCCAGGCGAAGACGGTCTCGACCACCACCGAGTAGCCCGCCAGCGCGCGGATCAGCTCCCAGCCGGTGAGGGTCAGCGCCGGGATGGAGGCGTTGCGCAGCGCGTGGACGCCGACGATGCGCCGGCGCGGCAGCCCCTTGGCGTCGGCGGTCTTGACGTACTGCTGGTTGAGCTCGTCGATCATCGACGAGCGCACGATCATGGCGATCCGCCCCAGCGCCGGCAGCGCCAGGGCCAGCATGGGCAGCACCAGGTGCTCCGGGCCGCCCATGCCGGCGGTGGGGAAGAGCCTGATCCGCACCGCGAACACCAGGATCAGCAGCAGCGCCAGCCAGAACTGCGGGATCGACAGGCCGGCCAGGCTCAGCACCACGGCGAGCCGGTCGAGCGTCCGCCCCGGCCGCAGCGCCGCCAGCACGCCGAGCGGGATCGCCAGCAGCACCGCCAGCGCGATGGCGGCCAGCACGAGCTCCAGCGTGCGCGGCAGCGCCTCCAGCACGATGTCGATCGCCGGACGGCGCTGCCACAGCGACGTCCCCAGGTCGCCTCGCGCCAGCTGCCCCACGTAGGAGGCGAACTGCACCGGGATCGACCGGTCGAGGCCGAGCTGGTGCTTGAAGGCGGCGCGCTCCTGCGGGCTGGCTTCCAGGGGCAGCATGACCTTGACGGGGTCGCCGACCATCCTGGTGAACACGAACACCATGATGGTCACGCCGAAGATCACCAGGAAGCCCTGCGCGATCCTGCGTACCGCAAACCGGCCCATGACGATCTCCCTGTCAGCGCCGCATCAGCTGTTGCCGGAGACGCTCATCTCCTTCAGCAGGAGCTTGGCGTCGACCCGCGGCTGCCAGTCGAGACGCTTGCTCATCCCGTAGATGTCGTCGTTGTTGACCAGGAAGAGGAAGTAGGCGTTGTCGCAGGCCAGCTTGCCGGCCTGGTTGTACATCGCCTGCCGCTGCTGCTCGTCGAGCTCGGTCCGCGCCTTGTCGACCAGCTGCTTCAGCTGGGCGTCGCTGTTGGAGGAGCCGATGCCGCCGTCCTCGTAGTAGGTGGAGTACTGACGGTCGGCGTCCAGCAGCTCGTTGGAGCTGGAGACGAAGATCGCGTCGGCGCGGTTCTTCTGGTCGAACAGGCGGTTCAGGTACTCGTCGAACTGGAAGTTCCGCACGTTGACCTTGAGGCCGATCTCCTGCCAGAAGTTCTGCACCGCCTGGATCGTCTCGGCGTCCTTCAGCCAGCGGCCGGTCTCGCCGACCAGCTCGATGGTCTTGCCGGTGGCGCCGGCCTGCTGGAGCAGCGACTGCGCCTTGGCCTTGTCGTAGGGGTAGGGCTGGAGGCTCTGGTTGTAGCCGAAGAACGACGGGCTGAGGATCTGGCAGGTGTCCGGCTTGGCGAGGCCGCCGAAGATGCCGCTGACGATGTCGTCCTTGTTGACCGCGTAGTTCAGCGCCTGCCGCACGCGCGGGTCGGCGGTGATGCCGCCGCGGGCATTGAGGATGATCATCGGGTGCTCCTGCCCGGTGACGTGGGCCGACTTCGGCGCCCGCTTCACGTCCTCCGGCAGCAGGTTGGTGACCAGGTCGTAGTCGCCGGCCAGCAGCCCGGACAGCCGCGTGCCGCCCTCGGCGACGAACTTGTAGGTGACCGTGGTGATCGACGGCTTCTCGCCCCAGTAGCTGGGGTTGCGGTCCAGGGTGATGTGGTCGCCGCGCACCCATTCCTTGAGCAGGTACGGCCCCGTGCCGACCGGCTTGGACGCGAACGAGGAGTCCGAGGAGGCCTTGGCGGGGACCATCTTCATCCAGTACATGCGCGACGGCAGGATCGGGTCCGGGCCCTTGGTGACGATGTCGACCGTCAGGTCGTCGACCTTCCTGGCGTCGGTGATGGTCGAGAAGAACCCGGACTGCTCGGACTTGAAGGACGGGGCGATGATCCGCTTCACGCTGGTGACCACGGCGTCGGCGTTGAACGCCTCGCCGTTGCTGAACTTGACGTTCGGCCGAAGCTTGAACTCCCAGACGTCGTCCTTGCCGCCCGGATGGGTCGGCTCGCCGGCCGCCAGGCCGGGCTCGAGTTGCTTGCCGTCGGGGGAGCGGACCATCAGCGTCTCGTAGATGTTGTCGTTGACCGCGCGCTCGCCACCGTCGTCCTTGAGCTGTGGGTCGAGCGAGGTCGGCTCCGACCCGATCGCGATGGTGATCGAGCCGCCGGAGGCGCCGGCGTTGCCGCCCTTGCCGCCCCCGCCGCCGCAGGCCGCCAGCAGCAGTGCGGTCACGGCCAGCAATGCCACAACGCGGGAGACTTTCATGCCCCCACTCCTTTCACCGAACTCCAATGACGGCTGACAGGGGTGATAGGTGAGGCCGCAGGCGTTTCCGGCGTGGTCTGGGACAGGACCGGCGCGGCGGAGATTCGCCGGTCCTCTGGGGTGAGCAGCGCCACCGGTGGTCTGGCGATTTATCTTGACGTTCAGATGGTTTGCCGTCAACCGGCGCGGTAGGGACCGCTGGTGATGCCGTAGATCCTGCCGTCGGGAGCGCGGAAGTGCGCCCAGGCGAACTCCTTCCAGGAGTGGGTCTCGTGGAGGAAGGTCACGCCCCGGGCCTCCAGCTCCGCCCGTGCGCCGGCGACGTCCTCCACCAGGAACTCCACCACCGGGCCGGTGTCGAACTCGGGGAAGTGCTCGTGCTCGGGGCCGAAGACCTCGACCCATTCCCCGGTGCCGGTGCGCAGGATGGTCAGTTCGGGGCTCGCGTGGAACGTCCCGAGACCAATGACGTCACGGAAGAATGCGACGGTATCCTCGTACCGGTCGGTCGCGGTGCCCACCCAGACAAGACCCTTGACGTCCATCAGGAACCAGTCCCTCCTCGCTCCTGCTTCGCCCGCTGGATCAGCCGAAGGAGCAGCTCTGGGTGCAGCGGCACCCGGTTGACGTTGACCTCGAGCGGCTTGAGCGCGTCCACCACGGCGTTGGCGATCGCGGCGGGCGGCGAGACCGCGCCGCCCTCCCCGACGCCCTTGATCCCGAACGGGTTGAGCTCGGAGCGGAACTCCTGGTGGCCGACCTCGACGGGGGGGACCTCGCTGGCGGAGGGGGCCAGGTAGTCCATGTAGGTGCCGCTCAGGAGCTGGCCGTCGGGATCGTAGGAGACCTCCTCGTACAGCGCGTTGCCGATGCCGTGCGCGACCCCGCCGTGGATCTGTCCCTCGACCACGGTCGGGTTGAGCATCTGGCCGCAGTCGTCGACGGTGAGGTAGCGCAGCACCGTCACCATCCCGGTGTCCTCGTCGACCTCGACCGCGACCACGTGCGTGCCCGAGGCGAAGGTGACCGTCGGCGGCACGAAATAGTGCTGAGCCTGGAGCCCCGGCGCCATCCCGGGCGCCAGGCGGCTGCGCGGCCCAGGGGCCGCGGCGGCCGCCACCTCGGCGAGGGTGCAGCCCCGCTCGGGCGCCCCCTTCAGGTAGGCGCGACCGTCGCGCAGGTCGAGGTCGGCAGAGTCGGCTTCCAGCAG
>Ga0268241_10000113_pt1 | contig 11096 bp, 9 predicted proteins | sample BulsoiAmnAmmetaG_FD_200248 | JGI IMG/M metagenome (GOLD analysis project Ga0268241, IMG submission 200248) | Bulk soil microbial communities from Mexico - Amatitan (Am) metaG (v2) (version 2) | ecosystem: Environmental > Terrestrial > Soil > Agricultural land | place: Mexico: Amatitan, Jalisco...
ACCAGGGATTTCGTGGTTGGCCCCTGGTCGGTGGGATCGTTGACGGAGGGGCTCTTGTACGTAGGGAGGCCGCCGATGAGGCTCCTCGGACGTCGTGCCGAAGGGCAGACACTCGATCGGCTCTTGGCGGACACACTCGCCGGCCGGAGTCGAGTCACCGTCCTGCGCGGGGAGCCTGGGGTGGGCAAGAGCGCGTTGTTGGGCTATCTATCCGACCGTGCCGCCGACCGGCATGTCGCCAGAGCCGTCCGGCTGTCGCCGCCATGGAGCTACAGGATCAGCAAGGGTGTCGAGCAGCAAATGGCACCAAGTGATCGCAGCGTTCACCGCTAGATGCGCATGCCGAGGGCTGAGCCCTGCAGGCGTGCTCGCCTGGCCGTGCCCTGAGCCATAGCCGCGGTTGCGGAGCTCCGCAACACCGATCGCAATCGACGACACGCCACCGAGGATCTTCTTGACCGCCTCAGAGCTGTCCGGCCCAGTGGTTGTCGAGGATGGATGCAGGTGCAGCGCCTGCTGGGCCGCCTTGACGAGCTCGGCAACCTTGGCGTTGTCCTCGACAGGCAGGCCGCGTTCGGTCAGCACCACCTTGGCGGTCGCCTCCACCAGCTGCTTGGCAGCGCCGATCGCTCCAGCGGGATCATTCGGCAAGGCGCGCCGGATGCGTTCCAGCTCAGCGCAGATTCCGATGGATCGGTGAGACCGGCTAGAGTCGCCACAAGCGCAGGCGGGCGCCGCAGCCGAGCAAGAAGATCGACGGCCGCCTGGCCCGCTCGCTGATCGAGCTGCCCCAGGCGATCACCGGAGAGGTCGAGATCCAGGCCTACCACTCCCTGGCAGTGCGCGACCTGCAACGCGGCCAGGCCTACGGGCTCGCGTCCGGCGAATCGCTGTCCCGCGCGCTCGGCGTCGAGCCGCTCACCCCGGACGACATCGGGCTCCGCGGGGTCGGCTGGTCGGGCGAGACACCGCTCTGGTTCTACCTGCTCAAGGAGGGAGGTGCGGAGCGGCGGGGACCGGCTCGGCCCGCTCGGGGGCCGCATCGTCGCCGAGGTCCTGCTCGGCATCATCGACCGCGACCCGGAGTCCTATCGCGCCACGCAGCCGGACTGGCAGCCCACGCTCCCCGCCGCCCGACCGGCCGCGTTCGACATCGCCGACCTGCTCGCCACGGCAGAATTCTGAGGACACCAGATAACCGTCACCCGGTCGCCCGTCGCTGGTGCAACCACCTAATGGTTCGCTATCCCGACTTTCGGGTCGGGAGGCTGGAGTGGCCGAAGACGCACCTGGCCTGGGCGGCAAGCTGGTGAGCACATTGTCCAGAGGATTCTGCTAACGGCTTGCTCCCTCCGCACATGCGATCCTCCCTGGTGCGTACGTACCGGTCGAGGTTATGCTGGGCACGCCGCAGCGCTGAAGCAGGCTCGCCGACCGGCTAGAAGCGCGGCGCATCGGGAAGTTGTTCGACAGGCAAGGTCGACCCCGCGGGGTCATGGAACGGGGTCTTCCGGGCGCTGTAGGACGGTGGCGCCGAGCCATTGGCTTGCCAGCAGGGCCAGTTCGACGTGCAGGCGATGCTCGTCGAGGGGATGGCCGAGCGCCTCCTCGGCCTTGCGGACGCGGTACTGGACGCTGTTCTTGTGCAGGATGAGCCGCTCGGCGGTGGCCTTGTAGCTGCCGTTCTCCTGCAGGAAGACGCGCAGGGTATTGCGCAGCCTGGCGGTGTGGTCGTCGTCGTCGGCCAGCTGCCCGAGCGTCTCGATGACCCAGGTGCGCAGCAGCTCGGTCGAGCTGGCCATCAGCGCCAGCGGCGCGACCTCGGTGAAGCTGGTCATGCGCTGTCCCGACGGGCCGGCGGCGAGCGCGACGGCGTGGGCGCCAAGGGCCTGGTGGTGGCTGCGGCAGAAGCCGGCGACGCCGGCGCCAGGAGCGCCGAAGGCGAACCAGATCCCAGGTTCCGCCCTGGCGCCGCCGCCCCTGGTCGGAGCGGCGAAGGTGTCTGTGGCGCCCAGCGGCAGCCAGGCCCAGGCGCAGGACTCGTCCTGGGGAAGGAAGACCGGCCGCCCCTGGCACTGCGTCTGACTGGCCAGCTCCATGGTCGCCCGTTCCAGCCGCGCGAGCGCGTGGCCGCCTGGCTCCTCCTCGCCAACCCAGCACACCAGGCCGACGTGGTGCTGGCGGAGCCGGTAGCCCAGGATCACCTCGGAGGCGTCGACGTCGATCCGCTCGCCTTGTAGCAGGGCCCGGACGCGGGCCGCCCGGGCGGCGCTGAGGTTGCGCAGCCAGTTCTCCTTCTCGGCTTCGTAGGCGGCCACCAGCTCCTCCGACACCCGGTCGATGTAGGCGGCGGTGGTCTCGGCGATGCGCAGCCCGGCGTCGCTGACGACCGCCGCGTCGTCGGTGTGGCGCGCCAGTTCCTGCAGGCACCAGTGTTGGAAGCGGGTGGAGCCGATGCGGTAGGCCCGCAGCAGCGCGGCCATCGGGATGCCGCGTTGCGCCAGCCGGCGGGCGTATTCCTCGGCGGCGGCGGGGGCGTGCACGCGGTCCAGGTCGATGCCGTGCTGGAGGATGTGCAGCATGGTGGCCACGTTCTCGGCGACGCTGGCCTCCAGCAGCGCCAAGACCCGGCGGTCGGTGCGCAGCTGGGGGATGTCCCGCACGATGAGCTGGTAGACGTCGGCCGACAGCTCGGCCAAGCGAGGGGCGAGCGCGCCAGAGACGTCGGCCGCGTACTCGGCAACGCTTGGGCTTGTTTTGTCCACCAGCGGATCGTACGCCGCCAAGCCGCCCGGGTCACCGACCGGGATGGCGGCATCATGCCGGTTCGCTGGCGGCGCCCACCGGACGATTAGCCGGCAGGTGCGTGGTGGTGCTGACGTGCGCCGGGCACCACGCAAGCTGCTTGCTTTGTGGCGGGCGCCCAATGGCAAGACGGCGCGTCAACAGTAGTGTCAGGCAACACCGCGTGCCGGCCGGCAGCGAGATCCCAAAGTGGCAGCACCAAGGGGGGACCCATGGACTTCTCCACCCAACTCGACGATCTCCAGCAGCGCGCCGCCGACGCCAAGACGGCAGCCCAGGCCGCCGTTTCTGAGTCCCGTGAGCAGCTGCGCCAGCGCATCGACCAGGCCCAGGCCGACCTGGACCAGGCCGCCAAGGACGCCCAGCAGCAGGCCGGGCAGGCCGCCGCCGACGCGCGCAGCAAGTGGGCGCAGCTGAAGGCCAACGCCGCCGAGCTGCAGGCGAAGATGGACCGGCGGGCCGAGCGGCTGGATGCCAAGCTTGCCGCCGGCCAGGCCGACGGCGCCGAATCCGACGCCGCCGACGCGATCGACTTTGCCGCCTGGACGGTCGACAACGCGCGGCTGGCGGTGCTGGACGCCATCGACGCCCGCGCCTACGCCGACGAGCTCGCCAAGGAGGCCGGCTCCTAGCCTGGCCCGACTTTCGGACATGCCCGGCCGTCACAGCGTCGGCCGGGCACGACACAACACGACCCAGGATGGAAGCGGTCTGCTGCCGCGGGCTCTGGAGGTGGCAGGGCCCGCCGGCGGCGGCCAAGGCAAGGGAGGCTGTGATGTCGAGCGAGGCAACACCCTCTGGCACCCTGCGGGACACGGTGCGGGCAGGGGTGCGGGACCTGTCAGCAATCTGGTGGTGGTTTTTGGCCCTTGGGGTCTTGTGGACCTGGTTTGGCATGTTCGTGCTGTCGTACCGGGTGGGCAGCCTGGCCGCGGTGGCCGCCTTCGTTGGGGTGGCCTTCTTGTTCGGCGGCCTCACCCAGCTGATGGTGGCCAGCCGCGTCGAAAGCTGGCGGTGGATGTTCATCGTTGCCGGGATCTTGGGGGTGGCCGCCGGGATCCTCACCTTCGTGTGGCCGAGCATCACCTTGTATGTGGTGTCGATCCTGGTGGCCTGGTACCTGATCGTCTTTGGGATCGTGCACCTGGTCAGCGCGCTGGCCGGCCCCAAGCTGAGCTACTGGTGGACCGGGCTGCTGCTGGGGGCCGCCGAGCTGGTGCTGGGGGTGTGGGCGGTGCGGTCCTGGCAGCGGTCGCTGGTGACGCTGGTGACCCTGGTGGGGGTGTGGGCGATCTTTCACGGGGTGAGCGAGATCTTCGCCGCCTTCACCCTGCGCCAGGCCGGCAAGCGGGTGGAACAGCTGGTCCGCTGAGTGTGCCAGGAAACGTCTGGCTGGCCTGCGCCAGGACCGAAGCCTGGAGCAGGCCAGCCGGCCCGGCGACTAGCATGGCGTCGTGATCCGAACTCCTGACCAGCGGCTGCGGGTGTTCGTCAGCTCCACCCTGGGCGAGCTGGCGGAAGAGCGTCGCGCGGTCGCCCGGGCGATCTCGTCGTTGCACCTGACCGCGGTGATGTTCGAGGCCGGGGCGCGGCCGCACCCCCCGCGCGCGGTGTATCGGGCGTACCTGGAGCAGAGCGACATCTTCATCGGCTTGTACTGGCAGCGGTACGGGCAGCTCAACCCAGGCATGGAGGTCTCGGGCCTGGAGGAGGAGTTCGACCTGGCGCGAGGGTTGCCGCGCCTGCTCTACGTGAAGACGCCGGCGCCCGACCGTGAGCCTCACCTGAATGATCTGCTGGGCCGGGTGCGGCAGGAGGCCTCGTACCGCAGGTTCCGCACACCAGCTGAGCTGGGGCGGCTGGTGCGCGACGACCTGGCGATCCTGCTGAGCGAGCGGTTCGCGGCAACCGGAGCCAAACCGGTCGCCTCGCCATCCCGGCACCGCAAGCGCCCGCTGCCGGCGGCCACGACCTCGCTGCTCGGCCGCGACCGGGCCATCGACGAGGTCGTCGGCCTGCTCGGGCAGCCTGGGTCGCGACTGGTGACGCTCACGGGGCCGGGTGGGATCGGCAAGACGCGGCTGGCGCTGGCGGTGGCCGAGCGTGTGCGTGACCGTTTCGGCTCCGGGAGCGTGTTCGTGGAGCTGGCGACGGTCACCGAGCCCAGACAGGTCCTGGCCGGCATCGCCCGGGCGCTCGAGGCCGACCTTGCAGGGACCGAGTCGCCGCTGGAGGCGCTTGCCGAGCAGCTCGGTGATGAGCGGTGGCTGTTGGTGCTGGACAACCTCGAGCAGGTGGTCGACGCCGGCCCCGACCTGGAGGAACTTCTCGCCCGCTGCCCGGGCGTGGCCATCCTGCTGACCAGCCGCACGGCGCCGGGGCTTCGCGCCGAGCGGGAATACCCGGTGCCGCCGCTGCCCCTGCCAGCGGATGCCGGCGGGCTGCCATCGGAAGAGCTGCTGGCGTCCCCGGCGGTGGCGCTGTTCGTGGACCGCGCCCGAGCCGTGCGCCACGACTTCGACCTCACCCAGGCCAACGCCCGGGCGGTGGTGGAGATCTGCCGGCGCCTGGAGGGCCTGCCGCTGGCCATCGAGCTGGCCGCCGCGCGCACCCGGCTGCTGGACCCGGACGCACTCCTGCGGCGGCTGGCGACCTCCCTCGACACGTTGGGCACCGGCGCCTCAGACCTCCCAGCGCGCCAGCGGACCCTGCGGGCCACGGTCGACTGGAGCGTGGGCCTGCTGGACGACGACGAGCGGTCGCTGCTGGAAACCGCGGCGGTGTTCGTCGACGGCTGGACGATCGAGGCGGCCGCCGAGGTGGCCGGCCTCGACGAGGACCGCGCGCTGGAGTTGTCGGAGGCGCTGGCTCGCCATTCCCTCACCTACGTCGACCGGACCGACCAGGGGACGCGCCTGCGGATGCTGGAGACGGTCCGCGAGTTCGTCACCGAGCGGCTGGCCGCCCGCCCCGACCTGGCCGAGATCGAGCGCCGCCACGCCGACCACTATCTGTCGCTGGCCGAGCAGGCCGACCGGCCGCTGGCAGGGGCTGGCCAGCGGGAATGGGCCGAACGGCTGGAGCTCGACGCTGGCAACCTGGCCGCCGCCGTCGGGTGGTACCTCGACCACGAGCGTGGGCCGCTGCCGCACCTGTTCCGGGTGCTGTGCACCTTCTGGATCCTGCGCGATCATTCGAGCGAGGCCCGCTCGTGGATCAGGCAACTCCTGCCCGCCGCCGACTCCCTGGACGCCCGCGATCAAGCAGAGCTGCTCTGGGCCGCGGCGGTGATCGCCAACGAGGTCGGCGACGACCCATCGGCGCTGGCGGCCGGCGAGCGGCTGGCACCGCTGCTGGACGGGATCGACGACCCGTACCTTCACGCCGTGTGCCAGCTGGCGATGGCCTGGATCGCGTCCATCGGAGACGACCTCGACGGCGCCGTCCGGGCGGCGGCAGTGAGCGTCGAGCAGCTCAGCCGGCTGGATGAGCCCTTTTGGACAGCGCTTGCCGCCGGTTCCCTCGCGTTCCTGGAGACGGCGGTCGGCCGCTACGACGACGCCATCAGCCACCTGACCGCGGCCCGCGAGCTGGGCGAGCGGCTCGACAACGCATGGATCACCGCCGGCACGCTCGCGCAGCTGGGCACGGTGGCCGTCGCGCAGGGCCGGCTCGACGACGCTCGGGCACTGCTGGTCGAGGGGTTGGACCGCGGCCTGGCGGCCTACGGCACCCACGGTGTCACCCTGTGCTTGGCCGCCAGGAGCAGTGGGAGGACTCGCCGCAGGGGTCCCCGCAAACCCCGCCGTACGGGTGGTGGAACTACCACGACGCCTACCGCCAGGGCAACTGATCACCCCATCTGGGGCGTGTCGGTGCAGGAGCTTCCGCGCTCATCGGCGCGGGAGGGCTCGACCTGCACCACAACAGCGACATCCCTGGTCGGCCTCCTTGCTATGACGCAATGAGCAACGACCGTCACCGAACCTCAACAACACTCGGGACATCCCCCCGGGAGAACCTTGCTGAGGTGCGCGGCGCTTGGGAGCAGCAGTCGTGTGGGCGGGCAGCAGACGGGCAGCAACCGCCCGTTGGAAAGATCCGGAGAGGCGCGAGAGAACCGTGATGAATCATGGGTCTGTGCGGGTGGCCACAGTGGCTTCTGCCTGTACGTTTCCCATGATCCTCCACGCGCCGTCACAGTCCCGAATTACATCGACGTAATTCGTCGTGGGATTTGACACGGCAGAGGTCGGAGGTCCAACTCCTGCCGCGCCCACCAGCACAAACGCTTCTGGTCCGGTGGCGCACGCCGGCTGTCAGCAGACGCACTTCAGGAGTCAGGGGTGGCCCGCCGCACGACCACTCGCAACCTCCTTCTCCCCCTTACCTGACCATCCCTCGGACAGAGCTGGATCGACGGCTGGAGGAGCGCACAGCTCAAGGGCGTGAGCTTCTTACTCGTTCAATCTCAAATGACGAGCATCTTCGCGCGCCCGAAGTGACTTCCACACCTGGAGCGAGTACAACCAGACGCTCCAGGGCAAGGTCCTCTACCTCGGCCAGGGGGCGGCACGGTTGTCCTCTACGACCCGGGGAATCAACAGGCCGTGTACGTGTCGGCCAGCTCGATCGTTTGCATGTGAGCAACTGCAACACCAAGCGATCACCCGACCTGGCATGCGGTAAGCTCCAGCTCCACTAGGTGCCGGTATCAACCAATCGTCGGGTGGTACCGCGGGGCCTCCGGCGTGGCTCAATGGACGTGGCCACGGAAGCGTCCGCGGCAGGACGAGCGACGTCGAGCGGGGCGGTCAACATGCGCGTTGACTCGGGTTCGGGCACGGCATCGAACACGACCAGCAGGTCGCCGGTGCTGGCCGTCGCTGCAGCGGTCCTCCTCGGCCTGGTGGGCTCCTCCGGGCCTGCGCAGGCGGCGGCCTGGTCCCACGAGCCGGCAGCGGGCTATCCGGCGGCCGCAGCGCCGGTCGCGGGGGAGACGTCCTCGGTGGCCGCGACCACGGCGGACCCCGCGCAGGCCGTCTACGACCGGATGAGCCAGGCGCAGCGGATCGGCCAGCTGTTCATGGTGGGGACCCCCGTGACGGGGCTCGGCACCGCGACCCGCACGGCGATCACGACCTATCACGTCGGCAACGTCGTGCTCACCGGGCGGACGACGGCCGGTCCACCGCCCGTGCGGGCCCTGACGAGCGCCGTCGACGCGCTGACGACGTCCGCAGCCACATCACGCGTTCCGCTGTTCGTCGCGACGGACCAGGAAGGCGGATACGTCCAGGTGCTCCAGGGCACCGGCTTCTCCAGGATGCCGACGGCGCTGACCCAGGGCGGTTGGAGCGACACCACGCTCACGTCGAGCGCGCGGGCCTGGGGCTACCAGGTCTTTCGTGCGGGGGTCGACGTCGACCTTGCCCCGGTGATGGACACCGTGCCGCGCTCGCTCGCCAGCACCAACCCAATCGGTCACTACCAGCGCGAGTACGGGTACACCGAGCCGGTGGTTGCCGACAAGGGCGGGGCGTTCCTGCGCGGGATGGGTGTGTCGGGGCTGGCCATGACGGCCAAGCACTTCCCGGGCCTTGGGCACGTCACGGCGAACACCGACACGTCGTCGGGGGTCACCGACACGGTGACGACGCGGACCTCGGCGGACGTCGCCGCGTTCCGGGCCGCGATTGGCGCCGGCGCCGGGTTGGTCATGGTCTCCTCGGCGGTATACAGCCGCATCGACGGCGCGCACCCGGCGGTGTTCTCGCCGACGGTGATCCGCGGCATGCTCCGCGGCGACCTCGGCTTCACCCGTGTCGTGGTGAGCGACGACCTCGGCCGGGCCAAGCAGGTCCAGGCGTGGTCCGCGGGAGCACGAGCGGTGGGCTTCCTGGTCGCGGGCGGGGACGTGGTCCTCACCGTGGATCCGACGGTCGTCCCGGCGATGGTCCGCGCGGTCACCGCCAGGGCCGCCAGCGACGCGACGTTCCGGGCCACCGTCCAGGCGGCGGTCCTTCGCGTCCTCAGGGTCAAGGCGGCGTACGGCCTGCTCGCTCCGCGTCTGGCGACCGACGGTGTGCTCGGACCCCTGACCGTGAAGGCGCTCCAGCGCTGGCTCGGGGTCACCCAGACCGGAGTGCTGGACAGCTCGACCGTGCGGGCCCTGCAGTCCCGGATCGGGACGACGTCGGACGGCATCTGGGGGCCGGCCTCCATGGCCGCGCTGCAGACGTACCTTGGCATCGCCCGGGACGGCGCCAGGACCTGGGATGCGCCCACGGTCACCCAGCTGCAGAAGTACCTCAACACGCAGCTGTAGACAGCCGGCTGCGGACCGACCGAGCTGCCGGGGCATTTGACGCCACCGTGGTGGGGCCTGGTCTCTTTCGGGCGGGGATGCTCGGGAGACCGACCATGGCGCATCCCCCAACCGCAGGCACGCGTGGACCAGGACGGTCCGGCCCAGCTCGCGGACCTTCAGCGTCAAGGCGTCCAGCCACACGAAGGTGTACGGGCCGACGTCCAGCGGCCGGTTCCCGGAACGGGGCCTAAGATTGTCAGCAATCTGTCAGCAAGCTGGTCCTACGTCCCATCGCGCCACATCACGCACCAAGACGGCACCACTATCCTGAGCTGTGGTCATGTGGTGTGGCGCAAGGTCCTGTGTGGCCCTCGGCCCGGGCCGCCATTCGTTCACACGGCAGAGGTCACAGGTTCGATACCTGTCGCGCCCACCAGCCGTTTCCGCAGGTCATCGCCCCTATCGCGTTCACTCTTTCCTGTTTGCTTCTTCTGTTTGAGCTTTGTTGGGGCACACCTGGGGCACGGGGAGCGCGCCAGCGAGCCGCTCCTCCAGCGCCGCGACGACCCTGGCCAGCATCTCTGGCGTGGTGTGCCGGTAGGTCCGGCCCATCGGGCTTCCCTCACGGGCACCGCCGGAATGCCCCATCAGTTCGTCGATCACCCGCGACAGGATGCCGGCATCTGCGAGCCAGGTCGCGTAGGTGTGGCGAAGGTCGTGCGGCCCGCGCAGGTCGAGATGCGCCAGGCCCGCGGCCTTGTCCACGACGCGCTTGTAGACGCGGCGGTAGTTGCCGACCGTGAGCGCCGTCCGCTCGCCGCGCAGCGCATGACGGTTGCCGCCAGGTCCGGCGAAGATGCGCCCGTCGGCTGGGCAGCCGACCAGGGCTTCGACGACGGCGTCCGCGGCCTGCTTAGCTAACGGCACCTGCCGGATACTCGCCGGCGACTTCGGCCGATCCTTATAGCCTCTGCCGAACTTGCCGGAGTCATAGCGGACCTCCACGACCTCGATCAGGCCATCGGCCGGCCTCACCCGATGCGGAGGCAAGCCCAGTAGCTCCCCGGGGCGGAGCCCGGTTCCTACCTGAGTGACGAAGTGCGCACGGTAGAACTCAGGACAGCGGTCAGAAACCGGCCGAACTCCTCCGGCGAGAAGGTCCGCCGCTTGGCGTTGCCGAGACGCCGGTCAGCGGCCACTGGCTTCGGCGGAGGATCAACCTCTCGAACGGGGTTGAAGGCCAGGCGGCGATCCTTGACCGCCGCCTTGAGGATGCGGTTGAGCAGCGAGCGGCAGGCCATGACGGTCTCGTGGGCGTGGTCGCTCGCGAGTTTCTTCTGCCACCGCTCGACCAGCAGGGCGGAGATGCTGTCGAGCCGCCGTGGCCCGAACGTCGGCCGCAGGTGCACGCGGAGCCGCACCTCGGCCGGCTGAAGGGTGGCAGGGCTCTTGCCAGGAGACCAGACCTCCCACCACTGGTCCGCCCACTCGTCGAACCGGATTCGGCCCCGGGCGGGATCGATCCACGTCCCGGTGTCCTTGGTGCCTTCCTGCGCGCGCAGCCAGACCTTGGCGTCGCGCTCCCGAGCGAAGCTCTTGCGGTGCTGGCGATTGTCGGCACCCCAGTAGCGCGCCCGATAGGGCTTCGGCCGATCGGCCCGGTACTCGATCGAGCCCATCAGGAGGCCTCGGCCAGTGGTCGTGCTTCGATCCGGCCGGAGGCGATGTAGTCGGCCAGGTCGTCTGAGTCGATGCGGACGTGCTTGCCGAGCTTGTGGTAGGGGATGCGTTGCTCGCCGACCAGGCGGCGGACGAACCGGTGTCCGGTGTTCAGCCGCTCGGCCGCCTCGTCCAGGGTCAACAGCTTGCCCATCGTGCGTTCGCGCCCTCCATGGACCGGACGGGGTTGGTTCAGGCGATGTGGGTCGTGTGGGTTCGGGCCTCCTCTCGTGCGGTTTGGCGTTGCTCGCGTGCCCAGGCG
>Ga0268241_10000114_pt1 | contig 11093 bp, 12 predicted proteins | sample BulsoiAmnAmmetaG_FD_200248 | JGI IMG/M metagenome (GOLD analysis project Ga0268241, IMG submission 200248) | Bulk soil microbial communities from Mexico - Amatitan (Am) metaG (v2) (version 2) | ecosystem: Environmental > Terrestrial > Soil > Agricultural land | place: Mexico: Amatitan, Jalisco...
CCCAGCGCGGGGGCGCCGCCACGGGCCAAGCAGCAGCGCCGGCACCAGCGCGGCCGCAGTCAGCACGAGCGCGACCCAGAAGGCGGTGTCGAAGGCGTGCGCCAGCAGCGGCAGCACCCGCGCCAGCGCGGCCGCCGGCAGCCGGCCGATGCCGTCCAGCCCGCCGGCCAGGCTCGGCACCTCGGCGCCGATGGCGCGCTGGAGCACGACCGCCAGCAGGGCGGTGCCGATCGAGCCGGCGATCCGCTGGATGGTGTTGAGCGCGCTCGAAGCGGCCGGCATCTGCTCGCGGGCGACCGAGCGGTAGGCCACCGCCATCGCCGGCAGGAAGGTGGAGCCGAGCCCCAGGCCGATGACGAACAGCGCGCCGGCCAGCAGCGGGCTGGAGCTGTCGGGGGTCACCTGGGTGTAGGCGGCGATGCCCAGCACCGCCAGCAGGACGCCGACGGGGACGACCCGGTGGGCGCCGATCCGGTCGGTCGCCCGGCCGGCGAACGGCATCGCCAGCGCCGCGCCGAGCCCCTGCGGAGCCAGCAGCAGCCCGGTGCCGAGCGCGGTCTCGCCCCGCACCACCTGGAAGTACAGCGGGATCAGCAGCAGCGTGCCGAACAGCGCGATGCCGATCAGCAGGCTCGCCGCCGAGGCGGTCGCGAAGCCCGGCTGCCGGAACAGCGACAGGTCGATCAGCGCGCCGGCCCTGCCGCGCGCGTGCCACAGGAAGGCGGCGATCAGCGCGAGGCCGGCGGCTGCCTGCAGGACGCTGCCGAGGTCCGCGGAGCCGCTGGCGCTGACCAGCGAGAGGCCGTAGATCAGCAGGGCGATCCCCGGCGTCAGCAGCAGCACGCCGAGCACGTCGAGCCGCTGGCCGGGCCTGGCCCGGCTGGCGGGCAGCAGCCGCCAGGCGGACAGGATCGCGACCGCGCCCACCGGGAGGTTGACGAAGAAGATCCAGCGCCAGCTCGCCTGCTCGATGATCGCGCCGCCCAGCACCGGGCCGAGGACCGGCGCCAGCAGCATCGGCACGGCGATGATGCTCATCACCCGCCCGACCCGCTGGGGGCCGACCGCCTGCGCCAGGATCGTCTGGGCGAGCGGCATGATCATCCCGGCGGCCACGCCCTGCGCCACGCGGAAGACGATCAGCTCCGCGATCGACGTCGAGACGCCGGCCAGGAACGAGCCGGCCACGAACGCGGTCAGCGAGGCCAGCCAGACCCGCTTGGCGCCGAAGCGCTGGCTGGCCCAGCCGGTGAGCGGGATCACGGTGGCGAAGGCGAGCAGGTAGGCGGTGATCACCCAGGAGATCGCCGAGACCGAGCTGGCGAACTCGGCCGCCAGGGTGGGGATGGCGACGTTGACCACGGTGGTGTCGAGCACCGCCATGACCGACCCGAGCATCAGCACGCCGCCGAGCACCCAGGTCGCGCGGTCCAGCCGCCCCGATCCCTCCAGCGCCTGGTCCGGCGCTGCCGGGCCGTGCATCGTGCTGGCCATGAGGACCACTCCTTGCTGGATTCAGAGTGAACTTAGAGCTACTCTAACTCTAATGTCACTCAAAATCAAGTCCTCCTCTGGAGGTGGCGGGGTGGTGGGGGCAGGGGGCGCCCAATCCGCTTTGCGTGGATACTCTCTCTCCTGAAGCCCAGCCCATGGAGACGCGGTGAGCACCCAACCGGGACTGCGGGAACGCAAGAAGCAGCAGACCAGGACGGCGATCGCGACCGCGGCGGTCGAGTTGTTCGCCAGCCGCGGCTTCGAGGCCGTGAAGGTGGCGCAGATCGCCGTGCGGGCCAACGTGTCCGAAGCGACCGTCTTCAACTACTTTCCCACCAAAGAGGACCTGATCTACAGCCGCCTCGGCGACCTGCGCGCCGACCTGCTCGAGTCGGTCCGCGACCGCGACCGCGGCCGGACCATCTCCCAGGCCTTCCGCGATTTCCTGTTCCGCCTGCGGCCGCCAGGGCAGACGCCGGAGGAGCAGGAGGCCCTGCTGACGCTCACCCGGATCATCAATGACAGCCCGTCGCTGCTGGCGCGCGAGCGCGAGATCAACAGCCGGGACACCCGCGAGCTGGCCGCGCTGATCGCCAGCGAGGTGGGCGCGCCCGCCGACGACATCAGCCCCTGGGTGGTCGCCAACGCCCTGATGGGGGTGCATCAGGCGCTGATCGTCTTCACCCGCGAGCAGGTGCTGGCCGGCGTGCCCGGCCCGACGATCGCGCGGCGGGTCCGCGAGCAGGCCAGCAAAGCGTTCGCCGCGCTCGAGGACGGCCTGGCGGCCTACCCGCCGCGCGGCTGAGGCGCCTCAGCCGTCGCCGGGCGAGGCCAGCTCGGCCAGGGTCGCCTCGAGCCGGCGCATCAGGTGGGAGGACCAGCCGCCGCCCATGATCCTGCGGGTCAGCCGCTGCGCCGGATCGTCCGGGTCGAAGCCGTCGTGCTCCAGGAACAGGCGCGTGCCCCGGCCCTCGGACTCGAGCCGCCAGGTCACGGTGGTGTCCAGGTGGGCGCCGCCCCAGCTGATGCGCAGCAGCCGCTCGGGCTCGATCTCGAGCACCTGGCAGTGGGCGATCCCGTCGAAGCCGACCTCGGGCCTCGGCTGTGTCTGGAAGCTGAAGCGGTGGCCCACCACCGGCCGGAAGTCGTTGGGCATCAGCCAGCGCGCGAGCAGGTCCGGGTCGGTCAGCGCACGCCACACCCGCGCGGGCGGGTGGGCGAGGAACTGGTCGACCCGGATGGTGCGGGCGTCAGGCTCCACCGTCGGCGCCCTCGTCGAGCAGGTCACGGAGGGTGGCCAGCTTCTCGCGCCAGAACCGCTCGTAGGGCGACAGCCACTCGGAGACCTCCCGCAGTGGCTCGGCCCGCAGCTCGTACAGGTGCTGGCGGCCGTGGCGCCGCTCGGCCACCAGGCCGGCGTCGCGCAGCACCCTGAGGTGCTCCGAGACGCTCGGCCGGCGCATGTCGAAGTTGTCGGCCAGCGCCTGGACGGGCCGCGGCCCGTCCAGCAGCAGGCGCAGGAGCTCGCGCCGCGTCGGGTTGGCCAGTGCGGCAAAGACGTCGCTCTCAGCCACCGGGCGTGGTGGTCGCCTGCAGCACGATGCCGTTGCCATCGGGGTCGTCGAAGGTGACGAAGCGTCCCCAGGGCTGCTCCTGGATGCCGTCGGGGATGGGGACGCCGCGTGACCGTAGCGCGCTGAAGTCGGCGTCGAGGTCGTCGGTCTCCAGCACCAGTCCCTTCAGCGACCCGGGCGGCATGGTGCCGAACCAGGTCACCAGTGTGATCGAGGTCTGCCCTCCACCGGGACCGACCTGGACCCAGCGCTGGTCCGGACCCATGGAGTTGTCGGCCAGCAGGTCGAAGCCGAGGGTGTCGACGTAGAAGTCCTTCGCACGGTCCTGGTCGGCGACCGGCACGGACAGCAACTGAATCTGCTTGATCGTCATGCCGTCATAATAGGTAGGAGATTTCCTACCAGTCAACCCCGGCAGGCCCGCGCGTCAGGAGGCTGGCTGCACGACGTACCGAACGGTCTGCACGCGGATCTGGCCATCGCGGAACACGAACGTGTCGACTGCGTCCTCGATGCGGTTGCCACCGCCCTCGGCGCTCCACTCCAGCAGCAGGATGTCGTCCGCGTAGACAGTCGTCTTGAGCTCCCAGGTTGCCTGCGGGACATCGCCGAGCAGCTTGACGAAGCCCTGCCGGACGCCCTCCTTGCCGCGCAGCACGCCGGACGGGGTGATGAAGAGCGCGTCGTCGCTGTAGTCGGCCACGATCCCATCGAGGTCCTCCGCGCCCAGAGCCTGCGCGTGGTGGGCGAAGACCTCCTCCGGGCTTCGAGTTGCCATCTGCGCCTCCTTTCGCTGGCCATGGCAGCCAGCCGGTCCGTTGAGCGGGGTCAGCGGGCGCCCGGCCCCTCGGCCAGCGGCTCCAGCGGCGGGGCCTCCGCCTCCACGTAGTCCGGCTCGGCGGTCTCGTCGCGGCCGCGACCGACTCTGGCCATGTCGAGCAGCGGCGTGGCGACCACGGCGACCAGCAGGTTGACCACCAGCCCGACCAGCGCCGGGTACAGCGTGGTGTTCAGCCCGAAGAGGGTGAACGGGGCGGTCGACTTGAAGCCGGCCGACCAGGCCATCCAGGTGCCGACGGCCATGCCGGCCGCCCAGCCGAGCAGCAGCGCGTAGCGGTGGAACCAGCGGGTGTACAGCCCCATGATCACCGGCGGCAGGGTCTGCAGGATCCAGACGCCGCCGAGCAGCTGGAGGTTGATGGCGTACTCGGTCTTGAGGAACAGCACGAACGCCAGCGCGCCGAGCTTGACCACCAGGGAGACGATCCTGGCGACGTCCGCCTCCTCCCTGGGCGAGGCCTCGGGCCGGAACCACTCGCGGTAGATGTTGCGGGTGAACAGGTTGGCCGCAGCGATCGACATGATCGCGGCCGGCACCAGCGCGCCGATCGCGATGGCGGCGAAGCCGAACCCCACGAACCAGTCGGGGAACATCGCGTTGAACAGTTGCGGGATCGCCGCGTTGTTGCTGGCGGGCTTGATCCCCGCGGCGATCGCCGTGAAGCCGAGCAGCGCCAGCAGGCCGAGCAGGAAGCTGTAGGCGGGCAGGATGGCGGCGTTGCGCCTGACCACGTTGCGGTTGCCGGACGACAGCACCGCGGTGATCGAGTGCGGGTAGAGGAACAGCGCCAGCGCCGAGCCGAGCGCCAGCGTCGAGTAGGCGGCGAACTGCTTCGTGGGCAGGATCAGCGCGCCCGGGGTGGGCTTCTTGGGCAGCGCCGCGCCGGCGGCGTCGAATATGTGGCCCCAGCCGCCCAGCTTGGCGGGGATGTAGAAGACGGCGACCAGCACGGTGATGTAGATCATCGTGTCCTTGACGAAGGCGATCAGCGCCGGCGCGCGCAGGCCGCTCTGGTAGGTGTAGGCGGCCAGGATCGCGAAGGCGATGAACAGCGGCAGGTCGCGCTCGAAGGCGCTCGACCCGCTGCCGCCGATCCCCATGGCGGCCAGCACGAACTGGATGCCGACCAGTTGCAGGGCGATGTAGGGCATGGTCGCGAGGATGCCCGTGACCGCCACCGCCAACGACAGCCCGCGGCTGCCGAAGCGGCCGCGCACGAAGTCCGACGGAGTGACGTACTGGTGCCGGTGGGCCACCGACCACAGCCGCGGCATCACCAGGAAGACGAAGGGGTACACGATGATGGTGTAGGGCAGGGCGAAGAAGCCCAGCGCGCCCACCCCGAAGACCAGCGCCGGCACGGCGATGAAGGTGTAGGCGGTGTAGAGGTCGCCGCCCAGCAGGAACCAGGTGATCACCGTGCCGAAGCTGCGGCCGCCGAGCCCCCACTCGTTGAGGTGGCCGAGGTCCGCCCGGCGCCAGCGTGCCGCGATGAAGCCCAGCACGGTCACCAGCAGGAAGAAGAAGATGAAGACGCTGAGCGCGACCCCGTTCATCGGTCGCCTCTGTTCCTGGGCGTGGTGGCCCAGTAGACGATCCCGGTGAGCAGCGCCGCGATCACCACCCACAGGAACTGGTACCAGTAGAAGAACGGGAAGCCGGCCAGCCGTGGCGCGTCCTTGGCGTAGAAGGGCGGCCACAACAGGCCGATGAATGGTAGGAGGAGCAGCAGGTACCAGGCGCGGGACGCAGCCTGCCGCTCCCTCGGAGCGCGGTTCGCCATTGGAGGCACCTCCAGCGGGAAGCCAGACCCCAAACAGCATGGCCACCGGCGGTGCGGCTCAAACCCCTCGAGCGCGCGGGGAGGCGCGACGACCCGGGTGCTACCGCTCGGTCAGCTCGTGCGGCAGCTTGGCGTGCTCGGGCGTCAGCTCCGCCATGCTGCGGACCCCCAGCAGCCGCATGGTCCGCTTCAGCTCGGCGGTGAGGATGTCGACCGCGCGCTGCACGCCGCGCTCGCCGCCGGCCATCAGCCCGTAGAGATAGGCGCGGGCGACCATGACGGCCTTGGCGCCGTGGGCCATCGCGGCGATCACGTCGCCGCCGTTCATGATGCCGGTGTCGACGTAGACCTCGGCCCGGTCGCCGACCGCCTCGAGCACCCGCGGCAGCGCCAGCAGCGGCGGCGTGGCGCGGTCGAGCTGCCGTCCGCCGTGGTGCGAGACGATCACCCCGTCGGCGCCGTGGTCGACCACGGCGCGCGCGTCGTCGGCGCTCAGCACGCCCTTGACCAGCAGCGGGCCGTCCCACAGCTCGCGCAGCCAGTCGAAGTGCTCCATCGACAGGCTCGGGTCCAGGATCTCGTCCATCAGCTCGGCCACCGTGCCCTGCCAGCGGCTCATGGACGCGAAGGTCAGCGGCTCGGTGGTCAGCATGTTGATCCACCAGTTCGGGTGGATCGCGCCGGCGGCGAAGGTCTTCAGGGTCAGCGACGGCGGGACGGTCAGCCCGTTGCGCGCGTCGCGCAGGCGCAGCCCGGCCACGACCGAGTCGACCGTCAGCATGACCGCCTCGTAGCCCTGCTCCTTGGCGCGCTGGACCAGCTCTTTGCCGGCGCCGCGATCCTTCCAGACGTAGAGCTGGAACCACTTGCGCGCCGAGGGCGCGGCCGCGGCGAGATCCTCGATCGAGGTGGTCCCCAGGGTGGACAGCGAATGGGGGATGCCGACCCGCTCGGCGACCCGCGCCACCGCCGGCTCGCCCTCGTGCTGCATCATGCGGGTGAACCCGGTCGGCGCGAACATGAAGGGCAGCTCGCTGCGGCGGCCGAGCACGTCGACGCCGAGGTCGACGTGCTCCACGTCGCGCAGCACGTTGGGCCGGAACTCGACGGCCGCATACAGCTCGCGGGCGCGCCGCAAGCTGGACTCGGTCTCCGCGGCGCCGTCGGTGTAGTCGAACACCGGGCGCGGCGTCCGGCGCCGCGCGACCATCCGCAGGTCCTCGATGGTCAGCGCGGTGGTCAGCCGGCGCTCGACCGGGTTGAGCGGCAGCCGCCTGGGCTTGAGCAGCTGGCGCAGTTCCGAGGGGCGGGGCATTCGTCTGGTCGTCGCCACTGAACCCCCTTGTGCGGTGGTGTCGTAAAGGACATTCTGGCTTTCCGCGCACCCCGCGGCAACGCCGTCACCGCTAGGAGAGGCCCTCGGCGTACTCCTCGTCGGTGACCGGGTCACCCCACTCCGGCGAGCCGCCCATGCTCACCGCGACGTGCGCCATCGGACTGTCCGGGCAGCCGCCGTGGAAGTGCCACTCGCCCGGCGCCGCGTAGACGATGTCGCCCGGGGCCAGCAGGTGGCTCTGGCCGTCGCGGGAGCGCACCCGGCCGCGGCCGCTGATCGCGTAGAGCAGCTGGCCCTCGGGATGCCGGTGCCAGTGCGTCCTGGCGCCGGCCGCGAAGTGCACCACCGACATCCCGGTGCCGGAGGGCGTCGAGAAGGACGGTCGCAGCGACACCTGGCCGCTGAACCTGGCGGCGTCGCCCGGCTCGTAGCTCCCGTCGTGGCCGTCGGCGATCTCCATCGGCGTCGAGTCCCTCCTGGTCGCAGGTGGTCCGGTCAGGCGTTGGCACTGGCGCGCTCGGTGAGCGGCAGGCGGACGATGAAGCGGGTGTCGCCCGGCTCCGACTCGACCGTGATGTCGCCACCGTGGCGGCCCGCCACGATCCGGTAGGAGATGTCGAGGCCCAGCCCGGTGCCCTGGCCGACCGGCTTGGTGGTGAAGAACGGCTCGAAGATCCGCTGGCGGATGTTGGCGGGGATCCCCGGCCCGGTGTCGCCGATCTCGACCCGCGCGCAGTCGCCGTCCAGGCTGGTCCGCACGGTCAGCGTGCCGTGGCCGTCCATCGCCTGGACGGCGTTGTCGATCAGGTTGGTCCAGACCTGGTTGAGCTCGCCGGCGTAGATCGGCACCGGCGGCAGCGAGCGGTCGAAGTCCTTGACCACCTCGATGCCCTCCAGCTTGCTGCCGAGCATCACCAGCGTGCTCTTGAGGCCGAGGTGCAGGTCGGCCCGCTCGTGCGGGGCGCGGTCCATGTTCGAGTACTGCTTGGCGGCCGCCACCAGGCTGGAGATGCGCGTCACCGAGTCGGTGATCTCGTTGATCAGCAGCTCGGTCTCCAGGGTGTAGGCGAGCCAGCGGATGGCGCCCTCCAGCATCGCCGGCGGCGCGGCGGCGGCGAGCTTGTCGAGGAACTCGGTGGTCGTGCCGGCGCCGACGAAGATCGGCGCCAGCTCCCAGCCGTTCGGCACCTCGTGCTCGTCCAGCCAGTCGGTCAGCTCGTCCTCGCGCTCGGACTCCTCCAGGGCGGTCAGCTTGGGCGCGTCGGCGACCGCCTTGACGGCGTCCTCCTGCACGTCCACCAGCAACCCCAGCAGCCGCGGGTCGAGCTCGTCGTGCGCCAGCATGGCGAGTTTGTGGCGCATCCCGGCGACCCGGTCGCGCAGGGTGGAGGTGGCCCGCACCGCCGCCGCGGCGGGGTTGTTCAGCTCGTGGGTCAGCCCGGCCGACAGCGCGCCCAGCGCCAGCAGCTTCTGCCGCTGCCCGACGATCCGCTGGGTGTTGCGCATGCCGAGGAACAGCCCCTCGAGCAGGTGGATCGCCATCGGGAACCAGGTGCGCATCATCCAGGCGAAGTCCTGGCTGCGCAGCACGAAGAAGCGCGCGTCGCTGAGCACCCGGACGGTGCCGGTGTAGCCCTGGTCGGGGCGGTCCTGCACGTAGGACTGCATCGCGCCGGCGTAGACGCCGACCTGGTCGGTGCGGCTGACCTCGACCTCGTCCTCACCGACCTTGCGGCTCAGCGTGATGGCGCCGCTCAGCAGGAGGACCAGCACCTCGGCCGGGGCGCCCTCCTCCAGCAGGGTGGTGCCGCCGGGCGCCTCGATCACCCAGCCGTGCTCGGAGAGCCAGGCGAGCTGCTCGTCGGAGAGCTTCTCGAAGAGGAAGAGCTTGCGCAGCTCGTCGGCGCTCAGGCGCTCGGCGGTCTCGGTGATGGTCATGGTGCCCCCAGATAGCGGTGAGCCAGGGTGACGGCCATGGCGCCCTCGCCGACCGCCGAGGCGACGCGCTTGACCGAGTCCGCGCGCACGTCACCGGCGACGAACACGCCGGGCACGCTGGCCTCCAGCACCCACGGGTCCCGGTCGGGCATCCAGCCGCGCGGGCGCTGGCCCTCCACCAGCAGGTCGGGCCCGGTGAGCAGGAAGCCGCGCTGGTCGCGCTCGAGCACGCCGTCGAGCCAGTCGGTGCGCGGCTGCGCGCCGATGAAGATGAACATGTGGCTGGTCGGCACCTGCTCGGTCGCCCCGCTGGGCAGGTGGCGCAGGCTCAGGCCCTCGAGGTGCCCGTCGCCGTGCGCCTCCTCCACGCAGGTGCCCAGCCGCACCGACACGTTGTCGAGCGACTGGAGCTGCTCGATCAGGTAGTGGGACATGCCGCGCTCCAGCGAGTCGCCGCGCACCACCAGGGTCACCGACTTCGCCATCCGCGCGAAGAACACCGCTGCCTGCCCGGCCGAGTTCGCCCCGCCGACGATGTAGATGTCGCGGTCGACGCAGTCCGCCGCCTCAGTGGCGGCCGAGCCGTAGTAGACGCCGCGGCCGGAGAACTCCTCCACGCCCCGCACGTCGAGGTTCCGGTAGGAGACGCCGGTGGCGACGATCACCGTGTGGGCGGCGATCTCGGTGCCATCGCCGAACGAGACGATCCGCGCCGAGCCCCTCGCCTCCAGGCGGGTGACGTCGCGGGCGGTGAGGATCTCGGCGCCGAACTTGACCGCCTGGCGGCGCGCGCGGTCGGTGAGCTGCGAGCCGGAGACGCCGTCGGGGAAGCCCAGGTAGTTCTCGATCCGCGAGGACTGTCCGGCCTGTCCGCCGGTCGCCTGGCGCTCCACCAGCAGGGTGCGCAGGCCCTCCGAGGCGCCGTAGACCGCCGCGCCGAGCCCCGCCGGCCCGCCGCCGACGATCACCAGGTCGTAGAAGTCGGTCGCCGGGGTGGTGGACAGCCCCACCGCGCCGGCCAGCGCGCCGATCTCAGGCGCCACCAGCGTCTCGCCGTCGCGGGTGATCACCACCGGCAGCCGGTCGGCGTCCAGCCCGGCGGCCTGGAGCAGGCGGCCGCCCTCGGGCTCGTCCGAGGCGAACCAGCGGTACGGCACCGCGTTGCGGGCCAGGAAGTCCCGCACCTCGAATGACGGCGCCGACCAGCGGTGCCCGATGACCTTGATCTCGGCCATCTCGACGTCCGGCTGGCCGGTGTAGGCCTCCAGCATCGCGTCGACCACCGGGTAGAGCTTCTCCTCCGGCGGTTCCCACGGCTTGAGCAGGTAGTAGTCGACGTCGACCAGGTTGATCGCGGCGATCGCCGCGTCGGTGTCGGCGTAGGCGGTGAGCAGCGCGCGGCGGGCCCGTGGGAACAGGTCCATGGCGGCCTCGAGGAACTCGATGCCGCTCATCTGGGGCATCCGGTAGTCGGCCAGCAGGACGGCCACCCGGCCGCCGCGCAGCTTGATCTCGCGCAGCGCGTCCAGCGCCTCGGCGCCGGAGCTCGCCCGCACGATCTGGTGGTCCTGGCCGTAGCGGCGGCGGAGGTCGCGGGCGACCGCGCGCGACACCGCCGGGTCGTCGTCGACGGTGAGCAGGATCGGCTTGGCCGCGGCGGGGCGATCCGCCTCGGTCGTGCTGGTGCCGGTGGGCTGATCAGGTGCCTGCATGCCACCTCACGCTAGCGCATCGCCGGGGAAGCCGCGGCAGGGATGGACCTCGTAGACGAACAGTCCCGCCTGGACGCCGGGGTCGCCCTCCATCAGGCGGTGCACCTCGTCCGGCTCGGCGTTGAAGATGCCGATGCCGCAGACCTCGCTGTCGTCGGGGACCGGGCAGACGATCGACAGCATGCCGTCGGCGCGGAGCGAGAAGTTCCGGCGGCCGTGCTCCCAGATGATGGCGTCGGAGCCGTCGCTGCCGTACTTGGGGCCGGCCTTGAGGATCATGAGGCTGTATGTCCTCGACCTGCTGAGCCGCTCCCGCATGAATTCGTCGGTGATCTCGGCCACGCCCGCTCCTTCGTCCCTGTCCGGTCCCGCTTGCCCAGTCTGCACGCGGCCGCCGTGTGCCGCACGCGCTTTC
>Ga0268241_10000115_pt1 | contig 10925 bp, 12 predicted proteins | sample BulsoiAmnAmmetaG_FD_200248 | JGI IMG/M metagenome (GOLD analysis project Ga0268241, IMG submission 200248) | Bulk soil microbial communities from Mexico - Amatitan (Am) metaG (v2) (version 2) | ecosystem: Environmental > Terrestrial > Soil > Agricultural land | place: Mexico: Amatitan, Jalisco...
TAGCGGATGTGGACCGGGCGCAGGAGATCCTGCGCGAGGCTGCCCGCGGCCGCTCGGAGCGGTTCATCGACGAGCTCGTCGCCGGCGTCGACGCCGACGGGATCGAGCTGCAGCCGGTCGTGGTGCAGGAGCGGCACCCGGCCGACGCCCTGGTGGAGGCGTCGTCCAACGCCGACCTGCTGGTGCTGGGCTCGCGCGGCCGGGGCGGCTTCGGCGGCCTGATCCTCGGCTCGGTGACCCACGCGGCGGTGCTCCACGCCAAGTGCCCGGTGGTGGTGGTCCCGTAGGTCGTCGAGGCCCCGGCCGCAGGGAGCGTCGAGTCGACGACAGGAGCGCGCCGACCAGGGCACATCGGCGATCACCGCCTATCCGGCGGAGTCGCCGGTACCCCATATCGCGGCGCTTCGCTAGAAGCCCGGCGGCTGCCCGCCGGGAGGCAGCCCGTGCGACTGTCCCTTGGCGATGTCGATGTCGCCGCCGGCGCGGTACCTGCGAGCGTCGCGAGGGTCGTGGGCCCGGTGCCTGGGCGCCCGACCGACCGGGATGAGGCGCGCGAGCGCGGCGCGGATCCTCTTCAGCATGGTCGCCTCCCTGTCTCGCAGAGGCTAGAAATGGCCATCACTCGTGTCAACAAGCAGATGACGGACCAGGTAGCCTGCGGCTGTATTCAGCAGTGGAAGCGGAGCTGGGAGGAAGTCGGGTGCGCTACCTGGTCCGTCACGCCGACGCCGGCGACAAGCGGGAGTGGAACGGAGCGGACGACCAGCGCCCGCTGTCGGACACCGGCCGCCGCGAAGCCGACGGGCTGGTCGACCTGCTCGCCGCCTGCCCGATCGACCGGATCCTCTCCAGCCCCGCCGCCCGGTGCGTGCAGAGCGTCGAGCCGCTGGCCAGGCAACGGGGGCTGGAGGTCCGCACCGACCCCACCCTGGCGGTCGACGCCGACCCGGACCGCGCCGTCGAGCTGCTGCTGGCCGGCGACGACGACGTGGTCTGGTGCACCCACGGCGAGCTGATCAGGCCGCTGCTGGCCAGGCTGCACGACCGCGGCGCGCCGATCGGCGACGACGCCACCTGGCCCAAGGGCTCGGTCTGGGTGCTGGAGCACGCCGGCGACGCGATCACCGACGCGAGCTACCTGCCGCCCGTGCGCCGCTGAGCAGCGGTCCTCAGAGGTCGTCGAGCTCCGCCCGCCAGACGCGCTCGCCGTCGACCTCGGCGTTGGTCGGCGCCAGCCCGGCGCGCATGGCCACCCGTGTCGACGCCTCGTGACCGGGGTGGATGTGGGCGAACACCGCGCGCACGCGCTGGCGCCGCAGCCAGCCGATCAGACCGACGGTGGCTTCGGAGGCGAAGCCCTGGCGCTGCCAGGCGGCGCCGATCACCCAGGCGATGGTCGCCCTCCAGCCGCCCCGCCGCCGGACGAGCGTCGCCTGCACGGTGCCGACCGGGCGCGCGTCGGCGCGGCGGCGCACGATCCAGTTGCGCCAGACCTCATCGGGCCGCCCGGAGCCGGTCGCCAGCAGCGCGTAGCGCTCGCGCAGCTCCTCGAGCGTGGCGGGACGCCCGCCAATGAACTCGTGCAGCCGCGGGTCGGCGAGCACCTCGACCATCTCGTCGGCGTCCTCGGGGCGCAGCGGGGTGAGCAGCAGCCGCTCGGTGCCGATGACGTCGCCGCCGGGTTCGCCGGTCACCGTTCCTGGAAGTCGGGGGTCTCCCAGATGCGGCGGGCGAGGTAGTCCTCGACCTTGGCGACGTACTGGTCGCCGGCTGCGGTGTGCCAGCGGCCGGCGAACCAGCGGCCCATGCAGCCGAGCGCGTCGCCGGCGCCGTACTGCCGGCCGCGGTCGACGTCGTTGAGCCAGTGCTCGTAGCCCTCGAAGCAGGCGCGCCAGATGCCGTAGGCGGTGTCGGCGTTCATCGCGGTGGAGCGCGCGATGCCCGGCCAGGTGGAGCGCTCGAACGGGTAGCGGTTCTGCAGGATGCCGAAGCTCTGCGGGCACCGGCCGGGCGTGCCGTCGGCGCCGGGGCCGTGGCCCGGCGCGCAGGCGGACGCGTCGGAGCCGAGGTCGCCCTGGGTGGTCTGCCGCCACCAGCTCTCGACCGCCGCCTGCGCGTAGACGAGGTCCTCGTCGATCCCCCACTTGCAGGCCGCCCAGCGCAGGATCTCCTGGGTCGTGCCGGTGAAGCCGCCGTCGATGCGCGCCGCGATCCGGCTGTTGGCCCGGGCATCGGTGGCGCCCGGGTCGAACAGGCCGGAGCCGACCCGGTGGCCGGTGACCTGGTTGAAGGGCCGGTTGACAGCCTTGCGCTCCGGCAGCGGCCTGGAGCGCACCCAGGCGGCGCACCGGCCGCCACTCGGCAGGCTCGCGCCAGGCGCCAGAGTGCGGAAATGGCTCGGCGCGCTGACCGGGCGTCCGGTCGCGGCCGGCGCGGTCGTGGAGCGGCTGGTGGCCGGCGACGACCTCGTGGTGGCCTGGCTGGAGGCTTTGGACGGCTTCCGCGTGGTGGACGGAACCGAGCTGGCGGGGGGGCCGACGGCGGCGACCGTGCCGGCCATGGTGGTGATCGCCGGGCTGACGACCCGCGAGATCTCCTGGGGCTCGAAGCCGCCGTGCGGCAGGACGTGGCGCAGCAGCTGCGCGCCGATGCCAACGACCACGAACACCAGCAGGAGCCAGGCGAGCAGTCGGCTGTAACGCATCGGCGGTTCCTCCCCGGCGGCACGCCACGGCCGGCGCGAGTGCGCGCCGGCCGTGGCGGCAGCAGCGCCGCTGGCCGGTTGGGATCTCGCTCCGTGGAGCTCGGGACGTCTGGGGGGTGGCCAGACCCTACGGATTGGTCTCGAAGTTGTAAAGATCCGGACAGGCGGAAAATGCGGAGAAGAGAGGGCCGATGAGCTGCAACGGGATTGAACTGTCCCGAAAAGCTCTGTGCTATCGACGGCGTTGATCAATGCCTCGGGGAATGGAGAGATGGCCGATGGATGCTCGTGCGGCGGCCGACCGGTGGGCGGCCGCCTGGACCGCCGCCTGGAAGGCCCACGACGTCGAGGCGGTGGTGGCGCTGTACGCCGAGGACTGCGTGCACCGCTCCACCCCGTTCCGCCCGCCGCACGTGGGACGCCAGGCGGTCCGCGACTACGTCGCCGGCGCCTTCGCCGAGGAGCGCGAGGTCGACGAGGTGCGCTTCGGCACGCCGGTGGTCGAGGGCGACCGGGCCTGCGTGGAGTACTGGGCGAGGTTCACGGACCAGCGGGGCGCCCCCATGACCCTGGCCGGCTGCGCGATCGCCCGCTTCGACGGCTCCGGCCAGGTGACCGAGGCGAGGGACTACTGGCACCTGCGCGAAGGCCACCAGGCGCCGCCCGGCGAGTGGGGGCGCGGCCCGGACGGCCCGCCGGGATCCCATGATTGAGGGCATCGTTCCCCGGTCAGGCAGGCGATGCGCGTTTACCGCTTGATCCGGCGGGCGTCGTGCGCGACCTTTGACACGAGCCACCGACGGCCGGTGCCTTGTGGGGGAGGCGCCGGCCTCGCGGCGGCGAGGTGAGCCGCTCGCCCGGCGTTTGGGGGAGCGCCGGAGGCTCGCGGTCCGCGTCTGGCGCGGCATTTGCCCCGGACGCGTCGACCCCTCGCCGCCGCACCCGTGCTCCGCCGGGCACGGGTGCGCCCGGCGACGGCTGCCGGCACGAACCGGCGGCAGGAATCGCCCGCTACTTCGGCGCCATCCGCAGGGCCCCGTCGAGCCGGATGATCTCGCCGTTGAGGTAGGGGTGCTCGGCGATCTGGCAGGCCAGCAGGGCGTACTCGGCGGGCTCGCCGAGGCGCGACGGGAACGGGACGGCCGCCTCGAGGCTGCGCTGGGCCGGCTCGGGCAGCCCGGCGAGCATCGGGGTGCGGAACACCCCGGGCGCGATGGTGCAGACCCGGATGCCGACGCCGGCCAGGTCGCGGGCGGCCGGCAGGGTCATGGCGGCCACGCCGCCCTTGGAGGCCGAATAGGCGGTCTGCCCGATCTGCCCGTCGAAGGCGGCCACCGAGGCGGTCATCACCACCACGCCGCGCTGCCCGCCGTCGTCCGGCTGGTTGCCGCCCATCGAGGCGGCCACCAGGCGGAGCACGTTGTAGGTGCCGATCAGGTTCACCCGTACGACCATCTCGAAGGCGGAGAGGTCGGCCGGCCCGTCGCGACCGACCGTCCGCTGCGCCCAGCCGATGCCGGCGCACAGCACGGCGACCCGCAGCTCGCCGAGGTCGGCCCTGGCGCCGTCGACCGCCTGGCGCACCTCGCCCTCGTCGGTGACGTCGGCGGCGTAGGCGCGGGCGCGCTCGCCGAGCGAGCCGGCCACCTCCTTGGCACGGTCGGCGTCGCGGTCGACGATCGCCACCTTGGCGCCGCGGTCCACCAGCGCTCGGGCGGTGGCCTCGCCGAGTCCGGAAGCGCCGCCGGTGATCAGGGCGGCGACGTCGCGCAGCGACTTGGACGGGCTGGAGGGCGGTGCGGTCTCGGCCATCGGACTCCTCGTGGGACGGCCGCCCGGCGGTCTGCCGTGCGGGTCGGGACGGCCGCAGCCTACGCCGCGCGGGCGGGGCTGGGGAACATCCTCGCCGGGGCGTGGACCCTCTGCCGTAGAATTCTCCACAAGATGGTGAGCAAGGGGGGCGTTGAACGGGAGAGCGGCGGCCACGCCGCTCCGTCGACGCTGTACGGCCGCATGGCGAGGCGCCTGGAGCTGCTGGAGGCGGCCATCGAGGTCATCCGGCGCGAGGGCCCGACCGCGTCGATGGACGAGATCGCCGCGCAGGCGGGCATCACCAAGCCGATCGTCTACCGCTACTTCGGCGACCGCGCCGGCATCTACCAGGCCGTCGCCGAGCGGTACTGCGCCGACCTGACCAGCCGCTTCCAGACCGCCGTGTCGACCAGCGGGGACCTGCACGCCAACGTGGTCACGGCGATCGACGCCTACCTCGCCTTCGTGCAGGACGACCCGCAGGTCCACCAGTTCCTGCTGCACCCCCAGCACGCCACGCGCCCGGGGTTCACCTTCGGCTACCACGTGGGCGAGGCGATCGCCGACCTGCTGCGCCAGCGGCTGGAGGCGGCCTCGCGGGACACCACGCCGGCTGGCCCGTGGGGGCACGCGATCGCCGGCATGGTCCAGGCGGCCAGCACCTGGTGGCTGGTCGACCCGGAGGTGCCCCGCGTCACCCTGGTGCGCCACCTGAGCACGCTGCTGTGGGACGGGCTGGACCGGACGACCGCGTGAGTGGCACGGCCGCGCCGCCGCTGGTCGCGCAGGCCAGCTCGGCCGCGGAGGCGGCGGCGCGCCGCGCCGGCGTCGAGCTGGCCGAGCTGCACGAGATCGGCGAGCTCACCGAGGCCGCCGAGCTGTTCATCGACATCTGGCAGACCGACCGCGCCGAGGCGCCGTGCACCCCGGCGCTGCTGCGCGCCCTGGCCCACAGCGGCAACTACGTCGCCGGCGCCCGGCTGGCCGGCCGCATGGTGGGCGCCTCGGTCGGCTTCCTGCACCCGGCGGGCGAGGCCTTCGGGCTGCACTCGCACATCACCGGGGTGCTCGACGCGGCCCAGGTCCGTGGGATCGGCTTCGCGCTCAAGCAGCACCAGCGCGCCTGGGCGCTGGCGCGCGGGCTGGACCTGGTCAGCTGGACGTTCGACCCGCTGGTGCGCCGCAACGCCCACCTCAACCTGGTGAAGCTCGGCGCGGAGATCGTCGAGTACCTGCCGGACTTCTACGGCCGCATGCCGGACGGCATCAACGTGGGCGACGAGAGCGACCGCTGCCTGGTCTGCTGGCCGCTGGCCAGCGAGCGGGCGGTCGCCGCCAGCCGCGGCCCGGTGCCGGAGCCGGACCTTGACGCGCTGCGCCGCGCCGGGGCGCGCGTGCTGCTGCGGGAGGGCCCGGGGGGCCGGCCGCTGGCCGGCGACCCGGGACCACCCGGCGCAACCCTGCTCGCCCAGGTGCCGGGCGACATCGTGGCCATGCGCGGCGCCGACCCCGAGCTGGCACGGCGCTGGCGCGCGGCGCTGCGCGCCACCATGGGCGAGGCGCTCGGCCGCGGCCTGGCGGCCACCGGCATCACCCGGTCGGGCTGGTACGTGCTCGAGGACCGTTCCGCCAAGGAGAGCAGATGAAGCTCCAGGAGATCGAGCTGCGGCGCATCCGCCTGCCGCTGGTGGCGCCCTTCCGGACCTCGTTCGGGGTCGAGCACGAACGCGACATCCTGCTGGTCAAGGCGACCACCGACGCGGCCGAGGGCTGGGGCGAGTGCGTCGCGGGCTCCGAGCCGCTCTACTCCTCGGAGCACGCCGACGGCGCCCACCAGGTGATCCGCGACCACCTGCTGCCACGGCTGGCCGGCGTCGCGGAAGACCTCACTGCCGCGCGGGTCGCACCGGCGCTCGCCGGGGTCAAGGGCCACGCCATGGCCAAGGCCGCGCTGGAGCTGGCGGTGCTGGACGCCGAGCTGCGCGAGCACGGCATGCCGCTGGCGAGCTACCTCGGCGCGGTGCGCGACCAGGTCCCCGCCGGCGTGTCGGTCGGCATCGCCGGCTCGGTCCCGGAGCTGCTCGACACCGTCGGCGGCTACCTCGCCGACGGCTACCCGCGCATCAAGCTCAAGATCGAGCCCGGCTGGGACGTCGAGCCGGTCCGCGCGGTCCGCGAGCGCTTCGGCGACGTGCTCCTCCAGGTCGACGCCAACGCCGCCTACACGCTGGCCGACGCCCCGACGCTCGCCCGCCTCGACCCCTTCGACCTGCTGCTGATCGAGCAGCCGCTGCCAGAGGACGACCTGCGCGGGCACGCCGCGCTGGCCAGGAAGCTGCGCACGCCGGTCTGCCTGGACGAGTCGATCATCTCGGCCCGCGCCGCCGCCGACGCGATCGCGCTGGGCGCCTGCGCGATCGTCAACGTCAAGGCCGGCCGGGTCGGCGGCTTCCTGGAGGCGCGGCGGGTCCACGACGTCTGCGTCGCCAACGGCGTGCCGGTGTGGTGCGGCGGGATGCTTGAGACAGGCATCGGCCGCGCCGCCAACCTGGCGCTGGCCGCCCTGCCCGGCTTCACCCTGCCGGGCGACACCTCCGCGTCCGCGCGCTACTGGCGCAGGGAGCTGATCACCGAGCCGTTCGTGCTGGAGCCACCCGGGGTGGTCAGCGTGCCCGTGGGCCCCGGCCTGGGGGTGACCGTCGACCCGGAGTTCCTGGAGGAGATCACCGTCTCGGTCGAGCGCCGGCGGGTGGACCGGTGAACGGCCGCGCCCGCGTGCGGGCGCTGCGCGGCCGGCTCGACGAGATGGTCGCCGCGCTGCGGGCCCTGGTCGAGGCCGAGTCGCCCTCGGCCGACCCCGCCGCGCTCCGCGCCTGCGCCGACCGGATCGCCGAGCTCGGCGCCGGCCTGCTCGGCGGCGCGCCCGAGCGACTGGCGGTCGGCGGCCTGGTGCACCTGCGCTGGCGCTTCGGCGGGCCCACCAGGGTGCTGGTGCTGTGCCACTACGACACCGTCTGGCCGCTCGGCACCCTGGCGGGCTGGCCCTTCGGGATCGCCGACGGGGTGGCCACCGGGCCGGGCGCCTTCGACATGAAGGCCGGGCTGGTGCAGGGCCTGTTCGCGCTGGCCGGCCTTGACCGTCGCGACGGCGTCACCCTGCTGGTCACCGCCGACGAGGAGGTCGGCTCCGAGACCTCGCGCGCCCTGATCGAGTCGGAGGCCGCCGGCGCCAGCGCCGCGCTGGTGCTGGAGCCCAGCGCCGGGCCGGCCGGCGCGCTCAAGGTGGCCCGCAAGGGCACCAGCCGCTACGAGGTCGAGGTGGGCGGCCGCGCGGCGCACGCCGGGCTCGAGCCGGAGAAGGGCGTCAACGCGCTGATCGAGCTGGCCCACCAGGTGCTGGCGCTGGAGCGCCTCGCCCGGCCCGAGCTCGGCACCAGCGTGACGCCCACGGTCGCCAGCGCCGGGACCACCGAGAACACCGTGCCGGCCTCGGCGCGCTTCCGGGTGGACGTGCGCGCCCTGCTCCCCGAGGAGCAGCTTCGGATCGACCAGGACCTCCACCGGCTGGAGCCGGTGCTGGAGGGCGCCCGGCTGACCGTCCGTGGCGGACCGAACCGGCCGCCGCTGGCCGAGCGGTCCTCGACCGAGCTGTTCGCCGTCGCCGCCAAGCTGGCGGTCGAGCTGGGCCTTGAGCCGCTCCAGTCGGCCACGGTCGGGGGCGCCTCCGACGGCAACCTCACCGCGGGCATCGGCGTGCGGACGCTGGACGGTCTCGGCGCGGTCGGCGGCAACCCGCACGCCCTCGGCGAGCACGTGGTGCTCGCGGCCATGGCGGAGCGCGCCGCGCTGGTGGCAGCGCTCGTCGAGGAGCTGGCCGGCTGAGCGCCGGCCGGCGCACCCCGAGGCGATCAGCGGGAGCGGGCGCGGCCCATCCGCCGTCCGGCCGCGGCCGTGGCGCGCTGCCGGAACAGGGGGATGACCGCGGCGCTCGCCCCGAAGGCGCCCGCGGCGGCCGCCTGGGCCTCGGCGCGCTCGCGGTGCCAGTCGTACCAGGTCGGCTCCCCCGCCTCCGCCTGCACGTCGAGGCTGGCCATGCTCGCATGCGGCACGCAGAAGGAGCCGACCACCCGGGACGGGCCGGCGCCGGCGATGAGGTCGAGCCTCGCCAGTGCTCGACAACTCGTCCAGTTGCACTCGTCCATCCATGCACCTCCCACCGGACGCCCGTCCTCGGCGGTTTCGCTCTGAACGGGCATTGCGGGCAAGACCGACAGTCGCATATCGCGCGGACTGCCGTCAACCACCAACTTGTGACATAACCATCGACGGCAACTTCTGACATTGGCGGAGCGGCGGAAGCGGTTCCACGCCGTCCTGGAATCCGTTGGAATCCCGTTCCCGGGCGGTGCATTGTGAAGGGCGGGATCTGGCGACGGAGGAGGACCGCACCCATGAGCCTCGAGGCGACCGGCCAGCGCGAGCAGCCGGGGACGGATCGGACCTGGAGCATCGAGACCAACGGCATCAACGCGGTGCCGGACGAGGAGCGGCACGGCCGGCCCTCGGAGCTGTTCTGGGTGTGGTTCGCCGCCAACATCAGCGTGCTGGCGGTCGTCTACGGCGTGATCGCCGTCTCCTTCGGGCTCAACGTCTGGCAGTCGATCCTCGCCGGCGTGGTCGGCACCGTGCTGTCGTTCCTGCTGGTCGGCTTCGTCGGAGTGGCCGGCAAGCGCAGCGGCGTGCCCACCTTCGCGCTGTCGCGCGCGGCCTTCGGCCGGGTCGGCAACGTCCTGCCGACGCTCACCAGCTACCTGTCGCTGGTCGGCTGGGAGACGGTGCTGGTCGCGCTGGCCACACTGGCGGTCGACAGCCTGCTCGACCGGCTGGGGGTGGCCACCGGGACGCACACCACGGTGATCGCCTTCCTGGTGATCGCCGGGGTCACCATCGCGGTGGGGCTGCTGGGCCACGCCACCATCGTGCACATCCAGACCTGGTTCACCTGGGCGTTCGCGATCCTGACCGTGGGCTTCATCGCGCTGGAGCTGCCCCAGGTCGAGTGGAGCAAGCTGGCCGACCTGCCAACCGGCAACTGGCTCACCGGGTTCCTGCCGGCCACCTCGATCATCATGGCCGGGCTCGGCATCAGCTGGGCCAACGTGGGCGCCGACTACACCCGCTACCTGCCGCGACGCTCCAGCTCGCGCGGGGTGGTCGGCTGGACGGTGCTGGGCTGCAGCATCGGGCCGATCGTGCTGATCACCTTCGGCGTGCTGCTGGCCAGCAAGGGCACCGGCCTGTCGACGTCCGCCAACCCGCTCGGCGACCTCGCCGAGCCGCTGCCGACCTGGTTCCTGGTGCCGTACATGCTGGTCGCGGCCGGCGGGCTGGTGGCGGGCGCGCTGCTGGACATCTACAGCTCCGGGCTGAACCTGCTGACCCTCGGGGTGCGGCTGCCGCGCTACCAGTCGGTCGCCATCGACGGCGTGCTGATGATCCTCGGCAACATCTACATGCTGTTCATCGCCAAGGACTTCCTGGGGACCTTCCAGGGCTTCCTGCTGGTGCTCGGGGTGCCGCTGGCCGCCTGGGCGGCGGTCTTCCTGGTCGACCTGGCGACCCTGCGCCGCGACGGCTACGACGTGCGCGCGCTCTACGGCGGTGAAGGGAGGCGCACCGTCAACCCGGCCGGGGTGGTGGCCTGGCTGGTCGGCGTGGTGATCGGGCTCGGCCTGATCACCTCGACCACCAAGGGCTTCACCTGGCTCGGCTGGTGGGCCAAGGGCGCCTTCCAGGGCTCCAGCCTTGGCCTGCTGGTCGCCTTCGTCGCCGCCGGCCTGGTCTACGGCCTCTGGGCCGTCCCCGCCTCCCGCCGCCCCCAGCCCCACGAGCAGCCCGCCGTCGGAGCGCCCAGCCCGTAGCGGCGCCGGGCCCGCTCGGCCGGGTCCCGCGGCCCGCCCCTCCCCGGCGGTGGATTTTCTTCGGGCCCTCCTGGGTGGCACGATGTGCTGACGGTCGTCACGGATGGACCCGAGGCGGCGCGCGGCGGCGAGGAGGGCGCGATGCAGGTGGGGGTCGGGCTTCCGGCGGGCGTGCCCGGCGCGCCCGGGGAGCTCGTGGTCGACTGGGCCAGGCGGGCCGACAGCGGGCCGTTCTCCAGCCTCGGGGTGATCGACCGGATCGCCTACGGCAACTACGACCCCTTCCTCTCGCTGGCCGCCGCGGCGGCGGTGACCACCAGGGTGCGCCTGTGCACCATGGTGGTGATCGGCCCGCTCCGCAGCCCGGCGATGCTCACCAAGCAGGCGGCGTCGCTGGACGCGCTCTCCGGCGGCCGGCTGACCCTGGGCGTGGCCATCGGCGCCAGGCACGAGGACTACCAGGTCATGGGCATCGACCATCGCGACCG
>Ga0268241_10000116_pt1 | contig 10917 bp, 9 predicted proteins | sample BulsoiAmnAmmetaG_FD_200248 | JGI IMG/M metagenome (GOLD analysis project Ga0268241, IMG submission 200248) | Bulk soil microbial communities from Mexico - Amatitan (Am) metaG (v2) (version 2) | ecosystem: Environmental > Terrestrial > Soil > Agricultural land | place: Mexico: Amatitan, Jalisco...
CGGGGCGTGCGCGGCGTCCCGCGAGGTCCGCGCGCCGCCACCAGGGCGAACCCGGGCAGGCTGACCGACCGCCAGCTCGACGTGCTGGCGCTGCCGGCCGAGGGGCGCACCAACGCCGAGATCGCCGCGCGCCTGTACGTCTCCCGCCGGACGGTCGACAACCACGTCGCCGCGCTGCTCGCCCGGCTGGGGGTCAGCTCGCGGCGCGATGCCGCCGCCGCGGCGACCGGGCTCGGCCTGCCGCCGCCCGCCGGGCGCGAAACCTAGGTATCCCCTGGCGCCGATCTGAGCATCCGATGCTCATGTGCGCGGGCCGCCCGCCGGCCTAGCCTCATCCCGATGAGACCGCCCTCGACCGGAGGCATGCCATCTGAACAGCACGGACGCCACGACCTGCGCCCCGGCCGAGGCACTGGCCCGCCGGGTCGGCGAGTCGGTGATCGGCGACGACCTGGAGATGCCGGGGCCGTTCGGTCCGCGGCGGCTGGTCTACGCCGACCACACCGCCTCCGGCCGGTCGCTCCAGTTCATCGAGGACTTCATCCGCGACCAGGTGCTGCCCTGGTACGCCAACACCCACACCGAGTCGTCGGGCACCGGCCAGCGGACCACCAGGCTGCGCGAGCAGGCCCGGCGGCTCGTCCACCAGGCGGTCGGCGCCGGCGACGAGCACGCGGTGATCTTCACCGGGTCCGGCTCGACCGGCGCGATCGACAAGCTGCTGCGCATCCTCGGCCTGAGCGGAGGCGTGCCGGCGGCGCGGCGGCCGGTCGTGCTGGTGGGCCCGTTCGAGCACCACTCCAACGAGCTGCCCTGGCGAGCGTCGACCGCCGAGGTGGTGGTCATCGGCCAGGACTCGGGCGGCCACCTGAACCTGGTTCACCTGGAGCGGGAGCTGCGCCGCTTCGCCGACCGGCCGCTGCTGGTCGGGTCGTTCTCGGCCGGGTCCAACGTCACCGGGACGCTCACCGACACGGACACGGTGTCGGAGCTGCTGCACCGCCATGGCGCGCTGGCCTGCTGGGACTACGCCGCCGCCGGCCCGCACGTCGAGATCGCCATGCGCGGCGACCCGCGTCGCCCACGCAGCGCCAAGGACGCGGTCTTCCTGTCCCCGCACAAGCTCGTCGGCGGTCCCGGCACCCCGGGGGTGCTGGTCGTCCGCCGCGACCTGGTCCGCAACCCGGTCCCGACCGTACCGGGCGGCGGCACGATCGCCTACGTCCACCAGCGCGGCGAGCACTACCTCGACGACCCCGCCCACCGCGAGGAGGGCGGCACCCCCGCGATCGTCGAGTCCATCCGCGCGGGCATGGTCTTCCAGCTCAAGCTTCTCTGCACCAACCGTGCCTTCGGATGGAGGGTGTCGGGCACGTCAACCGTCGGCGACGGCATAGACCACCGAGGGTCGCCAATGGATCGCCCCGTCGGCCTCCCGGCAGGCTTCGATCGCCGCGAACGCTGCGGCCTGGTAGGCCTCGACCGCCCAGTCGTCCATGTGCTCCAGCGCCCACCGCTCCCCGTGGGTCCACTGCTCAGCCCACCACGCCGGGGCGTCGGCGTAGGCGACGTCCAGCTGCTCGACCGCGATGGTGACCTGCCCGGCGCCGGTGGAGCGCAGCAGCCGCTCCAGCCCGCCGGCCCTGAGCCGGCCGCCGCCAAGCGGCTCCAGCGGGGGCGCCAGGCGGCGCAGCAGCTCATCCTTCCACGCCCAGCGTGGGTCCAGGTCGGCGAAGTCGGAGACCGCCAGCCGCCCGCCGGGCCGCAGCAGCGCCCACAGCCCACGCAGCGCCGCGGCCGGCTCGCCCAGCAGGTAGACCGCGGACGCCACCAGCACCACGTCGAACGACGCCGGGCGCAGGCCGGGCCGCTCGGCGTCCATGACCGCCACCGCTGCCGGGGCGGCTGCTGGCCCGAGCGCTTGCAGCCGCCGTGCCGCCTGGGCAGCCATCGGCTCGGCCAGGTCGACGCCGACCGCAAGGCCGTCGGGGCCGGCCCGGCGGGTGGCCTCCAGCAGCGCGGCGCCGGTCCCGCAGGCCACATCCAGCACCCGCATCCCCGAGCGCACGCCCGCGTGGGCGACCAGCCGCTGGGCGATCTGCTGGAGGAACCCGGCCTGGTCGTAGGTGGCAGCCACCCGGCCGAACAGGCCAGCGACCACCCGATTCACCTCGTGCACCGCAGCTCCCTGGCCGTGGTTGCGCTGTCCAGCCTAGCTGCTCCGCCTTCTGGGGGCGGGCTGGGGATGAGCACCACCATGATCCAGAGCACGGCTGGCTGCACCAGGGCGGCCCAGCCGCGCGGGGGTTCAGCCCAGGCCGTCGCCGGCCCAGCCGGTAGGCAGCAGGTAGCGCCACCCTGGCTGCCAGGCGAAGGGGGCATCGACCAGCTCTTCCAGCGTCTTGCCGTCCAGCAGGCAGTCCAGCGCCCACCTGGTGGCCGAGTGGCCAATCACCACGACGGTGTGCCCGTCCCAGCCGGCGCTCAGCTCGCCCAGGAAGTCCCGCACCTGCGTGACGACCTGCCGGTAGCTTTGCCCGCCGGGGTAGGGCTGGTCGATGTGCCGGGCCCGCTGGGCGGCAAGCTGGACGACGGGCATGCCGTTGTACCTGCCGTAGTTGCACTCGCGCAGCCGAGCGTCGGTGTGGATCGGGATGGCGCGGTCGCCGAAGGCGACCTCGGCGGTCTGGACGGCGCGGGCCAGGTCGGAGACGAACACCGCGGCGATCGCCCGGCTGCGGTGACGCTGGCCGAGTTCCACGGCCAGCTGTCGTCCTCTGAGGGAGAGCTGTCCGGGCAGCCAGCCGGTCGCGATGCCGGCCTCGTTGTCGGTGCTCAGCGCGTGGGTCTCGTAGAGGATCTCGACGGCCATGGTCTCCCGCCTCGGGTCGTCGCTGGGCAGGACAGGACTGGCGACACGATAGCCGCGCCGCCGTCTCGGCCCATGGCGATCCTGCTCGCTGGCTGGTGTGGGGGTGGGTCGTGAGCACGGCGACCGCGATCGAGTGGACCGAGACGACCTGGAACCCGACGACCGGGTGTGACCGGATCTCGCCTGGCTGCGACCACTGCTATGCGCTCACCCTGGCCACGCGCTTGAAGGCGATGGGCCAGGCGAAATACCAGACCGACGGTGACCCGCGCACCTCCGGGCCCGGGTTCGGCGTCGCCCTGCACCCCGGGGCCCTGCTGGAGCCGCTGCGGTGGCGCAAGCCGAGGGTCTGCTTTGTCGACAGCATGGCGGACTTGCTGCACGCCAAGGTGCCGACCGATTTCCTCGCCCAGGTGTGGGCGGTGATGGCGCTGACGCCGCAGCACACCTACCAGGTCTTGACCAAGCGGCCCGAACGCTACCGGCGCGTCCTGGACGGCCCGTGTTGGTGTGGCGGTGGTCATCCGCCTGGCCTGGACTTCCGGCGCCTGGTCGAGGGCCACGCTCGTCGGCTGGCGCCCGGCCGCGCGGTCGACCTCGCGGCGGGCTGGCCGCTGGCGAACGTGTGGCTTGGCACCTCGATCGAACGCGACGACTACGTGCGCCGCGCCGACGACCTGCGTGCCGCCCCCGCTGCGGTGCGCTTCCTCAGCCTGGAGCCGCTGCTTGGCCCGCTGCCGGAGCCTGGACCTGACCGGGATCGACTGGGTGATCGTGGGCGGGGAGAGCGGTCCGGGGTTCCGGCCGTTGGACCTGGACTGGGTTCGTGACCTGCGGGATCGGTGCATCCGGCTGCGCATCCCGCTGTTCTTCAAACAGGTTGGCGGGCGCAGTCCCAAGGCCGGCGGCCGCGAGCTGGACGGGCGCACGTGGGACGAGTTCCCCGTCCCGGTCCGGGTCGAGGCGGTGGCTCGTGGTGGGTGAGCAGCGGTCATCGCCGGTGGGGTGGTCGGCGTGGGGGCAGCGCGGGCATGCCCAGGCTGACTGGCCCCCTTGCGGCGGCGCGGCGGGCCTGGTCGCGTTTGCTGCGCAGGAACGTCAGGGTGAGGTCGATGCCTTCCACCTCGCCGCGCCAGCCTTCGCCGAGCGCGCGTTGCCGACGCGCCTGCAGGTCGCCCTCCAACTCGTCCAGGCGGCCAAGCATCTTGGGGTTGAGCGACAGCATCGGGCAGCGGATGCAGGCGTGCTCGTGTGCGCACGGAGTGCCATAGGGGCGTCCGCAGGAGCCCAGTTCGACCTTGCGCTTGTCGAAGTGCTCCTCAAACTCGACCCATTCATCGCCGGTCGGATTCCGGTATTCCCTAGCTGGCCGCTGGGCCCGGCGACGGTCAAGAAACTGCTGGTAGTGGGCGATGATGTCCTCGTCGAACACGGCGACATAGCCCCGTGTGGTCTGCACGTTGAGGTGCCCGAGCAGGGCGGCGCCGATGTGGATCGGCAGCCCGTTGTTGACCAGCTCGGTCGCAAACAGCCGCCGGAAGTCGTGGGGCGCGAACCGGATCTCGGCGAACTCCGGGTGGGTGGGCACCAGCGACCTGGCCGCCTTGCGGACAAGGTCGCGGACCCCACTGGTCGACAGCGCCCGCGGCGTCCCACTTTGGATCCGCTGGAACAGGTAGGGAAGCGGCTCACACCAGTCGCGCTCCGCCTGGTCATAGCGCGGGCAGACCGGGACCGTGCCGTGGGTGTCCCGGTGGCGGCGGATGACCTGGGCGATGACGTGGAACAGCTCCGCCGACATCGGGATGACCCGCTCCCGGTCGCTCTTGGACGGGCTGACCACCAGCAGCGCGACGACCTCGCCGTTTGGCCGCTGGTATTAGCGGACGCTGAGGTGGGTCAGCTCGACGAGCTCCTCACGCCGCAGGCCCGCCAGCCGCAGCGTCTCCACCACCGCCCACTGCCAAAAGGCGCTGTCCTCCGCATAGGACAGGCGCACCAGCTCCCCGGTGTGGGTGTTGGTCACCCGGACCGGCTCGCTGCCCAGCAGCTCAGGGCGGCGCTGGGTGGCCTTGCTGGCGGTCCGCTGCCAGGTCACGCCATCGACGACGAACCGCTCCCCAGCCGGGGTCTGCTGGGCCGCGGCCAGCAGGACGCGCAGGCCCTGCCAGTTGTCGTTGACGTGCTGGGACAGGATCGCCAGCAGCGGCTGGCGCTCGCGGGTGCGGTTGGCCATCCGCTCCCGCAGCCGGCGTCGGCGGATGTGAAACCAACGCAGGTCAGCGTCGCGGATCGGACAGGGCGCGACCCAACGTGCCCAGCGTTCGGGCTCGGCGGCCGACCAGGTCTGCAGGTCCAGGTAGAACGCGCGGACCGCCAAGAACGGCGCGTCGATGTGCTGGCGGGGCTGGCCGTCGCGGCGGACCAGCAGCCGCTGCTTCCACGCCTGGACGGTCTCCTCGCTCAGCCGCAGGTCGGCCTGGTCCGGGTTCACCTGTTCGACGATCTTCCAGAAGTGCCCCGCCAGGCTGCGGACCAGGTTCTCCATGGTCGCGTAGTCAAGCTCAGGCGAGCGCCGACGGACGTAGTCGACCAGCAGGTCGCGGACCGCGCGGTTGCGCAGCCGCTGACGGTCGACCAACTCCTCGATCGACCACCGGCCCCGGATCCTGGCGTCCTGCAAGGTCCGGGGCGCCCAGGCGGGGATCCGGCCCATGTCATGCAGCAACGGCCAAGCCGCCGCGATCCCGCTGCCCGGGTGGTCGTTCGCCCACTGGACGAGCCCGCCTGGGGTGAGGCTGGCCAGGTCGACCCCGAAGACCGTCAACGCGCGGCAGAGCTGGCTGAGCGCATCCCGTCGGCCCTCGGCGCTGACGGGATGTGCCCGCAGCCGGGTGCGGAACTCCTCCAGCAAACGGTCCTGCGCGACCTGCAGGAACCTGTCGGTGTAGTGGGGCGGGTTGGTGGCCTGCAAGGCCGCCGTCGACGGGCAGATCAGCCGCGTGCAGAAGGCGATGCCCGCAGCCCGGATGAGCCTGCTGCGCCACCTGGGATCGTTGCCGGCCAGGTCGGCGACCGTCTGGCCGGGCTGGTTGAGCCCGGCAGCCTCCCACCGCTGCTGCCAGGTCTGTCCTGGCTGCTCGGCGAGCAGCTCCAGCAGCCGCCGCATCCCGTGCTTGTAGTCGGCGAGGGTGCTGCGGCTGACGTCGGCGAACCGCTCGACAACCAGCCCCACGATCTGCTCGGCCGATGCCCTCGACAGGTCCCCGAGCGGGCGCGGTGGCGGGTTCGGGATCGGCGGCGGCGCGGCCGCGATCTGGGTGCGGCCACCGAGGGCGACCTCAGGGTCACGGTTGGCGGTGTGGCGGCGGATCCGGTTCGAGGTTGCGTGCGGGCGCATGGTCGGCCCGATCGCGCTGTCAGCCACGTTATCGGTCACCGAACACCGCCGCGACGTCGTCGGCGTGGTACTGGGCTGCCCAGCGTGCTGGCTCGGCCGGCCGCTGGTAGTGCACGGCCAGCTTGTCGAGCAGGTCCTCCAGCCCGACCGCGGTGTAGAGGGCGGTGGTCGTGAGATGGGCGTGCCGCAGGATCGTCTGCACCTCCACCAGCGTCAGGCTGGGATCACGTGCCATGCGGGTCGCCGCGGTGTGGCGCAGGTCATGCAGCGTCCAGTTGCTGCCGAGCTGCTCGGCGGTACGCTGCAGGATCCGGCGTGCCGCCCAGTAGGTCAGCGGCCGGGGCGTCCCTCTGCGGGTGCGCCACACTGGACCACTGCCAGCCGGCAGGCCTGCCTCGTCGAGGTAGACAGCCAGGTAGGCCAGCGCTTCCGGGGATACCGGGATCGCCTCCCGCAGACGGGTTCCCTTCGAAATCACCCACAGCCGTCCGGTCGTCCAGTCCACATCCGCCAGCCCGACCCGCAGCAGCTCCGACGCGCGAGCGCCGGAGGAGACGTAGCAGGCCAGCAGCGCCCGGTCACGGGCGCAGCGCATGCGAGCAAACAACTCGTCCCACTGCTGGTCGGGGATCGCCCGTGGCTGGCGCGGCTGGATCTTTGGCCGCAGACGCGCTCGGCGGTGCGGCCGCGGCAGCTCAATCGGCGAGGTGTGCGCCAGCGCCCGTCGGCGGGACTTGCTGTCTGGGACTGGGTTGACCACTGGGCCCAGCCCGAAGTGGCGATGAAACGCGTAGAAGCCATGGATCACCGACAGGTTGTGCGCGATCGTCGTCGGCGCATACCCAGCGGCCAAGACCGGCTTCCCCGTCTTGGGGTTGACCGACCCCGGCGGGTAGCCGCCTTCCCGGCGGCGGCGCCGCTGCGGGTTGGGCGCCGACCGCAGCCACCCGACCAGCGTGGCGACCTCGGCCTCGGTGGCCTGCTCCCAGCCGACGTCGACCGCCCACAGCAGCCGGAACCACCGCAGCAGGTCATGCCCATAGCTACGGCCGGTCAACGGGCTGGCGTCGCCAAGCTGCAGGTCCCGCAGGTAGCGGCTGACGCAGTCGATTTCCCGGTCGGCCGCATCCACCACCAGGTACGGCAGCGACGGCGTCGCACCCTCAACCACCGCGCCGACCCGCGGAAGACCCATCCGGCCATCCATCAGGTCGCGGTGCGCACCAGAGAACTCACCAAGCTCCGCCATGAGGAGAGATCCTGCATGCCCCCATCCCCTGATCGCCAGCCCACCAGTCAGATGGTGCAGTCAACAGTGCAGGCCGTCGGGACCCAGCTGATCGGTCGGTGCGAGACCAGCTATGTCCGCCGCGCGATCGCGTCGTGGCGGGAGAACCCCGCGATCGAGCTGCTCGGCGACCTCGACGGCCCGCGGCTGCCGATCGTGTCGTTCCGGGTCCGCGGGCCGAGCGGGCGATGGTTGCATCACAACTTCGTGGTCGCGGTGCTCAACGACCTGTTCGGCGTCCAGGCCCGCGGCGGCCGTTCCTGCGCCGGCCCCTATGGCCACCAGCTGCTCCGTATCGACCTCGACCACGCCAGGGCGTTCGCGACCCAGGCGGTGCGGGGCTGGTTCGGCATCAAGCCGGGCTGGACCCGGGTGAGCTTCAGCTTCTACCAGTCCGAGCTCGCCTTCGAGTACCTCGTGGCGGCGGTCCACCTGACCGCCGGCTTCGGCGCGAGGCTGCTGCCGGAGTACCGCTTCGACCCGGCCAGCGGCCTGTGGCGGCACCGCAACGCGAGCGCCCCGCCAGACCTGCTCGCCGGTCTGTCGTACGACCAGGAGGGCCGGCTTGGCCACCCGGGCCGCGACGGCCACCGCCGCGCGGTCGACGGGGAGCTGACCCGCTACCTGCGGCAGTCCGAGGTGGCCCTGGCCGCACGGCCGCCGCTGGCCGCGGACGAACCGCAGGCCACCCTGCCGGGCGGGCTGGAGCGCCTGCGCTGGTTCGAGCTGCCGGAGGCCTGCCTGCCCGCCGCCGGCGCCCTCCAGCCGCTCGGCCGGGCCGCCGGCTGAGTTCCGCCCACGGGGCCTTCTCGGCGCGGTGCCGTCGAGCGATCATGGGCGCCGACCCTCGAGCAACCGGAGCAATGGAGCGACGTGGTGGCTGCAATCGACCGGATCCTGGTGGTTGGCGGGGGCATCGGCGGCCTCTGTATGGCGACCACGCTGGACCGGCAGGGGTTCGCGCCCGAGCTGGTGGAGCGCAGCCCGGCGTGGCCGGCGGTCGGCGCCGGGATCGCCCTGCACGCCAACGGCGTGCGCGTGCTGCGCGGGCTCGGCCTGGGCGAGGCGATCGACCGCGCGACCGCCGTGCTGCCGCGCTGGACCTTCCTCGACCAGCGGGGCGAGCCGCTGTGCGAGACCGACCTGGAGGCACTCTGGGGCGAGGTCGGGCCGTGCCTCGGCATCACCCGCGTCCGCCTCCAGGAGATCCTGCTGGACGGCGCGGCCGCGGTGCCGCACCGCCTCGGCGTGGCCGTCACCGCGCTGCGTCAGGAGGGCGGACGGGTCGAGGTCGGCTTCGGCGACGGCTCCCGGAGCGACTACGACCTGGTGGTCGGCGCGGACGGGATCTACTCGACCGTCCGAAGGCTGGCGGTGAGCCCGGCCGAGCCGGACTACGCCGGCACGATGGCCTGGCGCAGCGTGGTGCCCAGCCGGCCGCCCGGTGTCGACGGTCTGATGGTGCTGATGGGCGAGGGCTGCTTCTTCGGCCTGGTGCCGGTGGGCGACGGCCAGACCTACGGCTTCGCCGGGCTCGACTCGGAGCGCTTCGACGACCCGCCGGCGGGCCGGCTGGAGCGCTTCCGCGCCAGGTTCGCCGGCTTCGGCGGCCCGGTGCCGGCGTACCTGGAGGCGCTCGAGCGCGACCGGCAGCTCCACGCCGGGCCGATCGAATGGGTGGACCTCGACTGCTGGCACCAGGGCCGGGTGGTGCTGGTCGGCGACGCCGCCCACGCCGCCCCGCCCCACATGGGCGAGGGCGGCAGCATGGCGATGGAGGACGCCGTGGTGCTCGCCGAGGAGCTGCGCGCCGCGCCGACCGTCGAGGCCGCCCTCGACCGGTACGAGCGGCGCCGCCGGCCGCGCGCCGACTGGGTGCAGGAGCAGAGCCGCATCGCCGCCAAGGCGTGGGTGCTGCCGCCCGAGGTGCGCAACGCCGCCCTGCGCGGCCGCGGCGACCAGATGCTGTGCGAGCGCTACCAGCCTCTGATCGCCGCGCTGTAGCCGCGTCGCGGCTCAGCTGCCGTGCCAGGTCCGCTGGTGCTCGGCGTGGCTGCGCAGGTAGGCGCCCTCCCGGAAGAACCGGTCGTAGAACTCGAGGTCGAGGTGGTGCGCCTGGACGTAGTTCAGGATCATCAGCGACGGGACGGTGCCGGGGAACTTGCCGAAGGTGTCGTAGAGGTACTGCCCCTGGAGCGCGACGCAGGCCTTGAACTCGGGCGAGTGGACCTCCGCGCTGCCGCGCACGCCCGGGCTGTCGCTCCAGGCCCCCGGGGTGCCCGGGTGGTAGGGGCCGCCCGGGCCGAACTTGCGGGCGGCGAAGGCCTCCACCGCGACCGCCATGTCCGGGTAGTGGGGCGGGCAGTACGCCTCGAAGACGCCCTCGAGCCCGGTCGGGTTGGGTGTCGACCAGCCATCGCGCAGGTCGTAGCGGAAGCCGAGCCCGGGAACGTCCTCGTCGCCCGAGGCGCCCAGCATGGTGAACCGGTCGATGCCGTCGAACATCCAGCCGCCGAGCCCCATCGCCTGGAGCAGCAGCACGCCCGCGTAGCAGCAGCTGGCCAGCTCGGCGACCGCCTCGGAGAGCATGTACTGCTCCACGAAGGTGAGCGGCAGCGGCGAGGAGAGGTCGGCCAGCTCGCCGAACTGCTCGATACCCGGGATGGTGCGCTGGTTGACGTCGTCGTAGACGACGTAGCCGTTCTGCAGCAGGAAGCAGAGCCCGGCGATGGTGTGCTGGGCCACGTCGGCGACCGGGATCACCAGCAGCGAGCCGGGCACGTTCACGCACCAGGTGTTGTGGCCCTCCATGTAGGGCTCCCGGCGGGGCAGGTACAGCCGCCGGTCGGAGAGGCGGCGCAGCCGTCCCCGGTGCCGCTCGACCATGAGCTCGATGGTGACCTCCTCGTCGGCGGGGTCGACCAGGGCGCCGGCGTCGCGGGTGGGGAAGAACCAGGTGCCGTCGTCGTCGGTGAAGAACAGCTCGGCGGTGTGGAAGCCAGCCGCCGACGGGAAGGTCCTGCCCGCCGCCGCGCCCGCGTAGTTGGCCAGGTGCGGCGCGTAGCGCGGGTTGCGGGTGATGGCGTGGTGCCACCCGGTCGTGCCGGCCATGCCGCTGAGCAGCACCAGCCGCTCCAGCTCGCTCAGCGGCACCGGCTCGTGCTCCGACCGGTAGGCCAGCGGCCCGTCGGGGATCTCGTCGCCCAGCGCGAAGCGCCGCGAGCGCCGCCCGAGCAACGCCTCCACCAGCGGGAAGCTCGCCAGCTCCCGGAGCGCCTGGGCCTGGATCGTGCTGCTGTCGGTGGTGCTGACTGCCATGCGTGCCCCCTCGTATTCGCCGCCGCGGCGCGGACCGCC
>Ga0268241_10000117_pt1 | contig 10875 bp, 9 predicted proteins | sample BulsoiAmnAmmetaG_FD_200248 | JGI IMG/M metagenome (GOLD analysis project Ga0268241, IMG submission 200248) | Bulk soil microbial communities from Mexico - Amatitan (Am) metaG (v2) (version 2) | ecosystem: Environmental > Terrestrial > Soil > Agricultural land | place: Mexico: Amatitan, Jalisco...
CGCTCGCCCACCACGGAACTCCACCTCGAGGTCGCGGATGACGGTGCCGGAGCGCACCAGCGGCTTGGTGGAGCGGACGACGCCGTCCACGCGCTCGGGATCGGGTGTGGTGAAGGTCTCCTCCGACGGGATGTTCGGCATGTGCCGCAGCCCCCACGCCGTCGTGAAGCGGGCGGTGATCCAGCGTGAGCTCGGAAGGAGCCCGATGGTGAGGTCGGTGCCCGGCCCTTCGTAGTGGAGACGGTCGAAGCGGCGCGAGTCGAGCTCGCCGGCGATCCGCTCGAGCTCGTCCTGGCGCTCTGTCCACGCCGCCACCGGATCCGGCTCGTCCAGGCGGCAGCAGCGCGCGACCTCCTCCCAGAGGCGCTCGAGCCCCTCGTCGCGGCCGAGGTCCGGATAGACGAGGGCTGCCCAGTCGGGCGTCGGGCACGGCACCGCGGTCCAGTTCACCGAGCGCTCTGACACGACCACCGCCCACTCCTCGAGGGCGGGCCACGTGTCCTTGCCCACCCGCTCGGGGTCGACGTCCTCCAGCAGGTCCGGAGCGACCGCGCCCGTGAGGCCCACGCTTGCACCGTGTTGGCGCCCGAGCTCGAGCACCCGCTCCCCCAGCCAGGAGGGCACGAAGCCGATCGCATCCTCTGAGCCGTGGAGCAGCCGCGCCCGCTTCACGTACGCGTCGTACGTCGCGACGTCGACGAACTTCGCGCCCGCTCGGTAGGCCGCGTCGGCGACCGCGCGCGCGAGCGGCTCCTTGCCGGGCTCGGTGCTGACGGCCACCACCTGCCCCTCCTGCACGTTGGCGCCGAAGCGGACGGCGAGATCCGCGAGGCGCCCCACCCAGTCCTCGGTCATGGCGGACGATTGTGTCAGGGCTTGAGGAGTGCTTCACGGAGCCCTGGGAACAATGCGCGACGGATGGCGGGACGCCTCGCGACAGCCCTCGCTTCCGTCGCGCTCGCTGCCGTGATGCTCGCCGGCTGCTCGGAGAGTGAGGAGCACAAGCCGAACTCACGGCCCAAGCCAGCGCCCTCGCAGCCGCCAACGCGGGAAGCGCGTACTGGCGCCGCGAAGGCCGGTCACATTCCGCCGCCCGCGTCGCGCGCCGACGTGTACGCCGCCGGCCGCCCGGACCGCCTCCGCGGGCCGGCGCGCCAGGCGCTCAGGCGCGTGTACGTGCCGAATTCGGACTCGAACACAGTCGATGTGATCTCACAGGAGAGCGGGCGCGTGGTCGCTCACTTCGCCACCGGACAGAACCCTCAGCACGTGACGCCGTCGTGGGACCTGCGCACGCTCTGGGTGCTGAACGACCAGGGCAACAGCGTCACCCCGATCGACCCGCGAACCGGTCGGCCCGGTAAGAACGTGCCCGTTGCCGACCCGTACAACATGTACTTCACGGCGGACGGGCGCTACGCGATCGTGGTGGCCGAGCGGCTCAGGCGGCTCGATTTCCGCGACGCGGAGACGATGCGGATGCACCACGCGCTCGCGGTGCCTATGTGCGCGGGCGTCGACCACATGGACTTCACCGCCGACGGCCGCCGGGCGCTGGTGTCGTGCGAGTTCAGCGGGCGCATGATCGAGGTCGACCTTCAGCGCGAGAAGGTGCTGAAGACGATCGACCTTCGTAGCGGCGCGATGCCGCAGGACGTGAAGCTCTCGCCCGACGGCCGGCGCTTCTACGTGGCCGACATGGCGTCGAACGGAGTCTGGGTCCTCGACGCCCACAGCATGCGAAAGCTTCGCTTCATCCACACGGGCATGGGCGCTCACGGCCTCTACACCAGCCGCGACTCGCGCTACCTCTACATCACGAACCGTGCCGAGAGCTCTATTTCGCGGCTGCGCTTCTCGACCGGAAAGCTCGTGGGCAAGTGGAAGATCCCCGGGCATGCAAGCCCGGATATGGGGGGAGTGTCGGCGGACGGAAAGGTGCTGTGGCTGTCCGGCCGCTACAACTCCGAGGTCTACGCGATTTCGACGAACACCGGGAAGCTGCTGCATCGGATACCGGTCGGGCCAGGACCGCACGGCCTCTGCGTCTGGCCGCAGCCCGGGCGCTACTCGATCGGGCACACGGGCATCCTGCGCTGACCAGGTTCTCCGGGAGCGACCCGGTTGAGCGCCGACCGGTGCGCAGAGGGCAGGGCGGTGTTGCGCGCGGGACGATCCGGGGCCGGCTCGAGGCGCTGCACGACGGCCGGCTGCCGACGCCCCCGGAGCTGCTCGCCACCGACGAGGAGGCGCTGCGCGGGATCGGGTTATCCCGCGGCCGGTTCACGGCCGATGGCGTGCTGATGCTCACGCTTCGCCCGCGCGACATCTGGCCCGCCGCGGACCTGGCACTGCGCCGCGCGGTCGCGCGCGTTTGGGGGCTCGACGGCCCGCTAACGGTCGCCGAGGTGGACGCCCTCGGCGAGCGCTTCCCGCCCTGGCGCACGCTGGCCGCCGTGTACCTCCTGGGGGCCTAACCTGGCCGAGCTGCTCACCTGGAACGTGCAGGGGCGGGTCGGCGGCTGGCAGGAGCGGCAGATCGACGCCCTGCACTCGCGCGACCTCGACGTTGTGTGCCTCCAAGAGGTGACGCCCCGCAACCGCGAGCGCTGGGAGCAGGCACTCGCCGAGATGGGCTTCGAGGTGGCCGTGAGCGGGTGGCCCGTCGACCCGCGCGGCTCGCGCCGCTTCGCGGTGCTGATCGCGAGCCGCGCGCCGGCCGAGCTGGTCCAGCCTCCGGCGCTGCCATGGCAGGAGCGCCACCTCGCCGTGCGCACGAGCATCGACGGCGCCGAGGCGGAGGTGCACACGCTGCACGCGCCGCTCAGCGGCAAGGAGGAGCAGGTGAAGGTGCGCACGCTCGAGGCTCTTCACGAAGCGCTCGCTGATTCGACGGGCGTGCCGCGCGTGTTGGCGGGCGACTTCAACACACCCCAGTACGAGAGCCGCGACGGCGAGATACAGACGTTCGCGCGGACACGGAGCGGCAAGATCCGTCCGCGCTACGGCGAGCGCCACGACCGGGCCGAGCTGCTGCTCATCGAGGACCTCCCAAAGCGCGGCTGGCGCGATGCCTTCCGCGCGGTGCACGGCTATTCACGGCGTGACCGCTCGTGGGTGGCCGCGGTGAAGGGCTACGGCTACCGGCTCGACCACATCGTCGTATCGCCCGAGCTCGATCCCGTCGCGTGCGAGTACCTGCACGAGTGGCGCGAGGCCGGCATGTCCGACCACTCGGCGATGTGGGCCGAGATCAGGCGAGCGGGCTGACTGGCTCGCGGGCGCGCGCCGCGTTCTCAGCGATCGCGTCGAGAATCGGCGGCCAGGCTCCGCGCGGCAGGTCGTGGCCCATGCCCTCGATGATCATCAGCTTCGAGCCGCGAATCGCGCGGGCCGTGGCGCGACCGCCCGAGCAGGCGATCATCGGGTCGCGCTTGCCGTGGATGACAAGAGTGGGAGCCGTGATCCTGCGGCACTCGGCGGTGCGGTTGCCCGCCGCGACGATCGCCGCCAGCTGGCGCGCGGCGCCGGCCGGGTCGAGGCCGCGGTCGTGGGAGACCTCGGCCATCTCGCGCACCTCGTTCTCGTCACGCTCGAAGCCGCGGGACCCGATCACGCGGTGGAGCTTCACGGCCCGCTCCACGAACTGCTCCTTGTCCTTCGGCACGCGCCCGAGCAGGAACGGATAGACCTTGGCCGCGGGCTGCCCGGCGATGCGGCTGCCCGTCGTCGACATGATCGACACCAGCGAGGCGACGCGGGCCGGGTGGCTCGATGCGACCCCCTGGGCGATCATCCCGCCCATCGAGGCACCGACCACGTGCGCCCGCTCGATGCCGAGGTGGTCGAGTAGGGCGACGCCGTCGTCGGCCATGTCGGATAGGCCGTAGGCGACGTTGCGCGGGCGCCGGCTCATGAGCTCCCACGACGTGGGAGGCGGCGTGTCCCTGAAGTGCGTCGAGCGGCCGCTGTCGCGGTTGTCGTACCGGATCACGAAGAAGCCGCGGTCGACCAGGCCCTCGCAGAACTCTGCGTTCCACCCGACCATCTGCGTGCCGAGCCCCATTACGAGGAGGACGGCGGGGTCGGCCGGCTCGCCGAACGTCTCGAAGCAGAGGTCGACGTCCCCTGCCTTGCAGAACTGCTCGTTCAGGCCGTGTTCGCCCGCGCCCACGGCGCTGGACTGTACTGAGTAGGTCAACCGGTCCCGGCCGGATCCCACCGTCGCGTGAGTTTGCGGGGAGAAGTGGTCGCGGTGGACCAGGTTTCCTAGATTGAGGTGCTTGCCCGTGCAACCAGTTGCGGGGCTTCGAATTGGATGGGCGTGTGCGCCTCCCGCGTGGGAGCCGCGCGCACCTGTGACGACATATGAACTGGCCGAGTGGCGCCCAGCGCGCCCGAGGCGGCGCCGGCCAGGAAGGAATAGATGCTCCCCCCTCTCCCCCTTGGGCGCGCCCGTCTGGGCGGCGACCCGGCGCGCGGTGCCGTGCGAAGACTCGCGACCGCGCGCTTCATATCGATGGCCGGCAGTGACGCCACCGGCGTCGCTGTCGGATTCGCGATGTACCAACAGACCCACTCGGCGCCCTGGCTCTCGCTATCGCTCATGATCACGGTGGGCGTGGGCGCGCTGCTCGCGCCGCTGGCCGGCCGCGCCGGTGACCTCTTCGACCGCAAGCGACTGATGGTCGCCTGCGAGGCAGGCGCTGCCGCGATCTTCATTACGCTGGCGCTGGTGCACACGCCCATTGCGCTGCTCGGCCTGAGCGTGATCGCCTCCGCGATAGGCACGATCTTCGGGCCCGCCTCGGGCGCTGCGATCGCCCACGTCGCGGGCGAGCGGCACCTGTCGTGGGCCAACGCCGTGATCGCCACCGGCGCCAACGTCGGCAAGACCGCCGGGCGGCTTGGTGCCGGCGCGCTGATCGCCGCGCTGGGCGCGGGCAGCGTGTTCGTGCTCGACGCGGTCACGTTCCTGGCTTCAGCGTGGCTGATCGCGTCGGTTCGGCACGGGTTCTCGGGGCCGCTGCGTGGCCAGACGGCATCCGAGCCTGACGCGGCCGCCGCCGGGGAGAGCGGCATGCGGTTCATCCTCGAGCACCCGAAGCTGCGGCTCGTGGTCGCCTCCGCCTGCGTTTCCACGTTCGCCACGGCGTTCTCCATGACGGCCGAGGTGCCGCTGGTGTTCGACTCCGGCGCGGGCGCGCTTGGCCTGGGTGCGCTCACCGCGAGCTGGGGCACCGGCATGGTGATCGGCTCGTGGTACGGCGGGCGCGCGCTGCACAAAGGCAACGAGGCGACCGGCGTGCTCGCAGGCCGCGTGCTCATGGCCGCCGGCGTGGGATTCGTCGCGCTTTCGCCCTCGATCGCGCCGATGCTCCTCTGCTACCTGCTCGGCGGCATTGGAGGCGGCTTCATGGGTGTCGCGGCGCAGTCGCTAATCCTGCGAGTCGCGCCCGATCGCATCCGCGCGCGGACGCTGGGCGCGATCGACTCGGCACGCAACGTCACGTTCGGCCTCGGCGTCGTCGGCGCTGGCGCGCTCGTGCAGCTCGTCGGGGCACGACCGGTGTACGCGATGGTTGGACTCGCGATGGCGGTCGGCACGCTGCCGGTGCTGGCGCTCGTGATGAACCTGGGCGGCCCACGCTCACTGCGCGGCGTGCCGACCGTGGCACGCGCCGCGGTGTAGTTTGGGCGCGTGCCCGATCTACCGCTCACGGGCGGCTGCATGTGCGGCCGCGTGCGCTACGAGGTGAGCGCGCCGCTCCAGTCGGCGGGCTACTGCCACTGCAAGCGCTGTCAGCGGCGCACCGGCGCTGCCGCGTCAGCGCAGGCGCGCGTGGCCCCCGGCTCGTTCCGCGTCGTGCAGGGCGAGGACCTGGTGCACGCGTGGCGGCCGCCCGGCGGCTTCGAGAAGGCATTCTGCTCGGAGTGCGGATCCGCGCTGTTCAGCCGCCACCGCGACGATCCCTCGATCATCAGCGTGCGGCTCGGGACGTTCGACGGTGACCCGGGAATCCGGCCCTCCACGCGCCAGTGGGTAGCGTCCGCGGCGGTTTGGGAGCCGATCCCCGACGACGGCATCCCGCGCTACGACGAGCAGCGTCCGTCCTAGGGCCAGCCCGCCAAGCACCACCCCGCCGACGGCGAGCTGATTCCGGGTTGGTGGGACGACTGAGACTGCTCAGTAGCTTGTACTGAGCATGCACCGGACTCGGCCACCTTGCCGCCGGCTCCCTGCGCGCGGATGATCCGCTTGTCCCGCCTGCGAGAAGGGAGAACAGATGTTCAAGAAGGTCGTCTGGGCGACCGACGGCTCCGAATCCGCCGACCGAGCGCTTCCCCACATCCGGTCGATGGCTACCGAGGGAACAGAGGTAGTGGTGCTGCACGTCGACGAGTTCGTCGCCGCCCCGAAGTCTGGTTTCGAGCTCCACGCCGACGAAGAGGACATTCAGAGCAAGATCAAGGCGCAGGTCGCTGACCTCAAGGAGTCAGGCGCGAACGCCACGTTGCGCGTGGTGGACACCCGTGCGAGCGGCGCAGCGCACGCGATCGCCGAGGAGGCCGCCGCGGTGGGCGCCGACCTCGTCGTGACGGGAACTCGCGGGCACACGCCACTCCAAGGGCTCGTTCTCGGCAGCGTGACCCAGCGCATCCTCCACATCGCGCCCTGCCCGGTGCTGGTGGTCCCGGAGTCGACGTCCAAGGCCGACCGCACTACCGAGTCGAGCGAGGCCGTCGCCTGACGTGTCCGGCGAGGTCCTGATCCTCGACGACGGCAGCGGCGGCGCGCCGGCCGCCGCCAGCCTCGGAGAGATGCTCGCCGGCGTGCTGGGAGCAACGCCCGTGACGGTGCGCGGCGAGGTGGACCACCAGGGCGTCCGCCTGATCGTGGTTCCGAGCGACGATGACGGCCGGAGGCCGCACGCGAGCTCGGTCGCCGGCCGGCTGCTTCACGAAGCGCACGTTCCGGTCGCAGTGGCGCCGAAGGGCTGGCCCGGACAGGCCGACGGCCGCCTCCACGTGCTGGGCGTCGCGTACGACGGCTCGCCCGAGTCGCGGGTGGCGCTCGGCTTCGCCCGCGAGCTCGCTGAACGAGCGGATGCGACGGTGCGGGTCTACACCGTGGCCGTGCCCGCACGCGCGGTATCCGTTGGGGCGATGGCCGGTCCCCTTCCGCAGGAGGAAGATGCACGGGAGATACTGAGTCGGCACCTCGAGGAGGCCGTGGCGGACCTACCACCGTCCCTCCGCGCCCTGCCCGTGCTGCTCGACGGCGACGCGGCGAAGGAGATCGCGGGCGCCGCCGAGGCGGGCGTCGATCTGCTCGTGACAGGCTCTCGTGGGTACGGCCGGCTCGGCCGGGTGCTGCTCGGCTCCGTCTCGTCGGCCCTCATCGACACGGCGCCGTGTCCCGTCATCGCTATTCCGCGACCGGCGGCCGACCCGGCTACCGATACGGGCGGATGAGCTGCGGACCGCGCCAGAGGCGGCGGATGGGGCGGCTGGCGTCCGGGTACGGTAGACCGCGGTGACCCGCTCGCAGGCACCCGGCCCGTCCACGCCTACGGCAGAGGGCCCGCTCTCGAACGCCGAGCTGCGCGCGATCGACGCGTACTGGCGCGCGGCGAACTACCTGTCGGTCGGGCAGATCTACCTGCTCGACAACCCTCTGCTTCGAGCGCCGCTGAGGATCGAGCACATCAAGCCGCGGCTGCTCGGCCACTGGGGCACGACGCCGGGGCTGAACCTGCTCTACGCGCACATGAACCGCGCCATTCGAGCGCGCGGCACGAGCACGATCTTCGTGACCGGTCCCGGCCACGGCGGACCGGGCCTCGTCGCGAACACCTACCTCGAGGGCACCTACACCGAGGTGTATCCGCAGATCGGCCACGACGAGGAGGGACTGCGGCGGCTGTTTCGCCAGTTCTCGTTCCCTGGTGGGATCCCGAGCCACGTTGCGCCCGAGACGCCCGGCTCGATCAACGAGGGCGGCGAGCTCGGCTACTCGCTCCTCCATGCGTACGGCGCGGTGTTCGACAACCCGGAGCTGCTCGCACTCTGCGTGGTGGGCGACGGCGAAGCCGAGACCGGCGCGCTCGCCACGTCGTGGCACTCGACCAAGTTCGTGAACCCCGCCAGCGACGGCGCGGTTCTGCCCGTCCTCCACCTGAACGGCTACAAGATTGCGAACCCCACGGTGCTCGCGCGCATCCCCGAGGAGGAGCTGCGCGCGCTGATGGAGGGCTACGGCTACGCGCCCCACTTCGTGGAGGGCTCGGACCCCGACGCGGTGCACCAGCAGCTGGCCGCCACTCTCGACGAGGTGCTCGACGAGATCGAGGCCATCCAGACCTCCGCGCGTTCGGGACGGAACAGTGAGCGGCCGCGCTGGCCGATGATCGTGCTGCGTACGCCGAAGGGCTGGACGGGTCCGAAGGAAGTCGACGGCAAGCCGGCGGAGGGCACGTTCCGCTCGCACCAGGTGCCGCTTGCGGATCTGGCGAAGAAGCCGGAGCACATGCGCCAGCTCGAGGACTGGATGCGGAGCTACCGCCCCGAGGAGCTCTTCGATGAGGCCGGCGCGCTTGTGCCCGAGCTCGCCGCGCTCGCACCCGAGGGCGAGCTGCGCATGGGCGCAAACCCGCACGCGAACGGCGGGCTGCTGCGGCGGCCACTCGAACTGCCGGACTTCCGGCGCTACGCCGTCGACGTGCCCCAGCCCGGAGGCGCCACGGCCGAGGCCACCCGAGTGCTCGGCGAGCTGCTGCGCGACGTGATGCGCTTCAATCGCGACAACTTCCGGCTATTCGGTCCCGACGAGACTGCGTCGAACCGCCTCGGCGCGGTGTTCGAGGCCGAGAACCGCACATGGGATGCCGAGCTCGAGCCGGGTGACGACCACCTCGCTCCGGACGGACGGGTGATGGAGGTGCTCAGCGAGCAGATATGCGAGGGCTGGCTCGAGGGGTACTTGCTCACCGGCCGGCACGGGCTCTTCAACTGCTACGAGGCGTTCATCCACATCGTCGACTCGATGTTCAACCAGCACGCGAAGTGGCTCAAGGTGACGCGCGACATCCCCTGGCGGCGGCCGATCGCGTCGCTCAACTACCTGCTGAGCTCGCACGTCTGGCGGCAGGACCACAACGGCTTCACGCACCAGGATCCGGGGTTCATCGACCACGTGGTCAACAAGAAGGCTGAGATCGTGCGCGTTTACCTGCCGCCCGACGCAAACTGCCTGCTGTCGGTCGCAGACCACTGCCTCCGCAGCAGCAACTACGTGAACGTGATCGTGGCCGGCAAGCAGCCGGCGCTTCAGTGGCTCTCGATGGACGAGGCGATCACGCACTGCACGCGCGGTGCGGGCATCTGGAGCTGGGCATCGAATGACGAAGACGGCGAGACGGACGTGGTGCTCGCCTGCGCGGGCGATGTCCCGACGCTCGAGACGCTCGCCGCCGCGGCACTGCTGCGGCAGGAGCTGCCGGACCTGTGCGTACGGGTGGTCAACGTCGTCGATCTGATGCGCCTGGTGCCGGAGACGGCGCACCCGCATGGGATGTCCGACCTCGAGTTCGACTCGCTATTCACGAGGGACAAGCCGGTGCTGTTCGCCTACCACGGTTATCCGATGCTCATCCACCGCCTTACGTACCGCCGCCACAACCACGAGAACATCCACGTGCGCGGCTACATGGAGGAGGGCACGACGACCACGCCGTTCGACATGGTCATGCTCAATGACCTCGACCGCTTTCACCTGGTGATGGACGTGATTGACCGGGTGCCGGGTCTCGCCGAGCGCTCCGGGCAGCTGCGGCAACGCATGTTCGACGAGCGGCTGCGCCACCGTGCGTACACGCGCGAGGTGGGCGACGACCCGCCCGACGTGCGCGACTGGACCTGGCCGGGCGACGGCGCGGAGCCGGAAGGCGGGCCTCAGCGCGGCGTGCCCGCGTAGTGCGGGTCCTGGCGGTCAACGCAGGCTCGAGCTCGATCAAGCTGAGCGTGCTCGACGAGGACGGCGGCACGCTCGCGTCCGAGTCGCTCCCACCCGACGCGCCGATCGAGGCGTTCGTCGTCGCGGCACCGGACTTCGGCGCCGTCGGCCACCGGATCGTGCACGGAGGACACCTGCACCGCGAGAGCGCGCTGCTCGACGACACGCTCGAGCGCGACCTCGGCAAGCTCGCAGACCTCGCCCCCTTGCACAACCGGCGGGGCCTTGCGCGCGTGGAGGAGGTGAGCCGTCTGCTGCCCGGCACGCCGCAGGTGCTGTGCTTCGACACCGCCTTCCACGCGAGCCTGCCTGACGAGGCGTCCACCTATGCGGTCCCGTGGGAGTGGCGCGAGCGGCTCGGCGTGCTCCGCTACGGCTTCCACGGCCTCTCGCACGACTGGGCGAGCCGGCGCTGCGCCGAGCTCATCGGCCGGCCGCGTGCGGAGCTGCGCATCGTGAGCTGCCATCTCGGCTCAGGCGCCTCGCTCGCGGCCGTCGCTCGCGGGCGCTCGGTCGACACGACGATGGGCATGACGCCCAACGAGGGGCTCGTCATGGCCACGCGCTCGGGCTCCTTCGGCCCGGGCGCGGTGATGTGGCTGCTGCGCGACGCAGGCATCGGCACGGACGAGCTCGAGCACACCCTCGAGCACGAGTCCGGGCTGCGTGGCATCGCGGGGACAGGCGACATGCGCGAGCTGCTCGCGCGCGACGACGGGCAGGCGCGCCTCGCCGTGGCGGTGTACCTGCACCGGCTGCGCGCTTCGATCGCGGCGATGGCTGCTGCCATGGAAGGGCTCGACGCGCTCGTGTTCACGGGCGGTGTTGGAGAGCACGCGCCGGTGATCCGGGCGGAGGCC
>Ga0268241_10000118_pt1 | contig 10807 bp, 9 predicted proteins | sample BulsoiAmnAmmetaG_FD_200248 | JGI IMG/M metagenome (GOLD analysis project Ga0268241, IMG submission 200248) | Bulk soil microbial communities from Mexico - Amatitan (Am) metaG (v2) (version 2) | ecosystem: Environmental > Terrestrial > Soil > Agricultural land | place: Mexico: Amatitan, Jalisco...
AGGCGGTGTCGCTGCGGTCGGTGGACCACGCCCGGTCGCTGGGCGTCGACACCGTCTACCAGGATCTGGCGCTGGTCAACGAGCTGAGCGTCTACCACAACATGTTCCTCAACCGGGAGCTGGTCCGCTGGCCGCTGCTGCACAACCGGGCCATGCGCAAGCTCGCCCGCCAGCACCTGGACGACATGGGCGTCAGCATCCCCTCGGTGGACGTGGAGGTCGCCAAGCTCTCGGGAGGGCAGCGCCAGGCGATCGCGGTGGCCCGCTCGGTCTATTCGGAGGCGCGCGTGCTGCTGCTCGACGAGCCGCTGGCCGCCATGGGCGCAAAGGAGGGCGCGCTGATCCTCGACCTGGTCCGCGACCTCAAGCGCAAGGGCGAGGTCTCGATCATGATCGTGGCCCACAACTACGCGCAGGTGCTGGAGGTCTGCGACCGGGTGAACCTGCTCCAGCACGGCACCATCACCCTGGACAAGCCGACCGCCGAGACCTCGGTGCAGGAGCTGACCGACCTGGTGGTGGCGGAATACCGCGCCTCGCGCGCCGGCAGGCTGGCCGGGGCCGAGCCGACCCAGGAATAGCGCCGCGCATGCTCGCGTTCGTGGTGCGCGCGCCCGGCGACTGCTCGGTCGAGGAGGTCGGCGAGCCGGCTCCCGGCCCCGGTGAGGTGGCCGTCGCGGTGGCCGCCGCCGGGATCTGCGGCTCGGACCTGGAGCTGCTCGACGGGACGCGGCCGGCGCCGTACGTGCGCTACCCGGTGGTCCCCGGCCACGAGTGGTCCGGGCGGGTGGCGGCGGTCGGTCCGGGGGTCGACGGCCTGGCGCCCGGCGACCCGGTGGTCGCCGAGGGGCTGCGCGCCTGCGGGGTCTGCCGGCGCTGCGGGGAGGGGCGCACCAACCTGTGCAGCGCCGCCTACGCCGAGACGGGGTTCACCCACCCAGGTGCGCTGGCCGAGCGCCTGGTCGTGCCGGCGGGGCTGGTCCATCGCCTGCCGCCGGACCGGCCGCTGGAGCCGGCCGCGCTGCTGGAGCCGGCCGCCTGCGTGGCCAACGGGCTGCTGGAGGCGGGGATGCCGCGGCCGGGCTCGCGGCTGGCGGTGGTCGGCGACGGCCCGCTGGGCCTGCTGGCCGTGCTGCTGCTGCGCACCGTCACGCCGGCCGAGCTGCTGCTGGTCTCCAGGCGCCCGGCGCGCGCCGCCCGCGGCCGCGACTGCGGCGCCACCTCGGTGCTGGACGCGCGCGATCACCAGGCGCTCGCAGGAGCGGCGGGCCGCTTCGACCTGGTGGTCGACACGACCAGCTCGCCGGAGGGGCCGGCGTCGTCCCTCGAGCTGCTGCGGCGGGGCGGCACCGCGATCCTGCTCGGCATCTCGGGCGCGGGCCGGGCAACCATCGACCCGGACACGATCGCGCTCGGGCACCTGCGGGTGCTGGGCATCTTCGCGGCCTCCCGCGCTGCCTGGCAGTGGACCGTCGAGCTGTACGCGCGCGGCCTGCTGGACCCGGCCCCACTGGTGACCCACCGGTTCGGGCTCCGGCAGCTGCCCGAGGCACTGACCACCCTGCGCACCCGTTCCAGCGGAGCCATCAAGGTCCTCGTCCACCCCGACGGCGGAGAGCGTTGACACGCCGCGCAGAGCCGCCATACCGTGTTCAAGATTACGAATTACGTTCGAAATTTCGTATCGAGCTGCGCATCAGTGGAGGTGCGGCATGGGCACGAGCGACGGGCAGGCTGAGGAAGGTCCGCGCGAGCCGGCGCCTGGCGGGTCCACGCGGGCGTTCCTGCGAGGCATGGGCCTGCCGGATCGGGACCCCGGTGAGCTGCCGGCCTCGACCAAGCGCTTTTCCGACGGCGCCGCGCATCACCTCGAGATTCCCTCGGTCGAGGGGCCAGAGCCCTTCCGCGCGGTCATGGCCGCCGCCGACGAGCACGGGATCCGCGTGCACCGGATCAGCCAGGGCAGCGGCATGATGCTGCTCACCGACGCCGAGATCGGCCAGATGGTGGCGCTCGGCCGGGAGCGCGGGGTCGAGGTGTGCCTGTTCGTCGGCCCGCGCGGCGGCTGGGACGTCGGGGTGCAGGTCGCCTCCCCCGCGGGCGCGGCCGTCGCCGGGGTGCTCCGCGGCACCGAGCAGCTCGTCTACGCCATCGAGGACGTGCGGCGGGGCTGCGAGCTCGGCGTGCGCAGCATCCTGGTGGCCGACGCCGGCCAGCTCTGGGTCCTGGGCCGCATGAAGCAGGCCGGCGAGCTGCCCGAGGACCTGATCATCAAGGCGTCGATCTCCCTGCCGACCGCCAACCCCGCCGCCGCCCGGCTGCTGGAGGACCTCGGCGTCTCCACCATCAACCTGCCGCTCGACCTGAGCCTGGCGCAGATCGCCGCCATCCGGCAGGCGGTCGACGTGCCGCTCGACCTCTACGTCGAGGGGGCCGACGATTTCGGCGGCGTGGTCCGCTACTACGAGATCCCCGAGATCGTGCGCGTGGCCGCGCCCGTGCATCTCAAGTTCACCGTCCGCAACGCGCCCGGCCTGTACCCGAGCGGCGCGCACCTGGCCGACCTGGCGGTGCGGACCGCCCGGGAGCGGGTCAGGCGCGCCGCCATCGGCCTGGCGCTGCTGGAGCGCTACCAGGCGTTGCCGGCCGCCGGGACCCCGGTGGTCGCATCGTGAAGGTCACCCGGGCCGCGAGAGGAACTGACCGGCTGCGCGCCGGCGACCCGCCGGTCCGGGTCGCCGGCGCGCTCCTGGTCAGCCGCGGACCGCGCCGGAGACCAGGCCACTGACGTAGTAGCGCTGCAGGACCAGGAACAGGACGATGCAGGGCAGCATGGTGAGGACGATGCCGGCCTGCAGCAGGCCCCAGTCGACCGTGCCGAACGTGCCGGAGATGGCGTTCACCAGCATCACCGGCATGGTGTACTTGTTGTTGTCGGTGAGGAAGATCAATGGCGCGAGGAATTCGTTCCAGGCCGCCAGGAACGCGAACAGCGCCACCGTCACCAGGCCGGGCATGACGATCCGCAGCACCACGCGGCGCAGGGCGCCGAGCACGGTGCAGCCGTCGACCAGCGCCGCCTCCTCCAACTCCCGAGGCATGCTGTCAAAGGAATTGCGCATCATGAAGGTGGCAAAGGGGAGCTGGAACATGATCAGCACCAGGCTCAGGCCGATCAACGTGTTCTGCAGGTGCAGCTTCCCGAGCACGATGTACAGCGGCAACACGGGGTCGGGGCCGCCGACGAGCGTCCAGCAGGCCGCCTCCAGCCACTTGTAGACGTCGGAGTCGGCGAAGAACTTGCCCTGGAAGCCACCGTCCATCGCCCCGGCGGCGCGGTGGAAGTTGTCGAGCGTGCCCGAGCTCAGCAGCCGCTGGTAGATGGCGCCGACGGTGACCTCGCGGTTGCGGCGCAGCACCGGTGCCCAGAACCCGCCGGTGATCTGGATCTGGTTCAGCCCAACCGGCCGGAGCGCGGCGTGCGGGCTGCTCGCGGTGTCGACCACCGCGATCGGCGTGGCGGTGTGCACTCTGGGCTCCAGCAGGCTCATGGGCGACTCCCGTGGCGCGTGGCGCGGTTGGCGCGATCCGGTCGGTCAGGCCGGTGGTGTCCCGGATGCCGGCCAGTCGCGCAGGCTCGAGACCCCGCTCGAGGAACGGATGACCAGGCGGCAGGGCAGTCGGACGATGCCGGAGGCGCGCATGCCGCCGATCATGGCGAGCAGATGGTCGGCGGCCGCCTGTCCCAGGCCCTCGAGGTTCATGTCGACAGTGGTCAGCGGCGGGCGGGTCGCCGCGGCGATCACCTCCCAGTTGTCGTAGCCGACCAGGGCGATGTCCTCGGGAACGCGCACGCCTCGTTCCCGGAGCGCGTCGGCGACGCCGCGCGCAATCTGGTCGCTTCCACAGAAGATCCCGTCGATGTGCCGGTCCCCGTCGAGCAGCTCGGTCGCCGCCTCGCGTCCCCACGCCTCGCTCCAGGACCCCGTGAGGACGTGGTCGCGCGCCACCTCCAGGCCCGCGGCGGCCAGCGCCGCGCGCATGCCGTTGGCGCGTTCGAGCACCGCCTCGAAGCGGGTGGGGCCGGTGACATGCGCCAGGTGCCGGCGGCCGGCGGCCAGCAGATGCTCGGTGGCGAGCCGGCCGCCTTGGACGTCGTCGGGCACCACCGACAAGTCTTCGGGCGCCGCGGACTTGGTGTAGGCGTAGACCACCGGCAGCGGATCCTGGCTCAGCGGCGCCCGGGTGTCGGCCCGGCGGCCGGTCACGATGATCCCGTCGACCCGGCGCGACAGCAGCGTGCGGAGGTAGTGCTGCTCGCGGACGGCATCGCCGCGGGCGTCGCAGAGGAACACCGCGAGTTGCCCGGCGCCGAGCGCATCCTCGATGCCCTGCATCAGCGGGATGCTGAACCGTCCGAAGCTGTCGCTGGTCAGCAGCCCCACGGTGTAGGTTCGTCCGCGCAGCAGGCTCCTGGCGAGCGTGTTCGGCTGGAAGCCGAGCTGGCGCGCGGCCTCCAGCACGCGCTGCCTGGTCTCCGCGCGAAGCTGGCCACCGCCGTTGAGCGCCTTGGAGACGGTCCCCGCCGAGACGGCCGCCATCCTGGCGACGTCCTTGATGGTCGGGGTGCCGCTCCGTGGCGTGCTCGAGTCGGGCGGAACGGGCGGGGATGCCACGGAAAACCCTTTCCTCAAGTTTCCGACATCTTCGCCCAGTGACCTTGGATTGTCAAGATATCGGACATCGTTCGGCATATCGTCAGGAGCTTTGACAGAGCGCGCGGCCATGCCTAAGCTTCTCCGAGATATCGGGCATGATCCGGAGAGGTGGCAGTAGTGGGGCGCGCAGTGCCCGCGGTGAGCCGCGCGCTGGACATCCTCGAGCTGCTGCTGTCGAACGACAGCGTGTCGGCGCCGGAGATCACCGAGCGGCTGGGGCTGCCGCGCACGACCGTGCACGAGCTGGTCACCACGCTGGTCGACCGCTCCTACCTGAGCGTGCTGCCCGGCCAGCCCACCCGCTACCGCCTGGGCATGCGGCTGTTCCAGCTCGGCGGCGTCTTCGCCGAGCACCTCGACCTGGCCCGCGAGGCGCAGGAGGTCGCGCGGGAGGTCGCCGCGTCCTGCGACGAGACGGTGCACGTGGCCCTGTTGGACGGCACCGACGTCGTCTACATCGCCAAGGTCGACAGCACCCACCCTGTGCGCATGGTCTCGGCCGTCGGCCGCCGGCTGCCCGCCCATTGCACGGGCGTCGGCAAGATGCTGCTGTCCGGGCTCACCCCGGAGGCGCTGGACGCCCGCTACCCGCCAGGGGCGCAGCTCCCCGCGATGACGCCACAGAGCATCACCTCGCCGCGGCGCCTGCGCTCCCACCTCGCCGAGGTGCGTGCGCAGGGCATCGCCTACGACAACTGCGAGTCCAACGCGGCGGTCAACTGCGCGGCGGCGCCCGTCTACGACAGCGGCGGCGCCATGGTCGCGGCGATGAGCATCTCGGTGCCCACCCTCCGCTGGAACGACGAGGTGCGGGACGCGTGGAGCAAGCTGGTGCGGGACGGGGCGGCCAAGCTGTCGCAGCGGCTGGGCTACACGCCCGCACGCGGCGGACCGGCATAGACGCGCGGAGGGAGCGGGATGGGCGAGCGGCTCGAGGTCGCGCTCCGCACCGGTTCGCTGCTCGGCGAGGGGCCGACCTGGGACCAGCGGTCGGACCGTCTGCTCTGGGTGGACATCCTCGCCGCCGAGATCCACAGCTTCGATCCCGCCACCGGCCAGGACGGGGTGCTCCGCACGCGGCAGCACGTCGGCGCGGCCAAGCCTCGGGCCGGCGGCGGCCTGGTCGCCAACCTGCGCGACGGCATCGGGCTCTACGATCCCGACGGGAGCTTCCGCTGGCTCGCGGACCTCGCCGTGGAGGGCTGCCGCGGCAACGACGCGGCGGTGGACTCGAGCGGCCATCTCTGGGCCGGCACGATGCGCTACGACGAGTCGGCCGGCGGGGGCCGGCTCTACCGGGTCGCCCCCGGCGGCGAGGTGACCACCGTCCTGGACCGGGTCACGGTGAGCAACGGCACCGGCTGGAGCCCCGACGGTCGTCGCATGTACTACGTGGACAGTCCCACCCGCCGCGTCGACGTGTTCGACGTCGACCCGGGCACCGGCCTGGTCGCCGGCCGGCGAACCTTCCTGGAGCTCGGCGGGGCGCCAGGCTTCCCGGACGGGCTGACGGTCGACGCCGACGGGTGTCTCTGGGTCGCATTCTGGGACGGTGGCGTCGTCCGGCGGTTCACGCCCACGGGCCGGCCCGACCGCAGGGTCGAGGTGCCGGCGTCCCGTACCACCGCCTGCGCCTTCGGCGGCGCGGACCTCCGCGACCTCTACATCACCACCGCCACCGCCGGCCTGGACGCCGGCCAGCTCGCCACCCAGCCGCTGGCCGGTTCCCTGTTCGTCCTCGCCGACGCCGGCCCCGGCCTCGCCAGCCCTCCCTTCGCCGGTTAAGAAGGCTCGACCGGGGGTGTGCCGTGGGTGTGGAAGGACTCGATGGTCTTCAGGCCCCAGGCCTGGCCCTTGGCCCGCTCAGCCTGTGACCAGGTGATGGTCTTCCAGTCGGGCGCCAGGATCAGGCGGGCGCCGGCGTTGCCGATCTCGATCCGGTTGCCGCCGGGCTCGTAGACGTAGAGGAAGAAGGTCTGCTGGATCGCGTGCTTGTGTGGTCCGGTCTCGATGAAGACCCCGTGCTCCAGGCAGATGTCCGCCGCCCGCAGCACCTCCTCGCGCGAGTCGACGGCGTAGGTCACGTGGTGCAGACGGCCGCGCGCGCCGAGGCGGTCCTCCGCGTAGACCAGGTCGTAGCCCTTGTTGGTGAAGGTGAACCAGATGCCGGCCACGGTGCCGTCGTCCATGACGATCTGCTCGGTCGGGCGCGCGCCCAGGCATTCGACCAGGAAGTCGCGGCTCGGCTCGGTCCTGGCCGCCAGCAGGTTGACGTGGTCCAGCCGGCGCACGCTGATGCCCCTGGCGGGGTAGCGCTGCGCCTGGTTCTTCAGCGCCGGCCGCAGCTGCGGCGGCGGCTGGTACCACTCGGTCTCCCAGTACAGCTCGAACTCGTGCCCGTCGGGGTCGGTGAACCGGTAGGCGGGGCCGTGGCCGAGGTCACCGTCGGTCCAGCCCTTTCCCTGGCCGGCGCGGTCGATCGCCTCCACGCGGCGCCGCAGGGCCTGTGGGCTGCGGGCCCGCAGGCCGACATGGCCGACGCCGGAGGTGCCATGCGAGGTCAGCTTGAGCGTGTGGTGCTGGTAGTCGTCCCAGCCGCGCAGGTACACCGAGTCGCCCGACCGTCCGCTCTCCTGCATGCCCATCACCTCGATGAAGAACCGCAGGCTCTCGTCGGGCGTCGGGGTGAGCAACTCCACGTGGGCCAGGTGCGCGACGTCCAGGATGGGCTCGGGAGGACCTTCCATGTCGCCTCCTTGGAGGATCGTTCGCGGCGGTGCCGGCGTCAGCGGTCTGGCGGCGAGGGCACGCCCAGGCGGGCCACCGAGGCGAGCACCTCCCGGGTCGCCGGCGACATCACCGGGTGCTGGCCCAGCTCCTCGAGCAGCTCCACCACGTCGTCCATCTCGTGGACGCGACGCTCGGCGTGCCGCGCGGTGCCCTCCAGCAGCCGCACCGCGAACGCCTCGTCCGCGCTGGAGAGCTGCTCCACCAGGTTGCGCCAGAGCCACCGCTCCACCCCGACGGCCTCGGCGGCCCGGAGCGTCTCGATCAGCAGCGCGGCAATGCCCTTGAGGACCACGGAGCGCAGCAGCTTCTGCGCCGCGGCCTGCCCCGGCTCGCCGCCGATCGCGGTCACGTCCATGCCGAGCGGGTTCAGCAGCGCCGCCAGCTCATCGGCCGCCGCTCCGGAGGCCAGCGCCGGCGTCCGCAGGCCCCGCACGCCCACCGCCAGCAGCAGCGCGACGTCGACGAACCGCGCCCCGTGCCCCGCGGCCCGCTCCGCCAGCTCCCGCTTCTGCCTGGGCCCGCTGGCGGCCAGGTCGGCGTACAGCGCCCCGGGCTTCAGCGCCTCGGCCGCCGAGGCAAGTGCCTGACGGGCGTCCAGCGCGGGCGTGACGGCCAGGACCACGGACGCCTCGGCCACGGCCTCGGCCGCGCTCGCCGCCAGCGTGACCCCCGGCGGCGCCGCCCGAACCCGCGGGTCGAACCCGTGCACGCCCGCCGCCGCGCCCAGGCCGGCGGCAAGCGTGGAGCCGGCTTCGCCGAGGCCGAGGATCGCGATGCGCAGCGGCGCTCGTCGGTCAGGCATCGCAGCCACCAGTCCCGCTCCTCGTCCCTTGGTCGACACGGTGAGGTCGATTCTGTGTAGAGCGCGGGTCGTGCGGTCAAGGCGCGGCTGGACCGCGACGGAACGGCCCAGCGCAACTGGACGGTGCGACGTCGAGCCGACGGGCTCGCTGTGGGAATGGTGCAGGCCGTGTTCAGCGACGGCGGCCGCAGCGCCGAGATCGCCTGGGCGATCGGTGTGGCTTGGCAGGGCCAAGGAATAGCCTCCGAGTCAGCCCGAGCCATGATCAGTTGGCTGAGGGCCCGAGGGATCCGGGAGCAGCTCTGGAGGCAACAATTGACCGCATGATCAACGGCGGACCGGCGCGGATGAGCCCGGCGGAGCGGGTGACCGTGCGGCGGGTGGTCGCGCGCGGGCTGCTGCTCGAGCCGGACCGGCCGACGGAGACGGCTGCCGGGGTGATGACCACCACGCCGGTGGTGCTGGTCGACCTGGAGACCAGCGACGGTGTGGTGGGGCGCTGCTACCTGCGGAGCTACACCCCGGCGGCGCTGGCGGCGCTGGCGCGGCTGGTCGCCGACGTCGGCGAGCTGGCCGAGGGCCTGCCGGCCGCTCCCGGGGTCGTCGAGACGAGCTTGCGGGCCCGGCTGCGGCTGCTCGGCACCTCGGGGCTGGTGGGCATGGCGCTGGCCGGCATCGACATGGCGCTGTGGGACGCGCTGGCCCGCCGGCTCGGCGTGCCGCTGGCCACGCTGCTCGGCGGCGAGCCGCGGCCGGTGCCGGCCTATGCCAGCCTGCGCACCATGGAGCCGGCGGCGGCCGCCGCCGAGGCGGAGGAGGCGCTGCGCGCCGGGTTCACCGCCGTCAAGCTGAAGGTCGGGCGGGCCGGTCTGGACGCCGACCTCGCCGCGATCCGGGCCGTGCGCCGCGCCGTGGGCGACAGCACCCGCATCATGGTCGACTACAACCAGAGCCTGTCGGTGCCCGAGGCCCTCGACCGGATCCGGGTGCTCGACGGCGAGGGCCTGTACTGGATCGAGGAGCCGACGCGCGCCGACGACCCGGGCGGCAACGCCCGCATCGCCGCCGCTGCGCGGACCGCGATCCAGCTCGGCGAGAACTGGTCGGGCACGCGCGACATGGCGGCCAGCCTGTCCGCCAACGCCTCCGACCACGCCACCCTCGACGTCATGCGCCTCGGTGGCGTGAGCGGCTGGATGCGGGCCGCCGCGCTGGCCGAGGCGGCCGCGATCCCCGCCTCGAGCCACGCCTTCATCGAGCTCAGCGCGCAGCTCCTGGCGGTCACGCCCACCGGCCTGTGGCTCGAATACCTGGACCACGCGGGGCCGCTGCTGCTCGAGCCGCTGCGCATCCGCGACGGCCATGCGCAGCCGTCACGGGCGCCCGGCGCCGGCCTGGACTGGGACGAGGCGCGCGTGCGCCACGCCCAGACGTCCCGGTAGCGCCGGCCGCCCGCCCGCTACCCGGTGGTCTTGCGGTGGAGGCGGTAGTGGAGCACCAGGAACGGCAGGCCGAAGATCCAGAAGGCGTGCTCGGCCCGCAGCTCGTCGTGGTCGTCGAGGTGGACGTCGAGCTGCTCGGCGAAGCCCGGCATGCCCAGGGTGGTGAGCTCCCTGGTGGTCGGGTCGATGTAGGTCAGGTAGTGACCGGCCTGCCCGAGCTCGCTGCGGCTGGTGAGCACCAGGCCGCCGCCAGGGCGGGGCCGCGGCACCAGGGTGGCCGTGAAGCTGGCCTGTGGCAGCGGGAACCCGACGCTGACATAGCCCCGGCCGTCGTGGCGGTAGGTGGTGTAGATGCCGACGTAGATCGGCTCGTCGGTGTCGACGAACGAGCGGATCCAGCCGCGCACGGCCACCACCTCCTGCTGCGGCGGGGTGATGGTGTCGATGCGGCTGCGGATGCCGCGCAGCGTCTCGCGCTGGTTCATCGGCACGTTGGCCTGCCCGAGCGGGCGGGCCACCAGCGTCCGGTAGAGCAGGTAGCCGGGGCGCACCCACAGCCGCCACCGCGGGACGATGTCGAGCGTGAACCGGGTGGTGTGCTCGTAGAACTCGCGGACCCGCCGGTCGACCGCCGCGGGATCGAACTGCGGGCCGGCCAGCTCGTCGAGCGAGGCGACGATGCCGACGTCCGGCGCGTCGGCCTGATAGGTCCCGCCGAGCACCTCGGCGAGCTCGCGGACGTAGCCGGTGCCGACGTACCGGGTGCGGGCCTCCAGCGGCACCACGAACGGCAGGTCCTCGGCCCGCACCCGCTCGGCCAGCAGGCGCACCTGGGCGTCCCGGAACAGCAGGGCCGACAGGACCCGGAATGCCAGCACGCTGCCGCCGGCCACCAGCGATCCCGGCACGGCGCGTCCGCGGCCGGCGAGCGCCCGGCCGACCGCGGCGCCCACCAGCGGCCCCAGCGCAACCTTCTGCGGGCGGAGGCCGAGCGCGCCGGCGGCGGTCCCGGCGACCGTTCCGAGCGGGACCGGTCCGGCGCCGGTGAGCCGCTC
>Ga0268241_10000119_pt1 | contig 10787 bp, 12 predicted proteins | sample BulsoiAmnAmmetaG_FD_200248 | JGI IMG/M metagenome (GOLD analysis project Ga0268241, IMG submission 200248) | Bulk soil microbial communities from Mexico - Amatitan (Am) metaG (v2) (version 2) | ecosystem: Environmental > Terrestrial > Soil > Agricultural land | place: Mexico: Amatitan, Jalisco...
GCCCGAGATCACGGTCTGTCCCGTCTCCTCGTCGGTCCGGACCTGGAACGTCGGGTCCTCCTCCGCGAGGCGCGCGAGCGCCGCCGACATCTTCTCCTGGTCGACCTTCGTCTTCGGCTCGATTGCGACGTGCACGACCGGCTCGGGGAACTCGATCGTCTCGAGCAGGACCGGAGCGTCCGGCGCGGACAGGGTGTCACCCGTCGACGTCTGCTTGAAGCCGACCACCGCGGCGATGTCGCCCGCGTAGATCTCCTCCTGCTCCTCGCGGTCGTTGGCGTGCATCATCAGGATGCGGCCGGCACGCTCGGTCTTGCCGTTCGACGCGTTCAGCACGCGTGAGCCGGCTCCGAGCTTGCCCGAGTAGACGCGGAAGTACGTGAGCTTGCCGACGAACGGGTCGGACATGACCTTGAAGGCGAGCGCGGAGAACGGGGCGTCGTCGGACGCCTCGCGCGTGGCCGGACGGCCCTCCTCCTCGCCCTTGACGGGCTCCAAGCCGTCGACCGGCGGCACGTCGAGCGGGCTCGGCAGGTAGTCGATCACCGCATCGAGCAGCGGCTGCACGCCCTTGTTCTTGAAGGACGAGCCGCACAGCACCGGCGTGATCGAGATGTCGAGTGTCGCCTTCCGGATCGCGGCCTTCAGGCGGTCGACCGGGATCGGCTCATCGGCGAGGTAGGTCTCCATGAGCGCCTCGTCGTGATCGGCGATCGCCTCGATCAGGTGCGTGCGCGCCTCATGCGCCCGGTCCACCTGGTCGGCCGGGATGTCGATCTCGTCCCACTCGCGGCCGAGGTCGTCCTTGTAGATGATCGCCCTCTCGGTGACCAGGTCGATGATGCCCTGGAAGTCGGCCTCCGCGCCGATCGGCAGCTGGATCGGGATCGGGTTCGCACCGAGCCGATCGATCATCGTCTGGACGCCCTGCGCGAAGTTCGCGCCGATGCGGTCCATCTTGTTGATGTAGGCGATGCGCGGCACGCGGTACTTGTCGGCCTGGCGCCAGACCGTCTCGGACTGCGGCTCGACGCCGGCTACCGAGTCGAACAGCGCGATCGCGCCGTCGAGGACGCGCAGCGAGCGCTCGACCTCGACCGTGAAGTCGACGTGGCCGGGGGTATCGATGATGTTGATGCGGTAGTCGCGCCAGAAAGCGGTCGTGGCAGCCGACGTGATCGTGATGCCGCGCTCCTGCTCCTGCTCCATCCAGTCCATGACGGCAGCACCCTCATGTACCTCGCCGAGCTTGTGCGTCCGGCCGGTGTAGAAAAGGATGCGCTCGGTCGTGGTGGTCTTACCGGCATCGATGTGCGCCATGATGCCGATGTTGCGCGTGTGATCTAGTGAAACTTTCCGTGGCATATCTCTCAGCGGGTGAGCCGTTCGACGGCAGAAAAAAGGCCCTTCCGGGCCTGGTCAATCCCTCACGTGCCCGGGTGAACGCTCTATGTGGCGAAGTTCTCCATTTCGTGGTGGCGAGGCCGGACTCCCCTCCCAGATGAACCGGCTTCGTGAGGGCTTCGGATCGGCTCCAGAAGCGGCGAGCAATGCTAGCAGAGGCTTTTTTGCGCGCCTATCGAGTTTTCCGCTTTTGCACAGGGCTCAGCCCGCGGTCCTGATTCTTGGCCTGGCGGGCGGGTTCCTGCTCGCGATCACCGACTTTCTGACCGTAGTTCACGTGGAGGTGGTGACCGCCAGCTGCCAGGACCTGGCCACGCCGAGCCTTGCCGACAGCTGCGTGAGCAAGGGCAGCGAGCAGCACAGCTGGGCCCTGCTCGTGCTCGGCCTGCTGGCGCTCGCGATGACCTACGGCGCGGCCGCCGGCCGGTCGCGCCCGGCCGCCGCGGCGCTGCTGCTCATCGGTGTGGGCGCGCTTGCCGTGTTCTTCGCGGTCGATCTCCCCGACGTTTCCAAGACCGGGCAGATCGGGCTGAACTTCGCGAACGCCCAGGCAAAGGCGGGTGCGGGCTTCTGGACCGAGCTGGTCGGGGCCTGTCTGCTCGTGTTCGCGGGCGCGGTCGGACTCACGCGCGCGCGTAGATAGCCGAGGTGCGCGGGCGGGTACGCTCGGCGGATGGCTGAACGAACCATCGACAGCGTGGCGCGGGACGCTTTCGGCTTCGAGGCGCTGCGCCCCGGCCAGCGCGAGGCGATCGACGCGGTGCTCACAGGTCGCGACACGCTGGCGGTGATGTCGACCGGCTCGGGCAAGTCGGCCATCTACCAGATCGCCGGCATGCTGATGGAGGGCGCCACGCTCGTGATCTCGCCGCTGATCGCCCTGCAGCGCGACCAGGTGGAGGCGATCGACGACCAGCTCCCGGGCGAGGCGGCCGGCGTGAACTCGACGGTGGCGCGCTCGGAGCGGGAGGAAGCGTTCGAGGAGCTCGAGGAGGGAGAGCTCGAGTTCCTGTTCCTCGCGCCCGAGCAGCTCGCGAATCCCGAGGTGCTCGAGAACCTGCGCGAGGCGCGGCCCTCACTGCTCGTGGTCGACGAGGCCCACTGCATCAGCGAGTGGGGTCACGACTTCCGTCCTGACTACCTGCGCCTCGGCGCGCTCGTGGACGAGCTCGGGCATCCGACGGTGCTGGGCCTCACCGCCACCGCCTCGCCTCCCGTCCGGGACGAGATCGTCGAGCGGCTGCACATGCGCGACCCGGACGTGATCGTGCGCGGCTTCGACCGCCCCAACATCCACCTGGCGGTCGAGCGCTTCCACGAGGAGGAGCACAAGCGGCGGGCGCTCGTGGAAGCGATCGAGGCGGCCGAACGTCCCGGGATCGTCTACGCGGCCACCCGCGCGATCGCGGAGGAGCTGGCTGAGGAGCTCGCCGGGAAGGGCATCGCCGCCTGCGCCTACCACGCGGGCATGAACGCGACCGAGCGCGACCGCATCCAGGAGGAGTTCATGGACGACGCCTTCGAGGTGATCGTCGCGACGACGGCGTTCGGCATGGGCATCGACAAGCCGAACATCCGGTTCGTCTTCCACCACGCCGTCGCCGACTCGGTGGACAGCTATTACCAGGAGATCGGGCGCGCCGGCCGCGATGGAGAGCCGGCGCAGGCGAAGCTCTTCTACAGGACGGAGGACCTCGGCCTGCGACGCTTCTTCGCCGGGGCTGGACAGGTCGACCTCGACGAGATCGCCCACGTGGCCGATGCCGTTCGGCGGCACGGCGGGCCGGTCGATCCTGTGGAGCTGAAGGACGAGCTCGCCCTCTCTCAGACGAAGCTGATCACCGCGGTGAACCGGCTCGAGGAGGCGGGCGCCCTGCACACGCGGCCGACGGGTGAGGTTGAGCTCGTGCCCGACGCGCCACCGCCCCAGCAGTTCGTAGAGGAAGCGGCCAAGCGCGAGCACGACCGCCACGAGTTCGACCGCTCGCGCGTGGAGATGATGCGCGCGTACGCCGAGCACCGCAACTGCCGCCGCCAGTTCATCCTGAGCTACTTCGGCGAGGACCTGCCCGAGCCGTGCGGCAACTGCGACAACGACGAGGCCGGCCTCACTCGCGAGTCGAACGGCGACGAGCCGTTCCCGGTCGGCACGCGCGTGGTGCACCGGCAGTGGGGCGGCGGCCTCGTGCAGCGCTACGAGGACGACGAGGTCGTCGTGCTGTTCGACTCGGTGGGTTACAAGACGCTCGGCGTGCCGCTCGTCCTCGAGCGCGACCTGCTCGCGCCCGAGTAGATAGAAGTGGCTAGAAGTGGCGCCTGCGCTGATCCCCGAGCGAATCGAGACCGAGCGCCTGGCCCTGAGGCGCAACGCCCCGGCCGACCTCGACGCGTTCGTCGCTATCTGGAGGGACCCCGCGGTCTGGAGGGCGCTGATGGGCGGCGGCGAGCCGGATCTCGAGTTCGCTGCGGAGCGGCACGCGCGCCAGGTGGAGCACTGGCAGCGCGAGGGCTTCGGCCTCTACCTCGTGGAGATCGCGGGCGAGGTGGCCGGCTGGTGCGGGCCGTGGCATCCCGACTTCATCCCCTCGCTGAGCAGTGAGATCGAGATCGGCTGGACGCTCCGGCACCGGTTCTGGGGCTTCGGATTCGCGACCGAGGCGGCGGCGATCGCCGCGGGCATCGCGTTTGAGCGCTTGGCCCCGCGCCGGACGATCAGCCTGATCGCGAAATCGAACCGCCGCTCGCGGGAGGTTGCGAAGCGACTGTCGATGAGCATCGCCGGAGAGGCCGAGATCCCGGACTCCGGCATCACGCTGGATGTCTGGGAGCTACTTGGGCCACCTCGATTCATGCCTTGCGAGATATATGTCTGATTGGTTATTCTTTTCGGCATGTCGCCGTCCGCATGGGCAGCCCTCGCCGACCCGAGCCGCCGCGCCGTACTCGAGCTGCTGCTCGAGCGGCCGCGCCCTGTCGGTGAGCTCGTCGAGAAGCTGAAGCTCAGCCAGCCCGGCACCTCCAAGCATCTGCGCGTGCTGCGCGAGGCCGGTCTGGTCTGGGTTCACCGCGACGGCCAGCGGCGGGTGTATGGCATCGAGCCCCAGCCGATGGCCGAACTCGACGCCTGGCTCGCGCCCTACCGGCGGCTCTGGGAGGACCGGCTCGATGCGCTCGAGCGCCGGCTCGACGAAACCAACCCCAAGGAGGACAAGGCATGACGCAGGCCACCTACCAGGAGATCGACGGCCGCCCCGCCATCCGCTTCGAGCGGCGCATCGCACATCCGGTCGAGGCGGTCTGGCACGCCGTGACTGAGCCGGGCGAACTCGCGCATTGGTTCCCGGACCCGGTGGAGCTCGACGAGCTCAAGCCCGGCGCGAGCATGCGCTTCGACCTCTCGGCGCACGGCATGGACCCGATGGACGGTGAGATCCGCGAGCTCGAGCCGCCGCGCCTGTTCGCGTTCACGTGGGGCGACGAGATGCTGCGCTTCGAGCTCGATCCGGAGGACGGCGGCCGGGCATGCCGGCTCCGCTTCACGCATTTCCTGAGCGAGCGCGACAAGGCCGCGAGGGACGCCGCGGGCTGGCAGGTGTGCTTCGACCGCCTCGACGAGAGCCTGGCGGCCGGCGGCGCCGGCGCGGCGAACACCGGGGTCACGCCCGCGTGGCGCGAGTACTACGAGCGCTACCTCGCCGAGGGCATGCCGTCCGGCGCGGAGATCCCAGGCCAGGCGTAGCTCAGAGAGGCCGAATGACCCGGCACGGGTTGCCCGCGGCGATCACACCTGGCGGCACGTCCCTCGTCACCACGCTGCCCGCGCCCACGATGCTGCCGGCGCCCACCGTGAGGCCTGGCAGCACGACGGCGCCGCCGCCGACCCACGTGTCGTCCTCGATCATGATCGGCTTCGCGAACTCGAGCCGCTTGCGCCGGCTCTCGACGTCCCGCGGATGGTCGGCGGTGAGCAGCTGGACGTTCGGCCCGATCTCGACGCGGTCGCCGATGCTGATCTGAGCGCAGTCGAGGAACACACCGTTGAAGTTCACGAACGAGCGCTCGCCGAGAATGATGTTGGACCCGTAGTCGCAGGCGAACGGCGGCTGGACGAAGGCGTCCTTCCCTACGCGCGCGAACAGTTCCTCGAGCGTCGCGCGGTCATCGCCGTCCGTGTACGCGCGTAACAGAGCGCGGGCTCGGCGCCGACCCTCGACGAGCTCAGGGTCGCTCGCGTCGTACAGCTCGCCGGCGAGCATCTTCTCCTTCTCGGTCACACGGCCGAGGCCTTGATGGCCTCGAGGCGCCGCATGCGCTCCTCCTGGTAGGCGACGCTGCGCTGGAGGAAACCGATCAGGAACTCGAGCTCCTCGTCCGAGTAGCCGGCGAGCTCGTCCGCTCCCTCCTCTGGAGAGCCGTAGAGCTGAGCCGCTTTCTCCTGGAGTTCGGGCCTGACGTCGACCTGGACGCGGCGGCGGTCCTCTGTGTCGCGGATACGGCGCACGAGGCCCTTCTCCTCGAGGCGATCGATCAGCGCAGTGGTCGCGCCCGGGCTGAGACGCGCCCGCTCCGCCAGCTGGCCTGCGGTCATCGGCCCTTCCTGGTCGAGCACGTCGAGCGCGCGGTAGTCGGTGCCGTGGATGCCGAGGAAATCTGCGACGGCTGCGTCGAGCGTCTGAGTCGCGGTCTGAGACGCGCGCACCGCCGCGATGAACCGGCCGATCAGTTCATCCCTCGAAACTTTTGACAATCGAATAACCTCTGTGCTAGAACGTTTCCACCATCGAAATATACCTCTCCCCTGGAGGAAACGGTGAAGGCAATCCAAGCATCCGATTTGAAGAAGACGTACAAGCGCGGCGTCCGCGCGCTCGACGGCCTCAGCCTCGAAGTCGAGGCCGGAACGATCTTCGCACTGCTCGGTCCGAACGGAGCGGGTAAGTCGACGACGGTGAAGATCCTCACGACCCTCTCGCGCGCCGACAGCGGCGAGGCCAGGGTCGCGGGGCTCGACGTGGTGGCTGACGCCGAGGCGGTGCGGCGCTCGATCGGCGTCGTGGGCCAGAGGCCCGGCCTCGACGGGGAGGCCACGGGCCGCGAAAACCTGCAGATGCAGGCCGAGATCTACGGGATCGGCGGCGCCGCGCAGCGCACGCGCGTGCAGGAGCTACTCGAGCGCGTTGGCCTCGCGCCCGCTGCCGACCGGCTCGCCAAGACGTACTCGGGCGGAATGCAGCGGCGGCTCGACGTCGCCCTGGGGCTCGTCCACCGGCCGAAAGTGCTCTTCCTCGACGAGCCCACGACCGGGCTCGACCCGGAGGCGCGCGTAGAGCTGTGGCAGGAGATCGAGCGGCTCGCCCGCGACGAGGAGATGACGATCCTGCTCACCACGCACTACCTGGAGGAGGCCGACCGCCTGTCCTCTCAGCTCGCGATCGTCGACGAGGGACGCGTGGTCGCCGAGGGCAGCCCGGACGACCTGAAACGCGACCTGCACGGCGACGCCGTCGTGATCGAGCTCGCGGAGTCGCCGAACGGCGACGCGACCGCCGCCCTCGACCAGTTGCCTGGGGTGAGTGAGCTCACGCTCGAGGGCCGGGTGCTGCGTGCCCGTGCGGCGAACGGCGCGGCGGCCATACCCGCGGTGATCACCGCACTCGAGGGGCGCGGGCTGTCAATCGCGTCCGCCACGATCGCCCGCCCCTCGCTCGATGACGTGTACCTGCGCCACACCGGACGCTCGTTCCAGGAGGCAGACCCCTACCCGAAGGAGATTGCAGCGTGATACCCCTCAAGCACACCTGGCAGGTAGCTCTGCGCTACATCAGAGCGCTCTTGCGCCAGCCGGCCTGGGTCGGCATCTCGCTCGTGCAGCCGGCCATCTGGCTGCTCCTGTTCGGAGCGCTCTTCAAGCGCACCGCCGACATCCCGGGCTTCACCGGCGGTTCGTACATCGAGTTCCTCACCCCGGGCGTGATCGTGATGCTCGCGGTCTCGTCCGCGGGCTGGGTCGGGATGGGGTTCATCGAGGACATCAACCGAGGCACCATGGACCGGATGCTCGTCTCGCCGATCTGGCGAGGGGCGCTGAACCTCGGGAGTGTCGCGCAATCGGTGCTCAGCATCGCGGTGCAGAGCGTGATCGTGATCGGTCTCTCGCTGCTGGTCGGCGCCCACTTCCACAACGGCGTGGTCGGAGTTCTGGTGCTGATCGCAGTCGCCGGGCTGCTGGGCGCCGTGTTCGCCTCGCTGTCCAACGGCGTGGCGGTTATCGCACGGCAGCGCGAGACGCTCATCGGCGTCGTCACGATGGTGACGCTGCCGCTCACGTTCCTGTCGTCTGCCCTGATGCAGAAGAGCCTGCTGCCCGAATGGATTCAGTCGGCGGCGAGCGTGAACCCGATCAATTGGGCGGCCGAGGCGGGCCGGTCGGCGTCGAGCACGCATGCTGACTGGGGCCTGATCGCCTCCCGGTGCGGTCTCTTGGTGCTCCTGCTGGCGGCGAGCGCGGCGTTCGCGACGCGGGCGTTCGCTTCGTACCAGCGGTCGATTTAGCGCCGGCGTTTACAGCAGCAATGAGGGTGAGCCCGGGCGAGACTGATTTTGGGCCCCCTATATGGGGCTCAACTTCAGTTTCGCTCCGGGCAAGAGTCTTTGCGGGCCCGGAAAGCCGGCGAAAACCGAGCTATGCAAGGACGCAGGGCCGAAGCTTGGCGACTAGCCAAGCGAGCGCCCGAGGACGCCGCAGAGCGAAGGTTTGCAGGCGGCTCGCCCGCGGAGAGCGGGACCTACCACCGGTAATGCGCGAAAGCCTTGTTAGCCTGAGCCATGCGGTAGATGTCTTCTTTGCGCTTGAACGCCCCACCCTGGTCGTTCTGCGCATCGAGCAGCTCGTTGGCGAGCCGCTCGGCCATGGTCTTCTCGCGCCTCGCGCGCGAGAACTCCACGAGCCAGCGCACCGCTAGCGTGCGGGCGCGGCGAGAGGGGACCTCTACCGGCACCTGATAGGTGGCACCCCCGACTCGGCGGGAGCGGACCTCCAGGTTGGGGGTGAGCTTCTGAATCGAAGTCTCGAGCGCCTCGACGGGCTCGCTGCCCGCGCGGCGTGACAACAGATCGAGCGCGTCGTAGACGATCTGCTCGGCGGTCGACTTCTTGCCGTCGATCATCACCTTGTTGATGACCTGCTGGACGAGCTTCGACCCGTAAAGGGCGTCGGGCTCGATCGGACGGACTCCTGCTGCGGCGCGACGTGGCACTGGCGGTCTCCTACCTGGCCTTGACGCCGTACTGCGAGCGGGCCTTCTTGCGGTCCGAGACGCCGGCGGCGTCGAGCGTGCCGCGGACGACCTTGTAGCGGACGCCCGGAAGATCCTTCACGCGGCCACCGCGCACGAGCACGACGGAGTGCTCCTGGAGGTTGTGACCCTCGCCCGGGATGTAGGCGGTCACCTCGATCTGGTTCGTGAGCCGGACGCGCGCGACCTTGCGGAGGGCCGAGTTCGGCTTCTTCGGCGTGGTGGTGTAGACGCGCGTGCAGACGCCACGGCGCTGCGGCGCAGCGATGGCCTTCTTGCGGCCCTGGCCGGATTTGAGGCCCGGCGTCGCGACCTTCTTCTTGGGCTTCTTGCGGCCCTTGCGTACGAGCTGGTTGATGCTTGGCATGCGGCGCGTGATGCTAGCAGCGGAACGCGGCTGCGCCGGATCAGGCCGCGTGGCGGCCGACGGCGTGACCCACGCCCAGAGCGGTGTAGTCCTCGAGGGCTGCACGCAGGGCGTTGACGAAATCCACGCCGTAGGCCTCGGCGAGCTCCCGCTCTACGCGCTGGATGATCGCGTAGCCCGCGTCCTGCGCCTCCTGGCCGCGCTTGGTGAGCCGAAGGATCTTGGCGCGCTTGTCCGTCGGATCGGGGATCCGCTCGAGGTAGCCGATCCGCTCGAGCTCGCTCGCCACCTCGCCGACAGCCTGCTTCGTGATCTGCGCGCGTTCCGCGATGTCGGTGAGGCGAGACCCGCCGCGCCCGATGTTCCCGAAGACGCACGCGTGCCCGGGGCGAAGCTCCGGATAGCCGGCGGCACGCAGGTCGGAGAACAGCCGCTCGTCCATCAGCTGCCCCGACCTGTTCAGCAGGCCGACGACCGGCACCCGCCCGGGGGCGGTCTCTATGAGCTTCGAGGACATGGGTTCGGCTATCCCCCGTATTTCGTCTGATCGGTTGACATGGTCAGGTCGCTTGATAAGGTCGCCGTACCAGTTCGTCAGGCAGCCTTACAAGGCTTCCTGACAATCTTAGCTCCCGATCCCCCAGGAACCAAACCCCGATGGAACGCAAGTGGTGGACCCTCATCGCGGCGTCGATCGCCACGTTCATGCTCCTGCTGGACATCACCGTGGTGAACACGGCGCTGCCCGACATCGAGCGTGACCTCGGCGCGAGCTTCACCGACCTCCAGTGGGTGGTCGACGCCTACACGCTGTCCCTGGCGGCCTTCGTGCTGACGGCCGGCTCGCTCGCCGACCGGATCGGGCGCAAGCGAACCTTTGTCACGGGGCTCGGGATCTTCACGCTCTCGTCGCTCTTCATCGCGCTGGCGCCCAACGCCACGTTCCTGAACATCGGCCGTGCGGTGCAGGGCATCGGCGGCGCGATCATGTTCGCCCTGTCGCTCGCACTGATCGCCCAGGAGTTCCGCGGCGGCCGCGAGCGCGGCACGGCGATGGGCGTCTACGGCGGCACGATCGGCATCGCCGTCGCGATCGGCCCGCTCGTCGGCGGCGCATTGACCGACTCGCTCGGCTGGCGCTCGGTCTTCTACCTGAACGTCCCGGTTGGACTGGCCGCCATCGGTATGACGATGGCCAGGGTGGCCGAGTCTCGCGACCCCGCGGCACGGCGTATCGACTGGGCCGGGCTCGGCCTCTTCAGCGGCGCCCTGTTCGCCCTAGTGCTCGCGCTGATTCGCGGCAACGCGGAAGGCTGGGGCAGCAGCCTCATCGTCGGCTTGTTCATCGTGGCGGCTGTGCTGCTCACCACGTTCGTGCTCGTGGAGCGCCGCGTTACCGAGCCGATGCTGCCGCTCTCGCTGTTCCGAATCCCCGCGTTCACGGGCGTGCAGCTCGCAGCGTTCGGGCTGTCGGCCTCGATGTTCGCGATCTTCCTCTACCTCACGCTGTTCCTTCAGAACGAGCTGGGCTTCGGACCGCTCGAAGCGGGGATCCGGTACCTGCCGCTCACCGTGGCTTCGTTCCTGATCGCCCCGCTGGCAGGCTCGCTGATCGGCAGGGTGCAGACGCGCGTCCTGATCGGCCTGGGCCTCGGCCTCACTGGCGCCGCGCTGGTGATCTCGAGCTCGCTGACGACGAGCTCCGGCTGGACGGCGCTCCT
>Ga0268241_10000120_pt1 | contig 10732 bp, 5 predicted proteins | sample BulsoiAmnAmmetaG_FD_200248 | JGI IMG/M metagenome (GOLD analysis project Ga0268241, IMG submission 200248) | Bulk soil microbial communities from Mexico - Amatitan (Am) metaG (v2) (version 2) | ecosystem: Environmental > Terrestrial > Soil > Agricultural land | place: Mexico: Amatitan, Jalisco...
CGTCCTTGGCGATGGTCACCTTCACCGGCTGCTTGGCCGCGGCCTGCACGAACAGCGCGGCCGGCCGAGCGTGCAGGCCGACTTTCGAGCCAACCACCACGCGACGCTCCGGCATCGGTCCTCCCTTCCGGATCGCTCCTGCCTCCCGCCTGACGATACCCCGGACACCGCCGGCTCAGCCGCTGAAGATGTCCAGCGGCAGGAACGCCGAGACCACGAAGTTCGGCACGTCGACCACCTCGCTGACCTTGAGGTCCACCGCCACGCTGCAGAGCGCGTAGGCCTGCTGGCGGGTCAGGCCGCGCTCCTCCATCAGGTGGTCGATCATGTTGAGCAGCGCGTTGCGGGCGGCCAGGGTGAGGTCCTCCGGGCGGTTCTCGCCGTCGCGGGTGACCGAGATGCCGGTGGTGGCGTGGAAGCGGCGCGGGGCGGAGAACTCCGGCGGCACGTGGTAGTCGTCGCGGGCGAACTGGAGGTCGCGGATGCCGCGGCTGGCGGCCACGCCCTTGTGCACGGCGAAGCGTACGTGCAGGGTCGCGCGCATCTCGACGGCGGTGCCGCAGGTCTCGCAGTCGCCCTGGGCGAAGTGCGCGTCGCCCGCGGAGAACAGCCCGCCCTCGGCATAGACCGGCACGTACATCCTGGTGCCGGCGGAGAGGTGCTTGATGTCCACGTTGCCGGCGGTCTCGCGCGGCGGGACGGTGCGCAGCGCCTCGCGGGCGATCGCCTCGTCGGCCGGCACCGCGTCGGTCGGGTCGGGCGGCAGCACGAAGCCGCCGCGGTCCAGCGCCGCCTGCTCGCGCGCGGTGGTCGCCTCCAGCAGCGCGCGGTCCGGCGCCAGCCCGATCGTGCCCATGAACGGCGCGCCCGGGATGCACACCCCGCGCAGGTCGTCGGAGGTCGCCCAGCCGTCGGCCATCGCCCAGCGGACCATGAACGGGTCGGGGAACTCGTCGCGCAGGAAGCCGAACCCGGGCACCTGGACGGTGTAGCCATAGCGGTCCGGCTCGACCTCGAGGATCTCGATCTCGAGCAGGTCGCCGGCCTCGGCGCCGTTGACGTACACCGGCCCGGTGAGCGGGTGGACCACGTTGAGGTTCGGCGCGGCGACCGTCTCGAGCGTGGTCGAGGGCCCCATCTGCCCGTCGAAGGCGTCGCGCGTCTCGAGGACCACCTCGTCGCCGGGGTCGCAGCGCACCACCGGCGGGATGTCCGGATGCCATCGGTTGTGGCCGGTCTCCGGCTGCTGGGCGAGGGTCTTCGAGTAGTCGACTCTGACCTCATGCGTGGGCATCGAGCCTCCTTCGCGCTCTGGGGGCCTTGATGATCGCGCCTGCGCGGGCGGCCGTCGAGACCCATGGGTGGACAGCGGCACCGTCGCCCCCGCGTGCCAGCATGGGCGGTTGGCCAACGCGAGCCATCTGGAGGTGCCAGCCAGCCATGCCGAGCAGCGATCCGGCGCACCCGCCGGCCACCCGCCCCGAGGACCTCGGCCGCTTCTTCATCGAGCGCGGCAACGCGGGCGACGTCGAGGGCCTGGTCGCCCTGTACGAGCCCGACGCCGTGCTCGCCTTCCCGCGCGGCCGGCTGACCACCGGCGCGGACGCGATCCGCGCCGTCTACCAGGAGCTGCTGGCCGGCAAGCCCACCTTCAAGGGCACCCCGCAGCCCGCCATCGTCAACGGCGACCTGGCGCTCACCTCGACCCGCACCCCCAATGGCGCCACCGTCGAGATCGCCCACCGCCAGCCCGACGGCACCTGGCTCTGGCGCGTCGACCAACCCAGCATCCTGGGGTGACGGGGCCACAGCGTAGTTTTGCGGGTCATTGGATCGCCAAGCTACTGCTCGGGACCGTCAGCCCGGCCTTCGTGGGGTGAGGTTGAGCCAGGCGGCGTCGGTGACGATCAGGTGGTCGAGGAAGCGCAGGCCGACGATCGGGGCGGCCAGGGCGACCGCCTCGGTGGAGTGGAGGTCCTGCGGGCTGGGGGTCAGGTCGCCGGAAGGGTGGTTGTGCGCCAGGGCGAAGGCGGTGCCGTCGTTGCGCAGCACGGCGTTCAGCACCTCGCGGACGGGCAGCAGCGAGCGGTCGACCGAGCCGTCGGTGAGCGGCACGACCCGCTGCACCCGGTTGCCGGCGTCCAGCACCAGCACGAGCACCCGCTCGCGCCGCAGCCCGGCCAGCTCCCGCCGCGCGATGGCGGCGAGATCGTCGGGGCGGCGGACCGTCCCGGGCAGCAGCTCGCCGCCAACGTTCCGGCTCAGCTGGAAGGCCGCCACCAGGGCGGCGGCCTTGGCGGGGCCGACGCCCGGGAAGGCGGCCAGCTCCTCGGCGCCGGCGGAGGCCAGCCGGTCGATGCCGCCGTGCTCGGCCAGCAGCCGCGCGGCCAGCTGGAGCGCGCTCTCGCCGGAGCGGCCCTGACGCAGCACCAGGGCGAGCAGCTCGGTGTTGCTCAGCGCGGCGACGCCCTTGCGCCAGAGCCGCTCCCTGGGGCGGTCGTCCTCGGGGATGTCCGCGATCCGTATCGACATGACGGGAGCCTAGTGCCTGGCCGCCCGGCCAGCTCCCGGTTGTCCACACCCAAGACAGCAGAGCGGCCCGGGCCGATGTGGCCCGGGCCGCTCGAGGTCTTCCGGTGACTACGACTCCTCGTAGGCCTGGAAGTCCTCCGGGGCGTAGGTCTCCCCGTCGCCGTCCTCCGGAGCCGCCGAGACGGGCTCGCCGGTGTGATCGCCGACCATGCCGCCGATCAGGTCCCCGTCGCCGTCGCCGCCATCCTCGCCGCCGTAGTAGACGTCGCCGTAGCCCTCGTAGCCGTCGCCGAAGCTCTCGACCGCGTAGCCCGCGGCCGCCGGAGCGCCGGCGAGCACCGGCTGGACGCTGCGGTAGCGCACCATGCCGGTCCCGGCCGGGATCAGCTTGCCGATGATGACGTTCTCCTTGAGGCCGATGAGCTGGTCGCTCTTGCCCTCGATGGCCGCCTCGGTCAGCACCCTGGTGGTCTCCTGGAAGGAGGCCGCCGACAGCCAGGACTCGGTCGCCAGCGACGCCTTGGTGATGCCGAGCAGCTCGGGACGGCCGTTGGCCGGCGTGCCGCCGCGCTCCAGCGCGTCGCGGTTGGCCCGCTCGAAGCTCGCGCGCTCGACCAGCTCGCCGGGGAGCAGGCCGGTCTCGCCGCCCTCCAGGACGGTCACGCGCTTGAGCATCTGCCGGACGATCAGCTCGATGTGCTTGTCGTGGATGGTCACACCCTGCGAGGTGTAGACCTTCTGGACCTCCTCGACCAGGTGGCGCTGCGTGGCCCGGATGCCGAGCACCCGCAGCATCTCCTTGGGGTTGGGCACACCGTCGACGATCGCCTCGCCGACCTCGACCCGCTGGCCGTCCTCGACCCGCAGGCGGGCGCGGCGCGGCACGATCGTCTGCCACTCCTCGCCCTCGTCCGAGGTGATGGTCACCTGGACGCCCTTGTCGACCTCCTCGATGGCCACCTGGCCGGAGAACTCGGCGATCGGCGTCATGCCCTTGGGCGTGCGCGCCTCGAACAGCTCCTGGACGCGCGGCAGACCGTGGGTGATGTCCTCACCGGCGATTCCACCGGTGTGGAAGGTCCGCATGGTGAGCTGCGTGCCGGGCTCGCCGATCGACTGGGCGGCGATGATGCCGACCGCCTCGCCGATGTCGACCAGCCGGTTGGCGGCCAGGCTGCGGCCGTAGCAGAGCTGGCAGACGCCGACCAGCGACTCGCAGGTCAGCACCGAGCGGCAGAGCACCTTCTCGATGCCGTGCTCGACCATGACGTCGACGATGTCCTCGTCCAGCTCGGTCCCGCGCTCGAAGAGCACCTCGCCGGTGTTGGGGTCCTCGACGTCCTCGGTCAGGGTCCGCGACAGCGCCTGGGTCTCGACCTGGCGCGAACGCACGAAGTCGAACTCGCCCTTGGCGCCGCGGCGCGGCCGCTTCACCGAGATGGTCACCTCGATGCCGCGCTCGGTGCCGCAGTCCTCCTCGCGGACGATGACGTCCTGGGTGACGTCGACCAGCCGGCGGGTCAGGTAGCCCGAGTCCGCCGTGCGCAGCGCGGTGTCCGCCAGGCCCTTCCGGGCGCCGTGCGTGGAGATGAAGTACTCCAGCACGGTCAGGCCCTCGCGGAAGTTCGCCTTGATCGGCCGCGGGATGATGTCGCCCTTCGGGTTGGCGACCAGACCACGCATACCGGCGATCTGCCGCACCTGGGTCATGTTCCCGCGCGCCCCGGAGGTGGCCATCATGTAGATGGGGTTGAACGGCTCCTGGCGGAACCGCTCCTCCATGTCCTCGCGGACGCGCTCGGTCGCCTCGGTCCAGATCTCGATGAGCTCCTGGCGGCGCTCGTCGTCGGTGATGATGCCCTTGCGGAACTGGCTCTCCACCTTCTCGGCGCGCTTCTCGAACTCGTCGAGGATCTCCTGCTTGTGCGGCGGCTTGAGGACGTCCTGGATCGAGACGGTCACGCCGGCGCGCGACGCCCAGTGGAAGCCGAGGTTCTTCAGGTTGTTCAGCACCTCGGCGGTCTTGGTCTGGTCGTAGCGGTCGGCGATCCGCGCCACCAGCGACGAGATCTCCTTGGACTGGAGGGTGTCGTTGATGAACGGGAAGTCGTCCGGCAGCGCCTCGTTGAACAGCAGGCGCCCGACGGTGGTCTCAATCTTGGGGTCGGCCTCCGGGTGGGCGAGCTTGCCCTCCGGCAGGCGCACCACGATCGGGTCCTGCAGGCCGACCGACTGGAAGTCGTAGGCCATGACCGCCTCGGCCACCGACCCGAATGTCGGCACGGCATTCGGGTCGGAGCTCTTATCGGACTTTCCATTCGCCGAAGGCGAAGGCGTGGCCTGCTTGTAGGTCAGGAAGTACACCCCCAGGACCATCTCGTGCGTGGGCACGGCGATGGGCCGGCCGTTGGCCGGCGAGAGGATGTTGTTGACCGACAGCATCAGCACCCGCGCCTCTGCCTGCGCCTCGGCAGACAGCGGCACGTGCACGGCCATCTGGTCACCGTCGAAGTCGGCGTTGAAGGCCTTGCAGACCAGCGGGTGGATCTGGATCGCCTTGCCCTCGACCAGCACCGGCTCGAACGCCTGGATGCCCAGGCGGTGCAGGGTCGGCGCGCGGTTCAGCAGCACCGGGTGCTCGCGGATGACCTCCTCGAGCACGTCCCACACCTGCGGGCGCGAGCGCTCGACCATGCGCTTGGCCGACTTGATGTTCTGGGCGTACGACAGGTCCACCAGCCGCTTCATCACGAACGGCTTGAACAGCTCCAGGGCCATGGCCTTGGGCAGCCCGCACTGGTGCAGGCGCAGCTCGGGGCCGACCACGATGACCGAGCGGCCGGAGTAGTCGACCCGCTTGCCCAGCAGGTTCTGGCGGAAGCGGCCCTGCTTGCCCTTGAGCATGTCGGACAGGCTCTTGAGCGGGCGGTTGCCCGGTCCGGTGACCGGACGGCCGCGGCGGCCGTTGTCGAACAGCGCGTCGACCGCCTCCTGGAGCATGCGCTTCTCGTTGTTGACGATGATCTCGGGGGCGCCCAGGTCCAGCAGCCGCTTCAACCGGTTGTTCCGGTTGATGACCCGGCGGTACAGGTCGTTGAGGTCGCTGGTGGCGAAGCGGCCGCCGTCGAGCTGCACCATCGGGCGCAGGTCCGGCGGGATCACCGGGATGCAGTCCAGCACCATGCCGAGCGGCGAGTTGCGCCGGCCGATGAAGGCCGAGACGACCCGCAGCCGCTTGATGGCGCGCTGCTGCTTCTGCCCCTTGGAGGTGGCGATGATCTCGCGAAGACGGTCGGCCTCGCCCTCGATGTCCTCGCGCAGCAGCAGGTCCTTGATGGCGTCGGCGCCCATGCCGGCGGAGAAGTACTCGCCGAAGCGGTCCCGCAGGTCGCGGTAGTACTGGTCGTCGGCCAGCAGCTGCTTGGGCGAGAGGTTCTTGAACATCTCGAGCACGCGCTCGAGCAGCTCCACGCGCTGCGCGGACCGCTCGCGGATCTCCTTGAAGGAGCGCTCGGCCTCGTTGCGCACCTTGCGGCGCTGATCGGACTTGGCGCCCTGCGCCTCGAGCTCGGCCAGGCTCGCCTCGAGCTTGGCCTTGATCTCCTCCTCGCGCTTCTGCTTCTCGAACTCGACCTGCTCGCGCTCGTGCGCGATCTCGGTCTCGATCCGGGGCAGGTCCTCGTGGCGGCGGTCCTCGTCGACCCAGGTCACCACGTTGGCCGCGAAGTAGATGATCTTCTCGAGGTCCTTGGGAGCCATGTCGAGCAGGTAGCCGAGCCGGCTCGGCACGCCCTTGACGTACCAGATGTGGGTGACGGGCGCGGCCAGCTCGATGTGGCCCATCCGCTCGCGGCGGACCTTGGCCCTGGTGACCTCGACCCCGCAGCGCTCGCAGATGATGCCCTTGAAGCGGACGCGCTTGTACTTGCCGCAGTAGCACTCCCAGTCCCGGGTCGGGCCGAAGATCTTCTCGCAGAAGAGGCCGTCCTTCTCGGGCTTGAGGGTGCGGTAGTTGATGGTCTCCGGCTTGCGAACCTCGCCGTTCGACCACATGCGGATCTGCTCGGCCGTGGCCAGGCCGATCCGCAGCTCGTCGAAGTAGTTGACGTCGAGCACGAAATCAGACCTCCTCGACCGACGAGGGCTCGCGCCCCCTGAGGTCGATACCAAGCTCCTCAGCGGCACGGAAGACGTCCTCGTCGGTCTCCCGCATCTCGATCTCCTGGCCTTCCGCCGAGAGCACCTCGACATTCAGGCAGAGCGACTGCATCTCCTTGATGAGCACCTTGAAGGACTCGGGGATGCCGGGCTCCGGGATGTTCTCGCCCTTGACGATGGCCTCGTAGACCTTCACCCGTCCGAGCACGTCGTCGGACTTGATGGTCAGCAGCTCCTGGAGCGCGTAGGCGGAGCCGTACGCCTCCAGGGCCCAGACCTCCATCTCGCCGAAGCGCTGGCCGCCGAACTGCGCCTTACCGCCGAGCGGCTGCTGGGTGATCATCGAGTACGGACCGGTCGAACGGGCGTGGATCTTGTCGTCGACCAGGTGGAGCAACTTCAGGATGTAGATGTAGCCGACCGTCACCGGTGTGGGGTACGGCTCGCCGGTACGGCCGTCGAACAGGATCGCCTTGCCCTCGGAGTCGACCAGGCGGCGCTCATCGCCGCTGATCGGGTCCTCGAAGGTCCCCTGGGTGGCCTTGAGCAGGTCCTCGATGGCCGCCTCGTTGGCGCCGTCGAAGACCGGCGTCCCGAGGTTGATGCGCGTGTCCTGGTGGGCGCTGTCGTTGGTCCAGCCGGCGGCCTTGGCCCAGTCCGGCAGCCGCTCGAACGACCAGCCGTGGGCGGCGACCCAGCCGAGGTGGGTCTCCAGCACCTGGCCGATGTTCATCCGGCTCGGCACGCCGAGCGGGTTGAGGATGACGTCGACCGGGGTGCCGTCGGCCAGGAACGGCATGTCCTCCTCGGGGAGGATCTTGGCGATGACGCCCTTGTTGCCGTGGCGCCCGGCGAGCTTGTCGCCGTCGGAGATCTTGCGCTTCTGGGCGACGTAGACCCGGACGAGCTGGTTCACGCCGGGGTTCAGGTCGTCGCCGGCCTCGCGCGAGAACACCCGCACGCCGATGACCTTGCCGCTCTCGCCGTGCGGCACCTTGAGGCTGGTGTCGCGCACCTCGCGCGCCTTCTCGCCGAAGATCGCGCGCAGCAGGCGCTCCTCGGGGGTCAGCTCGGTCTCGCCCTTGGGCGTGACCTTGCCGACGAGGACGTCGCCGGTGGTCACCTCGGCGCCGATACGGATGATGCCGCGCTCGTCGAGGTCCTTGAGGACGTCCTCGGAGACGTTCGGGATGTCGCGGGTGATCTCCTCGGCGCCGAGCTTGGTGTCGCGGGCGTCGACCTCGTGCTCCTCGATGTGGATCGAGGTGAGCACGTCGTCCTTGACCAGCCGCTCGGAGACGATGATGGCGTCCTCGTAGTTGTGCCCCTCCCAGGGCATGAACGCCACCAGCAGGTTCTTGCCGAGCGCCAGCTCACCGGTGTCGGTGCAGGGGCCGTCGGCGAGCACGTCGCCGGCGGCGACCTTGAGGCCCTCGGAGACGAGCGGCCGCTGGTTGATGCAGGTCCCCTGGTTGGAACGCTCGAACTTGCGCAGCTTGTAGACCTTGGCGGTGCCGTCGGCGTGGCGCACGGTCACCGCGTCGGCGGAGACCTCCTCCACGGTCCCGGGCTGGGTCGCGACCACCACGCCGCCGGCGTCGATCGCCACGCGGCGCTCGATGCCGGTGCCGACCAGCGGCGCCTCGGAGCGCAGCAGCGGCACGGACTGGCGCTGCATGTTGGCGCCCATCAGCGCGCGGTTGGCGTCGTCGTGCTCGAGGAAGGGGATCAGCGCGGTGGCCACCGAGACCATCTGCCGCGGCGAGACGTCCATGTAGTCGGCCTCGGCGGGCGGCACGTTGGCCATCTCGCCGGTGATCGCGCTGCCGAAGCTGCGCTGCCCGGCGACCGCCGCGGAGCGGCTGCCCTGGCGCACCAGCACGCGGTCGTCGACGAACCTGCCGTTCGCGTCGACCGGCGCGTTGGCCTGGGCGATGACGTAGAGGTCCTCGTCGTCGGCGGTGAGGTACTCGACCTCGTCGGTGACGCGGCCGTCGACCACCTTGCGGTACGGCGTCTCGACGAAGCCGTACTCGTTGATCCGCGCGTAGGTCGAGAGGCTGCCGATCAGGCCGATGTTCGGGCCCTCCGGCGTCTCGATCGGGCACATGCGGCCGTAGTGCGACGGGTGGACGTCGCGGACCTCGAACCCGGCCCGCTCGCGCGACAGCCCGCCCGGGCCGAGCGCCGAAAGGCGCCGGCGGTGGGTCAGCGCGGCCAGCGGGTTGGTCTGGTCCATGAACTGGCTGAGCTGCGAGGTGCCGAAGAACTCCTTGATCGCGGCCACCACCGGCCGGATGTTGATCAGGGTCTGCGGGGTGATCGCCTCGGCGTCCTGGGTGGTCATACGCTCACGGACCACCCGCTCCATGCGCGACAGGCCGATGCGGACCTGGTTCTGGATCAGCTCGCCCACCGAGCGGAGCCGGCGGTTGCCGAAGTGGTCCTGGTCGTCGGTCGAGCAGGTCGGGTCGCCCTCGTGCAGGCGCACGAGGTAGTCGACCGTGGCGATGACGTCGTCGACGGTCAGCGTGAGCTCGCGGTGGCTCTCGTCGAGGCTCAGCTTCTTGTTGATCTTGTAGCGGCCGACCTTGGCGAGGTCGTAGCGCTTGGGCTGGAAGAACAGCCCGAAGAGCAGCTGGCGGCCGGACTCCGCGCTGGGCGGCTCACCGGGGCGCAGACGGCGGTAGATCTCGATGAGCGCGTCCTCCTCGGAGCGGGTGTGGTCCCGCTCGAGGGTGACCATCATGGTCTCGGAGTTGCCGAAGCGCTCGCGGATCTGGGCCTCGTCCATGCCGAGGCCGCGCAGCAGCACGGTCACCGGCAGGCGGCGCTTACGGTCGAGCCGTACGCCGACGGTGTCCTTCTTGTCAACGTCGAACTCGAGCCATGCGCCTCTGGCCGGGATGACCCGGCAGGAGGTGATCACCTTGTCCAGCGTCTTGTCGGGCTCCTGCTCGAAGATGACGCCGGGGGAGCGGACCAGCTGCGAGGTGACGACCCGCTCGGTGCCGTTGATGATGAAGGTGCCCTGCTCGGTCATCACGGGAAAATCGCCCATGAAGACCGACTGCGACTTGATCTCGCCGGTGGTGCGGTTCTGGAATTCCGCTTGGACGTGGAGCTTGCGGGAGTAGGTGTGGTCCTTCTCTCGGCACTCCTCGACCGACAGCTCGGGCTCCTCGAAACGGTGCTCTCCAAAGGTGAGCGCCATCTGGCCCGTGAAGTCCTCGATGGGGCTGATCTCGTCGAAGACCTCGCGGAGGCCGTCGGTGATCAGCCACTCAAAGGAGGCGCGCTGGATGGCGATCAGATCGGGGAGGGGAAGGATCTCGGGGATCTTGCCGAAGGAGAGTCGTGGCGATGCCGGGGTGCGCGGTTCGCTCAACAGGCGTCTCTCCCCTTTCGCGGGAAGTAGGTGAGTGGGTGATACGTGGGCACGCCGAAACGGCCTGAGGCGGCTTGGTCAAAGGCGTGCGAAGACATGCGAAAGAGCAGTGTAGCTGCGCTCTACACTGCTGTCAACACCGAACTGAGGACTTGCGTCTGCACCTCACTTCGCTAGATGAGCGGGAGTGTGCCCCCCACTCAGGAAGCTGTCAAGAGCTGAGACGGCGGCGGCCCCTGTCACCTGCGGTTTCAGGGGCCGCCGCCAGTGCTCTCGGGGTTGTCGCTACTTCAGCGTGACCGATGCGCCGGCCGCCTCGAGCTGCTCCTTGGCCCTGTCGGCCGCCTCGCGATTCACCTTCTCCAGCACGGGCCTGGGCGCGGCGTCGACCAGGTCCTTGGCCTCCTTCAGCCCGAGGCTGGTGAGCGCCCGGACCTCCTTGATGACCTGGATCTTCTTGTCGCCCGCCGCCTCCAGCACGACGTCGAACTCGGTCTGCTCCTCCTCTTCGGCGGCCTCGGCCGCGCCGGTGCCGGCGGCGGCCGGGCCGGCGGCGACCGCGACCGGCGCCGCCGCGGAGACCCCGAAGGTCTCCTCGAACTGCTTCACGAAATCGGACAGCTCCAGGAGGGTCATCTCCTTGAAGGCGTCCAG
>Ga0268241_10000121_pt1 | contig 10721 bp, 9 predicted proteins | sample BulsoiAmnAmmetaG_FD_200248 | JGI IMG/M metagenome (GOLD analysis project Ga0268241, IMG submission 200248) | Bulk soil microbial communities from Mexico - Amatitan (Am) metaG (v2) (version 2) | ecosystem: Environmental > Terrestrial > Soil > Agricultural land | place: Mexico: Amatitan, Jalisco...
AGATTGATGGCATGACCGAAGGCATGAAGGACGAAGAACAGCTCCACGAGGAAGCCGAGGAGCTCCGCAAGGAGACGGCGAAGGGCGCTCCCGAAGTCGCGGAGCACGACCATGTGGCCGACCTCGAAAAGCAACTCGAGGAAGCGAAATCGGCAGCCCTGTACGCCGCGGCGGAGACGCAGAACGTCCGCCGGCGGCTCGAGGCCGAGAAGAGCCAGGCGTCGGCCTATGCCGCCGCGCAGTTCGCTCGCGACATGCTGGCCATCAAGGACCATCTCGACCGCGCGCTGGCGGCGGTTTCGGAGGAGCTTCGCGCCGACAAGGTCGCGAGCCAGTTCCTCGCGGGCATCGAGTCCACCTCGCGCGAGCTCGACGCGGTCTTCCAGCGGCATGGGATCACCCGGATCAGCTCGATCGGCGAGGCGCTCGACCCGCACCGCCACCAGGCGATGATGGAGATCCCGAGCGACGAAGCGGCGCCGGGGACGATCGTCGACGAGCTCCAGGCCGGCTACATGATGAAGGACCGGTTGCTGAGGCCGGCCCTCGTCGGAGTGGCGAAGAAGCCGGACTAATGCACTTCGCGGTGGTGGGTCTCGGCCTTGGTGGCGAGGCTGAACCGAGGCTCGACCGCCGCTGAACCTGCAAGGCGCGCGGCGGCGTAGCGGCCGACCTCGGGACCATGCTTGAAGCCGTGGCCCGACCCGCCGCCGACCAGCAGCACGTTCTTCAGCTCTGGATGAAAATCGATCAGGAAGTCGCCGTTCGAGCTGTTCTCATACTGGCAGACTTCCGCTCCGATGAGCTGTGCTCCGTGAAGCGCTGGGAAGCGCCGGTCGCGGTAGGAGGTGATCTCTGCCAGTGCCGCGTCGGTCGGGCGCCGGCTCTGCGTGTCCGGATCGACGACAACGCCATGCTGGTCATGGGCGAACTTCAGGCCGCGGGTCTCCAGATCCGGGAAACCGTAAAAAATGTCGCCGCCGTTGAAATCAGCCCAGCCGGGCATCGCGCCGGGCAGAAAGTGCCGATCGCCGGGAGGAGCGGCGAAATAGAAGACCTCCTGCCGCGTCGGCTCGATCTTCGGGCCGATCACGTCCGGAAAGAGCTTCGGAAGCCACGGCCCCGCGGCGAAAACGAAGCGGTCGGCTTTGACGCTTTCTCCCGATGAAAGTCGGAGCTCATTTAAAGACTTGGCAGATGAAGCAGGCGGCTCAACGAAGCCCTTCATGTAAGTGCCCCCCGCCTTCACAAAGCGCTCGACGAGCGTCAGCACCGATCGGCGCGCCATCAGGGCTCCAAAGCCGGGTTCGTAGAGGCCGACGCGAATCCCGTCGAAGTCGATCATCGGGAAGCGCCTAGCCATCTCGGCCTGGGTGAGCACTTCGGTTGGAAGTCCGAATTTCTTGTGCGCCGCGATGCTGTCGTGGACGTAGGGCTCGTCCGTCGGGAAGAAGAAGAGGATCCCGCACGGCACGAAGACCGGCAGGCCGGAGACCTCGCTCAGCGCCTTCCACTGCGGCAGCGAATCCCGCGCCATCCGGGTGTAGATCGCGTCCTTGCCGTAAGCTGCGCGCGTGAGCCGCGACTCTCCGCCCGAGGAGGCCCGGCTGTGCGCCGGGCCCCAGGCGTCGATCAGCGTCACTCGGTGCCCTTGCTGCTGCAGGTGATGCGCGGTCCATGCGCCGAACACGCCCGCCCCGACCACCGCGACATGCTCCTTCATGCCGCGCTTGTAGGTCTTTGCGACTGCCGGCGAAACAGCAGCGCCGCCCGCCCCGATGAGGAGCGAGCGGCGCGTTACGCTCAAGGCTTTCACCGAACTCCGGTCAGTTGCCGCGCTCGGGCGCTGCCGGAGGCGGCGGAGGAGGCGGAGGCGGAGGCGGCGGAGCCGGGCATGCCGCCCCGACGGCGATCACTGAGCCATCGGGGCAAGTCTGCGTCGCCGGAGGCGGCGGCGGGGGCGGCGGAGGCGGTGGCGGCGGAGGAGCTACGCGCGGCGCTCCGAAGCTTTGCCTCACGGTCAGGCCGATCGTCCGTGGCTGCCCGATATTATAGCCGACGCGCGCCCTGAGACCCCGTTCGCGGTCGAGCGACAGCTTCGGATCCTTGTCGAAGATGTTCTTCACGTACGCGACGACTTCGAGACCGCTGTCCCACTTCACGCCGGCCGACGCATTGACCAGGGTGTAGGCTGGGAGCCGAAGTCTCCCGTAATCGATCGTGGCTGTCCCGAACGCCCCCGTATTGGGATCGAAGAATAGCGCTCCGTTCGTGCCCGCGAGCAGCAGATTGTCTTCCTGGTCACCCGGTTGCGTAAAGCGATTGCCGACCCGCTGGACGCTGGCATTCACGTACCAATCGCTATTCGTGCTGAAGCGCGACCCGTAAGTCGCTGTTGCTGCGAACTGATATTTCGGCACCGTAGGCAGACGATTGCCCTCGCGAATGCCTCCGATGACGCCCGGCGGATTGCCGCCGATTACCGTTGAATCGAACTTGGAATCGAGAAGGCTGCCGGCGAACGACAGATCGAAACCGGGCAGCGGACGAATATCGAACTCCGCCTCGACGCCCTTGCTGTGCGCCTTGGGCACGTTGAAGACGATACGCGACGAGCAGCTGCCTGCATCGAGAGTGACCTGCAGGTCCCTGATGCGATTGTAGAAAGCGGCCGCGTTGAAGGTGACGCCGTGCCTCGAATATTTGAAGCCGGCTTCATAGTTCCACAGCGTCTCGTCTTTGTAGGTCTGGAAGCTGCCGAAAGTGGCAAGATCGGCGCCGGTGCAAAGGGGCACGTTCAGCGGATCGTTGACGCCTCCGAGACGAAAGCCCTTCGCCGCCTGCACGTTCACGCTGAGGCTGCGGTTCGGCTCCCAACTAAGGATCCCGCGCGGCGAGAATCCGTCCGAATTGGTCCTGTCCGTCCGATCGTCGCCGTTCGAGAAGATGCCGCCCGAATGGAAGCGGCGCCGTTCATGGAACTTGTAATAGCGGCCGCCTGCGGTCGCCTTGAACTGGCCGAACTTGTAGCTGGCTTCGCCGAACAGCGCTTTCTGCGTGTCAACGTACGGCAGGTCCGCGTGATACGGATTGTCGACCAGGCCAAAGCCATTGTCGATCGGCGCGTCGGTCGACACGAACGGCACGCGGTTCGCGACGATCGGATCGTTTACCTTGCACACCGCCTTTGCGAAGCTTTGGTCGAAGCACAGCTCCTGCAGGAACAGGTCTCCGGCCGCGTCAAATCCGGGGGTTGGTAGGCGCTGGTGATAGAAGCGCTTTGCGTGGCTGTAGAAGCCGCCGACTACCCACTGGAACGGCCCTGATCCGGTCGAGGCCAGCCGGAGCTCCTGCGTCAGCTGGTTCACCTTGGTCGTATCACGCAGGTTCGATGTCAGGTTCGCGAACGGGGCGATTGCAAGGGACCGTGCCGGATCGACGCCTTGAAACGCAAACGTGAATGGATCGATGACGATCGATCCCGTGAGCGCTGAGGCGTCGCGGCTGACGAGAATGAAGCGGTGGAGGTAGCTGCTGACGGAGGTAAGCTCCGCCGGGCCTAGGTCGATGCTTGTAACGAGGTCACCGAGCAGCGTCCGATCGCGGAATTTCTCCCGCGTCTTGAGATACTGTTTGCGCTCGCCCAAGTCCGTACCGGCTGCTCCGGTCGTGAACTGGTTGTCGTAGAAATTGTAAATTTCTTCGCGGTTGAAACCGTTCGCCTCCGATACCTGGTAGACCACGCGCGGGGTGATCTTCACCGCCTCTACGGGCTGATAGAGGAACGACAGTCGGCCGCCAGCCCGATGTCCGTCGTTGATGTTCTTGCCCGCGGCCGGACCGACCGCGTCGATGAAGCCGCCGAAATGGGTCAAATAGCCGACGGCTCTCGCCGCGAGCTCATTGCCGAGAGGCACGTTGAGTGCAGCCTTTGTGCTCCAGCCGACGTCTCCGCCCTTGAGAACGTTGACATCGCCTTCGACCGAGCCCTCGACCTCGTTCAGCTTCGGCTGATTCGTGATGTAGCGGATCGTTCCGCCGACCGACCCCGAACCGAACAGCGTGCCCTGCGGACCGCGCAGGGTCTCGACGCGGTTCAAGTCATAGAGGTCGAAGTCCGGAGTGAATAGCGAAAGCGAGACCACGCTTTCGTCGAGGTACACGCCGACCTGCTCCTTCACGCCGGGCTGGTCGCGGACGATCTGACCGGCGGAGACACCGCGGATGGACACCTGGCTCTGTCCCGGGCCGAGGTTCTGAACCGCAAGACCCGCGACGTTGCGGCTGAGGTCTTCGAGGCTCTTCGCGTTTGCGCGCTGGATGTCCTGCTGCGTCTGCGCGTTGATCGAGAAGGGAACTTCCTGAACCCGCGTCGCCCGCTTGGTCGCGGTGACGATAATCGCCTCTTCCTGCTGAGGAACCGGCTGCGTGGCAGCCTGGTTGGCAGGCTGAGCCTGCTGTTCCGGCGTCGTCTGGGCCGCCGCTGGAACCGCGAACGCAAGTACGGAAGTGCCGATCAGCAAGGCTGCGGAAGTGCGCATGATTTCCCCCTATTGTCGCCCGCGCGACTTATGCCCGAAACGACCTTAGTTCAGGAAGGGGACGCTCGGTCCGGCGCGACTTTCCTGCGCGCACTGTTGCATGATTGTTACAGCGTAACGATCTCAGGCGAACGGCAGCAGCGACGCGGGCGGGCAGACCGGAGGATTGCCGCCGTGCTTTGCAAGGAACACGTGCCGGACGATTTCAGCCTGCTGCTCGAGGCCATAGGTGTTGAAAGGTCGGCCGGGCCCAAGAACGTAGCCGTAGCGGCAGAAGGGATGCCGCATCAGCGGAAGGTAGAAGCGTCCCTTCGCCTGCGACTGCCAGACATGGGTCATTTCGTGCACGAGGAAGCCCTGCAACCCGAGCGGCTCTTTCGAGAAATCCTCGGACCAGCCGCCCCCGTCGGGATGGAAATAGATGTTGCCCATCGGCGCCATGGCGGCGCCCCGCGGCTGGAAGGGCCACCATTTGCCCTTCACCAGCCGCACTTTCGAATAGTCGATCGCGTCCCGGAACACGGAACGCAGCAGCTCGATCTCGCCGGGCGTCAGGGCACGTGAAATTTTCATCGTCGGTGGAGAGCTACGAGCCACAGCGCGAATGACAAGCGGCTGACACTTGCCGCACGCGAACCGCCTCGCTAGGGCAGCGGCAAAAGCACATACGGAGGAAGCGACACATGAGCGAGACTGCCGATCGGGTGAAGAAGATCGTCGTCGAACACCTCGGCGTCGAGCCGGACAAGGTCACCGAGGACGCGAGCTTCATCGACGATCTGGGTGCGGACAGCCTCGATATCGTCGAGCTGGTGATGGCATTCGAAGAGGAATTCGGGGTCGAGATCCCCGACGACGCGGCGGAGAAGATCACGACCGTGCGCGACGCCATCGAGTATATCGACCAGAACAAGGGCTGATCGGGTTTCCCGCTTCTGCCGCTGAAGCGCCGAAAGGCGGCACGAACGGCTTCCCGAACACAATCGGGAGGCCGTTTGTTTTGAAGGCATATACGGAGTTGGAATGATGCGCCGTGTCGTCGTGACGGGTCTCGGGCTGGTGACGCCGCTGGGCGGCGACGTCGAGACGAGCTGGAAGAACATCATCGCTGCGAAAAGCGGCGCTGGACCGATCACCAAGTTCGACGCCAGCGACCAGAAATGCCGCATCGCCTGCGAGGTGAAGCCGGCCGATCACGAATATGGCTTCGATCCCAACAAGCGCGTCGACCATAAGACGCAGCGGCAGGTGGACGCCTTCATCGTCTACGGCCTGGACGCCGCCGGGCAGGCCATCGAGGATGCCGGTCTCACCGACATGGACGAGGCGACCCGCCTTCGCGCCGGAGTGTCGATCGGCTCGGGCATTGGGGGCCTTCCGGGCATCGAGAGCGAGAGCCTGGTCCTTCACGAGAAGGGGCCGGGGCGCGTCAGCCCGCACTTCGTCCACGGGCGCCTGATCAACCTCATCTCGGGCCAGGTCTCGATCAAATACGGCCTCATGGGGCCGAACCACGCGGTGGTTACCGCCTGCTCGACTGGCGCCCACTCGATCGGCGACGCTGCGCGGATGATCAAGGACGACGACGCCGACATCATGCTCGCCGGCGGCGCGGAAGCCACGATCTGCCCGATCGGGATCGCCGGCTTCGCCCAGGCGCGCGCTCTCAGCACCAACTTCAACGACCAGCCCGAGAAGGCGAGCCGCCCCTATGACAAGGACCGTGACGGCTTCGTCATGGGCGAGGGCTCCGGCGTCGTCGTGCTCGAGGAATATGAGCATGCCAAGCGCCGCGGAGCGAAAATCTACGCGGAGGTCGTCGGCTACGGCCTGTCGGGCGACGCCTATCACGTGACCGCGCCGCATCCGGAAGGATCGGGCGGCTATCGCTCGATGGAGATGGCGCTGAGGAAGTCGGGCCTGCAGCCGTCGGATATCGACTACATCAACGCCCACGGCACCTCGACGCCGCTCGGCGACGAGCTGGAGCTGGGCGCGGTGCGGCGCCTGTTCGGCAACGCGATTGGCTCACTCTCGATGAGCTCGACCAAGTCCGCCATCGGTCACCTGCTAGGCGGAGCAGGCGCGGTCGAAAGCATCTTCTGCATCCTCGCCATGCGCGACCAGATCGCCCCGCCGACGCTCAACCTCGACAATCCGAGCGAGGGCACGGCGGGCGTCGACCTCGTGCCGCACAAGGCGAAGGAGCGGCCGATCCGCGCAGTGCTGAACAATAGCTTCGGCTTCGGGGGCACCAACGCGAGCCTGATCATGAAGGCGGTGAACTAGCGTGGGCCGTCTCTGGCGCCTGCTGGCGCTGGGGATCTTGCTTGCCGTTGCGGTCCCGACGACGGTCTTCCTGTGGCGCTGGTACGGTCCTGGGCCGAGCGCCCGGCCGACGACCGTGATTGTGCTCGAAGGAGCGACCGTCACCTCGACGGCGAACAACCTGCAGCGCCTCGGGGTCATTGATTCGGCGCGCTGGTTTCGGGCGGGCGCCAAGGTGTTCGGCTCGCCAGATCCCGTCCAGGCGGGCGAGTTCGAAATCGCCAGGCGACTGAGCGCTGCTTCGATCCTCGACCTGCTGCAGCACGGAAAGCCGGTGCAGCGGCTCATCACCGTCACCGAGGGAATGCCCTCGATCATCGTCGAGGAGAAGCTCGCGGCCAACCGCTACTTGAGCGGCGCCACGCCCTCGATCGCCGAAGGATCGCTGCTTCCCGACAGCTATGGCTATCAGCGCGGAGAAGCGCGCATCGCCGTGGTCAAGCGAATGCAGGCCGCGATGTCGCGCACGATCGACGCGCTCTGGCCCAAGCGCGACTACAGCTGCCCGATCGCCACGAAGGAGCAGGCCATCATTCTCGCCTCGATCGTGGAGAAAGAGACGGGGAAGGCGGCCGAGCGCCCGATGATCGCCGGCGTTTATTGCAACCGGCTGCGCATCGGCATGAAACTGGATGCCGACCCAACCGTAATTTACCCCGTGACCAAGGGTAAACCTCTGGGCCGGCGTATCCTGCGCTCGGAGCTCGACGCGGTGAACGATTACAACACCTACCGGCGGCCCGGCCTGCCCGCGGGACCGATCGCCAATCCCGGGAAGGCCAGCATCGAAGCCGTGCTCCATCCTGCCGCCACCAAGGCGCTCTATTTCGTCGCTGACGGGACCGGCGGGCACGTCTTCGCTGAGACGCTCGCCGAGCAGGAAGCAAACAAGGCCAAATGGTTCGCGATCCGCCGCCAGCGGGGGCAGATGTGAGGAAAGGCGGCTTCGGGCACGCCCGAATGTTCGTCGGCGGCTTCCTGCTGGCCGCTGCGATCATCACCTGGGCGATCGCCTTCATGATGAGCCCGCATGGAAGCGAGGTTGCGGCGGGCACCGAGCACGTGCGTACCACGATCGTGATCTTCGTGCGCAACAGCGCGATCGGCACTTTGATCCTTTCGGCGATCGCCGGCTGGCTCCTGTTCCCGGCGCGCCGTCCGCGCTGGCCGGCGCGCGACTATGCGATCATTGCCGCGCTCGGCATCCTGGTCGCGACCAGCATCTACCAACTGATCTGGGTGAGGGCCCTTACCGCAGGCTAGGAAGCGAGAGCCTCGCTCCGGACATAGCCGACCCGGCGGTCCTTGCCCGCATATCCCCATGCCCATCCCATGCTGTCGTCGAGCAGCGCAAAGGGTTCGCCCCGCTCGAGCTCCCGGATCGTTTCAGAATCCTGTGATGGCCCGGCAAACAAAGCCGCGCGCACGGCGACTAGGCGGTCCACCGGCTGCGCATAGTGCGAGGCGATCACCCGGCCGGCGAGAGCGACGTCGGCGAGGTCCTTGCGATAGGCGTTATGCCCGGGATCGGGCAGGTCGGAGGGGCCGCTGAGCGCGAAGCACTCAGCGCTGGTGCGCGTAGGCGGGTGCCTGCCCGATGATTGGCCGGTGTGCCGCGGAGCCGTCGCCCTCGCGGAGGTTGCGCTTGAAGCCTTCAAGAAATTCTGCCCCGCTATTCGTTCGGACGACGAACACGTTGCGCCGGTCGTCCTGGTCCCTCTCGCGGCGCAGATAGCCGAGCGCGCCGAGCGTATTCAAGGCGCGCGTCACGACGGGCTTGGAAACGCCGAGGACCCTGGCCAGGCCACGGACAGTGTGAGGACCGGGCGTCAAATAGACCAGCATCAACAGGGCCATCTGCCGGTTGGTGAGGTCCGGCTCGCCCGAGCGGACATAGGCGATAAGCGCCTTCATCCAGCCGGTAAGCGATACCTCGCTCATAGCCGCTCGTCTCCGTCCCAGTTACGCGTGGTGCCCAAGTAAACCGGTAAGGACGCGAAATGTTGCGGACCCGGAGCCGAAAAAACCGGATTTTTCTGCGAATTGCAGTTTCAGGCGTGTAAGTAACGACTTTCCAGCAGCGCAAAGACGGCGCGCAGGCCCAGCGCGTCGCCGCCCTTGGGACGGCCGGGTTTTGCCGAATCCCGCCAGGCGTAAGTGTCGAAATGCGCCCACGGAATCTCGTCCGGAACGAACTTCTTGAGGAACATGGCCGCGGTAATCGAACCGGCCATCGGCGAGTTGGACGAGTTGGCAAGGTCGGCAATGTCGCTCTTCAGCATCTCGTCATACGGGTCCCAAAGCGGCATGTGCCAAACCGGGTCCTCGACCGCGCGAGCGGCCGTTTCCAGCCCTCCGGCCAGCTCGTCGCGATTGGCGAACATCGCGGGAAGATCGGGACCGAGCGCCACTCGGGCGGCGCCGGTGAGGGTCGCGAAATCGATGATCAGCTCCGGCTTTCCTTCCGCTGCCCGGTCCAGCGCATCGGCGAGGATCAGCCGCCCTTCGGCATCGGTATTGTCTATCTCGACGAACAGCCCCTTGCGTGATTTGACGACGTCGCCCGGCCGATAGGCCGAGCCCGAGACGGCATTCTCTACCGCCGGAATGAGCAGGTGCAGGCGGACGGGCAGCTTCCCGCTCATGATGAGCCGGGCCAGCGCAAGCGCGTGCGCCGCTCCGCCCATGTCCTTCTTCATCAGCCGCATTCCCGCCGCGGGTTTGAGGTCGAGCCCGCCGCTGTCGAAGCAGACGCCCTTGCCGACGATGGCCACCCGCGGGTGCTCGGGCTTGCCCCATTCAAGCTCGATCAGCCGCGGCGCCCGGTCCGCCGGCGCCGCGCCGCCGACCGCGGCGATCAGCGGGTAGCGCTCGCCCAGCTCCTTGCCCGAGATCACTTTCACGTTCGCACCGCAGCGCGAGGCTTCGTCCTTCACCGCCCGCTCAAGTTCTGCCGGCCCCAGCTGCATCGCGGGCGTGTTGACGAGGTCGCGAACGAGCACCGTCGCCTCGGCGAGCCGCACGGCCTCGTCGATCTTCGCCGGCTCGCCGGTGACCAGCACTCGCCCGCCGCGGTCGGCGTCATCTTTCTTCGAGCGAAAATCATCGAACCTGTGCTGGCCGAGCAACCAGCCCAGCATCGCCTTCCCCGGCTCCCCGCTGGCGAGCTTGTAGGCCCCGTCGGGAAGGCTCTCCGCGAGGCGCGCCAGGCACCAGGGTGAAAGCTCCGCCGCATTCTTGACGGCGCTCACCACCTCGAACTCGCCTCCGCGCGGGAGGAGCAGGTAGGCAAAGCCGGTCTTCCCGTCGAAGCGATGGGCGTCGAGCAGCGCCCGGTCCTCGGCCGGCCGCTTCTTCACCCAGTTTTCGAAGCTGTCCTTGTCGACGAGATGGATCGGACGGACCTTCTGTCCGCGATCGGGGACGAGCAGGGGTGCGAAATCGGTCATGCGCGCGCCTTAGCGTCAGGGTGACGGAGCTGCTAGCGGCGCATCGCTACCTGCTGCACCCATCCAGGCGCTGTGCGCAGCCTCCTTGGGCGATATGCCTTCAGCCCTGCCGAACGCTGCCACTGAGCCATTTCGGAGACCGTCCAGGTGCGGACGCCGGGGCGGCTCTGCATTGCGAAATAGAGTCCCAGGAGGGCCGGAATCTGCCCCGCCCGGCCCGGGCGCTCTGAGCGGGCGGGTTCCTGGATCGCGAAGACCCCTCCCGCCTTCAGCGCTCGGGCGACGCGGGCAGCGAGATCGCGGTTCTGCTCGGCGTCGAGATGGTGAGCGAGGTTGGACATCAGGACGAGATCATATTGATCGACGCCCAGATCGGCCTCGGTCGCATCGCCGGAGCGGTGGA
>Ga0268241_10000122_pt1 | contig 10682 bp, 10 predicted proteins | sample BulsoiAmnAmmetaG_FD_200248 | JGI IMG/M metagenome (GOLD analysis project Ga0268241, IMG submission 200248) | Bulk soil microbial communities from Mexico - Amatitan (Am) metaG (v2) (version 2) | ecosystem: Environmental > Terrestrial > Soil > Agricultural land | place: Mexico: Amatitan, Jalisco...
GCCGCCGCCATCGCGGAAGGCGCCACCGGCATGGGCCACGCCGGTTCCGGCGGGTTGGCGGGGGGCACCCGCTGGGTGCCGGTGAGCGCGCCGCGCGCCTCGTCGAGCGCCCGCAGCAGGCGGGCGTGGGTGTGGTCGTCGAGCAGGGCGCACCGCCTGCTCCACGTCAGGAAGCCGGTGGTGTAGTCGATCTTGGCCAGCTCGTCGGCGACCAGGTCCAGGCCGCAGGTCGCGCAGGTCGGCCGCTGGCCGGTGACGGTCGAGCCGCAGGCCGGGCATTGTCCCGAGGTCCATCGCGAGAACATCGCTCAGCTCCCAGTCTCCGTTGGTTGCCCGGACGGGAGCATCGCCGCAGGCCAACCGCGCGGGTACCCGGCAGCGGCCTCATCTTGGCGGCGCGGAGCACCCAGATGCTCCTGGGTACTTCCGGCAACCGCCCACGCCCTCAGGCGCGGTCGAGGCCGCGCTGGATGGCGTAGCGCATCAGCTCGTAGCGCTTGGAGAGCTGGAGCTTGGTGAGGATGTTCTGCACGTGGTTCTGGACCGTCTTCACGCTGATGACCAGCTTTTCGGCGATCTCGCGGTAGGTGTAGCCCTTGGCCACCAGCTTGAGCACCTCGGTCTCGCGCGGGGTGAGACCGGGCTCGGCGGCGTTCGGCACCGCGGCGCTCATCCTGCGGAACTCGCCGAGCACCAGCGCGGCCAGGTTGGCGGAGAACACCGGCTCGCCGGCGCGGACCCGGACCACCGCGTCGACCAGCTCGCCGGCGGTGGCGCTCTTGAGCAGGTAGCCGCCCGCCCCGACCTTGACCGCCTCGAGCACGTCGGCCTCCTCCCCGGAGGCGGAGAGGACCAGCACCTTGACGTGCGGCGACTCCTCGACGATCCGGCGGATCGCGTCGACCCCCCGGGTGGTCGGCAGGTTCAGGTCCATCAGCACGACGTCCGGCATGGTCTCGCGCGCCAGCTCGATCGCCTCGCCGCCGTCGCGCGCCTCCGCCACCACCCGTGCGCGCCCCGAGGCGTCGAGGTCGGCGCGCACGCCGTCGCGCCAGACCGGGTGGTCGTCGACCACCAGCACGCGCAGCCGCTGGTCGTCGGCCCCGGCGCCGCTCATCCGGCCTCCGACCTGGTGGGCACGCGCAGCTCGATCTCGGTGCCCGCGCCCGGCGCGGTCTCGACCCGCACGCTGCCGTCGAGCTGCTCGACCCTGCCCTTGATGCTCTTCAGGATGCCCATCTTGTCGGCCGCCGCCAGCCGCGCCTCGTCGTAGGAGAAGCCGGCACCGTCGTCGCGCACCGCGACCACCACCGCGCCGTCGTCCTCGTCGGCGAACACCGCGACCTTCGACGCGCTGGCGTGCTCGACCACGTTGTCGAGCGCCTGCCGGACCGCGGCGGTCAGCTCCTCGGCGTGGCGCACCGGCAGCCAGATCGGTCCGGTGGCGCTGACGGTCAGCGGGATGGGCAGCTCCGCCCGGGCCAGCGCCTCGAGGTTGGCGCGCAGCGAGGCCGTCCCGCCCGGCGCGTCGTCCGGGCGGCGCAGGATCAGCGAGCGCAGGGCTCGCTCCTGGCCGGCGGCCATCTCCGCCAGCCGCGCGACCTCCGCGGCGGGCACGGCCTCGACGCCTGCCAGCTCCCGGGCGCGCTTGTGCACCATGGCCAGCGACTGCAGCACCGAGTCGTGGATCTGGCGGGCGAGGGACTCCCGCTCGGAGAGCCTGGCGGCCTGCTCGCGCGCCCGCATGGCCTCCTCGGCCGCGGCGCGCAGCTCGCCGGCGGAGCGTTCCAGCAGCCGGGCGACCAGGCCGACGGCGCCGCCCGCGAGCACGAAGTTCAGCGCCCCGCTCGCCAGGCTCAGCAGCTGCGGCGTGGTGGCTTCGAGCACGTCGATCCCGTTGATCAGCTGGGCGGCGACCAGCGAGACGCCGAGCAGCGCCCCGGCCGCCAGGCCCGCCCTGGCGCCGGCGGCCGCGCCCCAGAAGACCGCGGCGGCCACGGGATAGACGCTGGCGAAGAACGGGTGCGACCCCACCTGGCCCTCGGGGACCACGACGCCGGAGAGCAGCAGGAGCCCGACCGCGACGGCGAGGTCGGCGGCCAGGACGGGAGCGGTCCCGCGTGGACGGGCGATCGTCAGCCAGAGCGTCCACGCGGTCGTGACCGCGATCGCCACGCCGGCGAGCAGCGGCCGCCGCAGGTCGCCGGTGATCGCGGCCATCAGGACCATCAGCGTGAGCGCCACCCAGCGCAGCGCGAGGATACCGAGGGCGAGCACCGCGCTGGCGCGCTCGGCCGGGCCCGGGTCCGGGGCGGGTGCTCGAGCGGACGCCATCTGGTGGAGGTCTCCCGGATGCTGGTGGGCGGAAGGCCCCTGGATTGTCCGCCAGACCGGGACGGGCGGGAAAGGCCAGGCGGGCCGGGGGTCCGGTCCCGGCCCGCCTGGGCCGACCGGTCAGGGTGTGACGATGGCGAAGTCCAGGTCGGGCTGGTCGAGCAGGCCGAGCAGCCGCTGGAGCGTGGCGGGGTCGCCGCTGGTCTGGATGCCGTCCATGCCCTTGCCGGCGAGCAGGCCCAGCAGCTGCGGCCTGCTCAGGGTGAGCGCGAGGTCGGCGTCGCCCGGGGCCGGGTCCGGCCAGTGGACCAGGGCGCCGTTGGACAGGGTCATCCGCCAGGTGCGCTTCTCGTCGGTGAAGCTCCAGTCGATGGTGAGGGTCTGGTCCCAGGCCCGCGGCCCGTTCACCCGGATCGCGACGGAGTCGAACAGCTGCTCGACGGTCAGCGCGGCGGCCATCCCGGCCGCGCTGACCGGGGTCGCGCCGGCTCCGGGCCCGTGCCGCAGCTCCTGGGCGCCGGTGAGGTAGAAGTTGCGCCAGGTGCCGTTCTCCGCGCCGAAGCCCAGCCGCTGGTAGACGTCCGCCAGCAGCTCCTTGGCCTCGCCGCGCTCGGGCTCGGCGAACACCGCGTGGTTGAGCAGCTCGGCGGCGAAGCGCAGGTCGCCGGCGTCGGCGTAGCTGCGGGCCCTGGAGACCACCGCGTCGACGCCGCCCATGCACTCCACGTAGCGCTTGGCCGCCTCGACCGGCGGGTGCTGCCAGAGGTGGGCGGGGTTGCCGTCGAACCAGCCCAGGTAGCGCTGGTAGATGGCCTTCGCGTTGTGGCTGACCGAGCCGTAGTAGCCGCGGGCGTGCCAGGCCCGCTCGAGCGCGGGGGGCAGCTGCATCCGCTCGGCGATCTCGCTGCCGGTCCAGCCCTGGTTGAGCATCCGCAGGGTCTGGTCGTGCAGGTAGGCGTACAGGTCACGCTGCTGGCCGAGGAACCGGACGATCCGGTCCCGGCCCCAGGTCGGCCAGTGGTGCGACGCGAAGGCCACGTCGGCGTCGGCGGCGAACAGCGTGATCGCCTGGTTGAGGTAGCGCGACCAGATGCGCGCGTCGCGCACCACCGCGCCCCGCAGGGTGAGGATGTTGTGCAGGTTGTGGGTGGCGTTCTCGGCCATGCACAGGGCGCGGCGCTCGGGGAACAGGAAGTTCATCTCCGACGGCGCCTCGGTGTCCGGGGTCGACTGGAAGACGATCCGCACGCCGTCGAGCGTCTCCTCCTGCCCCGTGTGGGTGATGTCCACCGTCGGCGGCAGCAGCGAGACCGTGCCGGTCGAGCCGGTCTGCCCCAGCCCGGTCCCGATCAGTCCCCTGGGTCCCGCCTCCAGCGAGGTGCCGGCGTGGTAGGTGCTCCGGCGCAGCATCGCGGTGCCGGCGTAGACGTTCTCGACCACCGCGTGCTCGAGGAAGCCCTCCGGCGCCAGGATCGGCACCTCGTCGCTCACCACGCCCTCGACCCCGCCGAAGTGGTCGATGTGGGAGTGGGTGTAGATCACCCCGGTGACCGGCCGCCCGCCCCGGTGCCGGCGATACAGGCTCAGGGCGGCCGCTGCGGTCTCGGTGGACACCAGCGGGTCGATCACGATCACGCCGCGGCGGCCCTCGACCAGGGTCATGTTGGAGATGTCCAGGCCGCGGACCTGGTAGACGCCGTCGGCGACCTCGTAGAGCCCGTGCCTGGCGCAGAGCTGCGACTGCCGCCACAGGCTCGGGTTGGCCGTGTCCGGGGCCTCGCCCCGCAGGAAGCCGAACGCGTCGTTGTTCCACACGACCCGGCCGTCCGCGTCCTTGACCACGCACGGTTCGAGCGCGCCGATCATCCCCCGGTCGGCGTCCTCGAAGTCGGTCCTGTCCTCGAACGGCAGCGCGGTGTTCTGTCCCATCTGTCCCCCGATCGGCCGCAGCGGTCCGGCCCACCTTGCCGGCGGCGGGGGTGAGCCGTCCTCACCCGCAGCGGGTGATCGGGCTGGGGTGCCGCCCGAGGTCAGGGACGGGTTCCGCCGAGTGCCGCGGGGGCCGGCCGGCCGAGCGGGGCGAGTTGCTCGACCAGCTTGGCGAGGAGGTCGAACAGGCCCGGATCGCCGGGGTCCGGCAGGTCCACGATGGCGAGGTCGATGCCGGCCTCGGCGAGCGAGGCGAAGCGCTGGACCAGCCGGCCGAGGTCCCGGTCCTCGCCGAGCCGGCCGGTGGTGGTCTTGACGATGGCGTCGTAGGACCGGCCCGCGTCCTCGCAGTGGCCCCGCAGCACGTCCAGCTTGCGCCGCAGGTCGGCGTTCTCGAACAGGTTGCAGGCGTCGGCGTGGCGCGCGACCAGCCGCAGGGTCTTGCGCTCCCCTCCCCCGCCGATCAGGATCGGCGGGCGCCGCACCGGGCCGGGGACGTTGAGCGGCCGATCGAGCCGGTAGTGCCTGCCGGAGTACGGCGTGGCGTCGCCGTCGAACATCCGGCGCAGGATCTCCAGCGACTCCTCCAGGCGCTCGAAGCGCTCGGCCAGCGACGGGAACGGCACGCCCAGGCCGCGCGACTCCTGCTCGTTCCAGCCGGCGCCGATGCCGAGCCAGACGCGGCCGCCGGAGAGCACGTCCAGGGTGGTGGCGAACTTGGCGAGCAGTCCGGGGTGCCGGCAGTGCACGCCGGTGACCATCGTGCCGAATTCCAGCGACCGGGTCCGCCCGGCCGCCCAGGCGATCGTCGCCCAGCCCTCCAGCATCGGCTCGTCGGGCTCCCCCACGATCGGGATCTGGAAGAAGTGGTCCATCGGCCAGATGCTGTGGATGCCGGCGGCCTCGACGCGGTCGACGGCGTCGGCGAGGGTGGGGCCGATGGCGGCGGGCCCGCCCGGCCAGCTGAAGCTCATGGGATGCAGTCCGAGTTTCATGCCGCCTATCTTAGCCGGCTAAGTCAAGACTGTGTTAGCCGGCTAAGAATTCGCCGCAGGGCCGCCATGTCCTCGGCGCCGATCCGCCGCGCCAGCCTGCGGTCGGCGTTGCGCCAGGCCTGCTCGATGGGGCGCCGCAGCGCCCGGCCCTCGTCGGTGAGGTAGACGCGCCGGGAGCGCCCGCCGCCGGCCTTGCGGCGCACGTGACCGGTCCGCTCCAGCCGCTGGAGCGCCTTGCTGACGGTCGGCGCCTCGATCCCCAGCCGGGCGACCAGCTCGGCCTGGGTGATGCCGTCCTCATGCCAGAGCACCGACAGCAGCAGGTCCTGCCCGGGATGCACGCCGCGCTCGGCCAGCACCGGCCAGATCGACCCGCGGGTCGACTTCATCGCCTTGAGCAGGGCGTACGCCACCGTCCGCTCGATCACAGCTCAGATGCTAACCCGCCGGGACGAGCCGCACCCGCCGGTCAACGGCCGCCGTGGGCTGTCGCCTCCAGGGCAGGTGGCGACGGGAGAGGGGACGGCGCATGCACGTCGAGGTGAACGGGACGCGGCTGTGGTTCGACGTCGACGGCCCGGCGCTCGTCCCCGAGGGGCGGGCACGGCCGCTCGGCCCGGGGCGAGGAGGCCGACTGGAGCTTCGAGGTGTGCGCCGACGACCTGCGTGCGTTCTGCGACGCGCTCGGGATCGTCCGGCCGGTGGTCTACGGCCACTCCATGGGCGGCTTCGTGGCCATGCTCCACGGCGCCCGCCACCCGGGCCACGCGGGAGGGCTCGTGCTCCAGTCGACCTTTGCCCGGTTCGACCTGGCGCGCCGGAGCGGTACTGGTCGCCGCTCACCCGGTTCGTCGCCTCGGCGGGCGTCGCCGGTCCCTGGTAGGGTGCGCAGGCTCGTTCTGAGGCCGACGCGACGGAGAGGGCGATCATGCCTCGACGATGGGTGCCGTTCACCGGTGAGGAGAAGGAGAGCCTGCAGGTCGCCCTGGACCGCCACCGCGACGCGGTGCTGTGGAAGCTGGAGGGGCTCGACGACGCCGCCCTGCGCCGCGAGATGACCCCATCGGGCACCAACCTGCTCGGGCTGGTCAAGCACCTCGCGGCGGTCGAGTACGGCTGGTTCTGCGAGACCTTCGGCCGCCCGGTGGACCTGCCGCCGTCGATCCAGGCCGACGAGACCGCCGACATGTCCGCCACGCCGGACGAGACGACCGAGGAGATCCTGGCGTTCTACGCCCGGGCGCGCGCCGCGGCCGACCGCGCCATCAAGGAGATCGACCTGGAGGAGACCGGCACCGCCTGGTTCGGCGACCCGGTGTCGATGCGCTGGGTGCTGATCCACATGGTCGAGGAGACCGCCAGGCACGCCGGCCACGCCGACATCCTGCGCGAGCTCATCGACGGCACGACCGGCGACCACCGGCCCGACTGACCGGCGCCGGCCGGGGTCCGCGCCGGATCAGCGGCGGGCGCCGGTCTCCGCGAGGAAGCCCCGGAGGTCGGCGGCCAGCTGCCGAGGGATCTCCTCAGCGAGGTGGTGGCCGGAGTCCAACGGGTGGCCGCGCAGGTCGTCGGCCCAGTCGCGCCATATCCGCAAGGGGTCGCCGTAGAGGTCCTCCAGGTCGTCCTTGGCGGCCCACAGCAGCAGGGTCGGGCAGGTGACGCGGCGGCCGGCGCGCCGGTCGGCGTCGTCGTGCTCGCGGTCGATCCCCAGGCCGGCCCGGTAGTCCTCGCACATGGCGCGGACGGTCTGGGGATCGTGGATCGCGTCCAGATAGTCGCTCCACGCTTCCTCGCCCATCTGCTCGGCGGTGGAGGTGTACCAGGCGTCGGGGTCGGCGTTGATGATCTCGTCGGCCGGCTTGGTGGTCTGGCCGAGGAAGAACCAGTGCCACCAGCTGGTGGCGAACTTCGCGTTGCATCGGCCAAGCGCCTCCCCGATCGGGATCGCGTCCATGACCACCAGGGCGGTCACCGCGTCCGGGTGGTCCAGGGCGATGCGGCTGGCGACGTAGGCGCCACGGTCGTGGCCCGCGACCGCGAAGCGCGCATGGCCAAGCAGCCGCATCAGCCGCAGGCAGTCGCCGGCCATCGCCCGCTTGGAGTAGGGCGCATGGTCGGGCGTGGTCGGTGGCTTGGACGACTGGCCGTAGCCGCGCAGGTCCGGGCAGACCACGGTGTGGTGCTCGGCGAGCAGCGGAGCCACCTTGTGCCAGGTCGCATGCGTCCGCGGATGCCCGTGCAGCAACAGCACCGGCGGCCCCGACCCGCCATGCCGTACCCGCAATTGCGCCTCGCCAACGTCCACCCGATCCAGCGCGAACCCGTCGAACATCGAGCCTCCCTCCGCGACCCGGGCGGGTCGCGCGGCTACGAGGTTATGGTCGTCCGCCATGCGGCGCCGGCCCGGTAGGATCGCCGCCGTGGCGCCGAGCGCGCGCACGGACCCGCCCGCGGGCACGGCCGGCGGGTCGGCCAGCAGCCAGGACCGGCCGAGGAGCCCTCGATGCCCGAACTCCAGACCCTGCTCACCGGCCTCTCCTTCGGCGAGTCGCCGCGGTGGCACGACGGCCGCCTCTGGTTCGCCGACTGGGGCACGCGGGAGATCATCGCCGTCGACCTCGACGGCAACCGCGAGGCGGTGCTGCGCGTCCCGACCGCGGGCGGTCGGGACGCCGGCGGGGCCAATCAGGGCCCCTTCTCGATCGACTGGCTGCCGGACGGGCGCCTGCTGATCGTCTCCGGGCGCGACCGGCTGCTGCTGCGCAGGGAGCCCGACGGGTCGCTGGTTTCCCATGCCGATCTGCGCGGTCTCGACTACGGCTGGAACGAGCTCGTGGTCGACGGCCGCGGCAACGCCTATGTCAATGGCGCCGGCTTCGACTTCGTCGCCGGCGAGGAGTTCGTCCCCGGCATCGTCGCGCTGGCCACTCCCGACGGCGCGGCCCGCCAGGTGGCCGACCGGATCGCCTTCCCGAACGGCATGGCGGTGACGCCCGACAACGCGACGCTGATCGTGGCGGACTCCTACGGCAGGTGCCTCTGGGGCTACGACGTCGGCGAGGACGGCGGCCTGTCGAACCGCAGGGTCTGGGCCGGCGTCGGCGAGGGCGCTCCCGACGGCATCTGCATCGACGCCGACGGCGCCGTCTGGTACGCGGACGTCCCCAACCGGCGCTGCGAGCGGGTGCGCGAGGGCGGCGAGGTGCTCCAGCGGATCGAGCTGGACCGCGGCTGCTTCGCCTGCGCGCTCGGCGGCGCCGACGGGCGCACCCTGTTCCTGGTCGCGACCGAGTGGGGCGGCGCGCAGCGCACCGCCGAGCTGGCCGGGACCGGCCAGATCCTGATGGCCGAGGCCCCCGCTCCCCGCGCCGGCTGGCCCTAGGCCGAGGGCGGCGAGGGCATCGCCGCGGTCGAGCTGCTCCCGCCCGGCCAGGCGGTCGCGCCGCTGGCCGGCAGGGGCAGAGCCTGGGAGGCCGGCCTCTACCGCCTGGCGACAACCCTCCGCCGGACGCATCGCGTGCCCTGATGGCGAGCGCCACGGCCAGGCGGCGTGACGGCCGGCCTCACGACGGGTCGAGCTGGAGCATGACGGCGTGGTCCTGCTGGAGGGTCAGGCCGGCGCCCTCCCGCGCGTGGTGCCGGGCGGTGGCGAAGATCAGCTGCCAGCGGGCCGGCGGAACGAGGTCGGCGGGCCCGTCGCCGCAGTTGGCGGCGACCAGCAGGTCACCGCGGCGATAGGCCACCAGGGGGCCGGACGCTTCGAGCCACTCGACCGGAACGTCAGTGGCCGGGAGGTGCGCGCGGCGGGCGGCCAGCAGCTCCCGCCACGAGCCACGGGTGCTCCCAGGAGGTGTGGTTGGCGACCAGATCGACCAGCACCCGCAGGCCGAGCCGGTGCGCCCTGGCGAGCAGCGCGTCGAAGACCTCCAGGCTGCCGAAGCGCGGGTCGACCCCGCGGTGGTCGACCACGTCGTAGCCGTGGTCGGCAAGCGGCGAGCGGTAGAACGGCGTCACCCAGACGAGGTCGACGCCCAGCCACGCCGGGTAGTCCAGGTGCTCCTGCAGGCCGGCGAGGTCGCCCAGCCCGTCGCCGTCGCCGTCCGTGAACGACGGCAGGTACACCTGGTAGCCAGCCGGCCCGTGCCACCACGGGACGCCGGTTCCTTGCCAGCCCCGCATCCGATCACTCCACCCCGCGCCAGCCGGCGGGGTCGACGCCGCCGGGGACCGGGGCTCGCGGGTCGTAGGGTGTGCGGGTCAGCACGAAGGTGTTGAGGTCGAGGTGGCTGGGGGTGCCGTCCTGGCGGCGGACCAGGCGCAGCGGCTCGCCGGCGTAATAGCCGTCGAGGCCGGTCCAGGTTCCGTCGGGCTCGGGGCGGAACCGCGAGGCCCGGCCGACGCCCGCCACCGGCGCCAGGTCCAGCCAGCGGTCGGGCTTCAGCCGCAGCACGAACGGCGAGGGACCCCAGTACCAGAGCCCGGTCAGGGCGAGCAGGTCCGGGTCCACCTCGGCGAGCGGGCTCCACTCCTCGGGGACGCGCGGCTCCTGCTCGGCCATGATGTCGAGCAGATTCTCGGTCACCGTCCGGCTGAGGCCGCTGGTGGTGTTGGCCAGCACCACCGCGCCGGTGGCGTCACCGACCTCGGCCCACAGGACGGCCAGGAACCCGGGCATCGACCCGGTGTGCCCGACCAGCCGGCGTCCCCGGTGCTCCGCCACCTGGAGGCCCAGGCCGTAGCCGTCGCCCGACGACTCCGGATCGGGCACCACCGTCTCGCGCATCTCGGCGACGGTGTCCGGGTGCAGCACCTCGCCGCTGTCGCCGCACCAGAAGGCGGCCCAGCGGCACAGGTCGGTGACCGTGGACCACAGCTGTCCGGCCGGCGCCATCGCCGCCGCGTCGTGCGCCGGTTCCGGCAGCAGCACGTCCGCCCAGGGATGGACGGCGAAGCCGCGCGCGTGCGGCGCCTCGGGCAGCGGGGTGGTACGCCGCATGCCGAGCGGCCCGAGGATCTCCCGCTGGAGCGCGTCGGTCCAGCTCGTCCCGCGGAGCCGGGCCACCAGCTCGCCCAGCGCGGCGTAGCCCAGGTTGGAGTAGTGGAACATGCGGCCGGCGCGGTGGCGCAGGGACGTCCGGTCCAGCGAGCCGGCCAGGTCGGTCCACGCTCGCCCGGGGGTGCGCTCCCACCAGTCGCCGGGCGGCTCGGCGGTGAGCCCGGCGGCATGGGAGAGCAGCTGGGCGATGGTGCGGTCGCCCAGAGGCGTGCCCGGCAGGTGGGCATCGAGCGGATCGGCGAGGTCGAGCCGGTGCTCGTCGCGCAGCCGCAGCACCAGCACGGCGGTGAAGGTCTTGCTGATCGAGCCGATGCGGTACTGGGTGTCGGCGCTCGGCGCCGCGCCGTCCACGTGCCCGCGCCCGC
>Ga0268241_10000123_pt1 | contig 10667 bp, 9 predicted proteins | sample BulsoiAmnAmmetaG_FD_200248 | JGI IMG/M metagenome (GOLD analysis project Ga0268241, IMG submission 200248) | Bulk soil microbial communities from Mexico - Amatitan (Am) metaG (v2) (version 2) | ecosystem: Environmental > Terrestrial > Soil > Agricultural land | place: Mexico: Amatitan, Jalisco...
CGTCCAGGGCCGCCAGCGCCTCGGCGGCCAGCCCGGCGATGCGCCGCTCGCACTCGGCCAGGGCGCCGCACTCCACCAGCAGCGCGCAGACCTCGTCGAGCCGCTCGCCGCGCAGCCACGGCTGGCCGACCGACCGGTCGATCAGCTCGCGCGCGGCCGGCTCGGCCAGCCGCCGCGCCCGCAGCAGCAGCCAGGTCTGCTTGCCCTCGCGCAGGTCCTGGCCGAACGGCTTGCCGGTCACCGCCGGGTCCCCGAAGGCGCCGAGCAGGTCGTCGCGCAGCTGGAACGCCTCGCCGAGCGGCAGCGCGTAGGCCGACAGCGCCTCGCGCAGCCGTCCGCCGCCCGCGATCGCCAGTCCCAGATGCAGCGGCCGCTCCACGGTGTACTTGGCGGTCTTGAAGGTGACCGCGCGCCGCACCTCGGACTCGCCGGCCACGCCCCGGCGGGCCTGCACCACGTCGAGGTACTGGCCGCCGATCGCCTCGGTGCGCAGCAGGTCGAGCAGGCCGAGCACCTCGGGGAGCCGCTCCGCCGGGACGCCGGCCTCGACCACCGCCTGCTCGGCCCAGCCGGACAGCAGCAGGCCGAGCAGGGTGGCCACCGACCGCCCGAAGCCCTCGGGGTCGCCGCGCCAGCGCTCGCGCCGGTGCAGCCCGGCGAAGCGCACATGCGCGGCCGGCCGCCCCCGCCGGGTTCGCGAGCCGTCCATCACGTCGTCGCAGGTCAGCGCGCAGGCGTGCAGCAGCTCCACGGCGCAGCCGGCGCCGATCGCCCGCTCGGCGCCCGGGCCGTGGGGCTCGCCGCCGGCGGCGCGGTACCCCCAGTAGACGAACGCCGGCCGCAGCCGCTTGCCCGGTCCGAGCACGGTCTCCGACAGCGCCGCGAGCAGTGGCGGCGCATCCCCCTCGAGGAAGTCGAGCTGGTCGCGGCGCCGCTCCACCAAGCTGGCCAGGGCGCGGTCGACCCGCTCCCTGACGCCTTCGAGGTCGACCGGGCTGATCGCGGGTGCTGGCGGGTCCTGCGTGGCCGCGGCCGGCGCGACCCGCCCCGCCGGGACGGCAGACGTGAGGTCCTCCCTTGCCTTGCTGGCTCGCGCCGGCGACGACGCCACATCCGCTGCGCGGCCCGCCGGCGCGGTGGTCCTTTCGCCGGGAGCTTCGTGGCCGGGCCGCCGGTCGGTTGCAGCCCGCCACTGCTGGTCCTCGTCCTGCGGATGTGGCGCCGGCAGGTCACACTGGGCGATCGACCTCGCGGCTGCGGCCGCCCACCGGCCAGGGAGACGACCCGCGTGACGCTGATGCTGCTCGACTCGGCGAGCCTGTACTTCCGTGCCTTCTTCGGGGTCAAGGCCGCCATGCCGGCACCGGACGGCACCCCCACGAACGCGGTACGCGGCTTCCTCGACATGGTCTCGACGCTGGTCACCCGCTTCCGGCCGAGCGACCTGGTCGCCTGCCTCGACGAGGACTGGCGGCCGGCCTGGCGGGTGGCGCTGGTGCCCTCCTACAAGACCCACCGGCTCGCCGGGCCCGAGGAGGCGCTGACCGGCGGCGCACCGCCCGGCGAGGCCGAGCCGCCCGGGCTCGCCGAGCAGGTGCCGATCATCCTCGAGGCGCTCGACGCGCTGGGGATCGCCGTGCTGGGCGCGCCCGACCACGAGGCCGACGACGTGCTGGCCAGCCTCGCCGAGCGCGCCACCATGCCGGTCGACGTGGTGACCGGCGACCGCGACCTGTTCCAGCTGATCGACGACGAGCGCGAGGTCCGCGTGCTCTACACCGGCCGTGGGGTCGCCAAGCTGGAGATCATGAACGGCGCCGCGCTGCGGAAGCGCTACGGCATCGCGCCGGCGCAGTACGCCGACTTCGCCACCCTCCGCGGCGACCCGAGCGACGGCCTGCCCGGCGTGCCGGGGATCGGCGAGAAGACCGCCGCCAGCCTGCTGGCCACCTTCGGCACGCTGGAGGCGCTGCTGGAGGCCGCCGCGCGGCGCGACCGGCGCCTCTCCATGGCCGCCGGCAAGCTCAACGCCTCCCAGGAGTACCTGGCGCGCGCGGTCGTGGTGGTGCGCACCGCCCGCGAGCTGCCGCTGCCGAAGATCGACACCACCCTGCCGAACGTGCCGCGCGACCCTGAGCGGCTGGGCGAGCTGGACGCCAGGTGGGGCATCGGCGGCGCGCTCGGGCGCGCGGTCGAGGCGCTCGCCCTGCCCCGCAGGGGCTGAGCCGGGCTCCCGGCGGTGTCTGGCGGAGCCGTTATCCTGCGATGACCGACTGGTGGAGCGGGGTGGGCGGCTCCGGAGGGAGGCAGCGGGTGCGGTACGAGACGATTGCGGAGACCGATCGGGATCTGGAGGCGGCGAGCGGCCGGCTCGCGTTGATCGACCGGCTCGCGGAGCTGGTGCGGGCGACGCCGGACGACCTGCTGCCCATCGTGGTGATGCTCTGCCAGGGGCAGATCGCACCCGACTTCATGGGGGTCGAGATCGGCCTGGCCGAGCGGCTGGCGGCGCGCGCGGTCGGCCTGGCCACCGGCGTTCCGGGCGAGCAGGTGCTGAAGAGCACCCGCGAGGTGGGCGACCTGGGCCTGGCCGCCGAGAAGCTGGTCGGCGTCGAAGGCGGCCGGCGCACCCCCAGCCTCGAGGTCCGCCGGGTGTTCGACACCCTGCACGAGATCGCCCGCCAGGAGGGCCAGGGCTCCCAGGCCGGCAAGCTCGGCCTGATGGTCGGGCTGCTGGAAGTGGCCACCCCGCTGGAGGCCCGCTACCTGGTCAGGACCGTCACCGGCAACCTGCGGCTGGGCATCGGCACCGCCACCATCCTCGACGCGCTCGCGCAGGTCCACGCCGGCGGCCGCAAGGCGCGGCCGGTGCTGGAGCGGGCCTACAACATCTGCTCCGACATCGGGCTGGTGGCCGAGCGGCTGGTCTCCGGCGGGCTGCCCGAGGTCGAGCGCATCGAGGTGCGCGCCGGCAACCCGGTCCGGCCGATGCTGGCCCAGCGGCTGTCCACTCCCGAGGAGATCCTCGCCAAGCTGGGCGGCTCCTGCGCGGCCGAGTACAAGTACGACGGCATCCGGGTGCAGGCGCACCGCACCGCCGACGGCCACCTGGAGCTGTTCACCCGGCGGCTGGAGCGCGTCGCCAACCAGTTCCCCGACGTGGTCGACCTGCTCCAGGAGTCGATCCGGCCGCGCGAGGTGATCCTCGAGGGCGAGGTGGTCGCCGCCGATCCGGCCACCGGCGAGCTGGGCCCCTTCGCCGAGGTCATGTTCCGGCGGCGCAAGCACGGCATCGAGGAGGCCATCCAGCAGGTCCCGGTGAGCATGTTCTGCTTTGATGTGCTCTACGCCGACGGCGAGGACCTCACCCGGCTGCCCTACCTCGAGCGGCGCGCGCGGCTGTCGGAGGCGATCACCCAGTCGCCACGGCTGCGGCTGACCACCGCCGAGCAGGTCTCCGACACCAAGGCGTTGGAGCTGACCTTCGAGCAGGCCGTTGCCGACGGCTGCGAGGGGGTGCTGTGCAAGTCGCTCGACCCCGCCGCCGGCTACCAGGCCGGCGCGCGCGGCTGGCAGTGGATCAAGCTCAAGCGCGACTACCGCACCGAGCTGTCCGACACCGTCGACCTGGCCGTGGTCGGCGGCCTCTACGGCCGCGGCCGCCGCGCCGGCGTCTACGGCGCGCTGCTGCTGGCCGCCTACGACCCGGAGACCGACAGGTTCCAGACGGCCTGCAAGTGCGGCACCGGGTTCTCCGACGCCGACCTGGCGAGCCTGCACGAGCAGCTCGCCCCGCTGGCACGGCCCGAGCCGCCCGCGCGGGTCGACGCGCGCCGCAGGGCCGACGCCTGGTTCGAGCCCGGCATGGTGCTGGAGGTGCTCGCCGCCGAGATCACCCCCTCGCCCCGGCACACCGCGGCCTGGGGGGTGTTCGACCCTGACGCCGGCCTGACGCTGCGCTTCCCGCGCTTCACCGGTCGCTACCGTCAGGACAAGGCGCCGGAGGACGCCACCACCGTGCAGGAACTGGCCGACATGTACCGCGCGGCACGCCGCGCGCCGGCCGGGTCCTGAGCCCGGCGGGGTGGGGATTGTCGCGCTCGCCTGCTACGGTAACGGCATGTGCGGTCGATTCACCTCCACGACACAGCCGTCGCTGCTGGCCGAGCGGTTCCGCGCCGAGCCGGTCGGCGTCGAGTCGCACCAGCCGAGCTGGAACGTCGCCCCGGCCAGCGACATCCTGGTGATCTTCGCCAGCGAGGACGGCGCCCGCCGGCTCCAGGCGCTGCACTGGGGCCTGGTGCCCAAGTGGGCCAAGGAGCCCTCCTCCCGCAACCAGATCGTCAACCTGCGCGCCGAGACCGTGCGCGACAAGAAGTCCTGGCAGCGCAACCTCGCCCGGCGCCGCTGCATCATCCCGATCGACGGCTTCTACGAGTGGCAGAACATGGGCAAGGGGCAGAAGAAGCAGCCCATCTACATCACCGCCCGCGAGCCGCAGCCGCTCGCCCTGGCCGGCCTGTGGGAGAAGTGGCACCCGCACGAGGACGCCAAGGCCGAGGGCGGCACCGGGGCGGCCGGGAACGGCGGCGCCGACGGCGACATGTGGACCTGCACCATCCTGACCACCACGCCGAACAAGCTGCTGGAGCCGGTCCACAACCGGATGCCGGTGATCCTGCCGCCGGAGGTCTGGGACACCTGGCTCGACCCCGAGAACACCGACGCCGAGCACCTCAAGGAGCTGCTGGTGCCGGCGCCCGACGACCTGCTGGCCTGCTGGCCGGTCGACCCGTCGGTCGGCAACGTCCGCAACAACCACCCGGAGCTCACCGAGCCGCTGGAGGGCCACGAGCCCCGCACCGCGGACTCGCTCCAGGGTTGAGTTCAGGCCGGCGAGCCCGCCGGCTGTGCCTGGAAGGCTTGGATCCCCGCCCGCCACGCGCTGCCGACCTCCGCGCCCGGCGGGAAGCGCCGCGCCAGCTCCAGCATGATCATCCCGTGGGCGAACGCCCACAGCGCCCGTGCCCGGTCGAGGTCGCCCACCGCTCCAGCGGGTCGTCACCGCTCCGCTCCGCGCTGGCCAGCGCCTCCTCCAGCACCGCCGCGGTGTCCTCGAAGCCGGTGGCGATGATCGCCGTTTCCAGCGCCGCCTTGTCGGGCAGGTGCTTGTAGAGGGACGGCGCGCGGATGCCCAGACGCTCCGCCAGCCCGCTGTAGCCTGTGTGCATGGAGTCCAGCTTCGCCGCGAGCTCGGGCGAGCCGGACGGGCCGGACGGGTCGGACGCTCCCCCGCTCGACCCCGCTGGCGCTGCCCGGCTCGAGCGGCTGGTCCGCGGGTCCGGGTGGTTCCTGCGGCTGCTGGAGGCCGCGAGAGCCTCCGGCGCACCGGACTGCTGGGTCGGTGCCGGCGCGCTACGCGACCTCGTCTGGGACGAGCTGCACGGCGGCTTCCGGCCGGACCTGGTCAAGGACGTGGACGCCGCCTTCTTCGACCCGCACGACCTGCGGCGCGAACGGGACCAGGCGGTCGAGGACGAGCTGACGCGCCTGCTCCCCGAGGTGCGGTGGGACGCCAAGAACCAGGCCGCGGTGCACCTCTGGTACGAGCGCCGCTTCGGCCACCCCGTGCCGCCACTGCGCAGCACCGCGGACGGCGTCGCGACCTGGCCTGAGACGGCGACCGCGGTGGCGCTGCGGCTGGCCGGAGACGGCCGGCTGGAGATCCTGGCGCCCTGCGGCCTGGCGGACCTGCTCGACGGCGTCTGCCGGCGGAACCCCAGGAGGGTGAGCGTCGCGGAGTACCGCCGACGGATCGCGGCGAAGCGGGTTCAACAGCGATGGCCCCGCGTCCGGATCGTCGACCTGGACGGCGGGGCCACCCGCTGATTGGCCGGCCAGCGGTCTCCTCTTCTCGCCTGCCCTCCTCAGGCGCCGGCTTGGCTGAAGTACTCGATCAGCACCGGCGTGATCGCCTCCGGGGCGACGTTGTGCGGCTGGCCCTCGAGCGCCGCGCGCCGCGCGTTGGGCAGGGTCCGGGCCACCGCCTCGGCCGAGTTGTGCAGCCACGGGGTCAGTCCGCCGTCGATCACCAGCGTCGGCACCGACACCGAGGCGATCCGCTCGGCCGGCATCGAGAAGTCGCCCATCAGCGCGGCGTCGTAGATCAGCGAGTGCGCGAGGTCCTCCATCGATCCCCAGAAGGGCGAGGACCGCAGCTGCGCGACGAACTCCATCGGCAGCCCGACCGCCTCGGTGAAGAACAGCTCCACCATGTCGCCACGGCGCCCCTCGGCCAGCATCTGGGACAGCCGCCGCGCATAGTCGTCCGGCACCGGCGGCCGGCTGTCGTCCACGACGTAGGGCGGCTCCCACATCGCCAGCCTGGTGATGCCGAGCCCGCGGGCGGCCGCCTCGAGCCCGAGCACCCCGCCGCCCGACGACCCGTAGAAGAAGACCGAGCCGCCCGCCTCGGCGATCAGCGCCTCGAGGTCCTCGAACTCCCGGTCGAGCGCGTACGGCTGGGTGTCGCCGCTGTCGCCGCGGCCGCGCCGGTCGTAGGTGTACACGGTGAAGTGCGGTGCCAGCAGCGAGGCCACCGGCGCGTCCGCCGTGCGGTCGAGCGGCCCGCCGCTGAGCGCGATCACCGCCGGACCCGTGCCCGTGCGGTCGAACGCGATGGTCGTTCCGTCCTTGGATGTCACTGTCTGCATCGTCTGCTCCTCGTCGTTGGCTGGAGCCGTGGTTGCCGTGGCCGCGGGGCTTGGCGTCAGGCGCGGCCCGCTCGCAGCTGACTGATCGCCTTGTCGACACGGCGCCGGCGGGTCTCGGTGGTCCTGGCGTCGGCGATCGGCCCCACCAGCCGCTGCTTGCCGCTGTACGACAGCGCCTCGAAGGTCCGCTTGGCGTCCGGCTCGCGCTCCAGCAGCTCGGCCAGCTCCGGCGGCACCGCGACCTCGCGGGGCTCGGTGTCGAGCTCCAGCTCCACGTCGACCTCGTCGCCCGCGGCCACGCCGGCACGCTCGCGAACCTCCGCGCTGACCGGCAGCAGGAAGCGCCCGCCCATCGAGGCCACGCTGCTGCGGTAGGTGTAGCCGCCGATGGTCGCCCACACCGGCGGCCGCCTGCTGCCCAGCGCGGCCACGACCTCCTCCGGCACCTCGATGCCCGTCGCGGTCTTGCCGCTCAGCAGGATGGTGGCTCGGAACTTCATCGGGTCCTCCTCCTCGTTCATGCCGGTGATGTCAGGCGATGGCGGCGCGGAGCCTGGCCGCCATCGCCGACGCCCACGCCAGCCCGTTGAGCGCGCCGACCGCGAACGCCAGGTTGATCGCCGCGTGCCCCGGGCTGACCAGCAGCGCGACCCAGCTCACCAGGAACACCACGCCGGTCGCCAGCGAGTAGCTGGCCATGCCGCGCGCTCCCTCGGACGCCAGGCGGCGTGCGAACACGAAGCTCGCCGCGATCAGGCAGAGGAAGGCGATGCCGGCGAAGGCGAAGTGCAGCCCGCTGTGCCAGCTCATCGTCGCGGGCTGGCCGGCCGGCGTCCCGCGCGGGAAGCCATCGGCCGGGTCCGCCACGAAGAAGCCCGCCGCGAACGTGCCCACGCCGGCCAGGCCGATCAGCAGCGGCGCCCATCTGCCGCCGCGGCCGCCGCGCAGCACCCGCCGCATGCCGACCGCGCCGGCGGTGAACAGCAGGCCGGTGATCGCCAGGTTGACGATCTGGATCCATCCCAGCGGGCCGTTGCTCAGCAGGCTGAGCGCGTGGCGCCGGAGGTCGAACGCGTCGCGGGTGAACGCCTGCGCCAGGCCCACCACGATGTAGAGCGGTCCCGCCACCACGCCGCAGCCGAGCAGCGCCCGCGTCCGCTTCGAGCTCTCGGAGATCCCCCCGGCCGCCTCGGCGCCCAGGGTCATCACGTGCGCCATCGTTCCCACCTCTCCTCGCGCCGTCTTCTCCATGGCGCTACCCTCCCACGGACAAACTTTTTTGTCAAGGAATAGAACCGTCGTCGGCAGGAGGGTTGAACACCACGTCATCGGGCCCGCACGCAGGCAAAACCGGCCGGCCGCGAGGAGACACCGGCGGGGTCGGCTTACCGGCTCCGGGGCGCCGCGACCGACCGGCGGTGAGGCGGGGTCACCGGCTCTGGGACGCCGCGGCGCGGCGGATGGGAGCGATGGTGGGGACGGGGTCGGTGGTGAGGAAGTCGACCATCAGCCGGTTGACCAGGGCCGGCTTCTCGACCATCAGCCCGTGGGAGGTGCCGGGCACGACCGCCAGCTCGGCGTCGGGGATGCCCCGGTACATGGCCGCGGCGTGCTCCAGGGTCACCTCGTCGTCGTCGCCGATCATCACCAGCGTGCGGCCGCGGACCCTGGCGAGGTCGTCGGCGGTGAGGGCGGGGTCCACCAGGTGCATCCGCGCCATCTTCCCGGCCACCACCGGGAAGTGCTCCCGGCCGTCCGGCGAGACCTCCGCGTAGCTGTTGGCCAGGAACGCCACGCCCTCCTCGTCGCCGTCCGGCTCGAGCACCCCGGGCGCCCAGCCGTCGTGGTGGAAGACGCCGGCGATCAGCACCAGCCGCCGGACCAGGTCCGGCCGCAGCAGGGCCGTCACCAGCGCCACGGTCGCGCCGTCGCTACAGCCCACCAGGTGCGCCGGCTTGCCGACCACCGTCTCGACGAACGCCACCGTGTCCCCGGCCATCAGCTCGAACGACAGCGGCCCCTCGACGTCCGGCGTGCGCCCGTGCCCGCGGCGCTCCGGCGTGAAGACCTGGAACCTCGCCGCCAGCGCGTCGATGTTCGGCCCGTAGGCCCGCGCGTCCGCCATTCCGGGGTGGAGCAGCACCAGCGGCTCTCCCTCGCCCACCCGGTCGTACCAGGTGCGCACCTGGCCCAGCTGGACATATCCCCCCATCGCCCTCACGTCCCTTCACTCGGCCCGCACCACCACCCAACTGACCGTCGCCGCGCCGGGAACTCATCGCGAGCGCTACAGGGTCACCTCGGCGCGGTGGTCGAAGGCGAGGCCATGGGGAGTGCACGGGCCAGAGTCTCTGGGGCAGAGGATCCAGTGCCGCGACACGGTGGCGCGGTACATGCGGTAGGGATTGGGCGGCTGGAGGTCCTCGACGGCCATCGTGCCCGCCTCGGACCGGCCGGGGTAGACCTCGAGGCCGCGCTCGACGTCGGCTCCGGCGAGCTGCTCGGCCACGGCCGCCATGTAGACGGCCTGGCCGGTGAGGACCGGAGCCCGCGAGTCGAACACGACCACGCTGACGCCCGGCCGCCTGGCGATGTTCCGCGAGTGGGCCGCCTCGGGCGACGAGATCCAGTAGAGCTCCCGGTAGCCATCGGCGGCGAAGTACACCGGCGTGGCCCATGGCTGGCCCTGCTGGTCGGCGGTGCCCAGGACCATGTAGAGGTTCGCGTCGATGATCTCGCGGGCGATCGCGCCGAAGTCCTGCCGGGTCATACTGCCTCCAATCTGGCGCCGCCTCCGCGGCTCAGAGGGCGCCGAGGAGACGGGCGGGTTGCTCGACACAGTCGGCGACGTGGCGCAGGAAGCCGGCGGCCACGCCGCCGTCGCAGACGCGGTGGTCGAAGACCAGGGTGAGCTGGGCGAGCTTGCGCACGGTGAGCTGGCCGTCGACCACCCAGGGCTTGTCGATGATGCGGCTCACGCCGAGGATGGCGACCTCGGGGTGGTTGATGATCGGGGTCGAGCCGTCGACGCCCAGGACCCCGTAGTTGTTGAGCGTGAAGGTCCCGCCGGTCAGCTCCTCGGGGCGCAGCGTGCCGGTTCTGGCCGCCTCGGTGAGCCGCCGGAGCTCGGCCGCCAGGTCCGCGGTGGTGCGGCGGTCGGCGTCGCGCACCACCGGCACCACCAGGCCCTGCTCGGTCTGCGCGGCGATGCCGAGGTGCACCGAGGCGAGCTCGACGATCTCCTGGCGCTCCAGGTCGACCCTGGCGTTGAGCGCGGGGAAGCGCCGCAGGCCGGCGACCGTGAACCGGGCCAGCAGGGCGAGCAGCCCGATCCGCGCCTCCGGGTGCGAGCTGGCGATGGCGTCGCGCGCGGCCAGCAGGCCGGTGGCGTCCACGTCCACCCAGGTCGCCGCGTCGGGGATCTCCTGGTGACTGCGGGTGAGCTTGTCGGCGATGGCGCGGCGCCGGCCGCGGAGCGGGATGCGGCGGTCCTCGCCGGCGGGCGCGGCGGCGGGTGCGGCCCTGGCCGCGATGGCCTGCTCGACGTCCGCGCGGACGATCAGGCCTCCCGGGCCCGACCCGCGCAGCGCGGCGACGTCGATGCCGTTGCTGCGCGCCAGCCGGCGGACCACCGGCGAGACGACCGCCGGCCGCCCCGGGGCGGCCCTGTCGGGCGCCTCGGGCGACGGCGAAGCGGGTTCGGCCGGCCGGGCCGGGGCGGGCCGCGGCGCCATGGGCTCGGCCGCCCGACCCGGTGCCGGCCCGGCGCCGTCGGGGCGGGAACGGTTGGCGCGGCCGCGGGCTCGGCGGCGGCGGGGGCTGGTGCCATAGCCGACCAGGACGTTGGTGGACTCGCCGGGCTCGGGTGGGACGGCCGGCACGGCGTCGTCCCGCTCGGCCCCACCGGGCTCGGCCGAAGCGCCGGGCGCGGAGCCGGCGGCGTCGGCGGACTCG
>Ga0268241_10000124_pt1 | contig 10650 bp, 9 predicted proteins | sample BulsoiAmnAmmetaG_FD_200248 | JGI IMG/M metagenome (GOLD analysis project Ga0268241, IMG submission 200248) | Bulk soil microbial communities from Mexico - Amatitan (Am) metaG (v2) (version 2) | ecosystem: Environmental > Terrestrial > Soil > Agricultural land | place: Mexico: Amatitan, Jalisco...
CCACCCCGAGCGGGTTGGCACGCCCCAGCAGCGCCAGCGTGATGGCGTCGAAGCCGAGCCCGCCGGAGAAGCCTGGGGCCAGGCTGAACTGGAGGCCGAGGACCTGCACCGCGCCGGCCAGGCCGGCGAGCGAGCCGGCCAGCACCATCGCCATGACCGTGGCGCGCTTGATGTTGATGCCGGCGGTGAGGGCCGCGGCGGGGTTCGCGCCCGAGGCGCGCAGCTCGAAGCCGAGCGTGCTGCGGCTGAGCAGCCAGGCGACCGCCACGGCGGCCAGCAGCGCGACGATGATGCCGGCGTGCAGCCGCAGCCCCTGCCCGGCCAGGTGCGGCAGGCGGGCGGGCACCGCCACGATCCTGGAGATCGGGTCGATCCGCCCTGGCCGCCGGAAGGTGGAGCTGGCAAGCAGGTACAGCGACAGGTTGATGGCCACGTAGTTGAGCATGATGGTGGTGATCACCTCATGCGCCCCGGTGGTGGCCTTCAGGATGCCCGGCACGAAGCCCCAGATCGCCCCGCCGAGGAACCCGCAGAGCAGCGCCAGCGGCAGGTGGACGAACACCGGCAGGCCGTGGATCGCGAACCCGACGTAGCCGGCCACCAGCCCGCCGGCGATCAGCTGCCCCTCGGCGCCGATGTTGAACAGCCCGGCGCGGAAGCCGAGCGCGACGCCGAGACCGGTCAGGATCAGCGGCGTGGCCGCCACGATCGTCTCCGACAGCGCGCTGGGGCTGCCGACCGCGCCCGACAGCAGCGCGCCGTAGGCCGCGGCGATCGCGTCCCAGGAGGCCCGTAGCGCGTCGCCCGGGGCGGCGAAGAAGTACCCCCAGGTGGACAGCACCTGCTCGTCCGAGAAGACGATCAGCACCGCGCCGACCACCAGCGCGGTGAAGATCGCCAGCACGGTGACCAGCACCGGGCTGGGGCTGGTCAGCTCCTCGACGAAGCGGGAGACCAGCGGGCGGCGGGGTGGTGGCGACGGCTCCTGGACCTCTGGCGCCTTGACGGCCGGCTCGGTCAACTGGCCACCTCCCCCTGCCGCTCCCCGTGGGCACCGGCCATCAGCAGGCCGATCTCGTCGCGGTCGGTGTCACCTGGGCGCTCGCCCACGATCCGCCCGCGGAACATCACCAGGATGCGGTCGGCCAGCGCCATCACCTCGTCCAGCTCGGAGGAGACGATCAGCACCGCGTCGCCCTGGTCGCGCGCGGCCACGATGCGGCGGTGCACGTACTCGATCGAGCCGACGTCCAGCCCGCGGGTCGGCTGCGAGGCGATCAGCAGCCGGATGGGACGCGACAGCTCCCTGGCGATGATCACCTTCTGCTGGTTGCCGCCCGACAGGGTGCTGACCTCCACGTCGACCGAGGGGGCGCGGACGTCGAATTCCTTGGCCCGCTCGACCGCGGCGGCGTGGACCGCGCCGGTGTCCATCACCGGGCCGCGGGCGAACGGCGCGGTGTCGTAGGTGTTGAGCACCAGGTTCTCGGCGATCGAGAAGCTGGCGACCAGGCCGTCCTTGATGCGGTCCTCGGGCACGTGGGCGACGCCGGAGCGCAGCACCGAGCGCGGACTGGCGCGGTCGAGCCGCCTGCCGGCCAGCGAGATCGTGCCGGCCAGCGGGTGGACCAGCCCGGTGAGCGCCTCCACCAGCTCCGTCTGGCCGTTGCCCTGGACGCCGGCGATGGCGACGATCTCGCCGGCGCGGACCTTCAACGACAGGTCGTCGACCGCCACATGGCCGCGGTCGTCGGGCACGGTGAGGCCGTCGACCTCCAGGACCACCTCGCCCGGCTCGGCCGGCTCCTTGGGCACCCGCAGCAGCACCGAGCGCCCCACCATCATCGAGGCGAGCTCCTGCTCGCTGGTCTCGGCCGGCACGGTCGAACCGACCACCCGGCCGTTGCGCAGCACGGTGATCCGGTCCGCGACCGGCAGGACCTCCTTGAGCTTGTGGGTGATGAACAGCACCGAGTGCCCGGACGCCTTGAGCGACCGCATGATCGCGAACAGGTCCTCGGTCTCCTGCGGGGTGAGCACCGCGGTCGGCTCGTCGAGGATCAGCAGGCGCGCCTCGCGCAGCAGCGCCTTGAGGATCTCGACCCGCTGCTGCACGCCGACCGGCAGGTCCTCCACCATCGCGTCCGGGTCGACCACCAGCCCGTAGCGCTGCGAGAGCTCGCGCACCTCGCGCTTGGCCTTCATGCGGTCGAGCAGCCCGCCGCGGCTGGTCGGCTCGATGCCGAGGATGGCGTTCTCCGCGACGGTGAACACCGGGATGAGCATGAAGTGCTGGTGGACCATGCCGATGCCGGCGGCGATGGCGTCGGCGGGGCTGTGGAAGCGGACCGGCCGGTCGTCGATGAGGATCTCGCCGGCGTCCGCGTGGTACAGGCCGTACAGGATGTTCATCAGGGTGGTCTTGCCCGCGCCGTTCTCCCCCAGCAGCGCATGGATCTCACCATCCCCGACGGCGAGGTCGATGCCGTCGTTGGCAACCACCCCAGGGAACCGCTTGGTGATCCCCTTGAGCTCGAGCTTCAAGCTGCCTCCTCAAGGGGCGTAAGGCGGGGAGCCGTCCGGCTCCCCGCCTGCCCGTTGCGCTACGCGTAGTCCGACGGCTTGACCGAGATGGAGCCGCTGACGATGCCCTGCTTGATGGTGTTGATGTCGTCCTTGAGCTTCTGCGGCACCTGGCTGTCCATCTCGTGGAACGGGGCGATGCCGACGCCGTCGTTCTGCAGCGTGCCGACGTAGGTCCCGCCCTGGAACTTGTTGTCGACCGCGTTCTTGATCGCCGTCTGGACCGCGACGTCCATGTGCTTCTCGATGCTGGTGAGGAACAGGCTGCAGTACTGCTGGGCGCTCTCGCAGCCGTCGGTGTCCACCCAGACCATGCGCTTGTCGCCACCGGCGGCCTTGACCGCGGCGGCGGCGCCCAGCCCGACCGGCCCGGCGACCGGCAGGATGATGTCGGCGCCCTGGCCGAGCAGCGTCTCGGTCACGCGCTTGCCGTTGTCCTGGCTGGTGAAGTCACCGGTGAACAGGCCGTTCTGCTTGGACGCGTTCCAGCCGAGCAGCTGGACGTTGGCCTTGTTCTGCTTGTTGTAGTACCTCATGCCGGCCCAGAACCCGTCCATGAAGATCGTCACGGTGGGGATCTTCTGGCCGCCGAAGGTGCCCAGCTTGTGGGTCTTGCTCATGCCCGCGGCCACGTAGCCCGCCAGGAAGGCGGCCTGGTCGGTCGAGAAGGTCAGCCCGAGCACGTTCTTCAGCGGCGGGTCGTAGGCGAAGTCGACGATCGCGTACTTCTGGTTGGGGTTCGCCGACGCACTCGCCTTGGTGGTGTCGCCGAGCAGGAAGCCCACGGTCACGATCAGGCCGCACTTCTGTTGCACGAAGGTCTGCACGTTGGGCGCGAAGTCGTTGGAGTTGGTTGACTCTAGGAACTTCACCTGCACGCCGAGCTGGGACTGCGCGTCCTGCATACCCTTCCAGGCGGTGGCGTTGAACGAGCGGTCGTCGATGCCACCGGTATCAGTGACCTGACACGCGAGGAACTTGCTGTTGGCAGAGCCGCTGTTCGACCCGGATCCCTGGCTGCTCGGCTTACTGCCGCAAGCGGCCGCGACCAGGGACATCAAGGCGACCAGCGCCAGCACCCGGTAATGCCTCTTCATGACCCCATCTCCTGTCCCACCGAAGGGCTCGCATCCGAGTCGTGCGGAGTGTATCCCGCCGAATGTCGGCGGGTCACGAGCGTGACAAGCACCCGGCCTGGGAATGAACCGCGCATCCGTCCCCTCGTCGCCGGAGCCAGTTGGTCGGCGGCCCTACGTAGAATCCTGAAGATCATGCGCCGAGTCGTCATCGGGATCATCATCGCGGCGGTGCTCTACTTCGCCGTCACCACCGCGCTGGTCGCGGTGTGGATGGACAAGGACGAGCGCCCCAAGGTCGACGCGATCGTCGTGCTCGGGGCGGCCCAGTACGACGGCCGGCCCTCGGCGATCTACGCCGCGCGGCTGGAGCACGCGGTCGACCTGTACCGCGACGGGGTCGCGCCGCTGATCGTGTTCACCGGCGGCAACGAGCCCGGCGACCGCTTCACCGAGGGCGGCTCCGGGGCGCGCTGGGCGCAGGAGCACGGCATCCCCTCCGACGCGACCCTGGTCGAGGAGAAGAGCCGCACGACCTATGAGAACCTGGCCGGTGCCAAGCGGGTGCTCGACACGCACCTGCGCCGCAACCGTCTCAAGGTGGTGGTGGTCTCCGACCCGTTCCACATGTTCCGCGCCATCAAGCAGGCCGACGACCTCGGCTTCGTGGCGTACCCGTCGCCGACCCGCACCAGCCCGATCAGCGCCAGCCACGTCAGCCTGACCGCCGCGGTGCTGCGCGAGGACCTCGCCCTCGGGGGGTACCTGATCACCCGAGGGCGCTGACACCCCTGAGGAGGGCCCGTTGGGCGTCACCGTGGTTGACCACCCGCTGGCGGCGACGATGCTGACCGCGCTGCGTGACGCCGCCACGCCACCGCCGCTGTTCCGCCTGCTGGCCAAGCGGCTCGCGCTCACCCTGGTGGTCGAGGCGAGCCGCACCGTGCCGGTGGCGCCCCGCAGGGTGAGCACCCCGCTGGCCTCCACCGACGGGGCGAGCTTTGCGGCGCCGCTGGTGGCGGTGCCGATCCTGCGCGCCGGGCTGGGCATGGTCGAGGCGGTCACCGAGCTGTTCCCCGAGGTGGCGGTCGGCTACATCGGGCTGGAGCGGGACCACGCCACCTTCCAGCCGTCGGCCTACTACACCAAGCTGCCGCCGCTGCAGGGCAGCTACGTGCTGCTGCTGGACCCGATGCTGGCCACCGGCGGCTCCGCCGCGGCCGCCTGCACCAGCCTCTACAAGGAGCGGCCCGAGCGGGTCACGCTGCTGTCGGTGGTGGCCGCGCCCGAGGGCATCGAGCGCCTCACCAGCGAGCACCCGCAGCTCGACATCGTCACCGCCGCGGTCGACGAGGGCCTCAATCAGCAGGCCTACATCCTCCCCGGCCTCGGCGACTTCGGCGACCGCCTCTACGGCACCTGAGGCGCGCCGGTCGGGCAGGGGTGGACGCCGTTGGCGCCGGGACGGGCGGTCACGGCGCCCACCTCCCCATCCTGGCCGGTCGTCGCTCAGCTGGTGCTCTTGATCGGCTTGCCGTTGGCGCCCACCACGAACCAGATTCCGCCGACGTTCTGGCCGTTGACCTGGCCGGCGGACTGGTCGCCCGCGAAGTAGTACAGCGGCTGGCCGCCGTAGGTGATCTGGGCGGAGCCGTCGTCCGACCGCTGGATGGTGCCAAGCTTGGACGCGTCGATCCCGGCGCCGGCCGTCGGGGTCCCCGTGGCCTTCAGCGCGGGCCAGTTGGTGATGCACTGGCCGGTGCAGTTCGAGGTGTTCGCCTTGTCCTTGGTGAAGATGTAGAGGATCTTGCCTTGGCCGTCGGCGAGCACCTGACCGAACTTGGTGGTGGCCAGATTGACGGTGCCTGACTTGGGCGCCGCGGTGGTCGCCGGAGCGGCCGAACCCGACCCGGAGCCGGACGAGTTGTCGTTGCCGCTGCAGGCCGCCGCCGCGAGGGCGAGCCCGGCGCACAGCGCGAGGCCCGCGATCGTCTTCCTCATGGAACGCGCTCTCCTCCAGTCGTGGGAACCGCTCTGTGGTCAGCGCGCGCACGCCTGCAATGGATAACTGGCAAGGAGTCCTCATGGTTCCCGGCCTTGACCGAACGTCTCGTGCTGGTGGCCGGGGATGGTTCGTCCCTACGCGGCGGGTCGGCCGTCGCCGGGGCGGCGGTAGGCGCCGCCGAAATACAGGAGCGGATCGCGCAGCGTCCCGCGCTGCACGGTGAGCACCCGGCCGAGGAAGATCGAATGGTCGCCGCCGTCGTAGGCGCGCTCCAGCTCGCACTCGAGCCAGGCCAGCGCCCCGTCCAGCAGCGGCGCGCCGGTGGCGGCGCCAAGTCGGTAGCCGACCCCGGTGAACTGCGCGGCGCCGGCGGGGCGGCTCGAGTCGGCGAAGTACCTGGCGATCGGCTCCTGGTCCTCGGCGAGCACCGACAGGGCGAAGCGGCCGGCCTCCTCGAGCACCTTGTGCATCACCGCGTCGCGCTCCACGCACACCAGCACCAGCAAGGGGTCCAGCGAGACGGAGGCGAAGGCGTTGAGGGTCATCCCGTGTTCCACACCGACCGCGTTGGCGGTCACCACGGTGATGCCGGTCGCAAACAGCCCAACGGTGGCGCGGTACTCCCCCTCGGTCGGGCTGGGTGGCACTGGCAACCTTCTCCAGAACGGGATCGGACGCTTCAGGACATGCTACCCCCGGTCACGCCTGGTTCAGCGAGTCGAGCGCAGCGCCGCGGGCAGCCTGATCGCGTCCCAGTCGACCAGCAGCCAGGTCCCGCCGAGCGCCTCCACGGTGCCGACCACGTAGCCGCTGCCCAGGCGGTTCTCCCGGACGCGGGTGGCGGTGGGATCGATCTCCAGCACCTGGACGACCTCGTCGACCAGGAACCCGACCGGCCCGTGCCTGGTGGCCACCACCAGGATGCGGCCCTCCGCGCCGCGGTCCGGCAGGCCGAGCGCGACCCGCAGGCTGACCACCGGCGAGAGGCGCTCGCCGCCCTTCAGCGCGGCCAGGGTGGACGGCTCCAGCCCCGGGACGGCGGGCAGGCCGGCGCCGACGTCGACCACCTCGAGGACCTGGTCGCGTGGGGTGGCATAGCCCCGGTCGCCAAGTTTGAACAGCACCAGCGCCGCAGCGGATCTGGGCATCGTCGTCCATCCACCTGACGAGTGTCCGTTGCACCCTCGTGTCGCGGCGGGTGGCGGCGGCGCGCCGGTGGGACAGGTCGTCGTCCAGCTGCCATGCGCTCAGGAATTCGGACCCTCCCCGTACTAGTACCTTCGGCAGCCCCTGATACCGCCTGGAGGGGCTACGTCGGTGACTCGTCTTGGCGAATCGAGGATCTCGTGTGTAGCCTCCACGCCGCTGGGACCGCGCGGGGGAGGTGCAACGTTGGCCGAAGTGTTCGAGTCCGGCGACCTGCAGGGGGTGTGGATGATCCGGGTCAAACCGGTCGAGGACTCCCGGGGACGCTTCATGGAGACGTACCGCTCCTCGTGGCTCCCGTTCGCCAAGCCGATGGTGCAGGCCAACCGGTCCACCTCGGTCAAGGGCGTGCTGCGCGGGCTGCACTACCACCGGCGCCAGGCAGACCTCTGGTTCGTGCAGGAGGGCAGGGTGACGGCCGTGCTGGTGGACACCCGGGTCGGCTCGCCCAGCGAGGGCAAGCACACCACCGTCCAGCTCGGCGGCGGCGAGGACGTTGCGCTGTTCATCCCCGAGGGCATCGCCCACGGCTTCTACGCCCACGAGGACGTGACCATGACGTACCTGGTCACCAACGAGTACGACGGGTCCGACGAGCTGGGCATCGCCTGGAACGACCCCGAGCTGGGCATCGAGTGGCCGGACGCCGAGCCGATTCTCTCCGACCGCGACAAGGAGAACCCGCGGCTGGCTGACATTCCGGCGGATCGGCGCGTTCCCTACACCGGCTGAGCACGCTCGTACCCTTTCCCTGCGTCGGGCGCTACCTTGGACGTTGCAGCCTGGCCGTTCGCGAGGAGCGCACGATGCTGAAGGGTCCGCACCCTGTGGTGCACCTGAGCAACCAAGCCAAGTCGGGGCCACCGCCGGACCGGCGGCCCGGGCCTCCACCTCCGCCGCCGCCCCCGCGGTGGCGGATGTGGCTGCCATGGATCGGCGTGGCGCTGACGCTCGGGATCCTGCTGTTCTCCGGCCGGACGAGCGGTAGCAACGTGCAGACGTTCACCTTCCAGCCGGAGCTCAAGGACAAGATCGCCGCCAACCAGGTGAAGTCCGTCGAGATCGGCAGCGACGGCCACATCGACGGCCAGCTCAAGGACGGCACCAAGTTCAAGTCCTCCTACCCGGTGAACCTGCCGGATCCGGAGTTCACCAAGCTGCTGGACGACCACAACGTCCAGGTCAGCGCCGTCGGCGCGCAGAACTCGCTCACCTCGCTGCTGATCAGCCTGCTGCCGCTGCTGCTGTTCGTGGCCTTCTTCATCTACCTGGGACGCTCCACCCGCCGCCAGCTCGGCGCCATCGGCGGGGTCGGGCGGTCGCGCGGCCGGGTCTACGACGCCGACCGGCCGAGCACGACGTTCGCGGACGTGGCCGGCTACGAGGGGGTCAAGCGGGAGGTCAGCGAGGTCGTCGACTTCCTCAAGAACCCTGACCGCTACCGGCGCGCCGGGGCGATGGGGCCCAAGGGCGTGCTGATGGTGGGGCCGCCCGGCACCGGCAAGACGCTGATTGCCCGCGCGGTCGCGGGCGAGGCCGGCGTGCCGTTCATCAGCGTGACGGGCAGCTCGTTCGTGGAGATGTTCGTGGGCGTGGGCGCCGCGCGGGTGCGGGACCTGTTCGCCGAGGCCCGCAAGCGTGCCCCGTCGATCATCTTCATCGACGAGATCGACGCCATCGGCCAGCGCCGTGGCGGGCAGGTGATCTCCAACGACGAGCGCGACCAGACGCTCAACCAGATGCTGTCGGAGATGGACGGCTTCGACCCCGCCACCGGGGTGGTGGTGATGGCCGCCACCAACCGGCCGGAGGTGCTGGACCCGGCGCTGCTGCGGCCGGGGCGGTTCGACCGGCAGGTGGTCATCCCGCTGCCGACCCAGCGGGAGCGCCGCGCGATCCTGGAGGTCCACATCAAGGGCAAGAAGCTCGGCCCCGACGTGGACCTCGACGTGGTGGCCCGCGGCACCCCGGGGTTCTCCGGCGCGGACCTCGCCAACCTGGTCAACGAGGCGGCCATCTACGCGGTGCGGGCCGGCAGGGACACGCTGACCGCGGTCGACTTCTCCGAGGCCAGGGACCGGATCCTGCTGGGCCGGCGCGAGTCCTCCAACGCGCTGCTGCCGGACGAGAAGCGGGCGGTGGCGGTCCATGAGAGCGGTCACGCCCTGGTGGCGGCGCTGTCGGCCCACGGCGACCCGATCGCCAAGGTGACCATCCTGCCCGCCGGGCAGGCGCTGGGCGTCACCGAGCAGCTCCCGGTGGACGAGCGGCACCTGTACTCCGAGGGCTACCTGAAGGACTCGCTGGCGATCCGGCTGGGCGGCCGGGCGGCGGAGCTGCTGGTCTTCGGGGAGAGCTCGACCGGCGCGTCCAACGACCTGGCCGGGGCGACCGACCTGGCCACCCGGATGGTGCGCGAGTTCGGCATGAGCAAGGAGCTCGGCCCGGTCGGCTTCTCGTCGGGGAGCGCGATGTACCTGGGCGGCGAGGAGGTCCGCAGCCGCCCGTACGCGGAGGCGACCCAGCGGGTGATCGACCAGGAGGTCGCCGGGCTGCTCCGCGAGGCCGAACAGCGCGCGCGCAGCCTGCTCAGCGAGCACCGCGGCGCGCTGGACCAGCTCGCCGACCTGCTGCTGGAACGCGAGACCGTGGACGGCACCGACGTGGACGAGATCCTCGGTCGCGTCCCCGGCCAGCGGCAGCCGGTCGGCGCCACCGGGCACAGGGCCGCCAAGAAGGAGTCCGGCCAGGCGTAGGGCCCGCGGCCCGTGGGTCCGCCAGCGGCGGACGGCCCCGCGGCCACCCAGGCCCCGCGTCGACGAACGGCGGAGTTGGTAAGGTGCTGTGGTGAACAGCGCGCTCCCGCTCGGGCCGGGAGACCCGAGGCGGCTCGGGCCGTACGCCATCCTCAGCCGGATCGGCGGCGGTGGCATGGGCGTGGTCTACCTCGGCCAGAGTCCCGATCGGCGGCTGGTCGCCGTCAAGGTGGTGCGCTCCGACCGCACCGCCGACCCCGAGTCCGCCGCCCGCTTCCGCCGCGAGGTGCGCGCCGCCTCGGGGGTCGCCGGCTTCTGCACCGCCCGCGTCCTCGACGCCGACCTCGACGCGCCGCAGCCCTACTACGTCACCGAGTACGTCCAGGGCCCGACCCTCCAGGAGGCCGTCGAGGACGGCGGCCCGCTGAGCGGCTCGCGGCTGGAGGCGTTCGCGGTCGGCGTGGCCGAGGCGCTGGAGGCGATCCACGCCGCCGGCGTGGTGCACCGCGACCTCAAGCCGAGCAACGTGCTGCTCGCCCACGAGGGGCCCAAGGTGATCGACTTCGGCATCGCCCGCACGGTCGACGCGACCACCCTCACCCAGACCGGCAAGATCGTCGGCTCGGTGAGCTGGCTCGCGCCGGAGCAGTTGCGCACCGGCAGGGCGTCCGAGGCCAGTGACGTGTTCGCCTGGGGCGGGCTGGTGACCTACGCGGCCACCGGCCACCCGCCGTTCGGCCAGGGCGCGGTCGCCACCATCGCCCAGCGCATCCTCCACGAGGAGCCCGACCTGCGCGGCCTCCAGGGCCGCCTGCTCGGCGCGGTGCGCGCCGCGATGGACCGCGACCCCGACCGCCGGCCCAGCGCGCGGGCGCTGCTGGAGGGGCTGGTCGGCCCGGTCGCCGCCGACCCGGTGACCGCCGCCACCGAGATGGTCGAGCGGACCTGGATCTACCCGCGGGTGCCCGCCGGCGTGGCCACCCCGCCGAACCCGATCGCGATGACCCCACCGGTGCCGCAGCCG